>Ga0180009_10006471_pt1 | contig 12272 bp, 10 predicted proteins | sample OS_PC_MetaG_FD_123537 | JGI IMG/M metagenome (GOLD analysis project Ga0180009, IMG submission 123537) | Groundwater microbial communities from the Aspo Hard Rock Laboratory (HRL) deep subsurface site, Sweden - OS_PC_MetaG | ecosystem: Environmental > Aquatic > Deep subsurface > Groundwater...
GTATAAAAGAGAAGGTTCATCAAAAAGCCATAAAATATATCGGAACGGCAGAAAGTCTTCTAGAAAAATTAGAACTTTTGGATAATCTCCTCACCAAGTGAGATTAATTTTCACGCAAGGTCTGCACAATCAAAAGCTTTTTAAATGTAAAAGTTCAGGTTTTTCTAAACGCCTTCGATAGGAGTGTTTAATAAAATAGAGGAAACAAATGGACTTTGAAGAAGAAGGGTCATGGAATGAAGATTACTCAGATGAAGACGAAGAATCTGAAGATATTTAATCATCTTTTCAAAAACCTTTCGAATAAAATCAAATTTTGACAAGAAACCCATCATTCTGAAGTGGATCATTTATTCTGTTTGGGCTGTCCCAAACATATCCATTGTTTAATCAAAAAAGAAATGTGCTTAAAAATCAAATATTTTTGGCATGATTAAAACACTCGGTGTTTCTAATCACTTCACCCCGGTGCTTCCGAAACCGCCATCTCCCCTTGATGTATTATCAAGAGATTCCACAATGTTAAATCTTGCCTGCTCGTATTTTACAAACATTATCTGCGCTATCTTTTGTCCTTTCTCAATCCTATAATGGTCATTGCTATGATTTATTACTATTACCCCGACCTCTCCCCTATAATCTCTATCCAATGTTCCTGGAGCATTTAGAACAGTTACTCCCTTATTGATTGCGATTCCAGATTTAGGATTTATTAATCCCACGTGGTCTGATGGTAATGCCATTTTCCACCCTGTTTTTACAATAAGTCGGGCATTGACCGGAAGGTCATAATTATCTGTTGAATAGAGATCCGCGGCAGCCGATCCATCGGTGGCATAAATTGGGATGATTGCATTGGGATGAATTTTTTCTAATTTGATTTCTATTCCCATGCTTAGAAATTCTCCTTATAAGATCGAATTTCTGGCACTTGGAAATTTGCAATTTCTTGTGTCCAGAAATGTTTTGCATTTCTGAGCATCCTGAGAATTCTCTGAATTCTTGGACACTTGAAATTCTTATTTCTTCGTGTGTTAAAAATTTTATTAATTTTTACCATTTTATTGTTTTGTTTGCACTGTTTTTAATTATTTCTTTGATTCAGTATCTTAATTCGGTTCTTGGAAGATATTTCCTTGCTTCAATCAGCATAAGATCCATGAGGCCTTTTGGAGTTTCAGGAAAGCTTTCAAGCCTTTTGTCAAGAAGGCCGGTCTTTGCTGGAACGAATTTTTGAAGGAAATATTTGTGGTCGGTGATCCCGGTGCAGTCATATATCCTCTTTGCAGTCTCTCCAATTTCTTCAGGAGTCATAAAACTGATGTCTTTTCCCTTCCCATATCTTATTACTGGAACCACAGTTGTTCGATATTCATAGTCTGGGAAATTTGCAACAATAGCTATGCTTTTCTCGAGGTCATCTCGACGATCGATACTATCTATTCCGGTCAGGTCCCTGTAGAGCTTAAAAGGACCTTTTACATCCATAGCCACATAGTCAATAAGCTTCTCTTCAAGCAATCTTCCCAGAACCCGGAAATCACTTCCGTTTGTGTCAAGCTTCACAGAAAGATTTCTTTTTTTGAGTTCTTCTGCAAAATATGGGAGGGAATGCTGCATTGTGGGCTCCCCACCGCAGAGAACAACTCCGTCAATCCATTTTTTGTTCTGATCCAAATATTTGAAAAAATCTTCTTTCCTTATTTCAGAATCGGATTTAAGAAGATCGGGAGAATGGCATGCAGGACATCTGTAATTGCATCCCGAAGAAAGAACAACAGCTGCCAGCTTTCCCGGGTAATTTATATGATCGAATTCATTTATTTTAGCAATTCTCATGCTGAGAAACCTCCAGTTTCTGGCATGCTAAAAAACGTTTGGTTTTTTATCATTGTGAAAGAATAAATTGATTGTTTAAAAACATTAACGCTTGAATGATTTTTTGAGCATTTCGCTGTAATGGTTTTCATCCAGGCGAATCATTTTTCCATGTCTAAACTTGGGCTCATATTTTATGATACTTCCGTTCTGGGTCACTATTGTTGGAATCTGATCAAGTGGAATATTATACTTTGCAGCCTTTATTCTGTTTTTCTGCAGGGCCATGTCATAAAATTCCACAGGAGCATTTATTCCCAACTCTTTCATTGATTTTTCAAGATAATTTTTCGCATCATGGCATATGTGGCAGTCATCCTTTCCAAAAACCATAACTCTGTTTGACTCGGATGGTTCATGGAGCCAGGATACGTTGGAGGCCATATTAGCATATTGGTGTGAAACCTTTTCCCTTGCCTTGCTAATTTCAAGCTGAGAATTATTCCAGCCACCCAGATCGCTGAAATATCCCACAATCTTTGTTCTTTTCGTGACATTGGTGCTTCCATCCTTCTCACATTTGTCCTTGAATCCAAAATAGTTTGTATGGCACACATTGCAGTGCGTGAATTCTGGGGAGATGGTTATTTGGGATGCTCTGGTATTTCTGTAAGTCTTTTCCACAAGATTCTCTATTGATTCTGGAGGAATTTGGTGCTCTCCGCAGTAAACATGGATTATTGATCCAGATTCTATCATGTCATGGAACTTTGACTGCAGATCTATCCTGTCTATTATTGAAACCTCGGCTCCGGGGTTGAGATGCACAGAATTTGTATAATAGGGGGCCTTCTTGAGATCTCCTTTTATGACCCTCTTGGCCTCTTTGAATCTGGAAAGATCCCCCTTTGCCAGTTTCTGGGTGGCAGATTCTGCAGGACTTTCTTCCAGCGTAAATTTCAGTCCATATTTCTGTTTGTATTCCTGAACATTCTGATTCATATGGTCTATTATCTTCAGGCCGGTTTCATAGTATGCTTCCTTGCTTTCATGTAGCTCCTTTCCGGTGAGGTATTGCACAGCTTCATTCAACCCTATGAGGCCGATTATGTAGGTTGCTTTCTGCATGTCAATGTATGGATTTCCATCATCTGAAGGCAGACCCATGGATCTCAGTGCGCTTCCATCCTTTTTCAAAAGCCCTTCGATATACTCCTTCTTCTGAAGATGGGCCTTTACGGCAATTTTCATGGCTATGTCAATGTTTTTTAGAACTCCCTCAAGTCCATTCTTACTTCGGTATGCTGTCTGCGGAAGATTTATGGTAACATTCTGTGCCCCGGTGAATCTTATCAATTCAGGACGTTTCAGGATGTAGGGATCTGTAACTCTGTCCTTCAATCTGCAGCATTGTGCAAGATTTGCACCCACTCCCTCTCTGTCGAACATGAAATATGTTGATCCATTCTTAGAGGCAAGCCTGCATCCTTCTTTGAAAACTTCCCTCTCTTCTAGATTTTCAAGTGTTGAGTCTCCTATGTGCAGATCACATTTCGGAAATGCAAACTGCTTTCCATACTTATCCCCATCGGCCCAGACTTTCATGAGCTCTATGGCAAATTCTTGAGAAGTCTTGACCATTCTTGGATCCCCATAGGTAATGTACTTGCTTCTATCGGTTGGATGGATGATATCGCCATTTCTTGGATCTCCTTCAACTCCGGTGTACCTTGGGTCTTCCTTGGTCAACTTTATGTTACCCTTTGCATCTTCAATAAGATATTTTCCGCCGGGGCCCACAACCGGAACATTCTTCATGTATTCTGGAACCCCTGTGTGGATGTTGAAGTCTATGAACAGTGTCTGTCCGCCTCTTGAGAATGCATTCTGACTTTCTGAGAATATTAGATTCTGTGCAACCTGTTTCATGCCTTCTCTGGACATCTTGAATAATTTTTTTGCTTCTCCAGTCTTGTTGAAATGAGGTGTATCTGTTTCGGGCTGATGTGATAATTGCCCATTGCCCAGATGTTCTTCGAGAGTTTTCTTTCTCATCCAAGTCTTCTTTCCTTCCAATTCTCCATTGACTATTTTCTCGGGAGAATACAGCATCGGAGCAAATAGTATATTCATGAATCCGAATCCGAGAGCCCCAGCATACCTTGACTGCATTGCCGCGAGGAAAGTTTGAATGTGTCCTCCGAGTACGGTAGCGGACTTTGCAGGATGGGACTTATTCTGAAGATTTGGAAGAACCTTGTCAAGTCCGTACTTTTTTATGTATTCAATGGAGTGGCCAGAGCAGTATACTCTTTGAGGATATCCAAGATCATGGATATGCACCATTCCGCTATTATGGGCATCGGAAACTTCTTCGGAAAAGACTTTCTTGAGATTATATTGCTTCAGAATATACTCTGCAATTCCAAGATTGATGGCTTCGGGATTGTTTGCGGTTATGTTGGAATTCTCTTTGCTGTTTGCATATACAAGGGATTCAAGAGTGGAGAAAGGGATGGAGAGGGATGATTCTTTTACGGGAATGCATTTCATTTGAATATGGATCTCAGAAAGTTTTCTTACGAGAGCAGTGTCGAAGTGGCGCATGTTATATTTATGAGACAGATCATAAACATTAATCTCGGTTTCCTTTGCAATCATTGTGGCAAGGTCATCGGAGAGATTGTATTCATCCTTGAATGAATCTATCATCTTTTCTCTGGACCATGGTTCTCGGGTTTCACTTGTGATCGATTGGACGAGGAGCGCCCGGTCAGTAAGATCTCTTTCGTCATTTTTTTTCTTTACAAAGAGTCCCTGTTCTCTTATCTTGGATCTTTTTTGGGAATAGGACCAGAAGGAATTCGCAGTCCCATCAAAACCCTTTTCTCTTAGAACATCTATGCAAGTCTGGTTACTATCATCCACTGTGGGGATGCTTCCATGAGTGGTGTAGCTCTCGCTCAATCTCCTTGCAACTTCCTTGGCGAGGGATTCAGCAATGTTTCTGTCCTGTCCTCCAACGGTCATTGCTGCCTTGAATATGGCAGAAGTTGTTTTGGAAATATCAAAACTAGCGACCGTCCCATCTCTTTTTTTTATTACTGGTGGAAATTTATCTTCAAGTGTCATCTCTTTTCTCCTCTTTTATTTTTGGAATATTAATTTGATTTATTTAATCGCTCTGATCTCTTTTTCAAAATCTTTCATATCCTCGAAATCTTTGTATATTGATGCGAATCTGATGTATGCAACTTTATCAAGTCTTTTAAGCTTTTTTATAACAGACTCTCCAATTAGTTTTGATGGAATTTCGGTTTTGTCTTCGTTTCGAAGCATGTTTTCTATTTCATTAACTGCCTGATCTATCTTTTCTGTGCTTACTTCTCTCTTTTCACATGCTCTCATAATTCCGGATTTCAGTTTTTCTCTTGAAAAGGTCTCTCTTCTTCCATCTTTTTTTATGACAATCAAGGGACTCTGTTCTATTTTTTCATAAGTTGTGAACCTTTTTTCACATTTTTCACATTCTCTTCTTCTTCTGGTTTCAAAAACATCAGAATCTCTGCTGTCTGTGACTTTTGTGTCTTGGGCATTGCAAAAGGGGCATCTCATAGTTTTTTCTCTTTTTTTATGTGCTCCACCTAATTTTTCTAAGTGTTGAAAACCTTTCGGTTTTTACATGCTAGAAAACGCGATTTTCTAAGCACACATAGAAAATACAACTAATTGTATATTTAAACCTTGCTATATACTAGTAATGGTATTTAGTGCTATTTAAAAGTTACAACTAGCTTTTCGACAGTGTAAGACAACCTAGCGGTTTTCTTGACAATCAATTTTCCCTAGAATTAGCAGCAGTAAAGTGCTAATTTTTTTCCTTCCTTGATTTCGCCAAAAGGATTTCCAAAATTTCTTATGTTTTCAATCATCGCCTTGTTTGATTCAGTGGTCATTCCTTGATCAATAAGATGTTTTCTAAATTCTCTTATTCTTTCAACTGTGTTTATGTCTTTCAGTATGCATGATTCTTCACATGCCTTGCATAATGTGCAAAGATAGAAATATTTTGATGGGAATCTTTTCTTGAGCATTATTGCTTTTCCTCTTGGGGAAACTGCCTCATTAAAGAAAAATTTGTATGTCGGGCAAGAAAATTTGCATATGCCGCAGAGTGTGCATTTTGCTTTCTCGCTGCTTTTCAGTTCATTCTTTTCTTCAACAATTTCTTCATGTTTTTCTTCCACCATTTTTATGCTAAAAAATCCTCCGGGTTTTTGGAATGACAAAAACGTAAAATGTTTTTTATCATATTACCTTGCCTCGATTCATTATGTTGCTAGGATCATATGCTGCTTTAATCTCTTTTATCCTTGTTGTTATGCCAAGAGGGGCATATTTTTTCTTCAGAAGACCTATACCATGCTCTCCTGCCAGCTGCCCATGAAGTTCCTTGACTGCATTGTTCATTCTTTCAATATCTTCTTCTCGTCTGAAATGCGGATGTATTATTCCATAGCCGATATGACCATAGGCTGGAACATTTTGCTTGTTTATCCAATCAAGGAATCTTTCAACACCCTCCTCAAAGAAAGGATCTTCTATTTTTGTAAATCCTGCATTGAAAATTACCGAATAAAGATTTTCTCTCATCTTCCAGACTTTCGATGCTTCATCTATATCCAGTTTTCCTTTATCATTTGAATATTTGACAAGAAGATGTTCTTTTGCAGTCATACCCACCAGCTTTGAGGCAATTGGATTAATGTACTCTATTGCTATGGCTGCGTCATCATTCTTCAGTGCATTTAGCTTTTCAGACATTCCCTGAAGATTTTCAAATTCAAAAAGATCAGATGAGAAATTTTCAGATATCTCTAACAATTTTAATTTTGCTTCAACTATAAATCCGCATGTGCCTTCACTACCTGCAAGCTTTTTGGCTTCGTTTCCTTCAAATGTAAATAATTTTCCAGTTCCATCCATAAATGTTATTTCAGAAACCCATCCGTCAACCTTTCCAAATTTCTTTGAAAGAAGCCCAGCAGCATTTGTTGCAATCATTCCGCCAATGGTGCAGCCCGCATGGCTTCCGGGTTTTATTGGAAATTCAAGATTATACTTTGAAAGAGAATTGTTTAAGTTGTCCAAGTAAACTCCTGCTTCTGCAATCACTGTTTTTTCCTCTAGAATTAATCTCTTTATCTTGTTTAATCTTGACATATCGACCACTATGGAGCTCTGAGGAACGCATCCCCCGACAAGGGAAGTTCCTCCCCCTCTTGGAATGAGGGATACTTTTTCTCTTGTTGCGAATCGTATTAATTTCTGAAGTTGCTCAAGGTTTTCTGGCCAGGTTACTGCAAGCAGTTCTCCCTGCATGCAGCTTGAATCTGTAGAGTATACTACTTTTTCGGCAGGGCTTTCGCTGCAAGGGCACACAAGTTTTAATGATTCGATATTTAGTTCCATCTATAAAAACCTCCTGCGGGTGCTAAAAAATTCTTAACGAATTTTTGACGTCCTGAAGATATAATTTTTGCCATTTTCATGAGATTATTGCATCCTTGATCAATTCACTTATTTCTTTTACTTCAACGTCCCTTGGAGCATTCTCCTTAAGATGGAAATAGCATAGTGTGCATGAGGTAGTCACGACTTTTGTTTTTATGCCATTGAATTTGTCTTTAGCAATTTTATTTGAGATCTCCGGGAAGTTTGCCTTCATTCCCCCGCCTGCTCCGCAGCAAACTGCCTTCCCCCTACATTTTTCAAATTCTTCAAGCCCATAGCCTGCTGCGATTATTACCTTTCTTGGATCATCATATATTCCTAGATGTCTTCCCAGATGGCATGGATCATGGTAGGTTACTTTTGTTGCATTTCCTTTCTTGAAAAGATCGTTTATTTTTTCTAATTTTTTTCCAAGCAGCTGAGTCATATGGAGGACCTCTATGCCCTCATCCCCTAGTTTGTAATCTTGAATGAACATCCTTGCACATCCTGGACAGGGAGTGATTATCCTTGAAACCCCGTATCTGTCAAGAAGCTCTATATTTTTCTTTCTAAGATTTTCAAAATCATCTTTATATCCTGCGGCAAGAACAGGAGAGCCACAGCATACGAATTCATCTATTGAAATGAAATCTATCTTTAATTTCTTGAGAATCTGCTTGTAATTTTCATCCAACTCTGGAGCAACATGTTTAATGACGCATCCAGGATAGTACAAAGTGTTTCTTGAAAGCACTTTTCTCATTACCTTTCTTAATGTTGCCATTTTTTCTATTAAAAATCATTATGCTTAAAAGCCTTTTAAGGCTTTTGGCACCCTTAAAATGCTCCACATTTTGGGGTGTCCTGAAGCTTTGCTTTTAAGCATACAAGAAATATTTATTTCTTAGCATTTAAAGTTTGTTTATCCCCTTGCGATGAAAGCAAAGCCTTTTGGCATGCTGGGAACTCAAGAATTTTCTAATCATGCAAGAATCACAAAATCATCAAAATAATCCCTATTGCTAAAAGTGTTGCCCCCATTATTGCCCTGCTTTTTCTTTTGTGCTTGTCAAGCCATCCCTGCAAGGTTTGAGCCTCAAATCCAAAAATGAATAGCAGAGTTATAAGTATAAGTGGGAGAACAAAGATAAAATTGTAGATTGCTAGGTAAATCATTGCAGTTGATCTGGTTACTGTGTTGGCCATTAGGGTGAGTATTGCAAGATATGCTCCACCAGTGCATGGAAGTTCAACTGCTGCTACTATTATTCCCAAAATTATTGCTGCAGGGATGCTTGCTCTGTAGACCCATCTTTCTATCAAGGGTTTTGCTGATGTTGGAATGGCCAATGTTCCATCTGGTTTGTTTTCTATGGCATCTTTGATGTTGATCATTCCAAGAATTGCTATGCCTGCTCCGAAAATGTAGTTAATGACTCTTAGGAAAGATAATTTGCTTAATATCTGGAGTATTCCCATTCCAGCCAAGTAATACACAATGTACACTGTTGCAATGTAAAGAATTGCTATTTTCAAAGTTCTTTTCTTATTTTTTCCAGAAGAAAGCATAAGAAATCCGACCATGAAAATAAGAATCCCTATTGCGCAAGGATTTATTGAATCTGCAATGGCTGCCACCAAAATTATTGGGAGTGTGAGAATTTGTTGAGTATTAGTAGCATTTTGCCCAGTGGTGTTTGTTGAATGGCACACATCTTCTGAAATGCATCCAGTCTTGTTTTCAGACATTAATTTCTGAATAGCAGGATCAATCTTATTTTTGATGTCATCAGTCCCCATCAAAAAATCTTCTTTTGTCACAACAAGCGGAATTCCCCTTTCTTCCAGTGATAGGCTCTGAACTGAACAGAAATTGCTGTAAATATCAAAATTTTCTGGTTTTGTTACATCAAATCTATGCAACATCACCGTTTCATTATTCTTTTGCTCAAATTCATTCATAAAATCTTTTATTGATTGGCATGCGTGGCATGTTGGCGAATAGAAATAATAGACACAAACCTTTCCAACACATTCCTCTGTGCAAGTTGCTGAGGATATGGTTGAGTCTGTTTCAGCGCTTGCTAATGGGATCAAAAACATTAATGTAAAAACTGCTAGAACAAAGAATACTTTGTTCGTGGAATCTCTTTTAATATTCATAATTATATCAGAAAAATTAGTTATTTAAAACTTTGTTGGAAACTAGTTTCTTGATTATTTTCTTACAAGTTCTACAACTGTCTCTATGTGGGGGGTTTGGGGGAAAAGATCAAACATTGCTATGGATTTTGTTTTATAATCTCCTTTGAATTTTTCTAGTTCTACTGAAAGCTGCTGAGGATTGCATGAGACATAAATAATTGATTTTGGTTTTATTTCCAAAAGATATTGTATTGCTTTTTTATGCATTCCTGATCTTGGAGGATCTGTGAGAACATAGAGGTCTTTTCCTCTTGACCATTTTTCCAGTTCAATTTTTTTAAGGGACATTGCATCCTGACAAACTGCCTTGACGTTTTGGATTTTGTTTTCCTTGATGTTCATTTCTGCTTTCTCCGTGCTCTTTTTGTAAGATTCTATTGTAAGAACTTCTGAGAACCTTGGAGAGCTGATTATTCCAAATGTTCCAACCCCGCCATAAAGATCCACAAGAAGACTTTTCTCTTTTTGGAGATTGCAGGATTCGAATAAACCTCTGACATATTGAAGCATTTTGTCAGCCATTGCTGAGTTGTTCTGAAAAAATCCTTGGATGTCATAGTAAAAATCATATCCGCAAAATTTCTCCTTCAAGAAATCATTGCCTCCTAAAAAATCTTCAGATTTTTGGGACGCCTGAAACTTTGTTTCAGAGCGTTTTATTACAGCATATTCTTCTGAGATGCTATTGTCGGTGTTTTTTGGGACATATGCAAACACAACATTCTTTGCGGAGCATTTTTGGGAGAATTCCTTTAGAAGATCCAGTGTAGTGTTGTCAATATTGTCCACATTTAAAACAAATGAGATTGAAGAGTCTTCAGAAAAATCAGGAGTTCTGATAACTGCATATCTCAATGTTCCAGTGTGCTTGAAAATATCGAAAACTTTTAGTCTGTCTTTGTTCTGATTGAAAAATTCTCTTACTTCCTTCAATAGTATGTTTAGTTGATTATTTGAAATAGGGCAGTTTTCTATATCGATTACTTTTTTCCAATCACCCTTCTGTCTGAATCCAAGACCGTTTTGATGAACAATAAAATCCATTCTGTTTCTATATCCATATGGTTTGTCTGAAAATACGCCAATTACTGCATTTTCTATTTCTATCCCTGATTTTTTTATTAATCTTTCAACAAATTGTTTTTTGTTTTCCAATTGTGCTTCATAAGGGATATGCTGAGCAGAGCATCCGCCACATTGTCCAAATACTGGACATTTTGCAGTGGTTTCCATTAAAATCCAGAGAGAACGAGGTTTAAAAGTTCTATCCAACATAAATTCATATTTAAAAGAGAGCAAAAAATAAATCTTGAGGGTTTAAAATCATTTTGTGAACTGCAGGAAATTTAAGATGATGTCAAAACAGAATTTAATTGGATGAATTCAAAAAATTATGCTGGGCTTGAAAATTACCGGACAGGGGATCATTTGATTCTCACGTCCTCAACCATCTCTCTTGAAGGGATTTCAACTTCAATTTCCCCGGCATCTTTTCTAAATTTTTTCCAGAATATTACTTTTGTTTTCTTTCCTTCAGAATCTGCGTAGAATGCAGTCAGTTCTGCAGCTTTTTTTAATGGAGAAGGCTTATCTTTTTGGATTATTGTAATTGGGCCAACGACATCTTTTGCTTCAAGTTTTACCCAATTCTTACCTAACTTTTCAAGCATCAAGTTTTCACCATGATTTCTTCCGATGATTATTTTAGCTCCATCGAATCTGAAATGTCTTCCTGTTTTCAGACGGTCAAGGTCTTTATTTTCTTCAACTTCCTTGTGCTGAAGTGCATCCTGCAGTTTTTTTACAAACTCTTTTTCACAAAGAAGGCATCCACCCCCCGGAGTAGGATAAGTTATTTTAAATTTATTTGCTAATTCAATCTGGATATTTCTTGCTCTGCCTTTTATGCCTAAAAGCCTGCTTCTATCTACAAGGCCTTCTTTTTCAGCATCGGTTTCTGGAAGCAATTTTGCCGACAGGGGTCTCAAAAGCTTCCCCTTTAAACCAGTTTCCTCTTCAGTAAGTTTTAATGCTTCTAAGTGTTGACTCATGGGCCGTTCATTAAGAACTTCCCCTGTTGCGATAAAGTCCGCTTTATATTTCTTCATGAGGGCCTTTGCTTTTTTTAGAATGAATATCCTGCAGTCAATACATGGGTTCATGCCACAACCATGGTCAAATTTAGGATTTTTTACTATTCCCATATACTCTTTGAAGAGCTTTCCCTTTTTGCAGCTTATTATCTCCAGCTTGAATTCATTCTTTTGTGAGAATGAAAAAGTACATAGGGGATTGCAACATCCGCTTCCAAATGGGAATTCAAAATTTATTCCAATCACTTCTATTCCTTGCTCCTGCAGAAGCTTGACTGCTAACCTGCTATCAAGTCCTCCAGAGATTAAAACTAGGGCTCTTGTTTTAGATTTCATAGTTCAAGGAATAAAATATGGTTTAAATAATCTGTCTTACAATTTTCTTTTATCACTGATTGATGCGAAATGGAGAAAGCTTTTTATACTCCTTGGGATGATTAAAAAAATGCAAACAGTAAAAATTCAAGGAAGACATGCCCTGGGAGGAGAAAACGGATTTAATGGGATGTATCTTGTAGATTATCTTCCACTTTATTAAACTGATGGTGCGAAGCATGGCTGTGTTATCCGAAAATTAGTTCTCAAGGCTGATGTTAATCAGCCCATGAAATTCAATAAAAAGAGCTTGATTGAAACCTTAAGGCTGAAAAACGAGGGCAA
>Ga0180009_10006472_pt1 | contig 12272 bp, 13 predicted proteins | sample OS_PC_MetaG_FD_123537 | JGI IMG/M metagenome (GOLD analysis project Ga0180009, IMG submission 123537) | Groundwater microbial communities from the Aspo Hard Rock Laboratory (HRL) deep subsurface site, Sweden - OS_PC_MetaG | ecosystem: Environmental > Aquatic > Deep subsurface > Groundwater...
AAGAATACCCATGAAATAGAAAATGAGAAATCGTATGAGAAAACCCTTTTTTTTCCTTTGTAGCCATACCATATAAGCCAGATATAGGATAAAAAAAGGCAGAGGAAAGTGGGTAAAACAAATGCTAAATCATAATCTGGTGTGAAAAAGAATGGAATCACCAAAATAAAAAAGATAATTGTTCCAAAATAAACATATCCCATTGCTTCTTTTTTTGACAGTTTACCACTGATTAGAGGGTTTCTCTCAGGAACATAGGTTTTGGAATCAAGATAGATATCCCCTTTTGCTATGTATGTGTTTAGGACAGTATGACAAAATATTGCTATAAGTGTAAAATAAACAATATGATACCAGTAAACATCTGCTGTTGAGGTTAATGCCCCGCATATTGCAACAGAACCAGTAACGGTTATTCCCTGTGCTCTGCCAATATCTGCAAATGCCCTGAACTTTTTTATTGCACCTAATTTTTCAGACATTTTATCACACAAAATACGGCAATACTTTCCCAAACTTTAACGCAAGCCTTGGTTTTTTCACGATGATTGAAACAATTTTTTTCAGCATAGGATACCATGGCTCGGTCATATCCTTGTCTATTTGTATCTTACCCACGGCTTCAACAATATCATCAATTTCTTTATCAGATAGAGACAGGAAAACATTTTTCAAGGCATTGAATGCTTTGAATTTTTTTCCAATATCATTCCTCCAGATTTTTTCATACTCTGATAGTTTTTTCTCAGAAAAATTATTGTTTTTTACTGCATCAGCTACAACTTTTCCGGCAGCTAAGCCTGCCTTGATAGCAAAAATCATACCGCCGCCTGTTGCAGGATTAACCATTCTTCCTGCATCACCAACAAGTATAAGCCCATTTGAAACAAGTTTCTCTGCCCCACCGCCAACCGGTACTATGCCAACATTTGTTTCTATTATACTGCCATCCTTTAATCTTGGGTCATTTTCAACAAAAGACTCAAGATAACCTAAAGCCTTATTCCCGATATCTCCGTTTACCCCGATTCCAACATTCGCAAAACCTTTGTCTTTTGGAAGAATCCAGACATAGCCACCAGGTGCAACACCCCCAAGATATATCTCAGCGGTTTTACCCTCAATATCAACACCTGCCATCTGGAACTGAGCACAACTATTAAAATCCTCAATATTCCTGTAAACATTTAATCCTGCTTTTCTTGCAACAATCGCGTTAGGACCTGATGCATCAATCACAACTTTTGATCTGATATCCTTTTTTTCCCCAAAATGTAAAACCTTTACCCCTTTAACAAAACCATTCTCCTTGATTACATCTACTGCGGGTGTTTTTGTGAATATATCCACTCCAATATTTGCAACCTTTACTGCAAAAGACTTTTCAAGGATTTTTCTTTCTACAATTACCAGAGGAGAGGATGCGCCATCCTGCAGTTCTATCTCTATCATTTTTTTATCTGGTGAATAAATCCTGGCGTTTTTCGGTTCATTAAAAGGAATATCTTCAAGACCGAGTTCTTTAAGCATGGAAACATGGAATGTCTCACCGCACTGAACAGGTTCCCCAATCACAGGATGCTCCTCAACAAGAAGTGTTTTAAGATCGTGTTCAGCGCAGCTTTTTGCAGATGCTAATCCTGCCGGTCCTGCACCAACAACAACCACATCATAACTATCATCCATATCCTGTTATTCTTATCCAAACATTTATAATTTTTCATATCCTTGTATACTCAATGTTAAAGGAATATGTCAAACTAACACGTCCATTTAATCTTGCATTAACCGGGATAGCACCCGTGCTTGGTGCATTAAGCATGAATGAGAATAATCTTTTTTCACTTTTTGTTCTTTTTATCATAGGATGCCTGTCGCATATCTATGGTTTTGTTTTCAACGATTACATAGATGTTAAAATTGACAAGGAATCGGGTGAACTAAGAGAAAGACCGCTTGTGGGAGGTACAATAAAAAGAAAAAATGCACTTTTCTTTGCAGTCGGCTCAATGATTCTAAGCTGGATATTTGCATTATATTTTTTCAGCAGTTTCCATAATTTTCTAATAGTCATTTCCGTAATCATTTTTGCAGACATACTCGCTACAATCTATAATTTCGTAAGCAAAAAAACTCCAGGGATGGATTTTTTTGTTGCATCCGCAGTGTTTTTCCTGATAATGTTTGGCGCAGCAACAGTTTCTCTTAACCTGACAAAATTTGTATTAGTTGTTGCACTCATAGGCTTCATCCAGGTTTTGTTTATGAATATGATAAACGGAGGACTGAAGGACATTGACCATGACTGTGTAGCCGGAGGAAAAACAGTTGCAGTAGCATTAGGTGTCAAAGTTGAAAAGGGTAAAATGATAACACCAAACAGTTTCAGGATAGTTGCATATTCAATAGCAGTTATCCATCTTTTCCTTGTTTTCACACCATTTATTTTCTTAGGGCTAAACTATTCTATTTGGCAGATTCTTCTGATTGTCTTCCTTTCAATCATCACCTTATACTTTGTTACAAAAATGCTCACGATGAAAACCTTTATCAGAAAAAATGTGAGGAAAAACATAGGACTGCATGTTATATTCATGTATGCGCTTGCTCCAGTTATGCTAATGTCATTAAACGGGTGGATAGGACTTTTAGCATTTGTTCCACCTCTCGGTTTTTTGCTCTCAAACCTGATTTTGCATGGCGGGGCATTGAAGCCTGAGACGATGTGAAAGCAAATTAATTATATTATACTTCCATATCCTTTTGATGATATACATAACCTCTCTGCCTGTTTCACTCCTTGTATTCATACTTGGCGTTCTCCTTCTTTACAAAGGTGCAGATTTCCTTATTGATGGCGCATCAAAAACAGCAGTGCGCCTTGGTGTTTCCTCTTTGATTGTTGCATTAACCGTTGTTGCATATGGGACATCAATGCCCGAGTTTGCCGTGAGTTTTCTTGCATCATTAAAAGGGCATACTGACATAGCTGTTGGAAATATTCTTGGTTCCTGTATAGCAAACCTGCTCCTTGTTCTTGGAATAAGCGCAGTAATAAAACCGATAAAGGTCACAAAAACTGTTGTGATCAGGGAAGCGCCAATAATGGCTCTTTCATCTTTTCTGCTGCTGTTACTATCTGTTGGATATGTTCTGGATAAAATTGATGGTATAATTTTGTTGCTCTGTTTTTCTGCATACATTATATTTTTTATTTGGATTGCGAAAAAAACCAAAAATAAAAACAATTACAATATAGAATCAAGCCCTATGTCTAAGAACGCTGTTCTGATTGTTGTTGGCATAATCGGTATTGTAATTGGAGCACGATTTCTTGTTGACTCCTCAATTTTTTTCGCAAAAACATTTGGCATCAGCGAAGCAGTAATTGCACTTTCACTTATCGCAATAGGAACATCTTTACCAGAACTTGCGGTTTCAGGTCTTGCAAGCTGGAAAGGAGAATCAGACATATCCATAGGTAACATTATCGGCTCAAACATATTTAACATATTATTGGTTCTTGGTGCCTGCTTAGCTGTTACATCAATCATCATTGACCAAAAATTGTTTATAAACATGCTCCTTGTATGCGTTGTAAGTATTATTGTAATACCAATGCTTTACACAGGGTATGTTCTTTCAAGAAAAGAAGGAGTTGTTTTGTTAATAGGATATGCTTGCTATTTAATGTGGCTTTACTTGTAAAAGTTTTTTTCTTTTTCGCTATATCGCAAATCTTTATAAGCGTGCATGCTGTTTCAAATATGTGATAACATGAATCGGGTGTACGTACTGGTTAATGTAAAAAGAGGGGTTGTGAAGGACGTTTTGAAAGAACTTTCTGGGTTGAAAGGGGTTTCAGAGGCCAGCATAGTAAGCGGAAGATATGATATGTTTGCAAAGATTGAGGGCGAAAGTCTGCCAGTGATTACGGATACAATAATAAACAGGATTCATAAAATAGCGGGGGTTGAAAGAACAGAGACCCTCATAGCACTTGACCTTGACATAACCGGTGAGGAAGGGCCTGCTGTAAGGGCAATTTAACCTATTTTACCTCATATTCCAAAAAGTCTTCAGCAACAATCACGTTTGGAAAAACCTTTTTTGCGTCTTTTTCCAATATATCTGCATCCTTATATCTTGGGCTGATATGTGTCAAAAACAAAAGTTTTACACCTGCTTTTTCCGCAGTCACAGCAGCCTGGCGTGCAGATGAATGCCCGTATCTGTTTGCTTTTTTCTCTAATTTTGAGTCTGCGGTTGAATCATGTATCAGGACGTTCGCATTCCTTGCAAGCTCAACAATTTTTTTGGATGGTTTTGTGTCAGGTATGTAAACAATTTTTTTTCCTTTTCTTGATTTACCCAAGACCATGTCCGGCATAACTATTTTACCCTTTACTGTTACGTTCCCGCCTTTCTGCAATCTCCTGAAAAGAGGTCCTTCAGGTACCCCTAATTTTTTTGCTTTTTTTACATTGAACCTGCCAGGGCGAGGATTTTCCTCAACAGCATAAGCCAGTGTTGGAACATTATGCTCAGCCGTTTTTGCCTTTATAATGTAACCGCCGCATTTGATAGCATCATTATCCTCCAAATCCTTTACAATAAAATCGAATGTTGGGGTGAAATATCCAAGATTGATGATTGTGTTTACAAGTTTTACTGTACCAGGCGGCCCATAAATCTCAAGGGGTTTTTTTCTGTTGTTAAGACTCATGCTTTGAATAAGGCCCGGCAGCCCTAGAAAATGGTCTCCATGAAAATGTGAAATCAGAACCCTGTTAATTTTCATAAAACTCACATTTGAACTCATTAACTGTCTCTGTGTGCCTTCACCACAGTCGAAAAGAAGAACATCACTGCCTATTCTCACGGCAACCGCAGAAACGTTTCTCTCCTTTGACGGCCAACTACCACCTGTTCCAAGAAACACAATCTGCATAGTATCACCTGAAGATAAAATAAAAAAATAGGTTGAACAGAAAACAACAACTCTTTTATTCTTCTTCTACCTTTTCTTCTGTTTCCTTTTTAAGCGCTACTTTTCCTGGGAAGTATTTCAGTATTATGATATCCCCTACTGCCTGAATCCATCGGTACGGAACATTTAGATTCACACTGTCTTCAACAAGTATTGGGTTTGTTCCGCTTATGTACAAAGCGTCAACCTTGCTGTTTGTTACATCCAGCACAACATTCTCCACAGTGCCAAGCTGTACACCCTGATTTGTGTACACCTGCATATTTGAAAATCTGCTAATTTCATCAAGCATTTTTATCACCAAACTATTACCTAAATGGACTAACTATATAATAAAACTATCCCTGATATAAAGCCTTTTTCTGTTTCATTTTTGTTCTTTTTCATTTTCTTTGCTCTTCCCAGATTCTATTTCCTTTGAATCCTCTACCGTTTGTTTTTCCAATTCAGGTGTTTTCTCAGTTTCTTTTTTCACACCTGTTTCTTCAGATGTCTGTTTCAATGTTTCTGAGGATTCTGTCACAGATACCACATCAGGTGCAGGTGCTGTTTCAGGTGTAGGTACTGTATCAAGTGTAGGTGCTGTTTCAGTTTTAGGGGTGAAATCAATCTCAGATGCCCTGATCTCCACCCTTTTTAGTGGATATATAGATTTACATTTGCTGAAGATATTAGCAGAAAGCCCACCTGAAATCATTTCATTTATAAAACCCCCTAATGGTTTGTTTCCTGCACTTTCATTGATTGTGTCTTTCATTATGTTTCTTACAGCTGTTCCTTGGGATGACTGAATCTTTTTTTCAGCGAGAGCCAGTGCTTTCACCGTTAACTCAAAACCATCCTTTGTAATTACAGGGTAGGATTCATCAATCAGCGACCTTCTTTTTCTGCTAAGCCTTCTGATATAATCACTCGCTAAACTATGCCCTATAAATTTTGTCTGAGCATCACTACCTTTTACATCGCTTACCTGAAACCTCAGTTTCAGATGTGTTTTTGAAATATCGCCTTTTAATTCTCGCATTGTTGTTTCAACAATTCTACCTATAAGTTTTTCAGGGGCATCAGCCATAGTTTCCGCTATCAAGGCATTGTCGAACATTTCAGGCGCCATTACCCTGTACCATTCCTTTGCCTTCCATTTGTCTTTCACTTTACCGGTTCTCTGTTTCGCCAATCACTCACCCACCCGTAATAGTTTTTCATATTCATATATCCTTTGTAATCTTATCCATATTCATGTACTTTTTTAGCACATCCGGAATATCAACAGAGCCATCCTTATTCTGATAGTTCTCAAGAATGGCAACCATAGTTCTTCCAACAGCCAAACCAGAGCCGTTCAGGGTATGTACGTATTTTGCCTCTAAATGCGGTTTTTCCCTGTATTTTATCCTGCTTCTCCTTGCCTGAAAATCTGTGCAGTTGGAACATGATGAAACCTCTATACATCTGTCCTGATTTGGAAGATATGCCTCAATATCATAGGTTTTTGAGGACGCAAAACTAAGGTCAGCTCCACACAGCTGTATAACCCTGTACGGTATTTTTAACAATTTCAGGATTTCCCCCGCATCATTAACAAGTTTTTCCAGTTCATCATTTGATGTTTCAGGTGTAGTAATTTTCACAAGTTCAACCTTGTTGAACTGATGAACCCTGATAATACCCTTAGAATCAGCGTGCCTACCCGCCTCCCTTCTAAAGCAGGGTGTGAAGGAAACATACTTTTTCGGGAGTTCATCATTCCTTAAAAACTCGTTGGAATGCAACGCCACCAATGAGGACTCTGCTGTTGGTATCATGTACATATTATCCCTTTCACATTTGTAAAGGTCATCCTCAAACTTTGGCAGGTTTCCTGAGCCAAAAAGAACCTCTGGGTTAACAAGAAGCGGTGGAAAAACCTCCTCATAACCCTTTTTCAAATGTGTTTCAACCATAAAGTTTATCAAAGCCCTCTCCAATCCTGCACCTGCGCCTTTTAGGGCATAAAAACCTGAGCCGGAAAGTTTTATACCTCTCTCAAAATCCATTATGTCAAGTTTTTCACCTATCTCCCAGTGCTCTTCTGGCTTAAAATCAAATTTTCTTGGTTCACCATGTTTTCTGATTTCAACATTATCCTTTTCACCCTCTCCAGCAGGAACAGAAGGGTCTGGGATATTCGGGATTGAAAGCCCTAAAAGACGGATTTTCTCCTCATATTCCTTTAGTTTTTCGTCTGTTTCCATGATTTTTTCAGCCACCTCAGTCATTTTTTTGATTTTCTGCTGTTTTTCAGGACCTTTTAATGACTTAATCTCTTCAGCACCAACATTTTTTAGATGTTTCAGCTTATCAGATTCAACCCTGAGATTTCTCCATTCCTTATCTGCACTTATAAGCTCCTCTAAAGGCGTTTCTTGCGCTCTTTTTGCTAATGCATCCCTGACAAAATCAGGATTTTCCCTTATGAGTTTAATATCGAGCATTGAAAATAGAGTATGCTCAACCTGTATATAAAGTTATCTCAACCGAAAATTCTAAATATTGCGCAGACATATACATTTTTGATGTTCGGGGTCTTCTTTTTCATTTTTAACACCTCCTGAAAAACCATCTCCAACCCCGAACGTCACTTGGGAACACTCTTGCCATGATGTACTACTACGCATTTCGTTATCCATACATCAATCTTACGCAGTGTACCATTGTTCAATAATCCCCTCATTTATTATCTATCACCACTGCATTCCTCACAGACTCCTCAACTAATGAGTTTATGTCTATTTTGCCCTCCTCATTCAAAACATTCTCCAGTCTCGCCATTGTAGATGGTTTTTTTGGAACAGCAGAGCAGGGGAGACAGGGAATTATTGATATTTCATAAAGACCTTTTTCTTTTGCTATTTTTTCTATTTCTATTTTGTCAAAACCAATCAAAGGTCTCAGAACCGGGATTTTCACCGCATTGTTTGTAACATAGATGTTTTCAAGTGTCTGGGATGCTACCTGTCCCAGACTTTCACCAGTAACAAGCCCGTCAGCATTCTCAGTTTTTGCTATTCTCTCACCTATTCTAAGCATCATTCTTTTGCAGAGAACACATTCAAGATTTTCCCTGCAATTATCTGCAAACGCTGATAAATTGCTGCCATGTGGGACAATATATATTTTTATTTTTTTGTTAAAGATTTTTTCAAGTTTTTCAACAAGTTTTGTTGCCTTTTCCAAGGATTTCTCATCACAAAATGGTCTGATATCAAAGTATACTCCAACAATGTCTGCATTTTTTCTCATCATAAGATATGTTGCAACAGGTGAGTCTATTCCCCCGGAGATTAATGATATGAGTTTCATTTATTACTCCCCTATCCATGATACTGCGTGTATTTTTTCATAATACCTCATCCATGCTTCCAGACTTGTAACCCTGAAGGTCTAATGTGATATATGTGAACCCAAGTTTTTTTAATTCATTTACAATTCTTTTTCTTGTTTTTTCATTCAGAATTTTTTTAATTTGTTTTTCTTCAACCTCAATTCTTGCGATATTTTTATGATATCTAACCCTTACCTGGGTAAAACCCATTTTTTTTAAGACTCCTTCAGATTTTTTAATCATTCCCAGTTTCTCTTTTGTGATTTTTTCATTATATGGTATTCTTGTTGCTAAACATGCGTTACTCGGTTTATCATGTACCGACAACCCCATTTTTTTTGCAAGTTCCCTAACACGATTTTTTGAAAAACCAGACTCTGCGAGAGGATGCCAAATCCTCATTTCATTAGATGCTTTTATACCAGGTCTGTACTCATTGTAATCAGAAAATGTTACACCGTCAGCAATGCATTTAATGTTTTCTTCATCAGCAATCTTTTTCAGTGTTTTCATCATTTCTTTTTTACATAGATAGCACCTGTTCACAGAATTTTCTACGAATCTTTTGTTTTTTAGCAGTGAACAGGAAACAATCTCATGCCTAATCCCGATCTCAGATGCAACATTTTTTGCATCCTTTAACTCATTCCTAGAAAATGTTTCAGAATCAATTGTAACAACAAAAGCATTCTTCCCAAGAACATCAAACGCAATCTTTGCTAGGAATGCAGAGTCAACCCCGCCGGAAAAACAGACTAAAATTTTTTCTTTCTGCCTTATTTCTTTTTTTAGTTTCTCAAGTTCTGTTTTCATTGTTTTCCCTTTTTGCTCAGATAATCCTTTATGGCAGCGTGCAGACCATCAGCCGCAAGGTTTGAGCAGTGCATCTTTATAGGCGGCAGACCATCTAATGCATCAGCAACATTGTTCCTGTTAATTTTCAATGCCTCATCAATAGTTTTCCCTTTTGCCATCTCAGTAATCATTGAACTTGTTGCTATTGCTGCCGCGCATCCAAAAGTCTTAAACTTTACATCCTCAAGCCTGTTATCTTTAACCTTTATGTAAATGGACATCAAATCTCCGCAAACCGGGTTTCCCACGCTACCAACCCCATCAGGGTTTTCTATCTCACCCATGTTTTTTGGATGCCTGAAATGCTCCATCATTTTTTCAGAATACATAATCACTTCATCTCCCTTTTCCATTTCTCTATCTCGAGTTTTTTGCCCCAGAGAGGGGACATTTTTCTTAGATTCTCAACGATACCTGGCAGTACATCAATAACATATCTCACATCCTCATCCGTGTTTTCCCTGCCAAGCGTAAGCCGCAATGAGCCATGTGCTTCAACCTCATTCAAACCAATAGCCATCAGAACATGCGATGGAAGAAGTTTTTTTGATGAACAGGCAGAGCCTGTTGATGCAGCAACGCCTTTTTCATCCAGACTCAGAATCAAAGACTCACCCTCTATGGCTGTGAACCTGAAATGCGCATTGTTTGGTAACCTCCTGGTAGGATGACCGTTCAGATATGTTTCCTCAATAATATTCAAAACACTTTTTATGAGTTTATCCCTCAAATTTGTAAGATGCTCTGCATCCTTGTTTAATCTTGTTTTCGCCAGCTCGCAGGCTTTACCAAAACCAGCAATCCCGGAAATGTTTTCAGTACCCGATCTAAGATTTTTTTCATGTCCTCCTCCATGAACTATAGGTTGAAGTTTTACACCTTTTTTAATGTAAAGTGCGCCAACACCTTTTGGGCCATAAATCTTGTGTGATGACATTGAAAGCAAATCAATTTTTGTTTTTTTAACATCAACTAGTATTTTTCCAATTGATTGAACCGTATCTGAATGAAAAACAACATTATGTTCTTTTGCTATTTTCCCAATTTCATCAATGTTTTGTATTGTTCCAATTTCATTGTTTGCATGCATAACACTGATAAGAAATGTTCCCTTTGATATTGAGTTTTTTAGTTCATCGGCATTTACAATACCATATTTATCTACTGATAGATACTTAACCTTAAATCCCTGTTTCTCCAGATGTTTGCATGTTTCCATCACAGCAGGATGCTCAATAGCACTTGTGATAATATGAGGACCCTTGTAACCTGTTATCCCCTCCTTCATTCTGTATATTGTTCCTTTTATTGCTATGTTGTCAGACTCTGTTCCGCCTGATGTGAAAAATATTTCCTCCTTATCAGCATTGATAAGTTTTGCAACATTTTCCCTTGCCTTTTCCAGTACATCATGCGCTTCCCTGCCAAATGAATGAAGTGATGAAGGATTACCATATTTTTCTGTGAAAAAAGGAAGCATCTCCTCTAAAACCTTTTTATCTACCGGTGTTGTTGCCGCATGATCCATATATACCCTTTTCATACTTTATCCCCCTTTGAATCAAGTTTTATAACTGGTTTTTCATTTGAATAAGAACAAATAATACCGTATCGTTCAGCGCATTCTAAACACTTATTTGGGTTGCATAACTCTGTACTCAAGTATTTTTCACCACCGTCAGGTGCCATTACAACCATTACACCCTTTTTTAATTCAGTTGCTTTCTTTTTAGCTACACAAAAAATTGCACCTGAACTTGGCCCTACAAAAATCCCTTCTCCTAAGGAAAGTATTCTCGCATTTTCTTCTGCCTCCTGGAGAGTTACATAATGCATTTCATCTACACAGTTAGCCTCCCAAATTTTAGGTACGTACTGTATTTCTATGTTTTTCAATCCTTGAATAGGGGTATCTTTATGAGGCTGTACTCCTATTATCCTGATATCAGGGTTGTATTCTTTTAATTTCTTAGAGACACCTATTAGTGTGCCAGAGGTTCCTAAACCTGCAACAAAATGGGTGATTTTTCCATTAGTATCTCTCCAGATTTCTTCTGCAGTGGTTTCATAATGTGCAAGTACATTATATCTGTTGTCAAACTGATTTGGCATAAAATATTTCTCTTTTTCTTTACTTATAATTTCTTTTGCCAAATCCTGAGCACCATCCATGCCTTTCTCACCATCTGATAAGATTATTTTTACACCTAAACTTATCATGATTTGTCTTCGTTCTAAACTCATTGTTTCAGGCATTACTAAAACAAGAGGATAACCTTTCGCTCTGCATACAAGTGCTAATCCAATACCTGTATTTCCGCTTGTGGGTTCAATCACAGTTTTTCCTTTTGTAAGCATACCTTCTTTCTCAGCATATTCAATCATATATTTTGCGATTCTATCTTTTACTGAACCCCCAGGATTAAATTTTTCCATTTTTAGATATATTTCAACATTATTGTTGGGATTCATTTTATTTATTTTCACCAGTGGTGTGTTGCCAATGAGGTCCAGTATGCTGTTCGCTATTTTTGGCATTACATGTTCATGTTTTAGATGGCTTAAAACCTTTTTGTAGATATCAATCACCTCTGCCAATACGCATCATTCTTTCCAATGGTGCTTTTGCTTTTTCAATAATTTCCTTTGATAATATGACTTCAGGTTTTAAAACCTCTAAACTTTTTAATACCTTATCCATTGTGATTATTTTCATAGTTGGACAAACTGCAGTTTTAAGCGAATAAAATGTCTTGTCAGGATTTTCTTTCTTTAATCTATAGCACAACTCCCGTTCTGTACCGATAATAAATTCGTTTGAGGATGATTCTTTCACATGCTTCACCATACCTTCTGTAGAATATACGAAATCTGCAATATCTATTACCTCAGGCACACATTCTGGATGTACTATAATTTGTGCATTTTGATGTTGTTTCTTTAACTCTAAGATTTCATCTTTGCTGATTTTATGATGTGTAGGACAGCAACCAGGCCAGAGAATAAATTTTTTATCTTTTATGAATCTCTGAACATATAATCCAAGATTTGTATCCGGAACAA
>Ga0180009_10006473_pt1 | contig 12267 bp, 10 predicted proteins | sample OS_PC_MetaG_FD_123537 | JGI IMG/M metagenome (GOLD analysis project Ga0180009, IMG submission 123537) | Groundwater microbial communities from the Aspo Hard Rock Laboratory (HRL) deep subsurface site, Sweden - OS_PC_MetaG | ecosystem: Environmental > Aquatic > Deep subsurface > Groundwater...
AATCCCGTAGTCCCTACGGTATGGAAGAAAGAAAGAATAACAAATATATAAATGTTTCGCTTTCATCCCCCACCAAACTAAAAGATTCTGGAAGGGGACTTCTTGCTCAAAGTAAGTTAAAAAGCAAGGAGGAAAAAAATGAATAAAAAGAAAGTTAATTGTTGTGGGATAATGGATAAGAAAAAATGAAACAATCAACAAAGTTTTTAATAATAACATTATTCCTATTTGGATGTTTAATAGCAACACATGAAGGTAGGCATTTGGATATTAATGATACTTTTAATGTAGAAAGTAGGTTAGTGTTCTTTAAAGGGGGTTTTCCAGTAGCAGTAGAAAGATTTGGAGAAGGATGTACTGTTGAATGTAAGATGTTACATGAAACTAATGAAATTGTAGGCTACTACCTTATGATTGTATTTTGGATAATAATATCTGGATTTTATTCTTTATTATTAATTATTGAAGAAAATAATAAAATCGAAAGTATTAAATAGTAATAAATATTACCAATTTCCAGATTGGACACATTTTTTCAATATCATATTCAATCTAAAAGCTTCTTGGGGGAAACCTCGGGAAAAATAGGAAATTCTGGGGGAAAAGAGAAGTTCCCTTTTCTATAGAGATAGCTTTACATCAAGCCTTTTCGCACTTCTTTTGCCATTTTAAAAGGTAAATGAAAACAAAAAAAATTGAACATAATTCATGTAATAGTGTGAACTATTCTTTACCTTATTCCTCACAAATAGGGGAGATTATATTTCACAATATTTAATAAAAAAGCTTTAGGAGGCTTTAAAATGAAAAATAAAAAATTAATAAAAACATCAATGTTTATGGTAATTATAGCATTATTTGTGTTCTCCATAAGCGTGAGCTATGCAAATGCAGTAGATGATATTCCAGGGGATATTAAATTTTCAGGACCAAAATCAAATCTAAATAGTGATGCATCAATAACGAAAGGACCATTAGCAACATTACTTTCATTATTTTCAATATCTGCAACAAAGGATTCTTATGATTATTTGGAGATAATAAGATTAAACCATCAAGTTACAAGTTGGGATTTAAAGTGTAATAGTGCTTATATGATAATGGAAATTTACCAAAATCAGAATTTAAAATATGATGATTCAAAGAACATTTATGATATTAATGGAAATACACAAGTTAACGCAGATTGGACAATTAATGCACTCTTTTTAGATGAAGGAACTTATGGAGCAGTAGGTTACTTATGGTGTTCTGATTCTTATACAACCTTTTCAAGTAATAATTATTGTGGGATAATTGATTCTCAAGTATGTAAAGATTATAAGTCTGGAGCATCTCAAAGAATAAGTAATGTAGACCAAGATACATTCAAGATAACTTCGCCAACATGTAGTCCAGTAGAGGAATTTTGTGATGGTAGGGATAATGATTGTGATGGAGCTATAGATGAGTTAGGTGTTTGTGAAGGGGGTTGTTCTACACAATATAAACAAAAATGTTATGATGGAGATGTTTATTGGTATGATAGTTGTGGAGATAGAGAAACAAGAGCAAATGATTGTAAAGTTAGTGAATACTGTAAAGATGGAGAATGTATAAATATAGTTGGAGAAGGTGAGGATGTTATAATCTGTATGTCTGGCGATACCAAATGTATTAGTTATACTTATTATAAATGTGTAGAAAACTTTTGGGTAAATCAAGGTAAAATAATAGGTAAATGTGGATATTCTGAAGAGATAAGTCAAGAAACAGAAGATGATGAAATTCCAAGTAGTGAAGGAGCAGTTCAAGAAAAAACACAAGAATTAGCAGAAGTAATAGACCCTAAAGATATTGAATTTACAACAGCAAAAGATTTACTAAAGTCTTCATGTTCAGAAAGTGCTCAATGTAAAGGATATTCCAGTAAAACATCAAGATGTGTTACAGTAAATTGGTTAAAACAAGAGGATTATATTACAGATTTAAAAGCAGATGAAATAATATCAGAATATAAAATATTAGGTTCATCTATAGGAGGACTTGGAGGACTTGCTGGATGTACAGCAATGGCAGGAACATTAGGAATTGCTTCTGGAGGAGCAGGTGCTTTTATAGGAATACCATTATGTGTAATAACTGGAGGAACAATCGGATATAAAGTAAGTGAATGGTTAGATGATGTTGGTTCAGGAAATCCAAATGCAGTAGGATATTGTATTCCAGCAGATAAAGATGGAGGAATTAGTGTTGATTTCTTAACAGATGAAGCCTTTTCAACAAATGGAACTTCAATTCCTTGGTGGGGAGTAATTGCTGGGATTGTAGTATTTCTATATTTCCTAAAGGGTGGGAGGAGTTAAAATGGTTAATAAATTAAATCAAAAAGAAAAGAAACAATTACTTTGGATAATTGGAATAACTTTAGCAATTAATTTTTTAGCTCCAGATGTAACTACTCAATTAGATAGTTTTAGTATACTTGGAGGAGTAACAGGATTCGGAATTAGTTTTGGAGTTCTTTTGATGTTAATAGGTTTTGTATTAATACTTATTCCTACACCAGTTACAACATTGCCAGGAGTTGGTCTTTTGATTGGTGGATTGATAATGGGATATGGAAGTTTTATGTCCCTATTGAACGATATGTTCGGAGGATTTTCAACAATAGCATCTGTCGGTATATTTGTAGTAATTGGATGGATGTTGCTTAAAAAAATATTTTAGGAGGTAACTAAAATGGGAAGATTTACAGGAAAAGAAATAGGAAAAGCAGTGGCACTTGGATTTGTTGTAGCAACTTACACAGGAACAATTGCTAATTGGATTAACAAATTACCATTTGTTGGAAGTTTTGATATTATAAAAACAATGATTGGTGGTGGAGCAATTGTATTGACATTTGAATATATTTGGAACAAATTTTTAGAAAAATAAAATCAATTTAGGAGGATAAAAAATGGTAGATAAACCAAAAAAACCAATGGATTGGGCTAAGACATCAGCAGTTGCATTCATAATTGGAGTATTAGCATTGATTTTTTTAAATAAATATGTGGCTGGATTTCCGCTTGGAGTCAAGACAGCATTGTTTGTAATCATTGCTGGAATTGTATTATTCATAGCCTTAAAAATCTTGAAGTTTGCAACCCCCACAGAACAATTCACATTTGAAGATGTTGCTTTGTATGGTGGTGTATTGGCAGGACTTATTTATGTTGTAATGAAATTCAACATAGCACCAGAATTTAGTATTGTGGTAAGAAATCTTGCAAGTATTGTGGGGATGTAACTAATGGAACTTAAAGAAATAGTTAGGTTAATCGGAACTATTATAGTTTTCATTAGCGTATCTTCAAAATATGGAGATTGGATTAATTCTAACTTTTATTTAGCTTTGGGCATTGGCATTGGAATAATATTTTTAGCGGAGAAAATAAAAAAATGAAATATGGTACAACAAAAAAGGAATATGATGAAATTTATCATAAGAATAGGAAAATAAAGATAAATAATTTATGTGTGGACTGTGGAAAATTAATAAGCCAAAATGCTTCAAAATGTATGTCTTGTTCAAAAAAGGGACACCAAAATTCTTGGAATAAAGGTAGAAAAGGTGTATTTTCTGAAGAAACTTTAAAAAAGATGAGTGAAGCAAAAAAAGGGAAAATTCTTTCAGTAGAAACAAAAAGAAAAATAAGTGAATCAGTGATTGGAGAAAAAAATCCTTTTTTTGGTAAAACACATACAGAAGAAGCGAAAAGAAAAATAAGTGAAGCAAATAAAGGAAAAATTCTTTCTGAAGAAACTAAAAGAAAGATGGGTGAAAATAATAAAGGTAAGAATAATTATTTTTATGGAAAAAATGGAAAGTTAAGTCCACGTTGGAATGGAGACTCTATTAGAGAATATGGTATTGAACATTTTGAAATATCTAAAATAAAAGAGCAAATAAGAAAAAGAGATAATTACAGATGTATGGAATGTTTTAGACACCAAGATGAATTATTTAGAATTGTTAGTGGAAAGAAATTAAGAAAATATAAATTAATAGTACATCATATAGATTATAATAAAAAGAATAACAACCATAACAATTTGATTTCTTTATGTAATAATTGTCATATTCAAACTAATTTTAAAAGAGAAAATTGGCAAAAATATTTTCAAAGTAAAATTAATGGAGGGTTAAATTGAAATGGGTTTTAATCACAGGATTTTTAGGCTGGTTTTTGATTAGAAGTGAAGTCGAAAATTTAGTGACAAAATACATTCCAAATAGCTGGGAGATATATATTGGTATAGGTTTGCTAGTTTACACAGGGTATAGATTAAAGGATAAAAGATGGTAGAAAATAAAAACTTAATAATCATTGGAGTAATTATCTTAATAGGATTCTTAGTTCTACAAGGAGAGCCAATATTTGAGGAATTTTCAACATTTCAACCACCAGAAACAATAGAGACTGGTTTTGGACATGAAAGAGTATGTTTAAGCAGTTTACAATTAACTAATGATTTTTTAGGTTATTCCATTTCAAATACTGGTTCTACTCTTAATGTGAAAAGAGGAGGAATTGTATTATTTAATGCAGTAGGAGATTATGAAGATAATTATATTTTAGTAGAACATAGATGTAATTATCCTGATTGGCAAGATATTTGGACAAGAGTATATAGTAGTAATTTTGTAAATCTTGTAAATCCAACAGTAGAAATAACAGAAAAAAGTGTAGAATTTTGGGAAGGTTCAAATAATAATGATTTAATTTTAGGATTTATTTCTCCATTATCTTTTGGAAATGTAATTTTAGATTATAAATTTTATCTACCTGAAACTACAGAAGGAATAAGACCAGAAAGAGAATTTAAAAAAAATATACAAATAAATGAAGGATTAAATGAATTTACAATTAATATACCTCAAGAATATGTAATAGGAGATTATGCTATAGATATTAGAATTTACAGTATTCAAGAAAGGTCATGGGGAATCCCAAGATTAATAATTGATTATCCTACAAAAATAGATATTTTTGACCCAATAAGAAAAGAATTTTTAATAGTACCAAGACCAATATTTTTAATTAAAGAATTGGGAGAAACCTGTCCAGATTTATATAAGGAATCTACCACAACAGAACATACAATAATTTGTGTTAGAGATGATTTAAAAGATTTACCTTGTGCAAGATTGGGTTGCCCAGTTACTGAAGATTATACCTATGCTTGTGGAAGTGATGGTTTATGCTCTGAAAAATTATTCCAAGCTTTTAATTGTAAATCTGATTTAGATTGTAAAAGTTTAGGATTAGATAAATGCCATACAGATACAGGAGTTTGTTATGAAGAAAAGATATTTGTAGAATTAATGCAATGCTCTCAAGATTCAGATTGTGGAACACCATGTTATGGAATAACTCCAAAATGTATTTCAAATAAATGTGAGTGGAGTGGAGAATGTATTATTGAGGAAATCCCTCAAGGTGTTTCTTTAGTTAATTTCAAAGTTATAGAAGTATCTTCAGGAACATTTAGTTTAGAATATCCAAAATTAGTCGAAAAAGGAGTCTTAATAGTTTCATTACCATTAGATACAGTTTACGACCCAGATGAAGAAATAGACTATCTTGATATTGAATTAAACATAAACAATGAATTAAAATTACCAATAAGAATGTCTAGATTACAGAATAGTTTTTCAACAACTCAAGAATTAAATTTTAGAAGAGATTTCTTTAGAAGTTCTGGAAATACAATCACAGTAAAACGTGGTGGAAAAAATATTGGATTTAATCTCAAATTATATGAAAGACATTTATGCGAAAAAGATACTGATGTTTATTGCCCAATTACTAAATCTGTTGGTATATGTATAGATTATCTTCCAGTTTGTGAGGGGGTTAAATCTACTGAAGATAGTGAAGTCGTAGGAACTACAGAAACTATAGACGGGGGGGAGTCTCCTAGTACAGGAACTATATTATTAATTATTGGAGGTTTGGGGATTTTATTCTACCTAACTAAACGATGAAATATAAGTTGATTCTTAGTTTTACATTTTTAACAATTTTAATTGGACTATTTATTGTAGTAGCAACACCTGGAGATGAAACAACTAAAGACAGAATAAAAAATATGGATTGGGATGCTATTTCAGAAATAGGAGATTTAAATACAAAAATTCAATCCCAAAAAACAGTATTTTCTTGTATAAGGGGGTATTGTAAAACAGAAACAGTAATTTTTAATAAAAAAGAAATAAAAAATATTGGAGATATTAACTTTGATTTTGAAGTGGAAGTTGAGAACTTTAAAACTTATTTATATGACGATGAAGGGAGGATTATTGATGTAACTGATATTAAAAATTCAAATAATCAAAAGATAAAATTCCAAAAAGGAATAAAAAAACAAAATAACATAACAATAATAAACACTTTCCAAATTCCCAAAGGTACTTTTGAATATAATATTACTTTTAATGGATTAATATTAGACCCATTTATTGATTATTCTGATATTAGAGAATTTGAAGATAGGTTTGATGATGGAGTTGTAAATACAACTTTGTGGGCAGTTAATGCAGATACAATTACAGAAAGTTGTACAAGTGGACAATGTGGTTTAAATGCAAATGAAGGGGGAGCAAACCCATTCTCCGCAGAATGTGCCATAGCAAGTAACATGTTTTTAGATGATGAAGATTTTAACATAACTATAAAAGTTGGAGCATCTGGTGAAGCAGTTGGCGTAAAATCAGCTAAATTATATTATTTTAGAGATAGTGGTTCAGCAAATGAAGTAATAACTGAAGGTGCTTGTACATCTTCTGCTTGTACTATGGCAGATGAATTTTATTATATAGAAGTTAATAACAACATTAGTGGAGCAGATAAAACTGTAACTATCTATAATTCCACAAGAGATGGAAGTAATCCACATGTAACTTATAATTCAACTGACTGGTCAAATCAATATCTATCACTTTATAGTTCTGGATTAACAGGAGAAAGTTATCATTTTTGTTCAGCAAATATGTTTAATGCTACATTCATTAATTTTATGGGAGATATGACCTTTAATAATAATAAATCATCTCCTGAAAATCCAACTATTACTAATTCAATATTTTTAGAATTAGATATAAATTCTACAGGAATGAGTGATAGGAACACATTAGATACAACAGAGATTATATTAAGTTCAGATTATACAACTAATTGGGAAAATTATAGTGTATTAAATAATAATACTGGAACTTTTAGTTACACGATTGCTTCTGAAAATTTTACTAATGCAAGTCAAATAGTTAATTGGGGTTTTTGTGGAAAAAATATAAAGGGACAACAGTTTTGTTCTGAAATTTATAGTTTCCTAGTAGTAAATCTTGCACCAACAATATTACTAAATGAAACAACTCCAAATATTCCTACTTTTGGAGATACTGTTTATGTTGTTGTACAAGCAAATGATACAGATATGGATGATATTGTTTCAATAGATTTTACAGTTATCCCACCAAATGGAACAGCAATATTTACAGATATTAATGGTACTTTAGAAACAGTTTTAGAACCAATGCATAATTTAAACTTCTCAAAATCATTTGTTGTAGATGATGCAGGAACTTGGAAGTGGTTTGTTAATGCAACAGACAATCTTTCATTAACTTCTGAAGATAATGGTCAATTTACAATAACAGATACTACAATTCCAACTGCAACTATGGATTCACCATTAAACCAATCAGTTAATGCGGTTTCTTCATTAGATATTAATGGAACTGTTAGTGATGGAGTTAGAATTGATTCTATATGGTATTCAATAATAAATGTTACTGGAGATGTTTTAACTGGAAATTCTTCCTTTACTTATTGTGGAGATACTTTCTGTAGTTATAATTTCAGCCAAGTTAGTTTTCCTTTAGAGCAAGAAATGTGGGCGAGAGTTTATTTTAATGATACTTCAAATAATGAAGGCTTTGTAGAAAATAATTTAACTATAACAACAGACACAAGTCCTCCATCATTAACATTAATACAACCAGTAGATACTTCTGATAATTCACAAGAAGTAAATGTAACAGTTTTAGATAATTATGATAGTGTTGGTATTTTATCTTGTTATTATAATATAACTACAGATGTCCCAGTTGTAGGAACAGTATTTGTAGCTCATAATTCTATAGCTTGTGACGGATTGGAGACATTTACAACAACAGTATCGGCAGGTAGTTCTCAAGATTTTACACTTCATTTTGAAGCTATAGATAATTCAGGCAATACGGCAAATCTTAGTTCTGTGTTTACTGTAACAATTGCATCAACTCCTACTCCAAGTTCTCCAGGTGGAGGGGGAGGAACTCCAACATCAGTAAGAAAAGGTATTGGAGACTTATGTGAAGCTAATGAAGAATGTGAAACAGGAATTTGTGATTTAGAATTTGGTAGTAATAATAAAACTTCAGAAACATATCAAACTTGCGTAACTTCAACCTGCGGAAATAATATCTGTGCATTAACCCCAAAAAGAGAAACATATACAACTTGCAGAGCAGACTGTGTTCCATTTGGATTAGGAAAAGAAATTGGAGATTTAGTAAAATACGCAGGATATTTAGCAATCGCATTATTATTAGCAATATATTTATTCCAAGATTATAAATTTAAATTTAAACTACCTAAAAAAATAAAATTTATAAAAAAAGGTTTTTAAAAAATGGATAAAAAAGCTAGAATTTCAATTATATCTATAATGTTTTTATTAATAGTAAGTACTGTAGCATTAGTAATTATAACTCCAAATGATGTAATAGCAGAACAACCAGACCCAAATTGTTTATCTGAAGTTGGAATGAGATATAATCCAAATGAAGATATAGAGTTGAATGTTATAGGAATTAATGGAAAAATAATAAACAGGTCTAAAGTTTATAATAATGTTGAAAATGTATATGAAGATGGATGTATTAAAAAATTCAACACTGCTAAATCTCTTAAAGGAAAAGGATATAATACAATATATATTGAAAATGATTCTAAGTACTTAATTGATGTTTTAGATTTTAATTCTACTTATATAGAAATGAATTTATCTGTAATAGATTCTGAAAAAAATAAAGACATTCCAATAAAAGTTTGGAAAGTAAATGAAAGCAAGACAGCCGATGAACTAACAGGAGATTTTAAGAAAGACTGGAAAATAGTAAAAGAGGAAGTAGTTAATTTTGTTGATGATAAAGAAAAGAAATCTAAGAAATATGATTTGTTTGATGGTGGATTAGAACTAGAAATTGGAGATATTATTGAATTTGGAGCAAATTCTACAATAATAGTGATTGAAGGAAATCAAACAACAATGGAAGATTCTCCAATTATAAGCGGGTCTCCAGCATCTACTAATTTTGGTAATGATGCTTCTGGTATTGGAAGTGGAGGAAGATATCAAGATGTTAATGAAAATAGCAGATGGTTAGGAAAATTAATTTATTTTGGAGATGCTAACAATACTGGAAATATTTTAATAAATGCTTCGTTTAGTGTAATGACAGATATATATCTTACTTCTGGAGATATGGAAATGATTTTCCAGAATGTCACAGGAACTTGGGTTGAAAACACAGTTACTTGGAATACTCAACCAACTTATACTACTGCTTATAATATTTCTTCATTAACTGGAGTTACAGCTTCTGGAAGATATCAGTTTGATTTTGATATTGGGACTGTGAAGGGATGGATGTTTGGAACTAATAACGGAATGATGCATACAAATCCAAAGGGAGAAACTGGTGGAATAAATAATCTTCATTCATTCAGAAATTCAGAACATGCAACTCCAGAAGCAAGACCTGTTTGGTATTTAGAATATTCTGCTCCAAACACAGCACCAGATGACCCAACACCAATAAATATAAACACCACAATAGTAGGGGGAAGTAATTTTATAAATGAAACAGCAACTATTAATTTCCCTTATTCTGATGATGATGCAGACACAGGCACAGGATATGTTAGTGTTTATAAAAATGGAGTAGCACAATATATGCTTACAATATCTTCTATGACTTCTGGAACATTACAAACTATTGAAATACATCCAGATAATTTTACTGGAAATGTTGGAAGTAATTGGACAGCAAGTGTAAATGTTACAGATGGAACAGTTTATAATTCAGGTGGAGATATTTGGACAACAGCAGATTATATAATTGGAAATTCCCAACCTTACTTTGACCCAATAACAAACGGAACTACCCAGATAACAGAAGACGTAGCAAACCAAAATTCTCCAGCATCTACAGAAGATTACTTTAGGGATTTAGAAGATGACCAAAGCTGGACAAATCCAACAGTTTCTACAAATGAAAGTGATGTGCCTTGTGTAATCCATCCAGCACCAGTAGATATTGTTCAATGCAGTCCTACAAATAATTTTACAGGAATGGTTATAGTAACATTAATAGGAAATGATTCAAACGGAGGAACAGCAACTTTGAATTATGAAATTGAAGTAACTGCAAATGATGATGCCCCTTGGTGGTCTACAATCCAAAACCAATATGGGATAGAAGATATTCAAGGAGAATTTAATTTAAGTGCTTTTGGAAATGATGTTGAAGACCCACCAGCAAGTTGGGTTTATGATTATATAAATAACGATTCTTCAATAGTTTCAATAGAAATAAATAATGCAACAGGAAATTTAAGCTGGATTCCAGTAGAAAATGCTTTTGGTAATGTAAATATATCTGTAATAATGTATGATACTGGAACACAATCATCTCAATCAGAATTTAATTTAGAATTAAATGGGACTAATGATGTTCCAAATTCAGCAACTATCTTAAAAATAAACGCAACAACAGATAGCAATTTAACTACAGATGATGTTTATGGAGAATTTAGAGTAGGTTCAGATGTAGATTCTCAAGCAGTAGTTTATAATATTTCTTGGTACGAAAATGGAATACTAAATTTTACATTAGGAAATCTATCTAACTCAACAGCATTATCATTAGAAACTTTAACATCAGGAAATACTACATTATACTATAATTATTCTTATTCAATAATAACTTGTGATATTCCAGAGTATGGTTGTAGTGAGGAAGTTTTTAGTAGTAATTTAACAATAGAGCAAGTAAGCGAAATTACTGTAGATTTAATATATCCAGAGAATAATTTCGAAAGTGCTTCTAATACTATTACATTTCAATATTTACCACTATCAGAAAGTTTAGATAATTGTTCTTTAACAATAGCAGGAGGAACATATTCGAATACAACTTTAACAACAAATATAACTCATTATGAAACAGTATATGGATTAAGTGATGGAGTAGATTATAATTGGAATGTAAGTTGTTTTACAACATCAGGATTAGAAAACTCAAGTTCAAGAACAGTTAAAATTAGATTTCCAACTACAGAAGGTTCAACATCTGGAGGAGGTAGTTTTGGAGGAAGTTCTTATGAAGGTGAAACAATTCAAGAACTAATAACAGATGGAACTGCTAAAATACAAGATAAGGTTATAGAACAATTTAGTATAGAAAAATTAAAACAAAACATAAAAGATAATAAATTATTATATTTAGTTTTCTCATCATCATTTTTAATAATAGCACTACCAAAACAAGGAAGAGATAAAAAGAAAATTAAAGGATATGGAAACACAATATATTTCTCTATGTTTTTCTTATCATTATTCTTTGTAGAACAAACATTTAATTTTATAATTCCAATGTTAAATAATTTAGGATTAACATTTAGAGCATTTAAAAGCCCACTAACTAGTGGAATATTTGCATTTTTAATAATTGCTTATATGATATTACATTTAAAGAAAAAAGGACATTTCAAAAGATTCACTAAAGAATAAAACTTACCAAATGGGGGAACTGCAACATACAAAATAATCCAAACAAATTTTGTGTCAAATTTTGCCATCCCCCATTCCAATCCACCTTTTAACCCTGTGGAAAAAGACCAAATTTAGGCATCCTCCTAAACTGGTCTACTTTGAATTAGGTGTGGGGTTTTTAGTTTCGTAAAACTGATTTTTCCCCCACACCATAATACTAAAAAATATGGTGAGGGAAAATCTTCTAAGAAGAGTTCTGGTTTAAACCCCAGCCCTCACCTATATTATAAAATTGCTGTGAATGAACAGAACCTACCTAAGACATCATTTTAACCTTAAAAAACACATTATCTAATGTGGGGTGGGGTAACACCATTAATAAAAAAAGATAATGTAAAATAGACTATCTAATGAGCT
>Ga0180009_10006474_pt1 | contig 12267 bp, 7 predicted proteins | sample OS_PC_MetaG_FD_123537 | JGI IMG/M metagenome (GOLD analysis project Ga0180009, IMG submission 123537) | Groundwater microbial communities from the Aspo Hard Rock Laboratory (HRL) deep subsurface site, Sweden - OS_PC_MetaG | ecosystem: Environmental > Aquatic > Deep subsurface > Groundwater...
GCCTACGCCAATACCAATGTCAAAATAGTTGGCAGCTTCGCCGGCCTGTCCAATTTCAAGGATGGCCCCACCCACCACTCCATCATGGATGTCGCCGTACTGCGCGCGATGCCGAATATGACCGTCCTCGTACCATCGGACAGCATTGAGGCGAAAAAAATGATACCCCTGATTGCCGAGCACGAGGGACCGGTTTACATACGCATCAGCCGCGCCGAGATGCCGATAATCTACGATGAGAGCCACAAGGTGGAAATCGGCAAGGGCGTGGTGGTGCGCGATGGAAACGATGTTGCCATCGTCGCCAACGGCCACATGCTCAGTCGCTCGCTTGAAGCCGCCGATAAGTTAAGCTCCCATGGAATAAAGGCAAGGGTGGTAGACCTGCACACGGTCAAGCCTGTGGATACCCCGTTGCTGAGGAAGTGCGCCGAAGAAACCGGTGCCATTGTCACTGTAGAAGAGCACTCCATCGTCGGCGGCCTGGGCAGCGCTGTGGCTGAGACTCTCGTGGGCGAAATCCCGGTGCCGATAAAGATGGTGGGAATCGCCGACACATTTACCGAAACTTCGAAAGACTTCGATTCCCTGCTTGATAAATACGGGATGGCCGTAGATGATATCGTCAAGGCCGCTCAGCAGGCGGTGAAACTGAAATAGAACGACTTTAACGCCCACCCTGTTATTACGGCCCGATATGAAATTCCAGTGTTTGAAGCGTGTCGGGTTCGACCACATCCCAGCACACTAACTTGGTCTTTTGCTGAACTTCCGCGGCAATATCAGCATAGGTTCGATAATGGCCGCGCCTGAGTGAGTAATTATCGAAGAACCACAGTCCAGCCCCGGGCACGTTGAAAACACAGACAGTATGACTTTTACGCACCGGCCTGAGCATAGCGGTAACAAAAACCGGCCTGGATTCCGGCTGCCATTGCTGCAGTAATGCCGCAGCGAGCGCTGCGAAGCCATCGCAGTCATCCTTCTTCTTAGCCCAGACCGTCTGCGGGTAGCTGATAGCATCAAAGAGGTGTAAAGGCCCATCCATCGTCCAGGTCACCTGCTTCAGCAGAGCTTCAATTTGCTCGAGAGAATCGGCTACCGGTAAGGGTTGTGTTTTATATTTGGCCTCAAACCACCTCCGCCGCCATCGTGACCAGCGATACCGACCATTCCGCAGCCAGAAAATGAGAAAACGGTCTATGAAGGTTATCGTTACGAAGGTTAGAACAGTTAGTATCACAGCGATACCGGCGCCAATTATTGCCCACGCATAGCCAGGCATAACAGGAGCAGGCGGCTCTGGTGCCGGCAAGATAACGATCTCAGGCGGTGGCGTTTGAGGCGGAAGTTCTATCGTTGGGAAAGGAATCTCCTGTGCCGGTGGGGGCGGTATGCTGATGACCGGCGGTGGGGGTCGTTCGATGATTACGGCCGGTGTTACCTCCAGAGATTCAACCTGAAAGGTACGATGCTCGGAACTGATGCGGAATAACGGCTGCGTGATACGCGCTCTCCAGTAGTAGGTCATTCCAGCGTTAAAATCGATCTGCGCAGTCCCTTCAGCTGTCGGGCCAACAAAAAGAACCACGGGTGAACTATCACTGGACACCGTTATGCTGGCAATCAGTGCTTTGAATTCCTCATCCTGGGCGATGGAAAGCTCGTATTCAGTAGCATCGAACGCTCGCTTCCAGCGAAAGGTTATGTCCCCGGCAATTCCGGTTACCCGATTAACCGAACCGATATAATCGCCTTCCGGCGCCTGCAGCACCAGCTTCGTCATAATATCATTAATACGGTAAAGCCGGTTGGTGCCATTGGTCTTTATCGCCCATAACTTTCCGCCGGAGCTTAATTTCAGCGCCTGCGGTAAGGCGTTGAAAACAACGCTAGGGTCTGCAATATCTGTTGTGGTCGAGGTGGCTCTTGCCTCCCAGCTCGCTGACGAAGGGGATGCGGTAGCCGGTGACAGGCACTGCCACAGCGTACTTTGCTCTATGCCCGGGTTATACTCAAGAACATAGAGCGCATTATCTTCAGCAGCCAGGCCGTAAATCCCGTCGCTCAGGTTACCCTTAAAAATATCCGCCCAGCTTGTGCTGGTGCCGATCTGCCACCGCATAACGTTTTGCCCGGAACTATCACTGGCAGCATAAATCATCTTGTTGGAAGCATAGTCTTTATCGGGAACAACCTGGACCCTGCCCGCTCCACTTTGAATCTGCCGTATTTTCTGCCATGAAGAACCTCCATCCACAGAATAGGCCACGTAGCCATCGGTGCTGCCCGCAAATAAAATATCCGCGCCTCCGCTGACAATCATGTAGCCCGTACCTTCATCAAGTTTGGTGGAAACATTCGCGCTCCAGCCAAGGCCAGAGGAAAATGTCTTAGACACATGTCCCTCTGCGTTGAGCACATAGGCGATGTCGGCACTTTCCACCGCCAGGTCCTGCACAGTAAGCAGTGAGGTACCCATCGACCATTCCCTGTCTCCGCCATCAGGACTGTGGTAAATGCTATAACCATCCTTCTCCGCGAGGTAGACTGTCTTAGAATCGCCGGGGGCCAGCCTTATGATATAGCCAGTGGTGTCCTGCTGGCTCAGCACACGCTGCCATGATGACGCTCTGCGCCAGAGACTGAGATCATTTCCATCGTCACTTGCCAAGTAAACAGTTTCACCGTCCTCTGAGACGGCAACATCGCTCAGGTTGCTCAACATAGTGTCAATCAGGCTGACATCATTGAAAGCTAGCCCGTTATTTCTCGAGATAGCAAAAGCACTCTCGTCGCCCGATGTTCCGGCCACCACCGCATCCCCCATCCAGGCAACTACAACCCTGCCCTCTCCTCCCGGCCCCTTCATCGATAAATTTGACTTCAAAGTTGGCACCTTGGTTAGCGGGTTGGTGCTGTGATAGACGGTATTGCCATCATACGCAGCGGCTACCAGGACACGACCATCAAAAGCAATACTATGAATGTTAACGCCGGTTAGCAGCGATTCGACAGCTGTATCTCCGATGCGGTACACTCCGCCGGCCTCTTCATCACCGTTTACCGTCAGGCCAACAAAAGCGATGCGACTACTCTCTTCACCGGCAAGGTAGTCAGGTGACAAGGCTATTGATGCTGAAACCACCTGACCGGTTGCATCGTATTCGAGTACGTCTACTGGATAGCCAGTAAATCCGGTTTGAGTATTCCACACTTGAGAGGTGAAGCTGAAAACCTGCAGATTTGCACGTTTATCCTCGGTTTCACCAACGGTTACCAGCACATTATCTTCCGAAAAATTCGGCGAAAAGGACAGCGCCCTTATGGTTCTGGTCATGGCAAAGCCGGGTAAGGAGCCGGTTTCCTTCCACTCCGGTTTCTCTGCCTCAATTACGCAGTACCAGACATTGCCCACTCCACCGACTGCCTCCCCGGCAACCGCCAGATAATGCATCCCGTTACCTGCTTCCGAAATGGCTATATCATATATTTCTCTGGCACTGCTGCCTCCAGACGCTTGAATCATACCCAGAGAACGCCAGGTGATGCCACCATCGGTGGTGAAATAAGCTGAGGGGATAGTTTTTCTGGCCACCGCTGCCACATCGGCATTATCCGGAGCCACCGCCACGAGGTCGGCGACAATGGAAACGCCCTGTGCCACCCAGCTTATCCCGGCATCATCTGATTTGAAGACGTATTTATCAGCTATGCTGTCGCCCGGGGCAGCGTATATAGTGGCACCATCAGCGGCAACCGCCAGGTCACGGATATCAACGCCAGATGGGCCTAGCTGGTAACCTTCGGCGCCGGGGATGGGCACCGCCGACCACGATGGGGCCTCGGCCGAGACTGGCGCCGCAAATGACAGCAGGCTGGCCATCAGCATGACGACCAGCCCTATAATTCTTAATATTTTATATCCCATCGCCCCATCGACCGCCTGAACAAAACCGGTAATGTGTGAGTAAATTCTACCGCCGAATCTGCAGAATCTCACGCGCCTCATCGGGAGTGGCTGTTTCCAGATTCAGCTCCCGGGCAATGCGCGCCGTTCTCGCCACCAGCTCGGCATTGCTCCTGGCCAGCTGACCCGGCGCGTAGTAGACATTATCTTCAAGGCCCACCCGCGGGTTCCCACCTAGCAGCATGGCCATGGTAGTCAGCGGCAGCTCGGCCTCATCTCCGGCAGAGACATTAAAAACACAATCCTCCGGCAACCGTTGCACCAGAGCCACCAGATTGCGCCAGGTGCCCCTCAGCGTTCCCTGTGCCGGTAAATTCAGCCCGATATCCAGAAAGTAAGGCTTGTCCACCAGTCCCTTCTCAATGAGATTTTCGGCTTCTTCGAGACAGGCGAAGTTCAGGATTGCTATCGCTGGTTTTACCCCTTGTTCCTGGGCGCGTCGGGCAGTCTCCTCTATCTCTGACCTTTTATAGATAAAGGGTATTTCCACGCCTTTAACCGGCATTATCATCATAAACGTATTGAGCGAGGCCATCTCCGGTTTCAGTAATAGAGGGGCGATGCGCTCCTCATTGGGAAGCGTGGGACCACCACCCGTGCTCAACTGCACAATTAAGTCGCTTGAATTCTTAATGCCTTCATGAATTTTCCGGAATATATCCAGAGACATGGTATTGTTGCCGGATTTGTCGCGGGCATGGACGTGTACGATGGCAGCACCTGCCTCACGACACTGTACTGCCTGTTCGATAATCTCCTCTGGTTGTTCGGGTAGATTGGGATTGGCCTCCTTCCCATGCCCGGCCCCGGTCAATGCCGCCGTTATGATGATTTTTCGCATATTTAAATGTAATTTCCCTTTCTAGCTACGCACAACAGGCGATGCACTCGATTTCAACCACTATCTCCGGCCTCGCCAGCGCCGCGACGATAACCGTGGAACGTGCTGGCAGGTCTTCGGTGAAATAGGTCTTGTAGACTTCATTCATCTTGGAGAAATCCTCGGCTCTGGTCAGAAACACGGTTGTCTTGACTACATCGTCTATTGACACACCTGCCGCCTCCAGAACCCTCTTCATATTATCCAGCACCTGTCTGGTCTGGGCTTCAACTCCCTCAAGTTTATTACCCTGGCTATCGACGTGCCCGACCTGACCGGAGACAAAGACGTAGTCACCTGTTTTTATCGCCGGGGAATAAGGGACACCGGGAAGTGCCGTGGGTACCATGATAACCTGCTTGGCCATAGTAAACCTCCTTTCAATACTCTGCTGGTTATATCTTCTGGCCGGTATGAAATCCTTCGCTGATAGCGTCAAGGATGGTCCGCGGTTCGACGCAGTCACCAATGTGATAGACTTCAGAGACCTTATCCCTAATGGCATCATAGAGCGCGGTATCCGGCACCGACCCCGCAGCGAGAACCACGGTGTCGGCCTCTACGGTCCTTTCCTCACCGTCTCTGGTGGTTATGATGACGCCCTCTGGGCTGATGCCATCGTATCTGACCTCGCAGAGCAGGGTGACGCCTTTATCCAGAAGCCGGCTGAGGAAGAAAGCCCGGTTGCTGGGTCTGACGCTCGTCGCCATCTCGGAGCCCCGGCGCATCACCGTAACCTGCTTGCCCTGGTCAGCCAGAAATTCCGCCGTTTCACAACCTACCAGCTCGCCGCCAATTATGGCCACCTTATCTCCTACTTTTACCTTCCCCTCCAGGACATCCCCTGCTTGAATGACCCGAGCCTTGTCCAGCCCCGGAATATCGGGGAGGAACGGCTTTATGCCGGTGGCCACAACCGCCGCGTCGGGATTGAATTCAGCAACTGTGGTCGCGCTAGCCTCTTTGCCAAGTTGAATCTTGACGCCGAGCTTCTGCAACTGCGTTTCCAGATATTTAGCCAGCGGTGCGATTCTATCCTTGTGCGGGGGTATCGCTGCCTGAACCAGCTGCCCGCCGAGGCGCGATTCTTTTTCCCACAGGGTTACCTGGTGACCCCTCAGGGCAGCGACCCTTGCCGCTTCCATACCCGCCGGGCCACCGCCAACGACAAGGATTTTCTTTGGCTTGGCCGCTGGTACGATTTCGCTTTCCTTCTCACGCCCTAAAGTGGCATTTGCCGAGCACCGTATGCCCACCAACTTCGGATCGCGGAGGTCATCGCGGCAACCGTTACAGATGATGCAGGGGGTTATATCGTCGGTCTTATCCGCGGCTACTTTATTCGTCCATTCCGCGTCGGCCAGCATCGCCTTACCGATGGCGATCAGGTCCGCCTTTCCCTCCTTCAATAATCGCTCACCATCTTCGGGGGTTATCCTGCCGACGGCGATTACCGGGATTGAAACCGCTTTCTTTATCCCTTCCGCCAGGTCTTCAATCACCACCGGGGTAAAGGTGGGTGTGGTACGATTTACCGGCGATTCCGGCCCCCAGGCTGAGACGTGGATTGCCATCAAGCCGGCTTCCTGTACCAGACGTGCCGTTTTCTGAGCACCTTCCAGAGTTATGCCCTCTACGCCATATTCCTTGCCATCCATACGGCACCAGACGGGATAGTCATCGCCAACGGCCTCTTTTACGTCAGCAATGATTTCCAGGAGAAATCGCGCCCGGTTGTGCACGCTTCCGCCATATTCATCCTTACGTTTGTTTGAATTGGGCGACAGGAACTGGTCAACGAGGTAGCCATGTGCCCCGTGGATTTCCACCCCATCAAACCCGGCTGTCTTTGCCCTGAACGCAGCATCGGCGAAATAGGCCACGGTTTCAGCAATTTCCTCAACCGCCATTTCCCTGGGTGTTTCACCGGCCAAGCCGGGCAGTGGTGAGGCGGAAACAGGTTGCAACCCATTCACGGTCGATTTAGCCTCGCGGCCGCCATGGTGAATCTGGATGCCAATCTTGGCACCGTGTTTATGAACCGCATCCACCAGCTCTCTCATCCCGGAAATAAACTTATCATCACTGATGCCGAGCTGGTTGGGGAAAGCCCATCCCTGACGATGAACATAGGTCGCCTCTACGATAATCAGCCCGGCACCGCCGCGGGCACGTGCCTCGTAGTAGTTCTTGGTACGTTCGGTGACAAACCCGTCATCGGCAGCGTACCTGGTGACCATCGGGGGCATCACCACCCGGTTTTTTAGCTCCATGCGCCCGATGCGGAAAGGTTCCCAGAGTCTTCCGCTCATAGCAGCTTCACCTCCTTTATTCAGCTACTCAGGAATTATCTTATTTTGCAGGCAGCTCTGATGCCGCCCACTCAATACCCAGTTCGCCAAGCCTGCCCGGCGTCGGGACGCCATTGGGCCAGCCCATCATATCGTAATAAAGCGCTTTACCTTCCTCAAAGGCCTTGGGGTCAAGCGCCGCCTTGAGCGGCCCGGAAGGATGGGGGGCAAAGAAGCGCTTCGGCATGGTGTCATCCTTGACGGTGAAGCCTTCTCTCAAGTTGAAAATTCGTGCCAAGTTAGTTGACCGTTCGCCTACCTTCAGCAACTCGAAGAACGTGGTATCCCAGCCGGTCACCGCTTTGACCAGTTGCGTGGTTCGCTCCAGCCCAACAAAACTCAGCGACATGACGAAGTAGCAACATACGGCGCAGTTAAGGAAGTGGATGAATTCAGTGTAATACTTGAGCAATCGGATTTTGGCCGATGACAGGTCATTGGCGGCCATCGGCTCCAGTATGCCAAACGGGTATGCCGCCTCCAGCATCGGGCCTATGTCCGTATAGACGGTGTCATGGATATTGTGGCAGTGGTCGGCACCGGTCGGGGATATAGCGTAGCCAACGCCCATACCCTGCTTCAAACGGGGTTCATGCATGGGCAGTTCCTGGCCCTTGATGTGCATTGCATATTCCTCAGCGGCGGGTCCGATTTTCTTGGCCACTCGCGCCACGCCCTCGGCGAGCGTATCGCCGAAACCCTGGCGCAGTGCAATCTGCTCGACCATCTGCAACATGGCTTCGGTATTGCCGAAGCGCAGCTCCATTCCACCGGTATCCTTGGCGCTCAGCAGCCCGTTTTCAAAACACTCCATAGCGAAGGCAATGGTTGCCCCGCAGGAGATGGTATCCAGTCCATAGGCATTACACAGCTCGTTTGCCTTGGAAATGGCAGGCAAATCAGTGATGCCGCAGTCAGAACCCAGCGCGGCAATCGTTTCATATTCGGGACCACCGTAGCGCGGGTCGACCACATACGGCTTGTCCACCTTCACCTCGCGCTTGCACTGCACCGGGCAGGCGAAACAAGCCCTCCGCCTGACCAGAATGGTGTCCTTCATGGCCTGCCCGTTTATTTTATCGGCACCATCAATGGAGCCAACCTGGAAATTACGGGTCGGCAGACCTCCCACCGGGTCGAGGACGGCCACCACCCGCGCCGTACCGAAATCGTGCATCCCCTTGTTGGTAATCGGTGTGTTCTCTGCAATCCACCCGGCGATTTCTTTGAACGTTGCCGGGTCGGCAATGGAAACGCGCTGGCGCCCACGGACGGCGATAGCCTTCAGGTTTTTGGAGCCCATCACCGCTCCCATGCCTGTCCGTCCGGCGGCGGCATCGAGGTCATTCATGACACTGGCATACCTGACCAGTTTCTCCCCGGCGGGACCGATATATGCCACCTTGACCAGCTGGTCGCCAAGCTCATCGCGGATGGCATTCTGGCACTCCAGCGTCTTCATTCCCCACAGGTGGCGGGCATCTTTAAGCTCGACCTTATTATCCTGAATAGAAAGATAGACCGGTTTTTCTGCCTTACCTTCCACGATTATGGCGTCAAAACCGGCCATTTTCAGCTCCGCTCCCCAGTAGCCTCCTGAATCGGCCTCGCCAAAAGCGCCGGTGAGCGGTGATTTACCACCCACGCTGTGCCGGCCGCATCCTCCGGCCGGTGCCCCGGTCAACGGACCGGCAGCAAAGATTAGCTTGTTATCAGGGCTTAAAGGCTCGACACCAGGTTTAAGCTCCTTCAGCAAGAAATAGCCAATAAAGCCTTCCCCACCAAAATACTGTCGATAGAAATGGTCCGGATATTCCTCCGTCTTGATACGCCCTGAGGAAAGATCGACTCTTAAAACCTTACCGTTGTAACCGTGTGGCATCAGTTACCTCCTCACTGTAAAATCTCGTCCATTAGTATACGTCATAGACCAGAAACCCGCAACAATAGGAGAAAAAGAAAAGTAACTATATACGAATAAATTTGAAGGCATGGTCAATTGCCGTGATATAATGTTAGGACAGCCGCATGGGCAGGTAATGCCCGTCGTGAGAAGAATCCATAATGCCAAACATGCTCAGAATACCGCAGCTTGCCTGTCACGGAACGAAAGAGCTGGAACTGCCTCTCCCCGATAGCTGGCAGGTTACGCACTGTCCTATGACTGGTTTCAGCCATCCGGCTTTAAAACCTGAAGAGATGAGGGCAGCGCTCAGCAGACCAATTGGTACCTCCGGGCTGCGTGAACTGGCCATAGGAAAAAAAGAAATAGTCATTATCTTTGACGACCAGACACGGGCTACCAGGACAGCCGAGATAGCGCCTTTTGTCCTCGAAGAACTGGCTGCGGCCGGTATTCCCGATGATAGAATAAGATTTGTCTGCGCACTGGGTTTACATGGCCCGATGTACCGCCGCCATTTTATTCAGAAGCTGACTGAAGATATTGTCTCACGCTTCCCCGTTTATAACCATAACGCCTTCGGCAACTGCACCTACGCTGGTACCACCACTACATATGAGACAAAAGTGTATGTAAACGAAGAAGTCATGAAGTGTGACCTTAAAATTGCCATCGGGCTGGTCGTGCCGCACCATATTGCCGGTTTTAGCGGCGGAGGTAAGAGCATTCTCCCTGGGGTAGCCTCTTCTGAAACCATCCAGTATAATCATATGATGGGCCATAAAAGTCGGGAAAAGCCAAGAGAGAAGCCAGAAGTTGGCATGGGCATTTACCACCACAATCCGCTGCGACGGGATATTGATGAGGCAGCCAGGCTAGTAGGTGTGGACTTCCTCATCAACTGCCTGATAAATGGCCGGGGGGAGACCGTATCGCTCTATGCCGGCGACATGCTGGCGGCTCACGATGCCGCCGTGCAAGAAGCGAAGAATCACTACCTGACGCCAGAGGTGACGGAAAAAGATATCGTGATTGCCAACATTTCCTCTCCGAATAATGTCACCTCAATCGGCCTGCTCATATCTTTCCCCGCGGTGAGCCACGTCGGTGGCGATGTGGTCCTCATCGCCAATTATCCCGAGGGGCGGGTCCCTCATTACCTAGGGGGTCGCTGGGGAAGAGACACCTGGGCAGTGCAGCACCGGCGGGTACAGATACCGGAGAAGGTAAATCGCCTGATTGCCTACAATGAATACCCTCATCCGGGCAGCAACTGGTTTGACGATGATGCCAGAATTATTTACTGTAGTAGATGGGACGAAGTCTTGAAGCTTCTCCAGGCAACGCATGGCAACGACGCCAGGGTCGCCGTCTATCCCAATGCTGACATACAGTATTGTTCATAATCTTAATGAGGAGTGAATAATGTCAAACATACTCAGAATTCCACAGCTCGCCTGGCATGGAACCGAAGAATTACAACTGCCTCTGCCGGATGACTGGCAGGTTGAGATGGGCTATATGGCCGGATATAACCGCCCCGCCCTGAGCCCGGAACAGATCGGTGAAACGGTAACCGGAAAGCTAATCGGCACGCCTCCGATACGGGAACTGGCCAAGGGGAAAAAGGAAGTGGTTATCATCTTTGACGATATGACCAGGGTGACCCGAGTGGCCGAAATCGTTCCTTTTGTGCTCGAAGAATTAGGCGCTGCCGGCATTCCCGATAGCAACATCCGCTTCATTGCCGCGCTGGGCTGCCACGGCGCCATGAACCGCCTCGACTTCGTCAAGAAGCTCGGCGAGGAGACGTTAGCCCGTTTCCCGGTTTTCAACCACAACCCCTACGCCAACTGCACGTACGTTGGTACGACGAAGACCTATGGCACCAGGGTCTGTGTTAACGACGAGGTAATGAAGTGCGACCTTAAAATCGCCATCGGTTCGGTGGTGCCCCATCCCAGTACCGGCTTTGGCGGCGGCGGGAAAATCATCCTCCCCGGGGTGACTTCATTTGAGACCATTGAATATAACCACAAGATGTTCCGCCAAGCTCAACTGGCGAAAGGGCCTCAGTATACGGGTCATGGCGTCTACGACGGTAACCTGGGACGTCTGGACATCGAAGAGGCGGCCGATTTGGCTAGCCTCGACGTCCTCATCAACTGCATAGTCAATATGTGGGGGGAAACGGTGGCCATCTATGCCGGGGCGCTAAGACCGGCTTATGAAGAAGCGGTCAAGGAAGCCAAGCCGCATTACCTGACGCCAAAGCTGGCGGGCAAAGATATCGCCATCGCCAATGCCTTCGCCAAGGCGAATGAAGCCTGGATAGGCCAGGCCATCACCTACCCATCGCTGAAGCCAGAGGGAGGAGACGTCGTCGTCATCGCCAACCACCCTGAGGGACAGGTAACGCATTACCTTCTGGGGCCATTCGGGGAGACAATCTGGGGCCCGCTGCGAAGAGAGCGGAAAATCCCTTCTCAGGTCGACCGTCTTATCGTTTACACCGAATATCCCGACCTCTCCAGCCGGTGCTGGTTCGGTGGCAAGGACAGAGCATTGTTCTTACATCGGTGGGAAGATGTACTGAAAGTGCTCCGGGAAAAGAACGGCGCTGGTGCCACCGTTGCGGTTTATCCCAACGCCGAAATTCAGTACAGCCGTTAGTCAGGGTTCAAGAGACGGTAGCTCGCTCTGGGTGCGTATTCTCACTCAATATTTATATGCAGCAACGTCCTGGCCAGATAACCGATGACGAAGGCCAGCGCCGCCACTCCAAGGCTGATAAGCACCATCTCGGAAAATCTTCTGCGGAAAGAAATCTCTTTGGCCACCGAGATGTAAAAGCTGAACAGGAAGACCACGACAATAGCATTGAAAATCATCAGCCCCATAGCTACATAGACATTGTGAAAGACAAGGTAGGGAAAGAGTAAAAAGACAAAGGTAATGACATTGGCCAAGCCGCCGTAGAGGACCGCCTTTAAAGGGCTGTGGCCGCCCTCGCCCGATTTTGTCGCCAGGTACTCGGTGCTGGCTACGGAAAGCACCATCGCTGCCCCGGTAATCAACCCGGCGAGTATAATCAGGTCTGACTCAGGTAGCGCCAGCGTCAGGCCAGCCAGTGTCCCGGTAAGCTCCACCAGCGCCACATTCA
>Ga0180009_10006475_pt1 | contig 12262 bp, 11 predicted proteins | sample OS_PC_MetaG_FD_123537 | JGI IMG/M metagenome (GOLD analysis project Ga0180009, IMG submission 123537) | Groundwater microbial communities from the Aspo Hard Rock Laboratory (HRL) deep subsurface site, Sweden - OS_PC_MetaG | ecosystem: Environmental > Aquatic > Deep subsurface > Groundwater...
AGTCCACCTTCTCGAACTGGATCATGTCGTGAAGCGCGTCGTACAGGGGCCGGCGGTACGGGTTCACCTTCTCGGCCAGATCCCCCGGGAGGAACCCCAGGGCCTCGCCGGCCTCCACCGCCGGCCGGGTGAGGACCAAGCGGTTCACCTGGCCCTTGGCAAGGGCGGCCACGGCCATGGCCATGGCGAGGTAGGTCTTGCCCGTTCCCGCCGGGCCGATGCCGAACACGATGTCGTGGTGGCGTATGGCCTCGATGTACGCCTTCTGGGCCGGGCTCTTGGGCGCTATGGGCTTCTTCCTGGACGTCAGGAAAATCGTGTCCAGGAAGATGTCCTTCAGGTTGGCCCGGTGGTCCGCCGAAAGGATGCGCACCGCCTGGTCCACATCCGTCTCGTAGAGGGGAAATCCCTGCCGGGCCAGGCCGTAAAGCTGGCTGAGAAGGTTTTCGGCCAAGTCCACGTTGATGGGGTCGCCCCGGAGGGTCACTTCAGTGCCCCGGGCGTGGATCCGGACGTCGGCCATCTCCTGGATGCGCAAAAGGTGACGGTTGTGCTCGCCAAAAAGCTGGCGCGCCGTGTCGTGCTCCTCGAAGTTCAACACCCGCTCCTTATCCCCGGCGGGCGCGGCTCGGTTTTCCTGGGTCATGTTCCTGGCTTTTCAGGTCCGGAGCCCGGGCGTGGAAAAGGGTTTTCCGCTCGGGCCATATGCCGGATTGGGTTCATTTATTGAAATGATAACACCGGGAAAGGGTGAATGCAAACGGCAAATAGCGCCATCTTTTTGTTTTCATTTCAAATAGTTGCAATATTTATGGCCCCGGTTTCGCGCCCGGGGCGGATGGACGGGCTTTTTCCGACGCCCATTTGATTTGCAGGAGGTTTTCGGTTACATAGGAGATTAGCTGGTGAAAAGCCGGTCCGTTGACCTTCCTGACGCAAAACAAAAAAGGGGGATGGGATGAACCTGCTGGATGTCATCCTGGTGGCGATTCTTGCCTATGCAGTGGTTCGCGGCACCTTCCGTGGGATCATCAAGGAGGTGGCCAGTCTGGCCGGCGTGTTCGTGGGATTCTACGTGGGGTACAGTCACTACACCGTAGTGGCCGGCTCCATCCGGAAATACTTCACCACGGACCAGTGGCCCAACCTCATCGGTTTTTTCATAATGTTCATCCTGGCCTACCTGGCGGTGAGCTTTGCGGGCGTGGCCATCCGGTACATCCTGCGTATCGCCCACCTGGGCCTGGTGGACCGCATCCTGGGAGGCATTTTCGGGTTCGCCAAGGGCCTGCTCATCGCCATGGTGGTGGTGTACGCCCTGACCGCCTTTCTCCCCAAGCAGGACGACAACATCCTGAAGAAATCCCTCCTGGCGCCCCACACCACCAGCATCACCCAGACCATGAACAAGTACGTCACCCAGGACATGCGCACGGAATTCTACCACCATATCGAGGACCTGAAACGCAAGTGGGCCGAGGAAGCCAACAAGTAGCCCACAAACCGTCCTCTGATCATTGCCCCCCCTTTCCCCCGTTTTCCGGAGGCGAAAGGGGGGTGTTTTTTCCGGGAGAGTCCGTGGCTCCCCGTTTGGAAAAAGGAGTTTCCCTTGGCCCACGAACAGGTAATGGAGGAAAAGGACCCCCTGCGGGCCCTGGAGGCCCTGGTGGAGGCCCTTCGGGGGGATAACGGCTGCCCCTGGGACCGGAAGCAGACCCCGGAAAGCATGCGGGTCTACGTGGTGGAGGAGGCCTTTGAACTGGCCGAGGCCCTGGCGCTGGGCACGGAGGCCGAGGTGGCCAAGGAGATGGGGGACGTGCTCTTCCAGGTCTTTTTCCTGGCCCGCATCTTCCAGGAGCGGGGCCTCTTCGACATCCGGGGCGTGGCTGCCCTGTGCGTGGAAAAGATGATCAGCCGCCACCCCCACGTGTTTGGCGGGGACCGGGCCGACACGGCCGAGGAGGTGCGCCAACGGTGGCACGAGTTCAAGAAGAAGGAGACAACGGGAAAACCGCCCGGGGTCCTGGAATCCATCCCCCGGGGCCTGCCGTCCCTCATGCGGGCCTACCGGGTGTGGGAACGGGCCAAGAGGACCGGGTTCGTTTCCCCCTCGGGCCGCCCCCTGGCCGAGGAAACCGGGGACCGGTTCCGGGAGCTTTCCGGGGCCCGGGAGTCCGGGGACCCGGCCCGGGTGGAGGAGGCCCTGGGCGCCTTCCTCTTTACCCTGGCCGGGGCGGCCTGGGAGATGGGGGCCCACCCGGACACGGCCCTGTCCCGGGCGGTGGACGGTTTCGCCGGGCGCTTTGCCCGCATGGAGGAGGCCGCCGGCAGCCTGGACGGCCTCTCCCCCGAAGAAATCCGGGAACGGTTCATCCAGGCCGGGGAAGAAGAGAAGGAATAGAGATTTCTCCGGAGCCTCCGGCCTTTCCCCGGTTTTCCCGGCCAAGGGTTGCGGCGGGTTCCGCTTTCCTTTATGAAGGATTTCAGCCGCCTCCCGTTTCCGGGCGGTTCGTTATTTCATGCAAAGGAGTTGTCCTGTGATCGCCATCCTGGACTACGACGCCGGAAACCTCACCAGCGTGGAGCGCGCCGTGCGCCACCTTGGGTTTCCCTGCGCCGTGACCTCGGAGCTTTCCGCCATTGCGGCTGCGGACCGGATCATTTTCCCGGGCGTGGGCGCGGCGGGTTCGGCCATGGAGAGCCTGAAACGGCGGGGCCTGGACAAGGCCCTGGCCCTGGCTGTGGACCAGGGCAAGCCGGTGCTGGGCATCTGCCTGGGCACCCAGATCATCCTCACCCAGAGCGAGGAGAACCACACCCGATGCCTGGGCCTGGTGTCCGGCCGGGTTTTCGCCTTTCCCCCGGACATGAAGGAGGACGGCGAGCGCCTGAAGGTGCCCCACATGGGCTGGAACAACGTGGAGATCCTTGCGGACCACCCGGTGCTCGCGGACATCCGTCCCGAGCACCAGTTCTACTTTGTGCACTCGTACTACCCCCAGCCGGAAAACGAGGCCGAAATCCTGGGCCGCACCCGCTATGGCCTGTCCTTCCCCTCGGTCATCGGAAGGAAAAACCTCGTGGCCACCCAGTTCCACCCGGAAAAGAGCGGCCCCCCCGGCCTGGCGCTCCTCAGGAATTTTTGCCTCTGGAATCCCTGATTGTCAAAGGGCGGACTCTCCCCCGGGCAAGGGTGGAGGGTTCGCCCTGTTTTTCCGTCAGCCCCCCGCCCCCAACTCCTGGTCCAAACCGCTGTCCGATGCCGCTTTGGTTTCGCTCCGCTCCCTTCCCGATTCCCACCCCTTCGCGCGGGGAAAGGCCTACCGTCATTCCGGCGAAGGCCGGAATCCAGTCTGATCCGTCGGATAGAGCCTCGCCTGTTTTGGATAGGGAAGGGATTGGAGCCCCCCGACAAGGGCCTTCGGTCCATTTTCCTGGATTCCGGTCTGCGCCGGAATGACGTCCCGGGGCGACGGGCTCACCAACCCGAAAGGATCATACTTCTTACTTCTGCAATGGTTTTTTAGGCGGTGGGCCGATTGCCCAGGAAAAACCCGTGGACCAGGATGTTCCGGGCCAGTTTGGCGGCGGTGTATTCGGACAGAGAAGAGCCGGGGATCGGGGCGAGCTCGGTGATGTCGGCGGCCACGAGACGGCGTTTTTGGCCCAGGACCCGGATGAGTTCCGAGACCTGGCGGAAGGAGAGGCCCCCGGGCTCCGGGGTTCCCGTGCCGGGGATCACCGAGGGGTCCAGGCCGTCCACGTCCAGAGTGAGGTAAACGGTTTCCGGCAGCCGGCCCACAGCCTCGTGGATCCAGGAGTCGTCCCCGGGGCGGATCTCGTGGGCCCAGAACGGGGAGAGGCCCAGGTTCTTCAGGACCGGGCGCTCATCCGAGGCGAACGCCCGGATGCCCACCTGCACGGCGGGCAGTCCCAGATCCCCGGCCAGGCGGCGCATGACGCAGCCGTGGTTGTATGTGCTGCCGTTCCATCTGTCCCGGAGGTCCAGGTGGGCGTCCACCTGGAGGACCCCCAGGCCGGGGAAGCGCCTGGCCGCGGCCTGGACCAGGCCGATGGTGATGGCGTGGTCGCCCCCCAGGGCCAGGAAGGGTTTCCCCCGGTCCAGGACAGCCCCTGCGGCCTCGGCTATGGCCGGGATGGCGGTCTTGGGGTCCGACCCCACGAACAGGGGGTCCTCGGTGTACACCCCGGCGTCGGCCCAGGCGAAACCCGAGACCTCGTCCGTGTCCTCCAACTGGGTGGATGCGTTCAGGATGTACAGGGGGCCCCGGTGGCTGCCGCCCCCAAAGGAGGGGCCGGACTCGTAGGGCACGGGAAGCACGACAACGGCCGCCAGGTCCGGGCTTTGGGCCTGGACCTGCCAGCCGCCGAAAGGAACGAACAGGGGGGTGCTGCTCACAGCACGAACATCGCCGTGGCGATGACCGTGGTCCAGAGGTTGCCCTCAGCCCCGAGGCAGGCCTGGGCGATGTGCTCGGACTCGACGATCTTGCCGCTCATGCGGTAGACTTCCCGGCGTTCGTCATAGTCTTTTTCCGCGTCGAACTCGATACCCAGGGTGGTGGCCAGCATGGAGGCCGCCAGATCCTCGGCGTACTCCCCGGCTTCCAGCTCCGTCTGCCCGAATCCGTGGTGTTCCGAGAGATACCCGTACCGGCCCGGTTCGGACGGCCGCGCCAGACCGATGCTGGCCACCACGCGTCTTCCGGGCTCCTTGCTCTGCTCCCGGGCCATGACGCAGAAGGTGATCTCCCCGGCCTCCAGGTGCGTGAGCCCCTCGTTGATGTCCAGGATCTTGCAGTCCGCCGGGAAGATGGACGATACGGTGACCAGGTTCAGGTGGGCGATGCCCGCATCCCTGAGCGCCAGCTCGAAGGACGCCAGTTTTTCCTTGTGCACCCCTAGCCCCTTGGTGAAAAACATATACCGTGGTACCAGCATCCGGTTTTCCTCCTTTCCCGCCGCGATTGCGGGGCACGGAGCCCCGCGAGCGAAAAAAAGGATTAGTACCGGCAGGAGGCGGATTTTGTCAAACGAAAACAAGGGGCGAACCGCCGCGCGGGAGCCGGGGAGTCCCGGCGCGGGCGGGGGTGAGGCGTTTGTGAGGATCGGGCTGGATCTTTCCCGGCACTGCGTGGAAACCGAGGCCAGGCGTTTGTATGAAAAGGCCCTTCGCCAGGCCCTGGCCCCGGACGGGCTGGAAGCCTGGCTGGAGGCCCGGGTGGAAGCCCTGGCGGACTTTTTGGAGCACGCGGACCACCGGGCCCTCCGGGCCTCGGACCCGGTGCTGTCCGGGGCGGCCGGGGGGAAAGCCGTGCTTGTGGTCCACGGCCCGGGTTCATTTTCCCTGGAGATGGGGGACCGAACCCTGGCCGTTCCCCTGGGCTGACCCGGATTCAGCAGGCTGTTTTTCAACAGGCTGTTAGAGCACCACGGGGAGCCGGCGGCCCAGGCAGATTCGTTCTCGCGTCAGCACCGTGTCCCAGGCCAGGACTTCCACTCCGGCCTCGGCGGCCCGGCGCAGGCCTTCGCCCCAGGCCGGGTCTATGGTGTCGGCGGGGGAAAACCGCATGGCGTCCATACGCTGGATGATGAACAGGATCACGGCCCGGCAGCCTTCGTCCAGGGCGGCGGCAAGCTCCCGGGCGTGGCGCAGGCCCCGGGCTGTCACCGCATCCGGAAACAGGGCGGTTGCGCCATCCACCAGGGTGCAGCTCTTCACCTCCACCAGGCAGGTCCGGCGGCCCGGGGAGGAGAGTTCCAGGTCCACCCGGCTGGACCGGCCCATGGGGCGTTCCGTGGCCAGGTCCCGGTAGCCCGCCAGGGGCCCGATGGCCCCGGCTTCAATGGCCCGGGCGGCCAGGCGGTTGGGCACCAGGGCGTTGACCCCCACCAGGGAGGAAGGCATTTCGATCATCTCCCAGGTGTATTTGAGCTTGCGGTGGGGCTGGTCGTGGACCGAGAGGTACACCGGCCGTCCGGGGTCTGCGCAGCCGGTCATGCGCCCGGGGTTGGGGCAGTGGGCCCGGACCTGGGTGCCGTCTTCAAGCTCCACGTCCGCGATGAAACGCTTGTAGCGCCGCACCAGGGTTCCGGCCAGAAGGAGCGGCCAGCCCAGACAGACGGGCGGGGGCTGTGCTTGTGGCTGTAGCGATGGTTGTGGCAAAAATTCTTTCATGACGCCGTATCCCTGGGGACGTTCGTGCGCCCGGACGGGGTTATACGGCCCCGGGGGAACGGGGGCAAGAGGCGTTGTGCCTCAACCCCTTTCCGGAGGAGCGGCAGACTCCTCCCTTTCTAAAAAGGTGACCGGGGGGGGATTCGTCGCAAGGGCTGGGCGGATGGATAAATGGCTCAGGGTCAGGGCGGGCCTGTTTCCGGCATCATCATCCAGACAGCCGGAACGAATCCCCCCAACCCCCCTTTGAAAAGGGGGGGCTTTTTCGTGCTCTGGATAAGGGGGGCGTGGCGGAGGAAACCTGGTCCGGCAGGCTCCTATCTATCGGCGTAATCCGCATAATCTGCTGATTTTTCGATTTTTTATCCCGGGCCTTGCATCCGGAACAGGCGGAAGGGTTTTTCCATGGAGGATGAAAACAGGCTGCTCGCCCCGGAGCGGGCGATTTTTCTGATGGAGGATTTTTCCCGGGGGTTCATCCGGTACGTGGGCATCGAGGCCCAAGAGGCGCGCTGGGGGGCGTTTGTGAGCGGGCTTTCGGTCCGGCCGGAGCACCGGCAGCAGGACGGGTTCATCCACGCCGGGGTCCTGGCTGCCATGGCGGACCACACAGCGGGTTACGCGGCCTTCACCGCCGTTTCGTCCGGTATCCAGATCCTCACCATCGAATTCAAGGTCAACTTCCTGCGCCCGGCGGCCGGCCAGGGCCTGATCTGCAGGTCCCGGGTCATCCGCCACGGCCGGAGGGTCATGATCGGCGAGTCGGACGTGTTCGACCTGGGCGAAAGCGGCGAACGCCACGCGGCCCGGGCCCTGGTGACCCTCATGCCCGTGCCCGTGGAGGACCTGGCGGGGCGGGGCTGAGGGGGGCGGCTCCGATGAACAGGCCCGCCGGCGGCCCGGAGCGAAAAAACCGGTTGCGCGCGCCCGGACCGGCTGATACCTTGCTGATTTGCGGACATCTGGCCAACCCACCGTCCATGGACCCTTTAATTGGAGCACCGCGATGCCTCGCCCCAGAGGCACGGTTGCGGAGTCCGGCCCGAAGGACCACCCGAACCCCATGAAAACCCTTGCTTTCTTTCTTGTGCTTCTTCTCGGCACTCCCTCGTTCGCCTACGATTTCAAGGACGCCTTCCGGGACATCGCCCCGGAAGACAAGGGCGTGGCGGCTGCCTACAAGTTCGTGCGCTACCTCCACAAGCTCACCAGCGAAAGTCAGACGGACAAACAGGCGGAGAAATTCTTCGGCGCCATCGCGGAGGGAATCAAGGAGTTCGACTTCCGCAAGATCTACAGGAGCGACTTCCTCGCCGACTGGGGCGACGATTACCGGGGCATCCGGTTCGCCGGGATCTCCCAGCCGGGGGTCTACGACTTCCGCCTGGTCCCCAAGGACACGGACCCTCTGGCCATCCAGGGCTTCGGGAGCTTTTACCTCGATTTCGCCCTGAAGAAGAACGACCAGTCCCCCTTCGGGGGGCGTTCGTACGTGAGCTACCTGGAGTCCTGGGCCGCCACCGAGGACCTTTCCCACAAGAACATCCTGGCCCTGCTGGAGAGTTGCCTGAAGGTCCTGGACACGGCCAACCTGGGGGAACTGGAGGCCCGGTTCAACAATCGCGGCGGGGCCAATGGCCAGGACAAGCCCTTTGACGTCATCGACGTCTTCCGCCGCGACTTCCCGGAGTTCTCCAAGTACCAGGACCCCTACTTCGACTGGACCTCCAAGGCTGAGGTCCTGGTCTGCGATCTTACTCCCTACACGCAGTTCGAAATGAACTGGGCCCTGAAGATGGACGGCATTTCCGCCCATTATCCCAACGTCGCCAGGTACCTCACCGGCCTGAAGGACTTTGCCCAGGTCCAGACCATCCTCCGCAACCAACAGGGCCACCGGCTCCTGGAACTGGTCATGGACACCCAACTCCGGTTCTTCACCCTGCGGTGCTGGACCCGGGACGGCAAGGTGGTCCCGGTCACGGATACGGGAAAGCCCGTGTTTGCCGAGGAGTTCTCCCTGACCGGGATGTCCGGGATGATCTGGTCCTCCTCCACGTCCATGCGGAACAACATCTACGGCTTGAAGTTCGGCACCGAGGATATCCGGGTGAATGGCGCCTATGCGGATGAGCCGGACCGGGCGCGCTTCGCGGTGAAAGTGGAGCAGGTGGGGGAGACCAGGATCTGGGGGCTCGCCTATTACATCATCCCCAAATGGGTCATCGACATCTTCATCCCCGGAGACTTGAACGATCTCGTCGAGGAATTCTCCACCGTCCTGGAGCAGGCCGATAGCGGGAAGGGGTCCATGCTGGTCCTGGACTGGGACCGGACCAATCCCTCGGACCAGCGCATGCATTACAAGGCCACCACGGAAATCGCGGACAACTTTTTCCTGCGGTTCGGTTTCGATGTGCTCCGGGAGCGGTTCCGCATGAGCAACTCCACGGGGGCCGAGCTTCAGGCCCTGATAAACCTGTCCCTTTCCGCCTTCATGGACGACCTGGAGGCCATGGAGAGGGAAAACGACGCGCCGGTGCCGGCGTCCACGGGCGAGGAACCCGTGAAGGCCAACCCCTACGCGCCTCCCGTTCCGGGGGCAAGCCGCGGATGATGAGAGACGAACTGCCGGACAAAGCCCTGGTGGACCGGCACAAACCCGTGCCGCCCTTCTTTTTGGCCGCCGAGGACCTGCTGGAGAACAAGGGCAACCCCGAGATCTTCATCAAACGCATCTGGTGCACGGACGAAAAGGTTCCCAACCGGGGGGCCGTGGTCATGGCCCCGGGGCTGGCCACCAACGCCAACATCTTCCGCATGGACGAGCGGGGCGACATCCTGGATCTGACCCACGACCGCTCCTTTGCCAACCTCCTGGCCAGCCAGGGATTCACGGTGTACCTGTACCACCCCTCCTACACGGAGAGGGTCCACAACCGCTACGTCTGCCCCTACATGCCCGAGAGCGTGCACTACTGCGGCACGTACCAGGCCCCCAAGCATCTCAGCTTCGACAACATGGTGAACGACGAAATCCTCCGGGTGGTGCACTATGTCACCGAGGTGTGGGGGGAAAAGGAAATCTCCTGGGTGGGTTACAGCCTGGGGGGTATGCTCATGTACGCCTACCTTTCCCTCCATCCGGACCGGCGGGTGAAGAATGTGGTCACCATCGGAACACCCATCACCTTGAACCAGATCTTCATACGGGCGGTTCCCCTCTTGAACTGGATTTCCCGGGAGATGGGCTTCGAGGAGTCGGACCCCGTGGGGGGCGTGTCCTCCCGGTTCGTGCCCCTGTCCCGGGCCATCGGCCTCATCCCGGGCCGTGTGCTGCGCTTCAACCCCATAACCGCGTTTCTGGCCAACCCCTGGAACCTGGACGACCGGGTGACCAAACAGATCCTTTCCAAGGTGGTGGAGACCATCCCGCCGGGCCTGGCCAAATCGTTTTCCAAAATGATCGTCCGGGGCCTGGACTGCAAGATGTTTTCCCCCAACATGGTCCGGGAGATGAACGAGAAGAAGAAGGAGAAGACCAACTTCCTGTTCTTTTTCGGCCAGTACGACCTTCTGGCCCCGCCGGACACGGTGATCCTTGCCCACGAGATCATCAGCCCCCAGATCCCGGACAACCTGATAGGGGTCCCCCGGGCCGGCCACGTGGACATCATGGTGGGCAAGAACGCCCGGGAGGATGTCTGGCTCCCCACCCTGTCCTGGCTGAAGGAAAAAGCCACCCCCCAGTCCGCCCCCCGGCAGAGCAATCGGCCCGGGCGGCTCGTTCCCATCGACTGACCCGCCTGTTCCCCTGGCTTTTCCGGCTCCCCTGATTCCCCCAAAAAAACCTTGACAGGCCCCCTGTCCGGGTTGCATAGGTGATTTCTCCAGCGTTTGATGGAAACGATACATTGGAACCCCGTACTGGAGAAATCCCACGCTCACCGCACTGGAAAAAGCCCGCAAGGCCCCGGATTCCATGAAGGGCCGCATCCTGGAAGCGGCCCGGAGAATCTTCGGTGAATACGGATTCCACGGCACCACCACCCGGATGATCGCCCAGGAGGTGGGAATCGACATTTCCACGCTCTACTACCACTGGGGGGAGAAGCGCGACCTCTACGAGGCCGTGGTCCTGGACATCTACGAGGACCTGAGGCGCAAGCTCATCGACGTGGAGCGCCTCGTCCACGGCAAGCCGCTCACCCACCGCATGGATTTAGCCATCGACGAGATGACGGACTATCTCTTCGAGAACCCCGAGATCTCCAACCTCATCCTCTTCCGCTACTTCGCCAAGACCCGCCACGCATCGCCGTTGGACTTCCGCGTTCCGGAGTTCATGGGCAACATCGCCCATTCCATGGGGCTGGTGGCCGACAAGAAGCAGATGCCCCCCGATGCGCGCATGAAGATGCTGGCGGTGATGAACGCCATCCACAACTTCGTGTCCGGCCAGCATTTTTTCCTGGCCATGCTCGATATGGACCGGGAGGAGTACCTGGCCCGGGTCAAGGAGACCTTGAAATTCGTGCTCATACCCGCCTTCACCCGCGACCACGCCGCCGGGCCGGTTGCGAGTGGGCAAAAAGAGGATTGACGGAATAACAGGCCCATTACCCCAGGCACGCCGGGCGTGCCCTCTGGCAGAAGAACCAAGGCAAAGGAGGATCCGGACGATGGCACTCAGAATGGATGCGATTGGCAAGAAAATCGGACCCATCAGGAAGGACTACAACTGGAAGGACGTGGTTCTCTACGCCCTGGGCGTAGGGGCGGGCTCCAGCGAGTTGGAGTACGTCTACGAGAAGGATCTGAAAACCATACCCACCTTCTCCATTGCCGCCATCTTCGATTTCCTGACCCATGTGGGGATCAACTCCGAATTGAACCTGGCGGGGCTGCTCCACGGGGAGCAGGACCTCATCTTCCACCGCCCCATCCCCACGGACGGAAGCCTCGTCACCGAGGGCAGGATCACCAACTATTATGACCTGGCCCCCAAGCGCGGCGCTCTGGTGGTGGGAGAAGGCGTGACCAAGGACGCTACGGGCAAGAAGCTCTTCACCAACATCATCACCCTGTTCGCCCGCCTGGACGGCGGCTTCGGCGGCGAGGCCCCGCCCAAGGAACCGGTGGAGTTTCCGGACCGGGCCCCGGACTTTGCGGTGGACGCCGCACCCACCAAGGACCAGCCTCTCCTGTACCGCATGTCCGGCGATGTGTTCGCCCTGCACGTGGACCCGGATTTCGCCAAGGTGGCAGGATTCGAGATGCCCATCATGCACGGCCTGTGCACCCACGGATTTGCCTGCCGGGCCCTTATGGCCAGCCTTTGTCCCGGCCAGCCCGAGCTGGTGCGGCGCATGAAGGTCCGTTTTTCCAAGACCCTGTACCCCGGCGACCCCATCCAGACCCGCATCTGGAAGATTGCCGGCGGCCGCGCCGTTTTCCAGGTGGTGAACGCGAAAACCGGGGAAGTGGTCATTGACCAGGGCATCTTCGAGTACGGCGAGGTGGTGACGGAAACCATCCGCTTCGACGGCCGGGTGGCGGTCATCACCGGCGCGGGCGGCGGCCTGGGCAGGGCCTATGCCCTGGAGCTGGCCCGCCGGGGCGCCAGGGTGGTGGTGAACGATCTCGGCGGCGCCCGGGACGGCTCAGGCGGCGGCTCCGCCACCCCGGCCCAGAAGGTGGTGGACGAGATCAAGGCCGCAGGCGGCGAGGCCGTGCCCAACTACGACAACGTGGCCACCTCCGAGGGCGGCGAGGGCATCGTCAAAACCGCGCTCGACGCTTATGGCCGCGTGGACATCGTCATCAACAACGCGGGCATCCTCCGGGACAAGAGCTTCCTGAAGATGGAGCCGGAGAACTGGCAGGCTGTGCTGGACGTGCATTTGAACGGCGCCTACAACGTCAGCAAGCCCGCCTTCGCGGTCATGAAACAAAACGGCTTCGGCCGCATCATCATGACCACGTCCGCTGCGGGCCTGTACGGCAACTTCGGCCAGACCAACTATTCGGCCGCCAAGATGGGCCTGGCGGGCTTCATGAACA
>Ga0180009_10006476_pt1 | contig 12262 bp, 11 predicted proteins | sample OS_PC_MetaG_FD_123537 | JGI IMG/M metagenome (GOLD analysis project Ga0180009, IMG submission 123537) | Groundwater microbial communities from the Aspo Hard Rock Laboratory (HRL) deep subsurface site, Sweden - OS_PC_MetaG | ecosystem: Environmental > Aquatic > Deep subsurface > Groundwater...
CCTGCCGAATAGCCTTCACTCTCCCATCCATCATATCGGAAGGCGCCACTATGTCGGCACCGGCCTGAGCCTGCGATACCGCCGTCTGGGCCAGGAGTTCCAGAGATTTATCATTATCAACGTAGCCATCCACCACCACCCCACAGTGACCGTGGCTGGTGTACTCGCAAAGGCAGACATCGGTCACCACCACCATATCCGGTACGGCTCCCTTTATGGCTTTGACGGCTTTCTGGACAACTCCTTCAGGATGATAGGCGCCCGAGCCCTGCTCGTCCTTATCAGAGGGGATGCCGAAAAGGATAACTGCGGGAATACCGAGCCCGGCTACCTCCTCCACTTCGGCAGGCAGCATGTCGGGCGAATAACGAAAGACGCCGGGCATGGAGGCTATCTCCTCCTTTATCTGTCTGCCCTCGACCACGAAAAGAGGGTAAATCAGGTCGTCAACGTCAATCCTGGTCTCTCGAAACATGCTGCGCAGGGCTGGGGTGCGACGCAGACGGCGCAACCGCAGTTCAGGAAAACCGCTCATTTCTCCCCCCTCTGGAAGTATTGTTCCATAGCCTCTATTAACCCGGGCAGGGTGTGCTTCTGAGCAGCTATATCCACCCTGAGACCGGCGCTGGCAGCCGCTGACGCCGTCTCCGGGCCGATACAGGCAATCACCGCCTTATTCAGCATCTCTATATCTTTATCCACCGCCGCTACCAGGTTAGTTACGGTAGACGCGCTGGTAAAGGTTATGATATCAATTTCTCCGGCTGAAAGCATCTCCTTTGCCTGAGAAGCACCCTCAGAATCGGGAGTTGTACGGTAAGCGATGACATCACGTACTTCGGCTCCCATGCGCGCCAGTCCCGAAGCCAGTTGTTTACCGGCAATGTCAGCCCGGGGCAGGAGAACCCGACTCCCAGCCATGCCATATTGCTTGAGCTGAGCTAACAAGCCCGGGGTGGTATACTTTTTCGGCACGCAATCGGCGCGCAGCCCTCTGCTTTCCAGAGCGCGGGCGGTGGACGGACCGATAGCCCCGAGGCGCAGACCATGCAGCCAGCGGGCATCCAGGTCAAGAGCACCCAGTTGATTAAAGAAGGCATCAACACCATTGACACTGGTAAAGATAACCCAGTGGTAGTCCTTCAGGTCCAGGATAGCCTGCTCAAGTTGTGCGGGAACAGGTGATGGCCGGATTTGTATGACCGGTATCTCCACAGGCACGGCGCCACATTTCAGCAGTAGCTGGCTGAACTGGCCTGCCTGATGTTTAGGCCTGGTAATGAGCACACGCTTGCCGAATAGTGGACAGTTATCAAACCAGCGAAGATGCTCGCGGAGCCGGACCACCTCGCCAACCACCAGCACGGCCGGGGGTTGAATGTCCGCCTTTCTGGTCTGAGAAACGATATCCCCCAGCCTGCCAACCACGGTGCGCTGTCGATGGCTGGTGCCATCGGCTATAACGGCAGCCGGGGTAGCCGATGAGCGACCATTCTCCAGCAGCCGGTCGACTACATAGGCCAAATTCTCCACCGCCATAAGAAAGACCAGGGTATCAACGCCGGTGCTCAGCTTATCCCAGGCAATGTCTGATTCCTTATGGTCGACCGCCTTATGTCCCGTTATCACGGCGAACGACGATGCCAGGTGACGATGGGTTACCGGGATGCCAGCGTATGCCGGAACAGCCACCGCCGCTGATATCCCCGGTACAACTTCAAACGAAACGCCAGCTTCAGACAGAGCCTGGGCTTCCTCTCCTCCACGCCCCAGTACAAAGGGATCGCCACCCTTTAATCTGACCACCATCTTTCCCTGCTGAGCCTTCTTCACCAGCAGCCGGTTTATTTCTTCCTGCTCCAGGCTATGGTGCTGCGCCGATTTCCCCACATATATTTTTTCAGCCCCGGGGTGAACTTCACGAAGAATACGGTCATCAAGCAGACGGTCATATACCACGACATCGGCCTGTCTCAGGCAATCCAGTCCCTTCAACGTCAGCAGGCCGGGGTCGCCGGGACCGGCACCAACCAGAAAGACTTTACCTCGCTTGCCTGCTTTCATTCCTTTACAGCGGGCTGCCCCGCTCCCATTTCCAGCAGCCTGTGCGCTAATCGCCGGGCTACCTTCTCCAGAGCCAGGACACTCCCCTCCTCCGATGCATAAAGAATACCGTCACTGCCGAGCGCCATCCCCCGGAGCTTTATGGTATCACCATTTACCACCCCCTGAGAAGTCACGGCGGTGGAACACCCGCCACCCATGGTTTCCAAGAAAACGCGTTCGGCCACTACACCTTGCCAGGTCGGTTCATGATTCAGCGGCTGAACAAGGTTCAGCACCGCCCGGTCGTCGGCTCTTATCTCTATACCCAGGGCACCCTGCCCCACCTGAGGCAAGAAATGCTCCAGGGGCAGGTATTCGGTTATCCTGTCCTCCCAGCCAAGACGTATCAGCGCCGCCGCCGCCATGACTATGCCATCTACCTCTCCAGCGGAGACCTTACGCAGGCGGGTATCAATATTGCCCCTGATACCTTTAATCTTCAGGTCATCACGATACGCCAGCAGCTGAGCGGCACGCCGTGGACTCCCCGTGCCGATTATAGAGCCTGCCGGCAATTCATCCAACTTAACACCACTGGTTACCAGGGCATCCCTTGAATCGAGCCGCTCGGTCACGGCGGCTAATAAAAGCCGAGGAGGCGTTAGAACGGGCATGTCTTTGAGACTGTGTACCGCCAGGTCAATCCTGCCCTCAATTAAAGCCTCCTGTACCTCCTTGACAAAAACTCCGTCACCGGATATTCGTTGAAGAGGCACGCTTTTCTGCCGGTCACCCCTGGTGCTTATCCTGGTTATTACGAACTCGGTATCGGGGTAGAGGCTGGCCAGATGGGTCACCACCGACTTAGCCTGAATTAGCGCCAGCCGGCTGCCACGCGAACCGACGGTAATGTGCTTCTTCACCTTGGCTTTTTCCCATCCAGGCGGAAAAGTTCGCTGAGTGCCCGGATATAATCTTCCCTTTTGCTGTGGCCATTCTTGAGGCACTGTATCGGCTCACGGAGCATCTTGTTAACGATAGCTTTGGTCATCGCTTCAAGATGACTCAATTCCTCTTCGGAAAGCTGGGGCAGCTTCTTCAAAGTCAAGCCCAATTGTGCCTGGCGTATGCCCTCCGCCTTTTCCACCAGAGCGGCTATAATTGGCCTGACCTCAAGCTCCTGCCAGTCGGACATGAACCTTTCAAGCTCATCATCCACTACCTCGGTAGCGGTATGTATTTCGTCCATTCTCTGATTATAGTTTGAGTCGCATATTTTGGTCAGTTCGTCAATATCGTATAGAAAGACGTTGCTCACCTGCTTAACCCCGGACTCCACGTCAGGCGGGACGGCGATGTCGATTATTACCAAGGGATGCTCTGGATGGAGGCTCATTACCGACTGCACCGTCTCCAGCTTCAATACAGTATGAGGTGCCCCGGTGCAACTGATAGCTATATCGCAAGCGGCTAATTGCTCCTCTAGATTTTCCATGGCAACCCATTTACCATGCAGCATTTCCGCCAGTTCAATCCCCTTCTCTCTGGAACGGCTGACCACCACTATTTGCGAAGCCCCTCGTTGCCGGCTCGCCTTAGCCACCAGTTTGCCGGCTTCACCGGCGCCGATAACCACAATCTTGCACCGTTTGATATCGCCCACCACTCGAGCGGCAAAGTCAACGGCGGCTGAGCTGACCGACAGGGCACTCTTGCTGATATCTGTCTCAGTGCGCACGCGCCTGCCGACGCGCACTGCATATCGTAAGAGAGACAGTAAGGGAAGCCCCGCCAAACCTGATTTCTCTGCTTCTTCCAGGGCACGTCTCACCTGGCCCAGAATTTCAAACTCGCCGATAATCATTGAGTCGAGCCCGGCGGCTACGCGGAAAAGATGCTTCACCGCTGCCTCACCGTGATAGACGTAAACATGCTGCCTTAATTCCGTCGGAGACAGGTTAGCTCGCGCGCTGAGGAAATCTATGGTAGCTGATTCAGACGGCGCTCCCTCTTCGACCACAGTATAAACTTCAGTTCGGTTGCAGGTGCACAGGATAATTCCCTGATGAACATAGTTGTGTAGAGAAAGCAGTGCATCCTGAAGCTGGCTGGTGCCGATAGCCAGCCTCCCTCGAATGACTACCGGGGTCGTGCGGTAATTTACCCCCACCACGCATACTTGCATCCGTTACTCCACCTTAATGCCTTCTCAGCGCCACGGCTTTCAAACTAGCCCACAGAGAGGTTTTCGCTCCGCCTCTCTGGCCATTCCTTAACAACGTGAGCAGCAAATCCAGGTCCAGGGCTTCCTGCCATTCATCGCCACTCAGCGTAATTTGCTCTTGTTTTAATTCGGAGCGAACCTCGTCAAGTAAATCGGTGAGAGAAGCATACTCCTCCGCAAAAATCTTTTCAAGCCTGGTTCTGATTTTCCGGGCCAGGGCTGGGCTCTTGCCCCCGGTGGAAACGGCAATGACTAAATCTTCCCGGCGGACAATGGCAGGTACAATAAAATCGGACTGCTCCGGGCTATCCACCACGTTGACCGGGATTTTCCGTCGCCGCGCTTCTTGGGCTACCTCTAAATTGGTCTCGCTCTCATCGGTGGCGACGATTACCATGAAGGCACCATGCAGGTCTCCGGGCTCATACTTCTTGCCCTTCACGCTGATTTCCCCGGCTTTCGCCAACTCACCTATCTCCGAGCACACGGAGGGACTGATTACTTCCACCTTTGCCCCGTGCTCTAAAAGACCCTTGACCTTACGCCGCGCCACCACTCCACCACCCACTACCACGCACTTTTTGCCGTGCAGGTTAAGGGATATTGGATAGTAGAAAGAACTCCGCCTGCCGCCTCTCATCGCTAATAACCACCGCTTTGCATTTTATCGAATTTCCTGAACCAACTATTAAACGAGCTTACATCAGCCCTTTGAGCATAAAGTTCCAGTAAAGCCGCCGGAGCACATGAATGTGTATTAACCACTTAATATAGCTTTCTTTAGCCGGAGATATACTCCTGTCATAGTCAAACTCGGCGAACATGGCCCGGCCATGTCTGGTATAGATAGGACACACTGTATGCCCGTCATAAATAGCTTCTGGCTCTCGACCTTTTATGTGTTCCCTCATTCGCTGCGCCAGAACCTTGGCTTGCTCTCTGGCTCCCGAGGCTGTCTTGCCTGACGGGAAAGCGCCCGCATCCCCGATAACATAGATATTATCAACCTTAGTATGCAGGAGTTTATTTTTATCGCAGGGCACCCAGCCGACGGGATCCCCTACCTCAGGGGAGTTTTGCAGCAGGTCCTGGCCCTCATGTGGCGGAATAATTGCCAGCAAATCGAAATTTACTCGATTGCCCTTGAAGTCCTCCAGGGTTCCATTTTCTGAATCGACTGTTGCCGGGGTAAAATCCAGCATGACCTCGATGCCCCTGGACTTAAGGATGGCTTCCAAAGCGCTGGCATAAGGCTCGATATTGGGTGGCACCGATAAAGTGGGTACGGTCAGGATGAATTTATAATTATCCCTTTTACCCTTCATGCGCATAACGGATTCAGCCAGCAGTATGAATTTCACCGGTGCGGCGAGGCATTTTATGGGCATTTCAGCCGCGGAGGATACGATAGTTCCACCATCCAGTCTCCCCAGGGCATCCCGAAGTTTTAAGGCACCGTCCAGAGTATAAAAGGTGAAGACTCTCTCCGCTTTCTCCAAACCTTCTCTCATGCCCGCCGGCTCATCAAGATACAGTTGGGCTCCGGTAGCGATAACCAGGTAGTCGTAAAATAAATCACCGCCCTGGGCGGTGGTCACTTTGTTGTCTTTTGGGCTTATCAGTGTCGCCTCATCGGATATGAGGTCTATTCCGTTTAGAAACAAATCCCTGGTGGGCCTGACCAAGTTTTCCGGCTTCTCCAGGTCGAACAACAAAGGGACAAACCCGGGCTGATATATATGATGGTCGCTTCTTTCCAGAACGGTAATGCCAGCTTCGTCCGGACCCAGTGCCCTTCTCATCCGGTTAGCCGCCATTACTCCCCCGGAACCAGCTCCTATGACTATAATTCGCTGCAATCTTAACCTCTACAAATGCTGTGTTTGGACTGTAAGCAACCTAATAATATACCTGTCATGCGATGGGATTCAAGTTATAGCTAATGTTTGACTAGACCTATGAATGCCTTTTGAACTTCTCGAATTGACAGTTAAATGTCAGAGGGCCTCTACTTCTCACTTCAGCCGCCCCATCTCCCAAACATCTTAATTGCTCCGCAATACCTGGTTTACCCGGTTTCGGTTAACGGTTCTCCTGTTAACCCTGCTGCCTCTGATTATTAGAGCTCCAAAGCATTCAAGACCATATCGTGGACGCCGGCCCACTTCATGTCAAGTTTATACTGGTCTATCAAGTGGGAAATCTCCACCTTGCAATTGGCACAGGAGGTGACTACTATCTTCGCCCCCGTCCGCTGCATCTGCTCGGCCTTCAGCTTACCGGTTACTTCCATACGGAAATCGTGAGAGGCGGTCTCCAGAACCACCCCACCGCCGCCACCGCAGCAGTAGTTCCGGTCCCTGTTGGGTGTCATCTCCCGGAAGTCCATGCAGGCTGCTCTCAGTATTATGCGGGGCTCTTCCATTATCCCGCACATCCGGGTCACGTTGCAGGGGTCATGGTAAGTCACCGTTTCCGGATTGGCTTCCTTGTTGAGCTTAATCCTGTCGTGCTGGATGAGGTCCGCCGTTACCTGCAGTATGTTCTTTACTTCAAAGGGAAACTCGCCCAGAAGCGATGGACCAAGGAACATCAAAGACTTGGTGGCATGGCCACACTCGCCCACCACCAGCGTCTTGCATTTCAGCCTCTTCGCCTCTTCAATGTGCTGCGTTATGATACTGGCCCAGGCTTCGTCATTGAAAAAGGTTCCGTAATTGACGGAGTCGAATATCTTGCTGCTCATGGTCCAGCTGACATTGGCGGCGTACAGTGTGGCGGCAATCCCTTCCATGGTCTCCAGCGAGTGGAAGTAGTCGGTATTGGGTGGAATAAGGAACATCTCCGCACCGACCACATCTATGGGCACTTTGACATCCCAGCCCTTGACCTCTTTAATCTCGTCTTCCCAGAAGCTGACTATGTTACGAAAGGCGGCTTCGCTCATCTCCGAAGCATTGCCGTCCCTCAAGTGGTACCTGACCCCGCGTCCCATGTCCTCCGTAGTCTTGCCCATGACATCATTAATCAGCAGCCGTCCGGTGCGGACTATAGCCATGTTATCAACGCCAAAGGGGCAGAAGATATTGCAACGCCGGCACATATTGCACTGGTAAAAGCGTACAAACCACTCTTTCAGCAGTTCTTTATCCAGCTTTCTTGCTCCGGCAAACCTCCCAAATACCTTACCCACCCAGGTAAAATATTTCTGGTAAACCGAGCGCAGCAACTTGACGCGATAAACGGGGTTGAACTCCTTGCGCGGTAAAGTCTTGTAAATGTGACACTCATCGGCACAGGCGCCGCAATTTGAGCACAGGTCCAGGTTGAGCTTTACCAGTTTCGAGTAGGGAAGTTTTTCCCACTCGCCAAGCTTATCTATCACTTTTTGAACGTCTTCTTTTGTTGCCTCTCCAAACCAGCGTTCCAAAGTCTTTTCATACTCCTCTACTGCTTTAGCTTGGCTATCTGCTTGATTCTCAGTATCCGTCTTCATGACCCCTCTTCCGAAACCAAAATGTATTGTGTAAACAATTGCCCCACCAGGTGGATTGGTTTACCAATGACCGCGTAAATGATGAAAAACTCGGAAAGCAATACGTGCATAAGGAACCAGAAATTCTGTGGCGGGAGTGCCGGGTTAAAGGCAACCACACTCAAGGCAAAGTCCCTGACCGCGTCAGAACTTACTTCATGGAACACTCTGGAGTAGATTCCAACGAGTACTACCACCAGAAGCACCCACAGCCAAAAATGGTCGGCAAATACGGAAATTTCGCTGGACCGGCGGATAAAAAGCCGGCGGGAGATGTAAAAAAGAATCGTTATAGCCACTATCGTCCCGGCGGTAATGCCGATGACATACGATGACTCGCTCGGGATACCTATCCGCTCCCCGAGGGATGCAATATCGATAAACGATCCAAGATGACCTGCAAAAAGTACCAGCAAGCCCAGGTGGAAGAACAAAGCGCCTGCCCACAGCAACCTATCTGCTTTGAACAATGTAGGCCAGGCTAATATCTTCCAGAGCATACTGGTCACTACCCACCTGGTCGGCTTGGGGAACAACCCCCAAGAAAAACCCTGTGGGAGCCGACTCCATCTCCAAGCCCGGTAAATTATGCCGAAGATGAAGAGCAGAAGTGCCAGGTAACCAAAGATTATTACCAGGTACGATAGTGCCGTCACTGTTCAGCCCTCCTCGGGCCTGCCAAAAGTTTATACACGATTTAACTCCTATCGCCTTATCTTCTCGCCTATGATTATGTATAGCCCGTTGATTAAAGATACAAGACTAAACGCATCCGGTAGGTTTGGGCAAGCCGGCTACCTTACAGGCTCCAGCTGCTGGTCCTTTGGGGAACAGCTCATATATTTTCTTGAGGTCTATGCCGGATTTCTTGACCACCATCCGAATGGGTGGCGCTATGCCGAACTCAAGGAAGTAGTTGCGCAGATAATCCACCACGGTCCAGTGGTCTGCTCCCATTTTATCCTGACCCGGCTCTAAAACCGCCTCAATCTTACCGATGTCTTCGGCTACATCCTTGTTCCATTTGTCTGGCTCTTGAATGAAACCGTCATCATCAACCTCTATTTCCACTCCCCCAAGTGTTGCCTTTGCCATAAGTTACCTCCTCTTTAATAATTTTTGCTGGGGATTCAGCGAATTACTTCCAGCAGACAAAGCTGCCTAAAGCCAGATTTTCGCTTCAAGTACCAGTTACTATTTCTGCTATCCCTTCGAGTTCGCTTAATCTATAGCGGATATACCGCCACTGCGATCTTCTCAGTTTTTAGAAAGAGAGGGCTGACGTTTCCGCTCCCGCAACGCCAGGGATACCAAAGCCTCCGCCCACTGCGGTACACCTGAAGCATGCAGGTGGGTATAAGCGGCTAAGACATTCTTATATATGATGGCGTCTGCCTGGCTATTTATACCCCGCCCCCGTCGCATTTTATAGGCAAACTCAAGACCGCCTGACTGATGCAATCTTGAATGGTGAAATTCATGGCCTCGAAGAGTTGAGCCGACAGGAAATAGCGGGTTCTCGTTAGTTACCTCAACCTCCACATAGCCATGACCTTGAGGTTTCTGGCACATCTCAATCTCACCAGGAATCACACCGACCATTTCATGCCACCGGTCGTTCCAGCGTATGCCCCGGCACAGATACATAAGCCCGGCGCACTCCGCATACACCGGCAGTCCGCCTTCAATGGCTCGAGCGATATCCTCCCGCAGGCTGCGGTTAGCTTCCAGCTCCTCCAGGAACATTTCCGGAAAGCCACCACCGATGTATAGTCCATCAATATCAGGCAAACTCTGGTTCTGTATTGAATCAATGAAGACCAGGTCAGCACCAGCCCGAGTCAGCGCTTCCAGGTTTTCCGGATAATAGAAAGTGAAGACCCTATCAAGCATCACTCCCAGTCTAACTACGGCTGTCTTCCTGGTTGAAATTTTGCTATCAGCTATTTGCTCACCACCGGCACGGCGGGCGATAGCCAGTATGCCATCCAAATCGAGGTATCCTTCAACGTATCGGCTGATACGGTCAGTAACGAGGTTGGCGTCCCTGGTCTCCCTAAACGGTATTATACCCAGGTGACGCTGCGGAATACAAAGACTATCGTCTCTGGGTATACCACCTAGAACCGGTATCCCGCAGTGCTGCTCTATGGCTGCCCTGAGCTTGCTCTCATGCCGGCTTTCCGAGATGTTATTCAAAATCACGCCGGCAATATCCGTTTCGGGTTCAAACCGCTGGTATCCCATCACCATGGCCGCCACACTGCGCGTCATTCTGGTAGCGCTAACTACCAGAATGACCGGTACGGACAAAAGACGGGCGACATGCGCCGTGCTCCCCCAACCGGCTGAATCCAAGCCATCATACAGCCCCATAGCTCCTTCAACAATGGCTAACTCAGCTCCCTTTGAAGCTCTGTGAAAGGAATTGAGGCACACTTCCTCCGGCATCAGGTAAGGGTCTATATTGCGGCAACTCCGGCCAGCCGCAGCCGTGAGCCAGGACGGGTCGATATAGTCCGGACCGCGCTTAAACGGCTGCACTACCAGCCCACGCCTTTTAAAGGCAGCGCATAACGCCAGACTAACAATGCTTTTACCAGAGCGACCCTGAGGTGCCGAAATAAGCACCCCGGGATGCGCTTTCTCAAAACCTTTCATTGGTAACCCGGATTCGCCCCCTTGTTATTAGGTGTGCCCTCATTCGTGGGGCACACCTCTACCTCAATGGTTCAGTGCTTCGCCATATACCCCGGTGGGGCTTCAAGAGATTGCGATGCTTACCCTTTGTGAAACTGCGGGAGCACCAGCATGTTAGTGCTTCCGGTGGAAAACCACATGAGCGTTTCTTCTTCTATGCAGTCATTGACGGCCTTGCGGACAATGTGCTTGTCGTATTCAGCAGAAAGCGCCTTGGTGACGTCCTTCAGGTAGAACTTTGTCTTAACACCCTCTCTGGATGTTTTATTGAACCATTCCAGAACCTTTTGCTTTATCTCTTCATTTTCGCTCATTCCAACCACCTCCTACCATTTAAATTGGGTCGTGGCTCGCAAGGTCTCCCTGGACGACTCGAAGTCATCGATATTCTGCTCAAGGAAAGGCAGTTCTGTCAGTGTAAAGAACCTCTCCCAGCCAATTCGCTCTATCCACTCGCCCACTCGCTCAAACGGGCGGGCATTACCGGCATAGACGTCGATAATGCTCTTAAGGATACCCACGACCTCCGGCCAGCGAGGCGGATTATTGGGAATAAACGGTACAATCACCCGTGAGAGCATGGGAACATGTCGGGCATTGGAAACCTTGCCGCCGGCAAAGAGCGCTATACCGTCCCGTTCCGGATTCATGATAGGCATAGACGGGCAGATGGTGTAGCAGTTGCCGCAGTACATGCACTTCTCATCGATGACGACCACGCTCTTGACATTCGGGTCCGGGTGCCGCCGAATCGCTCCGGTGGGGCACCCTGCCATGGTGGTTGGCAATTCACATTGAGCGCCGAAGGTCTCATCGATAACTCCCGGTACTGCGGTGTGCACGCCCACGACCGCCAGGTCAGAGGCATGAATAGCGCCACACATGTTCAGACAGCAGGCCAGGGAGAGCCGGAGTTTGTGGGGCAGCGTCTTCTCGCCTACGAAATACGGATATAGCTCATCCATTATAGCCTTGACTACACCGGATGCATCCGTAGCCGGGGTATGGCAATGAATCCAACCCTGCGTATGGATAACGTTGGAGATTCCTCTACCCGTGCCGCCAACCGGAAGCCCCAGTTCCTTTATGGCGTCTATGATGGGTTCAACGTTCTCTTTCTTGGGAGTAAGAAACTCGGGATTATACCGACTGGTAAACCTGATATGTCCATCGCAGTATTTGTCCGCTATGCCGCAGAGGTCACGAATGAAATCTGTGCTAACCAGCTTGGCGGACCCGCACCTGACGGTATATACCTCATCACCGGTCTCAGATACGTGCATATAGACACCAGGTTTAATATTTTCGTGGTATTTCCACTTTCCATAGTTCTTGGCAATAACTTCCGGGAGCATCTCCCGATAGTCTGGGGGGCCTATATCGGTTTTAGCCATTTTTGTTCACTCCTTCAGAATTCTCCAAGTTTCAGCACCTGTAACAGGGGATTACTTCAAACGCCATTTCTTGAAATCATCCAGTGTCGGCACGTCTTGCTCTCTCCAGAAGATATACGGGTTCGCCCGGGGAACCTTAACCATCTGGGCAACCGGCGGTACATCAACTGCCTTGATAAACTCGCCCATTCCCACGCGGTCAATGAGTTCGGACAGCCTCTCTCTGGTCTTGCCATTCTCATCCCACCAGTCAACTATCTTCTCCCATAGCTCCTTGAACTCCGTATATGGAGGCTCCATCTTCATGAAAGGAATCAACACGGTGGAGAGAACCGCCCCGTGCATAACTGGCGCCTTGGCTCC
>Ga0180009_10006477_pt1 | contig 12262 bp, 6 predicted proteins | sample OS_PC_MetaG_FD_123537 | JGI IMG/M metagenome (GOLD analysis project Ga0180009, IMG submission 123537) | Groundwater microbial communities from the Aspo Hard Rock Laboratory (HRL) deep subsurface site, Sweden - OS_PC_MetaG | ecosystem: Environmental > Aquatic > Deep subsurface > Groundwater...
CGTGCGGCGCCGCAGGGGGCAAGCCGCTGCTGGAGGCAATGCGCGTGTCCGTGGGGGCGGCAAGACTGATGGACCGCACCCTGGTCACCGGCTGCGGTTGCCTGGGCCTGTGTGAGCGCGGCCCCAACGTGCTCATCCACCCACAGGGCCGCTGGTACACCGCAGTTCGACCCGAGGAGACCGAGGCGATCGTTCGCGCGGAGCTCGTGGAGGGCAAAGCGCTCGGAGGTCGCACCGATCCCAACGCCGACGCAATCCGCGAAGAGGTCAACGCGCATCGGGCCAAGGTCCGCATGATCCTCGAGGCGCGCGCCAAGGCCGGTGTGGTGCCCGATGAAGTGAACGCGATCGTGGGCGGATTCCGAGCAAGCCGCGCATTCCTGACGGCGATCGAGCTCGATGTGTTCACCGCCGTGGGCGACGGCGCAGGAGCCGAAGAGGTCGCAGCCACGATGGGTACGGATCTTCGTGGAACCACCGCGTTGCTCCGATCCCTGGTGTCCCTGGGGCTGCTGGAGCGCGAGGGTGACCGGCTTCGCAACGGCGCGGTGGCTCGAGCGCACCTGATGGAAGGATCCCCGCACGACGCGCGGGCGGCATTCATGCACTCCGCGCACCTGTGGCATCGGTGGTCGGGACTGACGGACTGCGTGAAAACCGGCAAGTCCGCGCCGCGAGGCGAGCGGAGCGAGGACCAGTTGATCTCGTTCATCGCCGCGATGCACAGGAACGCGACGCTGCGCGCCCCCGCGGTGATCGCCTCGCTCGACCTGAGCGACGTCGAAAGCACACTGGACGTGGGAGGTGGCTCGGGCGCCTATTCGATCGCGCTTGCGCGGGCGAAACCAGGACTCCGCGCGACGGTATTCGACATGCCGGCCGTCCTGCCTCTGACCAAGTCGTATGCGGAGCAAGCGAACGTGGCTGACCGCATCAACTTGGTGGGCGGTAGCTTTCACACCGACGAGCTCGGCAGCGGCTACGACCTCGCGCTGTTGTTTGCCATCTGCCACATGAATAGCCCGGAGGAGAACGTCGAGCTGCTGAGAAAGATCGCAGCGTCGCTGCGCTCCGGAGGACGGCTGGTCATCCAGGACTTTCTGCTGGACGACGACGGCGGCGGCCACGCCACGACAACGCTCTTCGCGCTCAACATGTTGGTGAACACGGTGGGCGGGAACTCCTATCGACGCAAGGATTACACTGCGTGGCTGGAGTCTGGCGGATTCGCAACGATTGAGTTCAAAGCGTTGCCTGGTCCCACGGGCCTGGTCATCGGCACGAAGCGTTAGTCCGCCGCTTCGCGATCAGAATCGCAGCCGCGAACGCGGCGAGCCACATGGCTGCACCGCCCCGCTTCGAACCGCCCGCTGCCGAACAACTGCCCGTGTTCCCGGACGTGTCCAGCGGAACCGCTGTGGACATCGGCGTCCTGTAACAAATCCCCTGGTTGGCGGCGCACGCGTACCCCCGCGGGCAGCTCCCATCGGCCGCGCAGTACGGCGCGCAATACTGCTCACCCGCGTTGACGCAAACGGTACCGGGCGCGCAGTCGTCGGGCACGTCGCAGGGGCCCGTGCGCAAGCAGGCTGCTTGCTCGATGTCGCAGGTGTATCCGCCCGGGCAATTGTGCTGCAATACGTCGCACGGTTCCGCGCAGATGAGTGCGCCCATGTCCAACGCACAGACCTTGCCGCCGGGACACTCGTAGTCCGGACCACACGCAACCTCAGGGAGCGCGCCCCCCGAACCGCCGACGCCTCCGCTGCCCCCGACGTCGCCTGTTCCGCCCGCGCCGCCGGTCCCGCCCGTGCCACCCGTTCCTCCGGTCGCTCCCGTACCTCCCGTCGCGCCCGTTCCGCCGCCGGTCCCACCCGCGCCGCCGGTCGCGCCTGTGCCGCCCGTTCCGCCCGTGCCTCCGCTACCACCTGTTCCGCCCGTACCGCCGGTCCCCCCGGTTCCACCCGGGTAGACCGAACCATCTTCCGCCGTGTAGCTCGTCCCCGCCGCCGTCACCGCCTGATCGATGAGCCACTTGAACGTGTTCGTGCCGGTCCAATAGTTGTCATCGCCGTAGCAATCCGCACCGCGCGACGTGACACCGATCACCGCCCCTTGAGCAGAGATCGCCGGTCCTCCCGAGTCGCCCTGGCAGATCGACTGCGTCCCCACGAAGTCGGCGCCGTACACGATGTCCAAGATGCGGACGCCATTTCTGTAGTAGCGACGTCCCGACGAGCTCGGGTTGCTCGGGTTGGTCAACCCGTAACCAACGGCCTTGAACTGCTCGTTGATGGCGGGAGCCGAATTCACACGCACCCGAAGCGGCGTGAGCGAGGTGACTTGGTTCGTTAGCCGGATGAGCGCGAGGTCGTGGCCGCAGAGGCTGTTGTTGTGGTCGCTGAACACTTCGAGCCCCTGCGCGATCGGCTGCGGGCTGCCGCTGCTCAGAGGGTCATAGCCCCGCAGGATGTACAGCTCCGAAGGGTCTCGCTCGCCGGTCACATCGTTCTGGCAATCGACGTATTCCGTGGTGTCTGAAACGCAATGCCGCGCGGTGAGCACCACGTTCGGGGAAATGAGCGCCCCGGTGCAGATCGCATACGAGTACTGGCTGATCTGATGAAACACCATGACCACGGAGTCGTTCGCCGTGCTCGTGTCCAACGTGCCGTTGATGATCGGGTCGAAACGTTGGGCAACGTCCGGTTCCGCGGGACCTTCGGGGGCTCCACAAGCGACAGCAGCAAGAGTCATGGCCGCAGACAAGGCAAGCAATCGGCGCATGATCGAACATTATAGCGTCGGGCGCCCGAACGCCACACGGTTGCACCTGCGCGTTTGCACGCCCCCTGTCACACGACCAATCCACATGCTAGTACGGCAACCCGGAAGTTTGTTCCGTTCTCCGTCACGTTGGCTGCCGAACACATCCCAGCAACCATGGTGAGCAACCAAGCAACACCCGAGAACGGCGCCGTCCCCCGAACGATCGGTCTGCTCGGAGCAACCGGTGTCGGACTCGGTGCCATCGTGGGTGGCGGAATTCTCGTTCTCGCGGGCGTCGCGTTCAGCGCCACCGGCCCTGGCGCGATCGTGGCCTTCGTCATCAACGGCTTCGTCGCCGTACTGACCGCGCTGAGCTTCGCCGAGATGTCGAGCGCCTTCCCCGAGTCCGGGGGGGCCTACGCCTACGCGAAGAAAGTCCTCTCCGTTCGCGTGGCCTTCGCCGTCGGTTGGGTGCTGTGGTTCGCCTACATCGTAGCAGGCGTACTCTACGCACTCGGCTTCGCCGAGTACGCCGCGCTCGTGTTGATCGAGGTCTCGCGCACCGCGTTTGGGGTCGTCCCCGCGTGGCTCACCTCCCACAACACCGTACTCGTGCTCGCGCTGCTCGCCACGACCGCGTACAGCGCCAGCCTCATCCGCAAGGCCGCCGGCGGCGGACCTTGGGCCACCGTGGGAAAAGTCATCGTCTTCGTCGGCCTCATCGCTGCGGGGATGTGGGTGCTCGCTACCCGCCCCTCCGGCACCGTCGGGGCCGCCCTGTCTCCGCTCTTTCCGAACGGATCCATCGGTCTTCTGCAAGCGATGGGATTCACCTTCATCGCCCTGCAAGGCTTCGAGGTCATCGCCGCGGTGGCGGGCGAAGTGAAAAAGCCCGAGCGCAACATCCCCAGAGCCATGCTCCTTTCGCTCGGCTCCGCCCTGGTCATCTACATCCCGTTGCTCTTTGTCATCGCAACCGTCGGCGTGCCCGGCGGCGAATCCCTCGTGGCGATGAGCGCCAAGGATCCGGAGACGGTCATGGCGGTGGCGGTGCGCAACTTCCTCGGCCCCGTCGGTTACTGGGCCGTCATCCTGGCGGCCATCCTGTCCACCCTCTCCGCGCTCGAGGCGAACATCCTCGCGGCCTCACGGGTGGCGCTGTCCATGGGACGAGACCGGACCCTGCCTTCGGTCCTGACCCGCACCTACGCCAAGAGCGGTACGCCCGTGATGGCGATCTACGCCACGGCCCTCGCGCTCGTCGTGACGATGGTCATGGTCCCCAACGTGGCCGCGGCTGGAGCAGCCGCGAGCTTGATCTTCCTCATGTCGTTCGCCATCGCCCACGCAACCAGCTGGTTGGCTCGACGCCGTGCAGGAAGCACCGCCAGCAAGGGTGCGTTTCGTACGCCCTTCTTCCCTCTGGTGCCTGTGGTTGGCGGCATCGCCTGCGCAACGCTCGCCGTGTTTCAGGCCTTCGCGGTGCCCGCAGCCGGCGGCATCGTCGCAGTCTGGCTGGGCCTGGGCGTGATTCTCTACATCGCCCTTTTCGCGCGCGGAGCAAGAATCGTCGACGCCTACGCCGAAGCCGCGGACCCGAGCCTCGTCAAGTACCGCGGCCGAAGCCCGCTCGTGCTGGTGCCCATCGCGAATCCAGCGAACGCCCCGGCTCTCGTGGGTGTCGCGGGGGCCATGGCGCCGCCAATCGTCGGTCGCGTGCTCCTGCTGTCCGTGGTCAAGCTGCAGGAAGATCTGAGCGATGCGGCGGCCAGCATCGATAGCGCCCAGGACGTGCTCCACGAGTCGCTCACGACCGCGCTCGAGCTCGACTACACGCCGGAGGCGCTGGTGACCATGTCGACCTCGCCTTGGACAGAGATCGTCCGAGTGGCCAACGACTACCATTGCGAAAGCCTGCTGCTGGGCATGCATCAGCTGGGGCAGAACGGGCACGAGTCGTTGCAGCAAATACTCAACGACGTCGACTGTGACGTGACCATCCTCCGTTCCGTACCGGGATGGCGACTCGATGAGGCGCAACGGGTGTTGATTCCCATCGGAGGCAAGGGCGTGCATGACGAGCTGCGCGCACGGCTGGTCGGGAGCTTGGTGCGCACAGCGCCGCGCAAGCTGACTTTCATGCAGGTGCTCCCCGAGAACACATCCGACGCGCGTTGCGAAGATGCGAGAAGGGCACTGCTCCAGCTCGCGCTGGACGAGGCCGCGACGCAGCCGGAGGCGATCGTCGGACGGGGCAACGACGCGGTGGAATTGATTGCGGAGGAGGCGGATCGAAACGACTTGATGATCCTTGGCCTGCCGCGCATTCGGGGACGCACAGTCCTGGGCGATTTCGCCTTGCGCCTGACGGGACGCGTTCGTTGTCCGACGATTCTCATCAGCCGCAGAGGCTGACGTCGCCATTGCTCCTCTGGCCTGATTCCGGCACAGTGTTCGACGCGCTAATGCAGTTCCCCCCTCCCCTGCGCAACGCTCTCCCGTGGCTCTTGGCCGCGTCATGTAGCTTCGGGTGCGCCAACATGCTCGACTACGACGCGATCTCTTTCGAGCGAGATCCCGGCAGCTACAACGGCGTATCGGCCTCCATGGAGTGCGGGACCATGCCGGTTCCCTCGCTGGCTTGTGCCGAGTGCGTCAACACCGCGTGCTGTGCCGAAGCGGACGTCTGCGGCTCCAACCTCGCCTGCGGCGCCTTGGCGGTTTGTCGCATGGCCTGCGCCCAGGACGATGTCGCGTGCCTGCACGACTGCGGCATCGACTACTTCGACGGCATCGACGACTGGAAAGCCTTGAACGCCTGCGCGGACACGAGCTGCAGCGATTCGTGTTGATCGGTAGTCCGCCCGTCCCCGGGCGGTCCGAAGGAGCCCCTTACCGCCCGCGCAGCGCCAGATCGATGACGCGTTCGAACTCGCTGGCGGGCTGTGCACCGGAAACGAAGTAGCCGTTGATCACGAACGACGGCGTCCCGTTGATCCCCGCGTTCGCAGCGACGTCCGCATCGGCTTCAACCGCCGCTTTGTGGGTGCGCTGGTCGAGAGCGCTACGGAACGCGGCCATGTCGAGACCGAGCTCGACGGCGTAGCTCTCCAGGGCCGGACGCTCGAGTCCACCTGGCGTGCGCTGGTTCTCGAACAGCTTGTCCTTGAACGCCCAGAACGCGGTGTTGCCCTTCTGCTTGAACACCTCCGCGGAAGCCTCGGCCGCGAGCTGCGCGTTGGTGTGAAACGGCAAGGGCATGTGCCGCCACACGATCTTGACCCGGTTGCCATACTTCTGCTCGATCTGCGTGAGTGTCGGCTCCACCCGGCCGCAGAAGGGGCACTGGAAGTCCGAGAACTGCTGAATGACCACCTTCGCGAATCGGCCCCCGCGCCACGGCTGAGCCGCTGTGGGCGCCGGCACCGTCTTGCGTTCAGGCGGAGGAGGGGGCGGCGGGACTTCCGCATCTCGCTGCAGCCGCGTGTAGACCACCGCCCGCGGCGTGCCGGCCTTCACCAACGCACGCGCCTTCGCCAACTGTTCATCGATGACGGTGACGAACTTCTCGATCGGCTGCGCACCCACCAACCGACGACCATTGATGAAGAAGTGCGGCGTGCCCGAGGCCTTCAGCCCCGTCGCCAGCTCCTCATCCTGCGCAATCCCTGCATCGTAGGTGGTCCCGGCAAGCGCTCGACGAACCAGGAACACGTTCAGCTTCAGCTCCTTCGCGTATTGCTCCAGATCCGCGTCCTCGAGCTGCGTCTGATTCTCGAACAGCTTGTCGTGGGCCGCCCAGAATCCAGCGTCGCCGCGCTGCGCTCGAGCCGCTCGCGCAAACACCGCCGCCGGCTTCGCCCGCTTGTGGAACGGCAGCGGACGGTCCTTCCACACGATGCGTAGGTCGTCCGGATACCGCTGCAAGAGCTCCTCCAGCGTCCCATTCACGCGCTTGCAGAAGGGGCACTGGAAGTCCGAAAAGATCACGATCGTCACCAGCGCGTTCCGCGCGCCGCGCGCGGGAGACCGATCCACCGGGACCTTCCACTCCGTCAAGTCCTGCTCCGGCTCCTCCCGCGGCGTGTCCTTCGGCGGCTCGGGCATGGCGAAGCTGTCTCTCGTGGCGTCCACGTAGACCCTTCCCGCGGGCACGCCGCCAGCGACCAGAACCTTCGCATGCACGATCTGATCGTCGATGACCTGTCGAAACGTCGCCTCGTCCTGCGCGCCGTGGATAATCTGTCCGTTGACGTACGCCGTCGGCGTCCCGCGCGCACCAAGCCGTTCGGCAAGCGCCATGTCGGCCTCCACCTTGGCCGCGCGGTCGGGGTCCGTCATCGCCTGCCGAAACGCGATCACATCCACGCCGGATTCGCGCGCCCACCGCTCGAAAGACGCCGCATCGAGCTGCTTCTGGTTCGCGAACGCCCGATCGATGAAGCGCCAGAACGCCTCCGGTCCTGCCAGCCGATACACGATCGACGCGGCGATCGCGGCCGGCTTCGCGCCCTGATGGAAGGGCAAGGGATTGTGCTTGAACACCACTCGCACTTGCTGCCGTCCGTAGTCTTCGCGCAGCTTCTCGATCACATCCATGGCCCGCACCGAGTACGGGCACTGCAGATCGGCGATGAGCACCACGGTCACGGGCGCCAGGGGATCACCCCACATGGGATCGTCAGGTGACACAGGCACCGCCGCGTCCTCATGATTCCAGCCCGGTACCGCGACCGCTGCCAGCGCGCCTCGGGGCGCGGGGCCCGGATCACTGGCGAGGGTGGCCGGCTGCGTCGACTTGGTCGCCACGACCGGTGCGCCAGGCCCACCGCACGCAACCACAACCGCGGCGAGCACCGCCAGAAACCAAACACGCGAGAGTCGTCGGATCATGACGCGGTTTAGCGCCAACAATCGGCAAGAACAACGAAAAGGACCAATCCAACGACCAGAAGCCTCCGGCAAGAACCAGTGGTTCTGGTCCAATGCCCAACGCGATTCCGGGGGTCAGGTTTGCGGCGTGCCCAGGAGCATCTACGTGGAGGTGGCTGCTCCGGGTGAACACACCATTTCGGTGTCGATGCGCGAAGATGGCTTCGAATTCGACTAGATCGTGCTGACGGACGACGAAGGCTACGAGCCGCAAGGCGACGGACCGCCCGAGACGCTGTAAGGATCGGTAGCGCATCGCTATGCAGAGCGATCTGGCTGTAGCCATCGGTAGCGCATCGCTATGCGGCGCGATCTACCATCCATGACGCTGTTGGGGGGGTCGGGCTCAGCCCGCGATGAGGGTCTGCACGAGGTAGCCGGGCTGCACTTCGTACTCGACATTGCCGATACGAAGGGTGGTCGCCGAGACGCTGGCGCCCATCGAAAGAAGCTCCGAGATCGCGACGATGCGACCGGTCATGCCGAAGACATCAGCTCCCTGGGCGGAGCCCAGGATGCGCATGGCGTCCCGGAGCACGTACTGCTCTCCGGTGGAAGCGGCCGTCAGGATGGCGCCTTCGAGCACGGCGCGGCGATCCCGCACGCGCGTTTCGATATCCGCCAACGACTGGAAGAACACTTCGCGCCGGCGCACACCGGTGTCGCCGTTGTCATCCGGGTACGACGGGAATCGACTGGGCTTGGGGGAAGGGAGCGACATGGGTCCTCATGTTGGCGTCCGTCAAAATCGCGACGGCCGCGGGGTTCACCGAAAACTTAAGCACACCCTGTGCCAACCGAGCATTCCAGTCTCGCGGTCCTCCGAATGCGCCCACCCGCCACGCTCGACGCGGCAAGAGATGGGCACATTCTTCGGGGAATCGTGAGGTAACCGGGATGGTCATGGGCGTCAGCAGATGGACACCTCGGCGAGCGTTCGCTTGGCTCCTCCGGTCACCGGAGCCACACCACCGTGACACCATCGCCACCCTCCCCCCGTTCTCCGGGTCGGGACCGCTGAACGTAAGGGCTGGACGAGACCGTCTCCCGAATCGCATTGCGAAGGGCGCCCGTGCCGTGACCATGGATGAGAAACGCAACCCGCAGCCCGTCGTTGAGGCAGCGGTCCAGGAATTGCTCGGCCATGGCGACGGCTTCCTCGACCCGCAGCCCGCGAAGATCGCACTGGTTCTCGGACGTTTGGATGGGCAGGTCGGGATCGGATGCGGCATCGAAGGGCACGCTCGGGCGCCGCTCCTTACGGGACGGGACGGGTGCCGTATCTGCAGGCGCGGGCTGCGGATTCCGCAGCTCGTCGAGGGTGACGGTGACCTTGACGGCGCCCAGGGCCACACGCACCTGGCCGTGGTTGAGCACATCGACCACGCGAGCTTCGCCCCTCAACCGGGGTACGTAGACACGCAAGCCCGGTTGAAGCTGATCGCGCGACAGCGGTGTCATGGAGTGTGAAGGCTCCTGCCGAGGCGCCTCGAGCTCCCCACCAACCGCCACTTTCGCCGCCACCCGTTCGACGATGCGCGAGACCTCCCGGAACGTTTCCTGGTTAAGCCTCTTGCTGCGAAGTCGCTGTTGGGCCGTGCGTAGCTCGTCCCGCGCCCGCTTGACCGACGACAGCAGCGTCTGGGTCTGCTCGGTGATCAGCTTGTGCTCGCGATCACGAAGTCGCTCGAGCTCGTGATCGACCTCGCGACGCTTCGCCGCGATCGCTGCCCGTTCACGCTCCACCACCGCGCGGGCCAGCTCCAACGCTCGACGCTCGTCGTTGAGTTTGGCGACCAGCTCGTCGAACCCTCGCTCCTCGACGCCCAGATACCGCTCGGCCCGCTCCAGGATCAACGAGGGCATGCCGAAACGACGAGCGATGGCCAGCGCGCTCGAGGCTCCGGGCACGCCCATGGCAAGCTGGAACGTCGGGCTCATCGACGACATGTCGAACCCCACCGCCGCATTGCCGAAACGATCGTCGCCAAGGGCAAGGGACTTCAGCCCCTCATAGTGCGTGGTGCAGGCCACCGCGCCGCCACGCGCACAGAGACCGTCGAGCACGCCTGTTGCCAGCGCCTCTCCCTGTCGAGGATCGGTGCCCGTCGCGATCTCGTCGAGAAGCACGAGCGTGCCACGCGTGGTGACATCCAGGATGCTCGCCAGGTTGCGGACGTGCGCGCTGAAGGTGGACAGGTTCTTCGCGATGCTCTGCTCGTCACCCATATCGCTCGCGACGGTCTCGAACAGACCGAGCTTGGATTTGGGATCACATGGCACGGGAAGACCGGCCCGCAACATCAACGCGACGAGCCCGAGGGTCTTGAGCACGACGGTCTTGCCGCCGGCGTTGGGTCCCGAAACGATGAGCGCGTGCCCGGCCTGCACCATCACGTCCGACGCGATCACCTGGACGCCGTCGAGCACCAGCAGCGGGTGACGCGCCTCGATGAGATCGAGCATCGGCTCGTCAGCGATGGAGGGAAACGCGAGCTCCAGATCCACGGCGAGCTTGGCCGCCGCTGCGCGCAGCTCTCCATGGGCGAGGGCCGCCTCCGCCGCCGCCACGCTCTCGACCACGTCCGACAGCGACGACGAAAGCCGGGCGTACACCGCGGCCTCTTCGCGCTCGATCTCCGCATCGGTCATCTTGAGTTTGTTGCCCAAGGGGATGACCGAGCGCGGCTCCATGAACAGGGTCTGCCCGCTGGCGCTGGTGCTGTGCACGATGCCGTTGAACCGCTCGTGCGAGTCGCTCCTGACCGGCAGTACGAAGCGGCCTTCGCGCTCCGTGTAGTACTCATCCTGCAGCGTCACGGCATAGCGCTGCATGATGTCGTCGAGCTTGTTGAGCAGCCGCTGCCTGGCCTGATGACGCTCCTGCCGCAGCTCCCGCAGACGGGGCGACGCACGATCGCTCAGGGTCCCGTCGGCCTCGAAGCAGTGATCGATGTCGTCGGCAATCGCGTCGAGGCGGGGATCGGTGTCGCAGGACTCGGCCAGCAGGGGCGCGCGCTGCTTGCGCACGGCGAGGAAGCGCCGTAGCACCCGTGCTTTGGACAGCAGGGCCGCGGTGGCGACGATCTCCTCGGGTGCGAGCGCGGCGCCGGCTCGGAGCCGACCGAGCGGGCCGGTGATGACGGGGGCCGCACCGGTAGGCAACGGCTCCTCGTCCCGCATCAGGACGAAGGCTTCATGCACTTCGTCCAGCGCCCGAACGACATCGTCGCGGGTGGGACAGAAGCGCAGGTTGGCGGCGGCTCTCTTTCCCAGCGGTCCGGGCGCACGATCAGCGAGCGCCTCGAGCAGGCGGTCCCATTCGAGGTCGGATCGAGTCTTATCGGAGCAAGCTGTTGCCAGCCAGGCGCCTGGAATTGTGGAGGACATCTCTGGAATGGAATACGGCTAAAAAGCGCGTCGGATGCCTCCGCGCCTGACCGAACGGCCGAGAACCGACCGAAAGCGGATCAGACGTGCTCAGCCTTCACGCGCTTACGACGCCGACGGGCAGCTTCGCTTTCCTTCTTGCGACGCTTTACCGACGGCTTCATGTAATGACGGCGCCGCTTGAGCTCGCGAAGGATCCCTTCGGCCGCCATCTTACGCTTCAGATGCTTGATCGCACGCTCGATCCCCTTGTCACCAACGGCAACTTCCAGGGGCTTACATTGAACTGCCTCAGACGGCATATCGCTTCGAACCTCCAAGAGCAAGGGGGGCGGGACCATGCCAGACGAAGTGCCCCACGGCAAGCCCTGAAAAAGGGCGGTGATCCATTTTCTTGGATCCGAGGCACCTGTCCGACTCGGGCGAATCGTCCCCGGTCTATGGCCTGTGCCCACGGCGCTGGTCCAGACGAGCCGTTCGCACCACATAGCGCCGCGCCACCGATTCAGTCAAGGGCACTCCGGCGTCTCCGCGCCCTGCATGATCCACCTGACTACCGATCGCATCTGATCGGGGCGAAGACTGCCGTTGGGCGGCATCGGCTCGCCCTGCACGAACCACCCGCGCAACCGCGAGAGCTCGTCGAGCGGCGGCGGCCCTGCCGGCGGCAACCCGCCCAACCATGGATCCGGCTCGTCCATCGTCTCCCCCGTCGCCGGGTGGTTGTTCGGATTCACCAACAACTTGTACACGAGATAGCTGTTGCCTGGATTGCCCGGGTCCAACCGCGGCATGTCGTCGCCAAACCGTCTCGCGTTCGCCACCGGCGCCCCCACCGAGGTCCCGTTCAACGTCTGCCGCGCTGCCACCCGGATCGCTGTGTCCCGGATCGCCGACGGCTTGGATAGGTCCAACCCAAACACGGGCGCCTCCCCACCGTGACACCCCGCCGATGCACACCCGCGAAGCACCTCGTACGCAGCGGGCAAGTCCTCGGTCGCGTCGTCCGTCTCGCAAAACCGAACCCGCGGCCGCACATCGTCCACGTCGTTGTCCGGGTCCGTTACCCGATCCCCCGTCATGAACGAGAACTTCGTCTTCTCCGCCAGCGGCGCACCGTCGAACGCACTGAACCCCGTCATGTCCGACTCATCGTCCGGCGGCTCGAACG
>Ga0180009_10006478_pt1 | contig 12258 bp, 11 predicted proteins | sample OS_PC_MetaG_FD_123537 | JGI IMG/M metagenome (GOLD analysis project Ga0180009, IMG submission 123537) | Groundwater microbial communities from the Aspo Hard Rock Laboratory (HRL) deep subsurface site, Sweden - OS_PC_MetaG | ecosystem: Environmental > Aquatic > Deep subsurface > Groundwater...
AACGACAAACACATACAAGAGTTTAAAGCTGGCTGTTGGTACAGTAAAAAAATCTATGGCATAGGAATGCTTGAGGGCTCTATCAAGCACTACCCGAATTGTCAATGATTTCAGTCAAGACGGATTAATGCGAGGGACAATCGGTATCTATGATAAGTTTAGTCAAGAAAGAACAAATAATAGCCCAAACCCGTTACAGGGGTGGTAAAACGACTACATTGAAGCTGCCCTTGCCGTTGAATGCCTGCCAGGGACTTAAAACTCCCCAACATGTGTTGACCAAAATGAATGAGCTGTTTAACAAATATACAGATTCACAGGTTGCCGATAAACTCAACCGGCAAGGTCTTAAAAGTGGGGCCGGCAATGATTTTTCTGCTGATAGCGTACGATGGGCTCGTTATTCTGCAGGGTTGAAAAGTTTTGTTGATCGCCTCAAAGAATCAGGGCTGTTGACTTCAAAACAGATGGGTATCCAGCTTGGTGTTTCTGAATCAACCGTGATAAGTTGGCGTAAGAAAGGACTTCTTCAAGGTCGTAGGTGTAATGATAAAAATCAATGGTTGTATTTTCCTGATTCAATGGAAAATATCAATGGCAATCAGCCTATGAACAAGAAAAGTTTAGATAGAACTGTAGGAGGTGCAGTATGAGAACATATCCTATGAAGTCGACCCTCTCGTATGCCCAAAATGTCAGGGTCAGATGAGAGTTATCAGCTTTATCGATGAACTTGACGTCATTGAAAAGATACTACGTCATCTTGATCTCTGGGATGTCCGCAATCATGATCCGCCGAAAAAGGTTTCAGATTATATCCTTGAATTGGTCTGCGATGAGACAGACGCCAGGATTCCAGTTTTTGATGAATGGTATTGATTTTTTTTGAAATTGGGTTGAGGAATCACCGGTGGACTATGCTCAAAATCAGCTCAAATTTGAAGTTTGTAAACTTTTCCGGTAAAAATCAATATGGTTTCTTTTTTCATTTCAAAAGCTCTATTTTTTTCTCTTGCCATAAATTTGTTCCCCTGATACAGGGACAACATGTTGTACCTGTATCAGGGTGGAGATAATATTCGGATTTTGGAGGATTGTTTATGGTTTGGTTAACAAAAAGCAAGTTCTTATCCCTATCCCTCGGATTAAAAAGCTGAAATCAGGGAGGAGAGGCGGATGATTGCCTGCCCATGCTCGTCAAGGCCCGGACAGACACTGTTTCTGACCTTGAGTATTGGTCTGTTTCTGATATTTATTATGCCTGTTGTGTCTGCCGCTCAGGAACAAAAGCTGGCCGTGATCACCTGGCGGGGAGACACAGCTGCCGAGGAGGGACTCTATCAGGTTCTGGCCGGCTGGACAGGTCCTTTGGCGGTTGACAAATATGATGCCGCACAGAATCCAATTCGACTCACCCGGATCATCGATTCTCTCCTCAAAGCGCCGCCTGATGTAATATACACTTACGGCACCACCGTGACCAAGGAAGTACTCCGGCATTTTAACACGGTACCCGTTGTTTTCAACATCGTTAACCGGCCGGTGTTGTCCGGAATTATCCAATCCTGGGAACGGCCCGGAGGAAACGCTACCGGAGCCAGCAATCAGATTTCGGTAATTAATCAACTCTCCACCCTGAAAAAGGTGAAAAACTTCAAGCGTCTCGGGGTGATCTACAATCCGCTGGAACAGAATTCAAAAATCCAGCGGGACATCGTCAAAACACTGGAAGAGCCCTTTAATTTTTCCCTTATCGATTTCAAAGTCCCCTGCTGTAGTGCTGATGTCCAGAAAATTATCAGGGGCCTTGAAAACACCGTGGATGCAGTATTCATACCGGCAGACACCATGATGGTGGTCCATGGCACCGACCTCGGGGCCAGGCTGATTGAATACCGGATCCCGGCCATCGGATCACTGTCCAGCATGGTTACCGAACACAGCATTCTGCTGGGACTGGTTCCGGACTACAACCAATTGGGGCGTCTTGCCGGATCCAAGATTATTCAGATCCTGGAGGGGAGTGATCCCGCTGAAATCCCGGCTTCCCGTCTGGAATTCTTCGATCTGTACGTAAATATCAAGACCGCCCGAGCTATGGGCATCCAGATACCCATGTCCCTCCTGGTCATGTCCAATACCATTGTGCGGTAAGTCCGGATTTTGAAAACACCCTCGATTATTGTGCAGGAATTTTGAAATACAATTTCCCATGCCCCGGATATCCCAACCATCCAGAGCTAACGACAGACGTTGATTTTATAGCTCCTGCGAGGAATATCATTGCGGGTCCCTGGAAAATGTGGATCTGCTTGTTTTGATCAACCATCTGGGCTGTAGACCCAAAATATCTCCGGAAAACTGCCCTTGCAACACACCCTGTGCGATTTTCGCTCGCCAAAAAGAGCGTTAATCGCACAGAGCCCCGGACGATCATTTCAAAAATTTCCGTAATATATTGTAATATATATGTTTTTTATTCGATTAAAAATTGGCATCTGATTTGCACTAATACCGAAGAGCATCTGGAAATGTAGTTTTTAAATTTTAATATGAATTACTAAAAGGAGCTTTTCATGAAAAAAGACAATCGGTTTTACACAAAACTCTCGTTGGTTCTGTTCGTACTTTTATATCTTTGTGTATGGTCAGTATCTGCAGGAGAAAACCTGACCATTGCATCAGGGAAGGCCGGAGGAACCTGGTATCCAATGGGAGGGGCTATCGCGGACATTGTTCAGAATCATGTTGACGGATATAACATGTCAGTCATGCAGGGAGCAGGGGATGCCAATATTATCGGAGTCAATAAAAAGATGTACACATTAGGGATCAGCTTCTCATTTGCAAATGCCGATGCGGCTTCCGGAAATGAGCAATTTACTAAGCCTATGAACAATATAGCAGGTCTTGCCGCATTGTATCCTTCACCCCTTCAAATTGTGGTTCGAGGTGACAGTGATATCAAAACCATTGAAGATCTGAAGGGCAAACGTATCGCACCGGGTCTCAAAGGGACGTCAGGAGAGGTTCTTGTAAGAAACATCCTGAAAGTCCACGGGTTAAGCTATGGTGATATGTCTAAAATTGAACATCTGGCATATGCCGATGCAGCAATGCTGATGAAAGATGGACATATCGATGCATTTATGCCTTTTACAACTGTTCCGGCACCTGTAATCCAGGATACTGCGGTATCTCTGAGCGGTGGTATCCGTCTCATCTCCCTGAGCCGGGAAAAATTTGATGAACTCAAAAAACTCAACGAAGGGTATTCGGCTTTTATGATCGCTGCCGGCCAATATAAAGGCCAGAATGAAGACAGCCTGTGCATCGGGTCAAATAACGTTGTAATCTGCCAGAAGAGCTTGCCTGAGAAACTTGTCTATGACATGACACGTGCCCTTTTGGAAAACAAGGATAAATTCGTAACAATTCACAAGGTTGTTGAATCCTGGACACCTGAATATGCCGTCAGGGACATCGGCGTTCCCCTTCATCCGGGTGCCCTGAAATATTACAGGGAAATTGGTGTTTATAAACAGAATTAACGTGCCTGCGGTGTCACCCGATTCTGTGGCGGCACCGTTCATAATATCCTGATCCCTTAAGTAGATAGGAGAATTCTTGAATGGTATCATCCATATATAAACCACTTGTCTCTGCTGTGGCATGGTCCATGGCCGCTTTCCATCTATATACCGGCATTTTCGGTATATTTGAGTCGGTTTTACAGCGAAGCACCCATGTTTTTTTCGCCATGATTCTGGTTTTCTTAATGACTGACATAAGAGGAAAGTCACATGCCGCCTCACCCCGCTGGTATGATTGGCTGCTTATCCTGCTGACGGTTCTAACCGTGGGGTATGTAGCTGCATTTGCAGGTGAAATTGCCAGCCGATATTCCTATGTAACGCCACTGAGTCAATATGAAATTATTGCCGGATGTGTCGGGACGCTTCTTTTACTGGAGGCTGCCAGGCGTAACATGGGTTTGGGACTACCCCTTATTGCAGCTGTGTTTCTGGGCTATGTGTTCACAGGGCAATATCTTCCGGGTATCTTGAGTCATCAAGGCTTCTCCCTAATGTGGGCTGTTGATCATATTTTCTTTACAACTGAAGGGATATGGGGAATCCCGGCAGGGGTTTCTGCGACCTTCATCGTTATGTTCATTATTTTTGCCGCCTTTCTTGAACAATCCAAAGGGGGTGATTTTTTTATCGATCTTTCCTTGGGCCTGTTTGGTAAAGCCAGGGGAGGCCCTGCAAAAGCAGCGATATTTGCCTCTGGGTTCATGGGGATGTTGTCGGGTTCGGCCGTCGCAAATGTTGTTACCACCGGCGCTTTCACTATTCCTCTCATGAAGCGTTTAGGATATAGTGCCAGGTTCTCCGGTGCAGTTGAATCAGTTGCCTCTTCCGGGGGCCAGCTTATGCCCCCTATCATGGGTGCAGCGGCCTTCATCATTGCTGAATTCCTGGGCATGCCGTATATCGAAGTCGCTGCTGCCGCATCGATCCCGGCATTTCTTTACTATTTGTCCGCATTCTCCATGGTGCATTTCGAATCCCTGCGGATAGATATGAAAGGCATGAAGGCAGAAGATCTGCCAGTGGTTCGAAAAACCCTTGTCTACGGATTTCAGTTTATTCTTCCGGTAATCGTGCTGGTGATTCTCCTGATAAAGGGTAACAGCCCCATGCGGGCAGGATTATGGGCAATTCTGATCACGATCCTGGTAAGCTATGTCCGCACGGAAACCAGAATGACCCCTAAACGCATCCTATCTGCCCTTGAAAGTGGTGCCAAGGGGGCTGTGCAGGTCGGGATTGCCTGTGCAACCGCCGGAATTATCATTGGCGTTTTGACTCTGACAGGTCTTGGTATGCGATTCAACTCCATTATTCTGATGATTTCCCAGGGAAGTTTGCTTTTGACTCTGATTTTAACCATGTTTACTTCATTGCTGCTGGGTATGGGACTGCCCACTGTGGCAGCCTATATTATACAGGTATCCCTGACAGTGCCTGTTCTGACCCAGACTTTCGGAGTGCATCCTTTGTCTGCCCATTTTTTTATCTTCTATTTTGCAATTATTTCTGCAATTACGCCCCCCGTTGCATTGGCAGCATATGCAGCCGCAGGCATTTCGGGGGCTGATCCTCTGAAAACAGCCATCACGTCATGCCGTCTGGGTCTTGCCGCATTTATCGTTCCTTACATGTTTATTTACGCTCCCCAGCTGTTGATGGTCGGTTCCATCCCAAAAATCATTCTGGCAACAATATCATCGATAATCGGTGTTATTGCCTTGGCCGCATCTGTTGTGGGATGGTTGGTTCATAAAGCCGGCAGGATAGAAAGATTATTTTTGATGGCAGCTGCCCTTTGCTTGATTAAACCGGGCCTTTATACGGATTTGGCGGGTCTTGCTTTTCTTGCGGTCGCATTTGTATCGCAGTATATTTCAAGTCGCTCCTCTATCCGCAGTAAAACGGTATTATCCAAATAAATAGAGATATTATTAAATAATATGGTATTGATTGGGGATATTTTCCTGTTGTTTTCTCTGAACGGCAAACTGCAAAGGAGTTGCGCCGTTTCTATCTTGGTGGTTGATATCAGCAGTCTTTAACTGGTGCTCCACAGACACCTTGTTGCTGGCGCCGGTGGCATTGTTTTTAGAGCTTTCTCAGCTGGCAATGATACCTGAACCAATCGACCAGCTGACAATATTAAAGACCATCGGTGTGTGTTTAATTCTTTCCGGAACCGTTTTGGTAGCAATCGTTCCAAATACATATATCAGGTCAACCGGGGTGCGCTGTATCTGTGTGATGACGGCCTTGAGTTTTTCCTCGTCCTGATCGGCATGGTATTTGGTTATGGCAATATCAAGGAGGCTTTTGTCCAGTTCCTGGATAAACCCATTTTCGGCGATTGTTTCGCCACGCCATGTGACCATGGCGACGGCGTATGCTTTGGCATGGAAACGGCCCGGTGCCGGAACCAGTATTACGGCCAGGGCCAATGCCCATGGGAATAAATTGAAAAACAACCGGTTCATGTCTCCTGCCGGTGGGTTTTTTTTTGTATTTTTTTCAGCCTGCGGGTCAGGGAATACCGGCTGATACCAAGCTTTCTTGCAGCCATGGTTTTGTTTCCTTTTGTCTGTTTCAGGACATCTTCAATCAATTGCATTTCAGTTTTCATCAAAAGGGTGTCAATGGAAAGACTGCCGGTACTATGATCCTGAATGTCTTGTTTCGTATGGCGTTGATGATGGTAATCAAGCATTTCAGCGGGTAAAAGATCCGGGTCAACCACCCTTTTCCTGCAGAATATGACTGCCCGTTCTATAACGTTTCTCAGCTCCCTTAAAATCGGTATCAGGGAAAATTATGTTTGTAAAGGAAAATCCTGATTTCCAGTAAATGTCATTGTTTTACTTAATCTGTTCCTTTGTTTTAACATCAACCAAAAAGATGGGGATTATGACACACATCAGGGTTTACACAATCCATTTCATGGTACATATTATGGTACGGTCATTTTATAAAAACTTAAGGATCTGCAATTCATGAAGCATTTTTCTTTATTTTTCTCCGGGTTTTTCCTTTTGGCAGCCCTGTTGTGGACAGGCGCTGCACCCGCTTTGTCTGCTACAGACAACGGCATTAAGATACTGATCCTCGGGGATTCTCTTTCTGCAGGCCTGGGGGTGGACCCGGATCATGCCTACCCTGCCCTGGTCCAGGAGATGCTCAATAAAAAAGGGCTTCAAGGGATCCGCATCACCAACGGCAGCATCAGCGGTTCTACAAGTGCCAGTGCCCTTTCCCGGCTTAAATGGTTTCTCAAGGCAAAACCAAATATCCTGGTGCTGGCCCTGGGGGCCAATGACGGGCTTCGGGGGCTATCCACCAGTGAGATGACCCGGAACCTGGAAGCCACCATTGTCCTGGCAAAACAGAACAATATCCGGGTTATCCTGGCCGGCATGGAAATCCCGCCCAATTACGGGCCTGAATATGCCAGGGCTTTTCGGGAGGTGTTTTCTTTTCTGGCAGACAAACACAAGATACCCTTTATTCCCTTTTTATTAAAAGATGTGGCAGGCAGACCTTCCTTGAACCAGGCAGACGGCATCCACCCCAACCGGGACGGTCATAAAATCATTGCAGCCACTGTGTTGGGCTGCATCCTGGAGCAGTTATGATCCTTGAAATCAAAGATGTTTTTAAATCTTTTCAACAGCCTGGAGCCGGCAGTCTTGACGTTTTAACCCACATCAACCTTAGCTTGAGCCCGGGACAGACCCTTGCCATTACCGGCCAGTCCGGCAGCGGCAAAACCACCCTGCTCTCCTTGATTGCAGGATTGGACAACCCGGACAAAGGCCAGGTGATCCTGGATGGACAAAATTTGTGCGGCATGACGGAAAGCCGTCTTTCCCAATACAGGGCCATGAAGATCGGGATTGTTTTTCAGCAGTTTCATCTCATGCCCCACTTATCAGCACTGGAAAATATCAGCCTGCCTCTGGAAATTTTAAGGCAAAAAAATATCCAGGAGCAAACCCGGGCCATGCTGGAAAAAGTCGGACTCAATGATCGCCGGCATCATTTGCCCGGCCAGTTGAGCGGTGGGGAATGCCAGCGGGTGGCCATTGCAAGAGCCCTGATCATCAGACCTGCCCTGCTGCTGGCAGACGAGCCCACAGGCAACCTGGATATTGAGACAGGGGAAAAGGTGGCGCAACTTTTGTTCGATCTTGTGGAAAAAGAAAATAAAACTCTGATCCTGGTTACCCATAATCCAAACCTTGCCCGTCGATGCCAGAAGATCAGGAACCTTGAACAGGGAAGACTGATCTGATGCTCTGGATACGCATGGGATTAAGAGAACTTGTAAAAAACAGGGGGTTTGCCCTTTTTTTCATCCTGAACCTGTCCCTGGGGCTTGCAGGGTTTATAGCCATCCATTCCTTTGGCCGTTCTTTGAACCGGCATCTGGATGAAAATTTAAAAGACATTTTAACGGCTGATCTGGTCTTGTCTTCCAACAGCCCCCTGACCCCGGAAGAATTGGCTCTGGCCCGTGAGGTGCTGGGCCCGGACACGTCCCAGGCCCGGCTCATCCGGTTTTACACCATGGTCAAATCAGGGGGGAATGCCCGTCTGATTCAGGTCATGGCCATTGATGAACCCTATCCTTTGTACGGCAGTTTTTTACTTGAAGGCAAAAGCACCAACAGGGATCTGCAAAAAAATCCCTGCGTGTTCATGACCCGGGACACTGCCCATAGCCTTGGCGTCAATGATAAAACAGCCGGCAACACCTCTCTTGTCCTGGGCAATAAATCTTTTTTTCTCCAGGATTTTTTTATAACAGATCCTGACAAATCCTTGACCGCCATTGAACTGGCCCCTAAAATCTATATGGGAATCAGGCAACTGGAAGGAACGGGACTGATACGGTTCGGCAGCCGGATCCGGTATTCTCATTATTTTAAATTCAACCGGGAAACCGATGTCCCGGCCCTTACGGCAAAACTGGGCCTTAAATTTACCGAGGCTTCTTCAGGGCGGCCCCGGGTTCATATCCATGACATCAGGGATGTAAACCAGAGGCTGGGCCGGGTGGCCGGTTATTTTACCGGGTATATGGGACTGGTCAGTGTTGTGGCCCTGTTTCTGGCCGGGATTGCCACAGCCTACCTGTTCCGGGGATATCTGAACTTAAAGCAACAACAGATTGCCATTTTAATGAGCCTCGGGGCCAGGCATTGGGATATCTACCTTTATATCAGCTTTCAACTCATCCTGCTCGGCACCCTGGCGTCTTGCCTTTCCATTCTTCTTTCCCTGTTCCTGACACCTGCTTTTCCCATCATCTTTAAAGGATTGATACCGGCTCACATCCGGCTTGCCACAGATCCAGCCACACTGGTTCTTGCCCTGGGCATGGGCATGGCCGGCAGCCTTGTTTTCTGCCTGCCGGTGTTTGTCAGCATCTTTGGGATAAAACCCCTGAGGCTGCTCAGGGGAACCCATGAGAACCGTAAAAAAACCATGTCCCGCAAATTAGGACAGGCGGCAAGTTTTTTGCCGGGGCTTGCTGCTTTTTTCCTTGTTTCGGTTGTGGTGGCAGGTTCTATGCGGGACGGGAGTATTTTTGCGGCAGGATTTACTCTGGCTCTGGCATTTTTGTCCGTCATGGGCTGGCTTATTTTTTCAGGCTGCCAAAATCTTTCCCACACCCGGAATCTGGTAGGGAGAATTGCATTCAGGAACCTGTTCCGGAACAAATGGTCGTCCTTATCCTGTTTTGTCACCATTGCCATGGGCGCTTTTTTGATTTCCATCATCCCCCAGGTTCAGAAGGGACTGCAAAATGAGATCATGCGGCCCGAAGGTCTGAAAATCCCTGTTTTCTTCCTGGTGGATATCCAGGATGAACAAAAGGAGCTGTTTATTGAATTCATGACCCATGAAAAAGCCGTGCTTGCCAATCTGTCTCCCATGGTCAGGGGAAGAATTCTCACGGTAAACCAGAACCCCTTTTATGATGAAAACAGGCTGCCCGGATCTGATTCGGCCGGTTCCCGACGTCAGGGCAGAGGAAGGCGCATGGAATTTAATTTTTCCTATCGCCAACACCTGGATCTGTCTGAAACCATTGTCAAAGGAGAGCCATTGTCCCAAACCCCCTGGGATTTTAACGCAACGCTGCCCTTTGAAATCTCTGTTGAAAAATCCTTTGCTCAACAGTATGGCTTAAAATTAGGGGACAGGGTCGGGTTTGAAATCCAGGGCATCCCCCTTGACGGACAGATAAAAAATCTGCGAACCGTAAGGTGGAACAGTTTTTCGCCCAATTTTTTCCTGCTTTTCCAGGACGGTGTCCTGAATGATGCTCCCAAAACCTTTCTGGCAGCCATAGCCCAGGTGGCGCCCGACAAGCGTCAGGCATTGAAAAACGCGATTGTCGATGCTTTTCCCAATGTATCTGTCATTGATGTCACCCAGATGGCCGGCACTCTTTTGTCCATTACAGACAAGCTCTCCTTGTCCATCCGGTTTATGGCCTGGCTGGCCATTGCTGCAGGGCTGGTCTCCATTTTTTCCATTGCCCGCCACGAGGCAAGGAAAAATGAAAACCAGATCAACCTGTTAAAGATTCTGGGCTCGGATTTTAAACTGATTCGTGCCGTCACCTTGCTGGAGTTCGGGTTTATCGGTTTTACCGCAGCCCTGTTTGCCATCCTGTTAAGTTTCGGATTTTCCAGGGCCATTTCCTGGTATTTTTTTGACAGTCACTGGCTGTTTGACCTGAAGATTTCTTTTATGATTCTTTTTTTAACCACCTGTATCTGCATGGGTACGGCATTGACAGCATCGAGGAAGGTCATGAAGGCAAAACCGGTGAAGCTTCTGGCAAATTCCGGATAAACCTGTGGCTATTGCCGGTAAAACCGGACCTTGTTTCGCCCGTCCTCTTTTGCTTGATACATGGCCATATCAGCCCACTTGAGAATATCTTCCTGGCAGGCTTTGTGATCAACAAACAGAACCACACCGATACTTGCCGTGCAACGATGTTCAACCGTGGTTTCTATCTTCCCGTCACGCTTGCACAGCAAAAGATAAGGGTGTGCCAGAGCGGAACGGATCTTTTTTGCAACAACTTTGGCCTGGGCAATGGATCGTTTTTTGTCCACATCCAGCTCGCTGAGCATCACCACGAACTCATCGCCGCCGAAACGTGCAACCGTATCCATTTCACGCACACAGCAAAGGATGCGATGCGCCACTTCAATCAGAAGCAAATCGCCCACATCATGTCCATGCAAGTCATTGAGCGGTTTAAAATTATCCAGATCCAAAAACATCACCGCGCCATACCGGCCGCTGCGTTTGCTGGCAGCCTTTGCCTGTCCCAGGCGGTCGTTCAGCAGGCGACGATTGGGAAGCTGTGTCAATGTGTCATAAAAAGCAAAATTCCGGATATGCGCGTCAGCTTTCTTGCGCTCAGTGATATCCTCCATTATCCCCATCAGTTTTTCAACATTGCCGGCCTTATTCTTGATGGGAACAAAACAGGATTTAAGAATCTGTTCCTGCGGTCCGACAGCTTTAAACTCAAAGTGACTGATGTCTCCGGCATATGCCCTGGCAAGTAATTTTCTGATGCGTTCCCGGTCAACAGCACTGACGGTTTTCAGGTATAAAGATCCTATAATCTGGCTTTGGGCTTTGAGGCCCTGCATGCGAAGCCCGGCAAGGTTCATGGAGATTATCCTGCCATCCAAATCTATCTCATGGATGCACATGGGAGAATTTTCAACCAGCAATCGGTTACGGTTTTCACTTTCACGCAAGGCACGGGTAATCTTCTCGTTTTCCAGCCGTGCCGCCTCCAGTTCCCCGGTTCGGCGGCGGACCTGCTCCTCAAGAGTAATCGCTGTCTGAAACAGGTTGAAATCAGACCCCTGGATGCTGGCGTTACGTTCCGCGCGGTTCATCAATGACTGAATGATCTTGTTCAGGCGTAGGATCTCGGCCGGCAAGTCCGGCTCTTTTGCCATGGATCCGGGTTTTTTCTGATCAGTCATCAGAGGGTTCCAATGTAGATTTTGAAGCAGACCCGATGGCGATGCCAGTGAGTGTCTGGTTGACATGTACACCATGGAACTGTTCACCATAGGTGCTGAACCCGATGGTGTTGTTGCGCCGAAAAATCTGCCCGACACGATCTTTTAACCCATTCTGGGAAATTTCCAGATTCCGCAAAATGCAGTCACAGCCAAAAACCAGTTGAGGGGACCCGATTTCCGCCTGAATTTTGTCAAATGTCTGCTCCAGATTTGTCACAAGGTCTACGCCATTTGCCACCCTGAACACCAGCCCCTCGTCAATGGCGCAAAAAAACGTGAGACTGCCGTCGGCATTTGCCTTCTGGATGGAGCGCACATAGTCTGTACCGTCGATCATCACCACGACGGGCGAAGCGGCAAACCGCATGGGATTGAGTTCTTTCACATCAACTCCCACAAGCCGCGCATATTCTTCAGCAGCCGGCAGCCCGTTAATCTCAAAGACAATACGCCCGGTGGTATCGGCCTGGGTGACAACCAGCCGTTCGTCTGTGGAAATAAAATGCTGGGTCTTGAACATCCTGAAGGGCAGGGAAGTGCTGATCAAAATCAGGGCAGTGCTGTCTGAATAAAAACGACCGTCGTGATAAATACCG
>Ga0180009_10006479_pt1 | contig 12257 bp, 12 predicted proteins | sample OS_PC_MetaG_FD_123537 | JGI IMG/M metagenome (GOLD analysis project Ga0180009, IMG submission 123537) | Groundwater microbial communities from the Aspo Hard Rock Laboratory (HRL) deep subsurface site, Sweden - OS_PC_MetaG | ecosystem: Environmental > Aquatic > Deep subsurface > Groundwater...
AGAGTGTTTTATTTTCTCGGCTCACCGGAGTTCGTGTCCTTGTTTCTAATTATCCTGGTACTACCGTAGAATTTCTTAAAGGTTACGTAACTATAAACGGCCAAAGAATGCAGGTGGTTGATTTGCCCGGTACTTATAGTTTAGAGCCCAGTGCCGCGGCAGAAGAAGTCGCCGTCAAGATGCTTACCGAAGCAGATTTTGTTATAAATATAATTGATGCGACTAACTTAGAAAGAAACCTTTATCTGACGATGGAATTATTAGAAACTAATCATCGGATAATTATTGCGTTAAACATGTTTGATGATATTAAACACCGCGGTATTGATATTGATGTAGAGAGGCTGCAGGATTCATTGGGAACAGAGGTTGTCCCGACTAGCGGCATTACCGGGTTAGGAGTTAAACAGCTAAAAGAAGGGTTGCTTAAGGCAAAACCACAGAATATTCCTAAACGTACACATCAACAACGCTGGCATAAGATTGGAGAAATAATTGAAACTGTACAACGTCTTTCGCATCGCCACCATACTTTTTTAGAAAGCCTAGAAGATGCCTCAGTAAATCACGGATGGGGGCTGGCAATAGCAATCCTTGTAATTGTGGCTAGTTTTAAAGGTGTAAGATTCTTAGGCGAAGGAATAATTAATTATATCATGGAGCCCCTTTTTAATTCTGTATACAGGCCATTTATTGAAAAATTAAGCTTGCTTTTCGGAGGTAACGGATTTTTACATGATATTTTGATAGGAAAGGCCATCAACGGACAAATTGATTTCCAGCAATCATTAGGGGTTTTGACGACGGCCCCTTATATTGAATTCGTAATGGTCTTACCGTATGTATTTTCCTTTTATCTTTTACTTAGTTTTTTAGAAGATATTGGTTATATCCCCAGGCTGGCCTTGCTGTTAGATAATATAACGCACAGGTTAGGATTGCATGGATTTGCTATTATTCCTGTTTTACTTGGCTTTGGATGTAATGTTCCAGGAATTTTAGCAACAAGAATTCTAGAAAGTAAGCGGGAAAGATTTATCGCTTCTACAATTATTTCTATCGGGGTACCTTGTGCTGCATTACAGGCAATGATATTTGGGATCTTGGGTAAGTTTGGGGGGCAGTATGTGGCATTGGTGTATCTGGTCCTTTTTAGTGTTTGGCTTTTTCTTGGGATTGTACTCAACTTTTTTTTAAAAGGGTATAGCCCGGAACTTTTTATCGAGATACCTCCTTATCGTTTCCCCTCCGTTAGGTTAATGGGTAAAAAAATGATTTTGAGAGTGAAGGGATTTATTATTGAAGCCTTACCAGTTGTATTACTAAGTGTTTTGGTGATTAATATTTTGCAGCAGCTTAAGATATTTGAATTTATCTCACAGATTTTCGGACCAATTTTAGGATATATTTTTGGTCTACCCAAGGATGCTATTTGGGTTTTGGTGGTTGGCCTGTTAAGAAAAGATATCGCGGCGGGAATGCTCATTCCGCTTAATCTTAGTTTAAAACAATTAATAATTGCTTGTGTTGTGCTATCAATGTCATTTCCTTGCATTGCTACTTTTGTAATATTCTTAAAAGAACTAGGCTTAAAACGCCTAATTCAAGCCACGGCTTTAATGTTGGCAATAACAAGTGTGGTGGGGGGATTGATGAATTTATTATTACATTAAGAGATGCTTATGGAGACATTAAAGCAAAAAATTAGACTGGGAAACATCATAGTTTATTTTGTAGGCAGTATTATTCTTTTAATTGTACTTACTGGATTTTTGTTTAAAGTATATCTTAATTCGTACAAGATGTTTACAGATGTGGAGTTAGTAGCAAATGTTGAGTGTAAAAAGTCCCCAAATTCAGACCAGACATTCCTTGAAATCCAGCTTTTCCCTAATACCCCTATATCGGTAAAAAAGACTTTCCCATTTAAAGCCGACGAATGGGTAATTGAAGGTCGTATTATAAAATGGAAGAATTTAATCAATCGGCTGGGTATGAGAAATTACTACCGCTTTGAACGTATTCGTGGTAGATTTTTTGATATTGAACATGAGAAAAAAGCTTCGCTCTTTGTTTACAATTTATATGATAAATTGGATAAATTTTGGCTTTTTATTTTTAAACACCAAAAATATATACCTTTTGTCGATGCCGCCTACGGTAACAGTGCCTTTGTTATTTTTCAACCGGATCGGAAATTTGAAGTATATATAACCAATACGGGATTTATGATTAAGGATGTTTCTGTGCCGAAGAAAAGAAGATGGTGGTTTGTAGGATAAATAGCGATAGTTTAAGAAAGAAAACCAAAACAACTGTGTGGATAATGCCTAGGATGGGGATTAAAATTATCGACACAAGAATTGCCCCTAAAAACGAACCCAACATATCAACCGCATAAAGTATATTATATGGCTTTTTCCCGCCAGGGATTTTTTCTAAATATATCTTATTTGCCAATGGAAATTCAAGCCCTACTAAGAATCCAGTGGTAATTGAAAGCAGGGTTAAGATAGCCAATATAAGAGGAAAGAATATATTTTTTGCGACCAAAAATTTTATCTCGAATAAAAAACAAGGAAAAATTAAGCAAAATACAACGAATACTCCGTCAATCTTGAGCAGAGTTTGAAATTTTTTATGTATATCTGATAAATGTTTTGTTATTTGAAAACTTCCTAAAGTTAGTCCGATCATAAATCCGCTAATCAAAAGACCAATGTGCAGATAAACATAACCATAAAAAGTCTGTAGGCTCAGAAGCAGGATGAGATTTAAAGAAACCCCTGAAAATCCACTAAAAGCTACAAGTAGCGGGATAAAACTTCGAAATGTGAGCAACGGTCTTTTTCCCCTGCTTAAATATATTATTGAAGAAAATAAACCTAGGAAAGTCAGAATAATTCCGATGAATATTGTTAAATTTAATTTTCTGGCGACCTTGAATATTTTTTGGAAACCAGGTGTAAACAGCGCATTCCAAAGCCCGAGACTGTAAAATACCCCCACGGGCTCTAGGTCCTTATTTAAACGAACATGTCTTTTACGTATACTATTATAAAACCATGTATTGTTATCCGACCGCAAACGATCTTTAATATAAAAATTGGTAAATAAAGGACTATCAATTTTATTTTTCCTTAAATTGGTATCTATAATTGAAGGGCTAAGTTTAAACAGCGGATCATTACTAGCGATAAAAATATTGTAATAACCAACGATTACCTCTGTGGTCGGGAATACTGATCTTAGAGTTTTAAGAATACATTTATTTAAATCCGCCTGTTCGTCAGAAAGATAACTAAGCGATGCGGGCAGGCTTAAACACAGAAGTCCTTCCTTGGTTAATCTGTTGCTGGCTAAATAAAAAAACTCACAGGTGAAAAAACGGTTTAACTGTAAGGTAGATGGGGTAGGTAAATTCATGATTATAATATCAAATGTCTTTTTTGTATTTTTTAAAAACAAACGGGCGTCAATATTATGAATTTTTAAACGAATATCATTTAATTCCTGCATGGTTAGGGTTGTTTTATAACGCTTTGCCATCTCAATGACTAAGGGGTCAATTTCTGCATAATCAATGCTTGTTATGGGGAATTTTGATATATTTTTTATTATTCCGCCTAATCCAGAACCAATGACTAATATGTTATAATGCGAATCTGTTAACCCTAAAGGGAAATTTACTAAGTCTTGCGTAAAAACCAGATTGGGGGTTGGGATAGTCATAAAAGATAAGCCGTCATAATAGAAAGTGTATTGTTCTTGTTGTTTTGTTACGGCAATATTACCGTATACAGAATTTTGATAATCAACAAGATGAAATCCTTTCCATTGCCATTTTAAAGAAAGATCATGTAAAAAATTGATCTTGTGAGAATATCCCCATATCCCCAATATAATAAAAAAAATAAGCCCGCAAAATCTTAATCTTTTTTTTAAGTTTAAGCTAAATAACATCCAGGCGCAGCTGATATTAAGGCAGCCGATAATAAACGCAATGCGCATCGCGTTTAAATAAGGTATTAACAGATAAGTTACAATAATTCCTCCCACGCCAAAACCAATCGCTTCCAGAAAATAACTTTTTCCCGTAGCAACAGCGGTGCTTTTCTGTTTAACATCTTCATAGATGCGGCAGGCTAAAGGAAATTGTCCTCCCAATAGAAATCCCAGCGGGAACATTATTAATAGAGATAAGAAAAAGATGGGGGCGATACCCAGGCCTTGACCGGAAGATACATTTAGTAGTGTTTTTGATATGCGGGCGGCAAAAATACTTACGGGGAAAAGCAGGCCAATTACAGTTGCCAACAAAGTATAGGATGTGACCGGTGAACGTATTTTAGCGCTAATATGCCCAAAGGCAAAGCATCCCATCGCCTCTAAAAGCAGCCAGTTTGCCAGGATCAGTCCGATTGTTAATTCGTTGCCGTTAAATATAATCAAAAATTCTCTGACAAAAAGCACCTGTCCGCTAAAACAGGATATACCCATTAACAGCAAAAGGGGAATAATCATATTCTTTACCTTAATGAAATTATTTTTCCCTCAGCTTGTAAATTGCCCAAGCTTACTGTAGAATATAATAGCAAATTAAAAACTTTGTTTCAATTTAAATCAGGAAGAAGATAATGAGTAAATTACTGATCAGAGTTTGGACGGAAATGGATATAGAAGAAATAAAAAAACATTTGCTTAAAGCCGGTGAACTTTCAGCTAATTGCGAGAATTGCCAGCATTTGGGCATAGATTTTACTAAAGAAGCGACCTGCCCTAATTGCCATACACCTTTTAAATATATCAGTTTTCGCAGAAAAACCCATCAAGCAGAAACCTTTTCTGCAATCAGGCGCTTAAAAGAAAAAAGGCCTGATTTAATTATTATCGATTGTGACGATATTGATCGGGCTGGCGGCAAGTCAAAGGCACATGATCTTTTGGGTGGATAAACTTAAGCCTTTTTTATTTTTCCCGCACGGATGCATGAAGTGCAAACGCGCGCTGTTTTCTTAACACCTTCAAGGATTATTTTAATGCTTTGCAGGTTGGGAAGGAAGCGGCGTTTAGTTATGCCCGTAGTTTTTCTACCTACGCCACCTTTCTTTTTTGCCATACCGCGTCTTTTAATTGATCTACCAGCCCGAGGGCCTTTGCCGCAAATCTCACAAAATCTAGCCAATTTTTGCCTCCGTAGTTTGTATGTTGCTTAACCTTAAAGTACTTAGTATGTTATAAACAGAAGAAGTTTATATCATAAATAGATATCTTTGTCAATCAGTTTAGTCGTTATAAATAAAAACGGAAAACATCTTTCTGTCTTAACTTATTTAATAACAATGAGTTAAAGTAACTTGCAAGGTCCAAAAAAGTATGGTATACTTTAACACCATTTTTAAAGTTTTATACCTAAATAAATTATATCCTTAAGAAAAGAGTAGGATGAGTGTTTATGAAAAAACAGATAAAAAATAATCTATATTATAAAATTATATCTCTAGTGATTGTCCAATTAATTTTTTTATCCTCAGTTTTATCAAATAGTTATAGTTTTGCATCTTGCAATATCCAGCCCGGAGATAAGTATTATCACCAGCATACTCTTTCCCCAAATTTAGGCATATCGGATAATATTATTATGAAGACATTTTACAAGGTTGAAAAATTTCCGCCTCAGAAAATGGAGAAATTTTTTCTTCCGCGTCTAAGCCCATGGCTTGAGAAAAAATATCCTAAGCTATATCGATATTTTCAGCAAACGCCGTTATGGACTGGGTCTATGGAAGGATATATTGAGGAATTTAGTCAAGATGCAATGCATGCAAATTCAAAAGGTGGACTCGGAGCATTTTTTGGCGATTTTCTGCGCGGTATGATGAAAATCGGAGTAAAAACAATATCCTTCCAGCCGTTGTTTGCCACACAAAGGCGCCAAAGGATAATGATAGATTCAAATGATATAGATATAGCTGTAAAGAAAGCGTTGTCCAGCGTGCAAAGCCGCAATTATGAAGAATATTCCTATGCTTTTACAAGAATCATGGTGGAGTTGGCAGAGTTGGATAAACTGGATTATAAAGAGTTTTATAACCGGATTCAGGATATTCAGGAGTTAAAAGCTGCTTTTGAAGATGATAAAAAGAACATTGCTTTTGTATATACAGTAATGCTTAGTATTTTGATTAGCAAATCTATTGAAATAAGACGTGATATGAGCGAGCGGTCTATAAAGAAATTTTTAAGAGAACATTTGAGCAAAGAATTAGAGGATATTGATGCTGTTGTTACAAATACACTCGCCGTGGTCGGAATACTTGCGGCACATAAAAAATTCCATTTAAAACATTTTAAAACTATGGCCAGTTCAAGCTTAGAAGAAACTAAAAATTTTCTTGAAAGCAATTCTATTTATCTGGAGGAACATTTTTATGCTGGCTTTAAACAGTTTATTACACAAAATAAGGTAAAACTGGAAGATTTTTATGGATTTATTTGTAATTATTTGGCAAGACTGCCAGTCCAAAAGACGCAAATGATCGAATATGTCAAAGTCGATTACGATAAGGAGCCGGGCGATTATATCCTGGATGATAACAATCAACCGTTTACCATCACTGTAAATGCAATCGACGAGAACAATCCATATGGCCCGCTAAAATACTATAATGTCCGGTTTAAATATCTGATAACCAAAGATAAGGTGTTAAAAATACTGCTCGAATGTCCGGAGCTAAACGAGGTATTATATAAATCAGAACAAAATCAGCGGCTTAAACTGCAACGATTTAACCAGTGTAATGTTACGGCCTGGGCGACCTATGCCTTGTTGAAATATTTTAAAAAGCATGACACTTATAAAAAACTTTGTCCAGGGATGTTACACTTAAATGAATCACCGTTTGTTATGCTTGCCGCACTTATGGAATATGATGAGTCTTATATAAGAATACCTCGCGTATATACCAATCACACGGTTATCGAGGGTGGTCTGCCTAAGTTTAACAAGGAAAATACCGGTGTAGAATTAGACAGACTTTTTTATGCTATGGTTTCCGGATATAAAGTGGCAGATATCGAACCGTCGTTGACACTTGCTCCTAAATCCCTAGATGAATTAAAAGAAAAATTTATAAAGGATGGAAGCATTGACTTTTCCTATGCAGCATTAAATTTATCTGATATCCCTAATGCTGTCAGTAAAGAACATGCCGGTGTTACTAAAGATTTATTTAGACTAGCTGAAGATATTGTTCCAGTTTTAAACGGTTCCAGTGATTATTGGAAAGAGGAGAAACTGTTAGAATTAGAAGAAGAAAAAGGGCAGGAGAATATTACAGGAGATGACCTTTGGCAGATTCATAAACAGTTTGGATCCCCAAGGTTTTTTGATGAAATTTATAAGCGCACCGGTGTAAAATTAGATCCGGATAAATTTACGCTTACGCTTATTCGCCGGATTGCGGACTATAAAATGCAATACCCAATACTTAAGGATATTATTCATGTCTTCTGTGCAGACCGCGGCCGCAAAGTGCAAACACGCTGGGGGGAAATGGAAGGTTTGGGGGCGCAGGTCGTCTTGGGCGGGTTTGCCAACACTTTTTCACGGGAAGAAGAGTGGATTAGACACTTCTTAAATTGGATGAATGACCCGGATTTGCGGGGTCGGTTTGTTTTTGTACCGGATGCGGATGTAATTATGCTGAAATTACAAGCAATTGGCGCTGATGTCTGTCTTAATTGTCCACTGCCTCTGCGCGAAGCTTGTGGGACATCTGGGCAAAGAGGTGCGCTTAACGGTAAGATTCCAGTGTCTATTTTTAATTCTGGAGGAGAACAGGAGTATGTGGAACAAATCGATCTAGAGAAAAAGACTGGCAGCGGCATTTTGGTCGGGCCCTATTACAGCAATGAAGAATTTATGGAGAAAGTGCCGAAAGATATCTTAGATGCGTTTACGATGTTAACGGATATTTTTTATAATGACCGCGAGCTTTGGAAAGAACTCATGTTCAATGCCTATCAGACAAGCAAAAAAGTAACAGAAGTTGCTATGGCCCAGCGGTATGTAAAAGGGGCTTTTATCCCGGCTATTGATAAAGCTGCGCAGCGTACCCAGCACCTTATAAGTCTCAGGGATCAGTTGGATTTAGAGAGATTTGCCAATATTGATCTAATTGTTACGGAAAGTATTCTTCAATCAATTTAATCCAGCCTCTAATATTAGTCAACCATATAACGCTATCCCCTTATGTTGCTATTTCAATACTTTTCTTTGGCTATTATATAGGAATGATTATTATATAAAAATAGTTCTTGACAAGTTTGTAGACAAGTGTTAAAATCTTTTTCCTATGGAAAAGAAAGTAGATTTACTTAAACAAAAAAAGATAAGGATTACTCCGCAACGTCTAGGAATATTGGACATTCTTGAGAAGACAAATGAGCATTTAACGGTGGAGGAGCTTTATGATAGAATGAAGCCAAAGTTTCCCGCAATTTCCCTAGCCACAGTATATTCTGTACTTGAGCTCTATAAGAAAAATGGGATAGTTGTGGAAATACGCATAATGCTTGATCGGGCATGTTTTGAAATAAGATTGGATCACCACCATCATTTTTATTGCAAAACTTGTGGAAAAATTATAGATATTGATTTGCATCCTTGTCCAGCGCTCAAAAAAGAAGAGGTAGAAGGTCATACTATAGAAGAATTACATGGGTATTTTTATGGCGTGTGTAGAGATTGTAAGAAGAAAGATAATATTTTATAGAAAATGATAAACAGAGGTTAATTGGCGATGCAGGAAGTAACCGGAAGATTGATTGAGCAAATACAGAGGACACCCAGCGTGGTGAGCTTTAGATTCAGTTTATCTGAGAAAGTAAACTTTTTACCAGGACAGTTTGCAAAGATTCTATTTGATAAAGAAAATAAAAACAACCGAGATTTAAATAAATATCTCTCTTTTTCAAGTTCTCCAACGAAGGACTATATTGAGGTTACAAAAAGAATAAGCGATAGTCAATTTTCACAGAGATTAAAGGCTTTAAAAATAAACGATGAGGTTTTATTACAAGGTTCGTTCGGTAAGTGTGTGTTAAAGCCTGAATATACAAAAATTGGCTTTTTAATCGGTGGCATAGGTATTACACCGGTTATTTCTATGCTTGAATATATGACAGAAAAAGGATTAAATATAGATGTTGTATTGCTATATTCCAATAAAACTGAGCAAGAAATAGCTTTTAAGGCCGAATTGGATCGTTGGCAAACCAGTAATATCCAGATAGTTTATACCATAACTGCTTGTCCGCCAAAGGACACAAATTGTATTTATAGCCGTATAAACAAAGAATTATTTCTGGATAAGATTACAGATATCAATGAAAGAGTATTTTTTATATTTGGTCCACCGAAGATGGTCGAAGCGCTAAAGGATGTGTGTCTTAATAGTGGTGGTAAAGAAGAATTATTAATGACAGAAAATTTTGTTGGCTATTAAAGGGGAGGTGAAGAAAGATGTCAAGTATTAAGGATCTATTTCAAACTGCGGACTGGAAATCAGAAAAGCATGTGCCAGTTATTGAAGCTAAAGATAAGGTACAAAAATCAGAGGGAGTTAAAATTACTGTAACTGTAGGTAAAGAAATTGCTCATCCCAATACGACAGAGCATCATATCAGTTCAGTTGAGATATACTTTTTAGCTAAGGGGGAGAAATTTCCGGTTTCGATAGGTAAATTTGCGATTAGTGCCCATGGGGCTTCCGCAAAAGGACCGAATACGAGCACTATTTATACGCAACCTGAGGTCACGTTAAATCTTAAAACAGAAAAATCTGGCACAATTTATGCAACCAGTCTATGTAATATTCATGGTTTATGGGAAAGTTCAAAAGAATTAACAGTAGAATAAAATAAAAACTGAACAAGTTGAAGAGAAAATAATGCTGCAGCCAGATTAAAGGCAATAAAAATGTTAAAACCAGGCTCTGGTCAAATAATAATGCTGGACAGAAAATTGGCAAAAAGGGGATAACCATGGCTATTTTTAAATGCCCCGGCAACGATGATCGTTTTTTAAAAGTTGAAGTACATAAATGCCCTAAATGCCAGCACAAAGTAGAAATTTTTTCTGATGAGATAAGGACAAAATGTTCAAAATGTAAAGCTTGGGTAGAACGAGAAAAACTGCCTTCTTGCGTTGACTGGTGTAAAGCAGCGCGAGAATGCATTGGTGAGGATAGGTGGAAGCAATTAAAAGAAAAAGATAAAAAACAAAAATAATTCTTATTAGATATAATGTTTAGTTGGCAGGAGGTATAAAATGACAGAAGTAGAAGCATTAAAACTGGCAATATCTAAAGAAACAGAGGCGCATGATTTATATCAGAAACTTGCTGAACAACATCCCATCGTGAAAGAGCTCTTTCATTTTTTGGTAAATGAAGAGGAAAAGCATAAAAAGCTACTGGAAGAGAAGATTTTTGAAATAACCAAGTAAGATTAGTGTTTTATAGTTAGATGATTTAAGAGAGGGAGGGTATAAAGATGGCCGTTAATTTAGAAGCAGATAATTTTGATAGTGAAGTTATTAATTCCACGCTTCCTGTCTTGGTTGATTTCTGGGCTCCTTGGTGTGGGCCTTGTAAGATGGTTGCACCAGTAATTGAAGAATTAGCCACAGAATATGCAGGAAAGATTAAAGTATGTAAACTTAATGTGGATAAAGCGGCGGATATTGCTTCTCGCTTTTCAGTTATGAGTATTCCTACAATTATTGTTTTCAATAATGGTAAAGTTGCTAAGCAGACAATAGGCGCAGTTCCCAAGAAGCAATTGATAGATATGATAAAACCGTATATTGCTTAAGAAAATTATTAATGTAGCTAATTTTTTCATTAAAAGGGGGTAAGCCATGAAAAAATATGAATGTACAGTCTGCGGTTATATTTATGATCCTGCCGAAAATAATAACGTTCTTTTTGAGAATTTACCTAATGATTGGGTCTGTCCGGAATGCGGGGTGGGTAAGGATCAGTTTGAAGTGGTCAAGGGCTGATGCCATACATTGAGGCGAATAGTTAAGATTTTAGAAGCAAGGTAAAAAAACAAGGAGAAAGTCTATGTTAAAAATAAAAGAAGGTATTTACTGGACAGGGTATATTGACTGGAACTTGCGAAATTTTCATGGGTATTCTACCCCATCTGGTTCTACTTATAATTCCTATCTTCTTTTGGATGAGCAGCCGACTTTAATTGATACAGTAAAACATTATGGCTTTGAAGAAATGTTCTGGAGATTAAAGCAGGTAATTAATCCGGCAAAGATATGCTATATAATTTCCAACCATACGGAAATGGATCATTCCGGGGCGATCGACCAGCTTCTAAAACTGTGTCCTAACGCGGAAGTTGTTTGTTCTGCCAAAGGTCACGAAGGATTAACAAGACACTTTAAGAAAGACTGGAAATTTAGAGTGGTTAAAACTGGGGATAGTTTAAATATAGGTAAGACAACATTAAAATTCTTCTTAACCCCCATGGTTCATTGGCCGGATTCCATGGTAACCTATTCTGAAACCCATAATATTCTCTTTTCTAATGATGCCTTTGGTCAACATTATGCCAGTAGCATAAGATTTGTTGATGAGATTGGCTTAGATATAGTGCTTAAGGAAGCAGAAAAGTACTATGCTAATATTGTGATGCCTTATGGAGTACAGGTATTAAAAGCGCTGGATGCGTTGAAGACTCTAAACATGCAAATGATATGCCCCTCGCATGGATTGGTTTGGAGAAACAAAGAAGATATTAAAAAAATTGTTACGCTTTATAATAAATGGGCTAATTACGAATCAGATAAAAAAGCAGTAATCATCTTTGATACGATGTGGCATTCTACAGAAAAAATCGCTTTAAAACTGTTCGAACTTTTAGATAAAGATAATATTCCCGTAAAACTCATCAATCTTCAGAATGCGCATATATCGGATGCAATTACAGAGGTAATGCTCGCGCGTGCTGTTCTTATTGGCAGTCCTATGCTTAATAATAAAGTATTGCCTAGTGTTGGTGGATTTCTCACCTATTTAAGAGGATTAAAACCTAAGAATAGGGTTGGTATTACGTTTGGTTCCTATGGCTGGGCTAAAGTGGGTTTTAAGGAATTGGAGGATGCGCTTAAGGAGGCAGGTATAGACTTATTAGATGAAGGGAAGTACTTTCAATATATCCCGGATGATGTTGAG
>Ga0180009_10006480_pt1 | contig 12255 bp, 12 predicted proteins | sample OS_PC_MetaG_FD_123537 | JGI IMG/M metagenome (GOLD analysis project Ga0180009, IMG submission 123537) | Groundwater microbial communities from the Aspo Hard Rock Laboratory (HRL) deep subsurface site, Sweden - OS_PC_MetaG | ecosystem: Environmental > Aquatic > Deep subsurface > Groundwater...
CCTTTATCCTTAACGCTACCATGGAGGTCACACTATAATGCAGATTCAGGAAAAGCCCTATCTAACCGGCCGGACTTTCATGTTCAGCATTCAAAAAGGCGAAGATCTGCTGCAGGCCGTGCAGTATTTCTGCCATCATCATCAGCTCCGCTGCGGTCTGATAACCGCCATAGGGTCGGTTGAGAGAGCTACTTTCGGAGTTTATGACCAGAAGGCGAAAAAATACGTGAAGATAAATATTGAAAAGGAACTTGAGGTGCTGTCGCTTTCCGGCAACGTCAGCCTGTTCGACGACAAACCCATGGTCCACGCCCATCTCATGCTCGGCGATATCGAAGGGAAGGCCTACGGCGGGCATCTGATGGCCGGCACCAGGGTCTTCAGCCTGGAGGTGTTCATCCAGGAGCTTACCGGCGAACTGAAGGTCCGCAAAATCGAAAAGGCCACGCAGCTCCCGCTCTGGACCAACCCGCTCGGCTCGAAATAACAGCAGGTAAAGGTACACGTACGGGAACCGCAGATAAAGGTAAAGGCACAGGCAGGGTAAATTGAAGCTTCCTCACTCTACCTAAACCTCTACCTTTACCTACACCTTCACTTTCACCTTTACCTTCTCCTGCATCTTATGGATAACGCACAAGCGTCGGAAACCTTCAGGGCGGGCTTCGCGGCTATCACGGGCCTGCCCAACACGGGCAAATCCACTCTTTTGAACGCCTTTTGCGGAACCCGGCTTTCCATCATTTCCCCGAAACCCCAGACCACGCGGAACAATATCCTGGGCATCTTGAACACCCCCGGCTGCCAGGCGGTTTTCGTGGACACGCCGGGACTCCTGAACCCGCGCACTCTTTTTGAAAAAAGCATGTCCAACGCCATAAAAATGGCCGCCGCGGAAGAAGGCGACCTGGTGATGCTGCTGGTCGAACCGCGTCTCCCCCCGCCGGAAAAAATGGAGTTTTTTGAGCGTTTCAGGAACGTCCGTGTCCCGCTCTACCTTGTAATAAACAAGCTGGACCTGGCCGCGAAAGGTTCGTCCGAGGCCGCGAAGACGGCCGGGGTTTTCAGCTCGCTTCTGACGATCAAAAAGACTTTTTTCATCTCGGCGTTGGCGGGAACCGGCGTCAGGGAACTGAAAAAAGAGTTGCTCGCGGCTTTGCCGCTCCATCCGCCTTATTATCCCCAGGACCAGCTTACCGACCGCTGGGAGCGCTTCTACGCCGCCGAGATAATACGCGAGCAGATCTTCAACCTTTACTCGGAAGAGATACCTTACGCTTCAGCCGTGGAGATAGAGGTTTTCCGGGAAACGCCCGGCCTGCCGGATTATATTATGGCCGGCGTGCATGTGGCGAAAAAAAGCCAAAAGCCGATAATTATCGGCAAAGGCGGCCGGCAGATAAGGATCTTGCGCGAGCATGCCCAGGCCGCGATAGGTAAATTCCTGGGCCGGCCGGTCAAGCTGGAACTGACGGTCAAAGTGACCGGGGACTGGCAGAACAACGCCGCATTCCTCAGGGAAATCTATGACAAAAAACAATAACCCGCCCCCTGCTCCAAAGGCGTGGGTTAACTTCGCGTACGCGCTTGTGCTTTATGCGGGTTTCTCGGCTTTTCTGATGTCCCTGCAGTTCTTTCTCTCGGGGACGCTCGTTTACGCGTTTTTCAGGACGCTGAACTTCGCGTTCGGGCCCGAGAGGCTGTACTGGGTGAAGACGACGGGGTATGACGCGCTTGGTTTTGCCTTTCTTGCGGTCACGAACACGGTATTTCAGTATTATATGGCAAGCATGCTCTCGCGCGATCTGAAGAACGGGCCGCGTCTTCTCCGTTCGCCCGGAGCGAACTTAGCGGGGCTTTTCGGCATTTTATTTCTTTCGTGCGGGATCTCGGCCCTGTTTTTTCTCAAACTGGCCGCGAAATCAAGTTTCAGTTCTTATGTGCTGGCCGCCTTTCCGCTGATAATATCTTATCTGCTGGGCGGGGTGCTGGGCCTTATACAGAAAGAGGAAGAAAACCCTTTCCGCAATTCCAAAGTGAAAATATTCAGGCTGGGCTGACCAAAAAAGATCAGGCCGCTTTTTATTTTTAAAAAGCGGCCCGGCCCCTTTCTTTAAAACTCCGTTTTGCTGACAAAGTTAAAATCCCGGACCGTTATCGGGGGGATCGAGGTGTAGATCATTTCCTTTTCCTTCCCTATCTCGGCCGTATTATGGAACAGGTCGAAAACGCTCTGGTTGAAGCGGAAGTTATTGACGCTCCCGGCCAGCTTCCCGTCCTTTATCCTGAAAACCCCGTCTCTCGTCATGCCGGTAAAAATGCCGTCCATCAGGTCGACCAGCCGGATATACCAGAAGCTGTTGACGTACAGTCCGTTTTCCACGTTTGAAACAAGCTTGCCGGCGGGTTTATCCGTGCCCTTGAAAATGACGTTCGCAGGGAATTTTCCCGTCGCCTGAACCCCCTTCTTCGCAGCGTAGAACCTTGAGTGCCAGGGGCGCGCGAGTTTTCCGTTCCTGATCATATCAAAACCGATATAAGGCATGGCGTCTTCCGGCGAGAAAGGCGACAGGCTGACCTTCTCGTGGTCCGGCTTTGAATAAATATGTATCGCTTCATCCGCGATGCGCTCGCCCGGCCTTTTTGAGAAAGCGGTCCGTCCCTCGTCTATCGCCTTCGCGTCCATGTTGTGCCAGAGGAACATCATAAGAAGCTCTTCAACGGCCGGAGGCCCCAGCACGACGGTGTATTTGCCGGCTTCCAGGGAAGCGGGATCAGCGGAAAGCCGCGCGTTGCCGATAATATTCGCGAGGAACGCTTCCCCGTCATAGTCGGAGAAGTCTTTTGAGACGTGAAAATCCTTGAACGAGGAGTTTCCCGTCATGGCCGTAAGGGCGAATGTGGAATAGCAATTGTTGTGTGAAACGCGCACGCCTTTGTTATTGTATACCTCGACAGTATACGGGTTCGTGGAGAGGCTGCCGGCGGAGTTCAGACCGGCTTTTTTAAGCTCCCTGAACGCGTCCCGGAGGATGCCGTATTTTTTGCCGTCGGACAGTTCCCCGAAGGCGGGCTTGAAATGTTTTATGGCCTGCGCCTCCTCGTTCGTCACGGGAGGCATATATTCCGGGTCTTTCGGCAGGAGTTTCGCCGCCTCATACGCTTTTTTTACCGCGTGCGTTACGCCGTCTTCCGAAAGATCGTTCGTCCTGTATGACCCGATCCTGCCGTCATAACCTACTTCGACCTTCACTTCCTCCTCCAGTTTGAACAGGTTTTCCCTGTTCACGGAATTATTGGAGAACCTTATGTGATGCGTCTCGCTTTTTCCGTAACAGACTACGACATGGTCCGTCACGGGCTTCTTCAATATTTTTTCTATGATCAAATCCGGTCTTTTCATTATTTCGCCCTCCGTACCATGATCTTCCTGAACCTGGCCGGGCTTGCCCCGTGGGTCATCTGGGCCAGCTGCATGGGATCGCCTTTCCCGCAGGTTATGAACCCCGCCCGTTTAAAAGACCTTTCATCGGCTATGGCGTCGCAGCTGCGCCAGAACTCGTAGGAGATCGCGTTATATACGACGTTTTTCAGCATGCCCGTGAGCTTCCCTTTTTTTATTTCCCAGAAAGCGTCCCCGCCGAACTGCATATTGAGCCGCATCTGGTCTATGCTGAACGAACCCATGCCTTCGATGTAGATCCCGTCATCGGTGTCCGCGATCAGTTCTTCAACCGAGAGAGGCTTCGCGCCGGGCGCCAGATAGAGGTTCGGTATCCTGGTAATAGGGACATCGCAGTACTTGGCGGCCCTTGTGGTGCCGTTCGCGCGCTCCATTTTCATCCTGTGGGCGAGTTCCCGGTTCACCCCGTATCCCGTAAGTATCCCGTTTTTTATCATGTGCCACTTCCGGCATTCAACGCCCTCGTCGTCGTATCCGCAGCTCGCGAGCCCCCCCTCAAGGGTGTTGTCCGCGATAAAGTTGACGATCTCGGAACCGTATTTAAAATTATTAAGCTTCTCCATGGTCGCGAAACTCCTGCCGGCGCAGGACTCTTCATAGCCGAGAACGCGGTCAAGCTCCGTCGGATGCCCTACGGACTCGTGCATGGTAAGGGAAAGGTGCTCCGGATCAAGTATAAGCGTGGCAGTCCCGGTTTCGCAGGACCTGGCAAAACAGTGCTCGCGGGCCTGCGCGGCTATCCTTTCCGCGTTGGTCTTGAAATCTATCCCCCTGAAATATTCATAGCCGGCATTCATGGGAGCGGGCCAGTAATGCCGCGTTTTCACCTCGCCGCCGGCCCTGGCCGTGGCTTCGATCTGGGGGAGCACGGTGAAGACGTCGGTTTCTATTACAGAGCCTTCCGTATTGGCGTATTTCTTCTTCATGTTCCGGAACACAAGATAGGAGCCCGCTTTGATAACATCCTTTCCTTTCAGTATCGTTTCGCCGGCCTGGAGGAGCACGCCGACGGCGTCGCTCACTTTCACGTCGAACGGGTCTTCCTTTATCGTCGTCGAGAATTTCGCGGTATGCCTGGGCTCTCCGGCCAGTTCAACGGCGCCTGCCGCGGATTTGTCCGCGCTTTTGGCGAGAGCCAGCGCCTTGTCGGCGGTTTTCCTGAGGGCGGCCGGGTCCGTCCTGCTTGTGGAGGCGTAACCCCAGCCGTTTTCCCAGAGCGCTTTTATACCGACGCCGGAAACGTTCTGTTCGGTTATCTGTTCCACGCGGGTGTCTTCCGTTGTAATTTCCCGCTCGCGGAAAAGATGTTCCCGCGCGTCCGCGAAACGGACCTTTTTTCCCGCCAGATAGCTTATGATCTCCCTGAGGTTGTCCATATATTCCTTATTTTCTTATTTGAGCTGGTTTGCATCCTTAAATTGTTACTACTCAGCCACAAAGTCACAAAGACACGAAGGAAATCAGACAATAAACCGTTTGATCCATAAACTTTCTTTGTGCCTTGGTGTCTTAGTGGCTGAGTAGTTACCTTAAATTATAATACAAAAATAGGCGAAATCAGACTCTTTAAGACCAGACGCCCGCTATGTCCGCGGAACAGCCGGGGCATGCCCCCGTGCCGCGTCCGGAGCTCCTGACCGCGTTTTCCAGCACCTTGAAACCGCGCCGCCGCACCAGCGCCCTGCCGCAGGCCGGACAGCAAGTGTCCTCGAACCCGCGCCCCGGGATATTTCCGGTATAGACGTATTTCAGGCCTTTCCTCAAGCCTATCTCCCTGGCTTTTACCAGCGTCGCGGGGGACGTGGCGTCCCGGTCCGTCATCTTGTAGGCGGGATAAAAAGCCGTGACATGCCAGGGAATGTCGCCGGAGAGGCCGGCGATGAAGCCCGCCAGAGCCTCAAGTTCGGCGGTTCCGTCGTTAAAGCCGGGTATAAGCAGCGTTACTATCTCAAGCCAGAAGCCCTTGGCGTGTATCATCTCCAGCGCCTTCAGGACCTTACCCAGTTTTCCTCCGGCCGTTTTCCGGTACTTCTCGTCATCGAAAGTCTTGAGGTCCGCCTTATAGAGATCGACGTGCGGCCTTATATAATCCAGGACTTCGGCCGAGGCGTAGCCGTTCGAAACATAAGCGGCCCTGATGCCGTATTTCCGGGCTTCCCTGAAAACGGCCGCGCTCCACTCTGCGGTTATCAGCGGCTCGTTATAGGTGGAGACTATCAGGCCTGCCTCCGCTGTGCGGGCGGCGGAAGCGAGTTCTTCCGGCGTTACCGGCTCAAGGCTCCCGGCAAGGCAGGCGGGGTCTCTGAGAACCTGTGAAGTGCGGTGGTTCTGGCAGAAAGCGCATTTAAAATTACAGCCGAGCATTCCGAACGAGAGGGTAACGGCTCCGGGCAGGACGTGAAAAAAAGGTTTTTTTTCCACGGGGTCCGGCGCGGAACCCGAGATGTAGCCCCAGGGGGCCTTCAGGGTTCCGCCTTCATTAAAGCGCACTTTGCATACGCCCGCGCCGCCGGCGGCTATGACGCATTTGTGGGCGCAGGCAAGGCACCGGCAGGCGTTGCCGGGCATTTTTTCGGCCAGCGCGGCCGGGGCGGAATATTTACGCAGCTGTTCAAAAAGAGTCATAAAATAGGGAAGGCTTAAGGCTAAAGGATAAAGGCTAAGGGAAGATTTTTTTTGTTTTCCAGTGTCTTTACCCTAATCCTTTAGCCTTCATCCTTTATCCTTCCAGAAATTGCCATGGCAATTTTCGGGCTAGGGCGCAATGACGTTAAGAACCTGATGCAGGACTGAAAATCTCAAGTTCCCGTCGCTTTCAAAATCCTCACCGTCCAGATGATACGGGGATCCGGCCGGGCAGCTGAGCTCGACCGTGCGGGCGGTGAAAGTCGTGACCAGGTCCGTATGCCTGGGCAGGGTGCCGTTAAAAAGGTCCGGGACGGCGCGCAAGGTCCGCAAAATGCCGGCTTTTTTCACCACCACGACGTTCAGTATGCCGTCGTCGATATAGGCGTCAGGCGCGATCACGGCCCCCCCGCCGTATTGGCGGCCGTTCAGGATAGCGGTGACCATTGGCGAAAACTCATAGCGCCGGCCGTTCATTACGATTACGACGGGCCCGGGCCTGTACCGTAAAAATGTGACAGCGGAATGATAGACATAAGGCAATATGCCTCTGCGGCAGCCGCTATTGAAGATCCGGGCCACCTCGGCGTCAAGGCCCACGCCCGCCGCGCAGAAAAACGGTTTACCGTTCGCCAGCCCCGCGTCTATTTTCCGCGGACGCCATTGGAGCAGCCCGTTAAGGGCTTCCTCTATTTTCAGCGGGATATAGAGGTTCCTGGCCAAGCCGTTGCCTGAACCGCCGGGCAGTATCCCCAGCGCCTGGGTCCTGCCTATCAAAGGTTCGGCGGCCTCGCGGATGGTCCCGTCTCCGCCGGCTGCGACCACATGGAAAAACCCGTTTATGACGGCTTTTCTTGAAAGCTCGGCGGCATGGCCGCGCCGTTCGGTAAAGGCCAGCTCATAATGCAGGCGCCGCCCCTTAAAAAAATCATGTATAAGTTCCGGCAGTCGCGCGGCGCCGGCTTTACCGGCGGCGGGGTTTATAATGAAGAAATAAGACATAAGAGTAAAGGAAGGCTAAAGTGTAGAGTCTAGAGTGTAAAGTAAACAATACAAGTCGCGAGTGGAGAGGTTAAAGTAATAACGGAATGTTTTAATACTCTACACTTTAGACTGTAGACTTTCGACTTTTATTATTCTACCGCGCTTACTCCGGTGGCCCAGGAGGCTTTTTTGCCGCTTGGATTTATCCCAAGCAGTTTATTGCCGGAGCTTAAGTCTCCTTTTACGCATTTGAAAATGATATTGTAAAAATAGCCGATTTTAAGCTCCGGTTTTTCACCCAGCAGGAAATCGTCTTCTATATAGACATAATCCACGTTTTTGCCGCCGCGGGCGTATACAAAATTAAGCGTCCAGCCGTTCTGCGTTTTCTTGGCCAGGATCATCTGGAGCTCCATCCCAAGGTCCTGCCCGGCGTAGCGCGCCGGATTTTTAAAGAAACCATCTTCAGCGCCTCTGACTACGGAGTCTTTATTCTCCGCTTTATCAGCCCTGGCCGGCTGCCCGTCTGCGGGCCCGGGGCCGGTCTGAGACTCGTCTCCGCCATAGGTTATCTCATAATCCGCTTCGGGCGCGGGCTTGACCGGCAGGGCGAAATCCTCCCCGGTCCCATCGGTTTTCGCCCGGGGTGAAACAGCCAGGCTCCTGGTTGAGGCGGCCCCCTCCCCGCCGGCGGCCGCCGGGCCTTTTGCGGCCGGGGTCTCAGGATTATCGTCCGGAGCCGGTTTAGCGGCAGTATAGCCGCGGGGATATCTGGCGACATAACGGTCCGCTTCTTTCCCGCCCAGGCGTTCTTTTATGATATAGCCAAGGATGACGCCTATAAGCAGGACCAGCAGCGTGTTTATTATTCGCAATCTGAAAAAGTTCACTTAGGAGCCTCCGCAGAATAACTTGAACATTTGGCTGACCGATTTTGCGGCGAAACGAGGAACGAGGAGCGCGTCGTTATTTCATTAACGTTCGTAACTGCTTAGGTAGCTAGGCTGCTGGACAGCTAAACTGCTAGACAGCTAGACAGCTAGGCTGCCAGAAAAATATTTTTTGTTTCTTCCTCTGCGAAGCTGCCTCGCCGTCTAGCCGCCTAGCCGCCTCGCTACCTGAGTAGTAACCAACGCTCCATATATTGTATATTTTAGTGGTATGAAGAAAACATTGATTTTTTTAGGAGGTACGATGAAAAGAGTATTAACCGCTCTTATCCTGACGGGGTTTTTGACGGGTTTGTCATGGGGTGAAACAGCGTGCGTCTATGAATACAGCGGCGAAGTGTTCCTGCTTGAGCCGGGTTCCGCCGTGTGGCAGACACTGGTCAAACCGACGCCGCTTAAAGAAGGCTCGCGCGTAAAGACCGGTCCGAAAGGTTTCTGCAAAATCCTCGCCGGAGACGGCACTTTGATAGATATTGACGAAAACTCCGAAACCGTGGTGGAAACGCTGAAACTTGAAAAAGCCAGTCGGGATTACAGCTTCAATCTGATAAAAGGCAAAATAATGTGGCTGTTCGCCAAGGCAAAAGCAAGACTCTCCAAACTTGTGGTAAAGACCCCCCGCGCCGTGTGCGCCGTCCGCGGGACAAGCTTTACCATTTTGGTCTCGTCGGATACTTCCGAGATAGGCCTTTTTGAGGGCGCGCTGGACATAAAGGCGGGCGGCAAAGAAACGGCGCTCACTCCCGGGAAGGAGGCGCTGGTGGGCTCCGACACCGAAGTAAAAGTGAACGAGCAGCTGTCGAGATTCATGCGGGCGGAACAGCGGCGCTATCTCAAGCTTCAGAAATACGCCGACACACTCCGTAAAAAATTGGCGGCCCGGGAAGGATATATAGACGATTTTCTTAAGGTCCAGGATAAAAAGCTAAAGGCCCGTGAAGAACGGCTGAAGAACAGGCTTGAAAAGCGCGGAAAGAAGTAGCGAAAATTGGTAACTACTCAGGTCTGTCGTCGTAGTGGCAGAGTTTACTCTGCCCAAAAAGGCAAAGCAAGCTTTGCCACTACAAAAAATACGTGAAAAATACGGAGAACCTGAGTAGTTACGGAAATTGTAAGTTGACAAGTTGACTGGTTGATAAGTGTCGCAGCTTTCTTGCTTATCAACTGCCGTTCCCACTTATCAACGGGGTTTTTTAACCAGCCTTACTTCCCCGGAGCCATTTGAAGTTCGGCCTCAAGGTCGTATGACGAGGTTCTGTTTATCTTAACCGGGAACCGCGCATTCTTCATCAGCAGCTGGGAGAGATCCGAGGCGTTGCCTTTGCGCAGCCCCACGTCGATGGAGGCCGTATCCCCCGTCAAAGACCTCAGCCAGCACCCCCGCACCATGGGAATGTTCCTGAGGGATTTTAAAAAATCGCTCAGTTGGTTCATGCCTTCAACTTTTAAGAGAGAAAGCCGTACCATTGATTTTTCCCGCAGGCCCTTAAGAACTTTCTCTTTCAGTTCCTCGCCGGTTCTTTTGGCCGCGTTGATAATGGCGGCCTTGGCGGCGGCCGATTTGTTCAGATCTATGCCGCCGGCTGTTTCCTGGAGCGCGGCAAGCGTTTCTCCCGAGCCCTGCTTGACGGCAGCTACCGACAACGCCGCCCTGTATGAAATAAAGCCGCCCAGGCCATCCCCGGTGTTAAACTGGGATTTGACGGAGCCTTTTATAAGGATGTCGGCCTTCTCTTTTTCGCCCGTCATAAACCCGGCGTCCGCGAAAGTGTTCTTGAGTTCCAGTTCCGCGTAATTGGTTTTCTGGGCTTTTCCGTCCATGTCCTCCGCTATGTCAAAGCCGATGACGGGATTACCCAGTTTCTGGGGCTCGCTTTCAAGGTTTTTAAGCTTGGCGGATAAATCCTCTTTGCGCACATGGGCCCTTATTCTGGTCTTATAGAACTCGCCGGCAGTCTCTTCCTTGAGTATTTCGTATTTCTCGATGTAGCCCTCGGTCTGCGAAGTGATGGTATCGTTTATCAGGATGGCTTTCGCGACCATGGCCTCCTGCGAAACATAGATGCCGACCACCAGGCCCAGGGCGTTCTTCATCGCCTCGTGCAGCGCCGTCTTCTTCGCCCCCACGACGTCGCCGTTGACTATCGGAGCCTGGCCTTCCGCCTCCACAACCTCGGTTTCGTACGCGCTGTTAAGGGCGGACCTGCGGGCGCCCGAGCAACCGCCGCTAAGGAGGGCAAAAAAAACAATACACAAGATATTCAGATATCTTTTCATTTTGGAAACCTTTAACGCCGGCGCTAGTCCTGGATCTTTATGCCGGCGTCTTTAAGAACTTTTTTGGGAAGCTTTAAGATCACCACGCAGCCGTCGTCCGAAGTCCATTCGCTCCGGACCACCTGCGCGCCTTTGATGACGGAGTCTATTTTGGTGGCGAGCACGGAATCGGTTTCTATGGCTTTTTCGACCGTTATGCCGCCCTCAAGGCCGACGCCTTTGACAAAAGACAGCATACTGTGCTGGGCGCCGACTATGGCGGCGTTTCTGGAGGTGGCCATGCGCTGGGTCTTGTTTTCCAGCGTCTGATCGGCGGCGCCTATGCCGCGGGCGAAGATCGCGGTTTTGGTGATGCCTTCCTCTATCCATTCCCTTTCTATTTCGCCGCCCTTTGAGACCGTGCCTTTTTCGGACGAAGAAGCGCAGCCCCACGCCAGTACCGCGAAAACCAATATCGCCGTCGTTTTTTTCATAATCGTTCCCTCCCTGGATGGTCCGCCCAGTGCGGATACCTGCTCTTATTCTATAAATAAGGCGTTTACCTGTCAAATGAATAAACCGGCAATCGCTATAGCGATTAGCCGGAAGGCTAAAGGATAAAGGCTAAAGGATGAAGGAAAAGATAAGGGAAATATAAGTTTTTTTCTGCCCTTTAGCCTTTATCCCTCATCCTTTATCCTTCCTGGAAAATTTACCTAAATTTTCCAGGTTAGTACAGCATGAAGAAATCGGAATCTTTCTTCTGACCGGGTTCCTGCGCCTTTTTCGGCCGGGCAGGCTCTTTTTTGGCGGGTTTTTTAGCTTTTTTCTGCGGCGGCGCTTTTTCGTCCTGGTTACGGTAGTGTACGGCCTTTTTATAGTCCCTGATGCGCCAGCCCGCGAATTTATAGCTGAAGGACACCTGCGAGGAATTGAAGACTTCATTGGCCAGGGACATGGCGAAATCCAGGGCGAAGCCCTCGTGATGCACGCCGACGCCCATGGTCAGGCCTTTATTGTCATCCACGGCCTTGTAACCGAGACGCGCGTTGAGAATCTTCTGGAAATGGTATTCAAGTCCGCCCTTGAAATTTTTAAGACCCTCATTGGTATAGATGTCGTATTCCAGGGCCAGCAGGACGGACTGGTCCATTATGGTGGGCCGCTGCCAGGACAGGCCCAGCCGCATTACGGACGGCAGGGGATAGGTTTCCTTCAGATAGGTCATGCCGCCGCCGTAATTTGAAAGAGAAGCGCCGCAGGCGAGCCCGAGCTTAGGTTCCACAAGGAGCCAGCCCGCGTCGAAAGCTATGGCCGAAGCGGAGTATGTTTCCAGCAGTTCGGATTTTACGTACTTGGCCGAAAGGCCCAGGTATTGATCTATCCTGGCTTCATAACCTTCGATTTTCATTTCCTGGGAATATACCCTTTCGCCGTAGCTCAAAGAAAATACTTTTGTGCCTTCGGCGTCCATGCTCCTGGAAAAAATGGTGCCGTCGTCATTTATGCGGCGGTACGTGAAATCACCGCTCTGCGAGAATATGGCCGAAACCGCGATGCCGGGTTTGTCAAGGCCGATAAGGCCGTTGATCGGCAGAGGCATGCCAAAACCCAGGAATTGGAGCTTTGCGTCGGCAAAGCCGGAAAGATACGTCGCCGAAATCTCGGGGAGATAAAGCCGGCCCAGGCCGGCCGGATTATAAGTCACGGAATAAATATCGTCCGCCACCGACACGAAACCGCCGCCCATGCCCATGGCCCTGGGGCTGATATCGGTCTTTAAGACCTGGACGGCGGTGGAACCGGGCCCGCCCGCAAAGACAGGGGCCAGGGGATAGAGGATAGAGGCGAGGGCGAAGACAATAGAAAGCGCTGCGCGAACGCTTTCCCCTCTTCTGTGTTGACTGTTGTTCATATAGCTGCCATGCATTTCTGACGCTGCCCTAACCCCTATCCCCTAGCCCCTAGCCCCTAGCC
>Ga0180009_10006481_pt1 | contig 12252 bp, 9 predicted proteins | sample OS_PC_MetaG_FD_123537 | JGI IMG/M metagenome (GOLD analysis project Ga0180009, IMG submission 123537) | Groundwater microbial communities from the Aspo Hard Rock Laboratory (HRL) deep subsurface site, Sweden - OS_PC_MetaG | ecosystem: Environmental > Aquatic > Deep subsurface > Groundwater...
CCTCCCGCTTCGCCTCGAACTGGGGCTTGATAAGCACCAGCAGAACGCCGTCATCTTTGAGCAATTCGAGTGTAGCAGGTATGACCTTGGTCACCGATATAAAAGAAAGGTCGATGGTCGCCAGGTCGACCTTTTCCGGCAGCGATACGGGATAGCGGGCGTTTATTCTCTCCATGACCACCACCCGCGCGTCCTGTCTCAGGCGGTAGTCCAGCTGCCCGTAGCCCACGTCTATGGCGTATATTTTTGTCGCTCCGCGCTGCAGCAGGCAGTCGGTGAAGCCCCCGGTGGAAGCCCCGATGTCCGCCGCCACCACCCCCGAAACATCCATCTGGAAAGCGTCGAGCGCGTGCGCCAGCTTGATGCCCCCCCTGCTGACGTAGGGCAACGACTCTTTTACGGTAATTTCAACGTCCTCGCTGATAAGCGTGCCCGACTTGGCGGCTGGCCTTCCGTCGATTAAAACCTCGCCGGCCATGATAAGCGCCTGGGCTTTGGCACGGCTTTCCGCCAGCCTCCTCTCCACCATCAGGGTGTCAATGCGCTTTTTGGCCACGATTAAAGTTTAGCACAATAAATCATCTGCTTTCAGTGATTTAAGTAACAAAAAAAGAGGGGTCTTGCCTCTCTGAAACGCCTGCCTGCAGATTATTCTATTTCTTTTCTTTCTTGGCCCTTTTGGCCCCGGCTTTGGCCCTTTTCTTTTCCGCTTTGGCCTTTTCTTTCTCTATCTCAAGCTGAATTGTCTCTGGGGTAACCAGCGGTGCTGTGACTGCGGTTTCCTGAGATTTCTTTTTATGGACACGCTCGATTATCATCATGGCCAGGTAGCGCCCAAAGTAGCCGACAAATCCCGCCGCCAGCACTATCCCCACCCATTTTAAAATTTCTACAAAGTCCATACGGGAGTATTATAGCAGATTATTTTTACCCTGATTAGCTACCTTACCCCCTTTGTCCCCCTCTCCTTCAAAGGAGAGGGGGAGAGAAAGAAAAAGAGGGGCTTCCGCCCCTCTTAGACTGCCATCTTCACATGAAATCTATGGCTAGGATAATACCACAATAGTGTTATAATAGATTATAGGCATTGGAATATAAAATGGGCGTCTTGGATATATATTCTAAACGCAAGCGATTACTGGAAAAAGCGGGACAGCCAGATGTATATACGTATAACGATTTACCAGACGGTCTACGAGTCCAAGTTATACATATATGGCGAGATACTTTAGGACGTTACAAACCTCATTATAATGATGATGCTATCCCTAATAAAAATTGGGTTTGGATACATGATAAATTCTGTAGGGAACTCGGTCTTTTAACATTAGACCCTCCCCGAGATAATGCATTCAATAAATGTTGCGAGTATATACTGCATGAGTCGGATGTGGACAATGTCCTATCATTAATTGAGTTGTCCTTTAGTTTCATTGACTTAGTTTGGCGCGATCGATTTTATATTTATAAAGATGATGCTGACGCCACACAAGACCCTGATGATGCTATCGAAGAACTAAACGACAGATTTAAAGAACACGGAATTGGTTATCAATATGTAAGTGGCAGGATTATTACGGTAGACTCTCAATATATACATACTGAAGTTGTGCGCCCTGCAATCTCACTTCTTCATGAGGCAGGGTTTGAGGGAGCTTCTGAAGAATTTCTCAAGTCGCATGAGCATTACCGTAAAGGTAGAAACAAAGAAGCAATCGCTGAAGCACTTAAGGCCTTTGAAAGTACAATGAAATCAATCTGTACTTCTATGGGCTGGGAATTCCACCCGAACGCAACAGCCAAACCTCTACTGGATATTTGCTTTTCAAAAAATCTTATTCCTCAAGCTCTTAGCAGTCACTTCGATTCTTTAAGATCAACTCTTGAAAGCGGACTTCCAACCGTGAGTAACAGGCTGGCAAGGCATGGGCAAGGGCAGAAAAAAGTAATAGTTCCAGATCATATTGCTGCCTATGCACTCCATCTTACAGCAACAAATGTTGTTTTTTTAGTCGAATCATATGCTAGACTGAAGAAATAGCCCATTTTATTCACATATTTACACCGTCTTCCCCACCACTCCCCCCAGCACCTCCTTCCACTCCTTCCCTATCCTTCTTAAGTTAAGAGAAATCTGCGTATGGCCCACCCTGACCCCGTCTCTTATAATCGGTTCAAGTTTCTGGCGGTCGAAGGGCAGGCCCTCAAAGCGCCTTATCACTATCTGGCCGTGCTCGGTGGCCACGGACTCGATGCCGGCTGTGGCGGCCAGCAGCTTTATCCTCACCGCGTAGAGCAGGTTCTGCACTTCCTCGGGTAAAGCCCCGAAGCGGTCGAGGAACTCCTGCGCCAGCGTATCAATCCGCCCTAATTCCTCCACCTTGACCAGCTTCTGGTACATTCCCAGTCTGGTCTCGAGGTCGGGCACGTAGTCCTCGGGGATGTAGGCGTCCAGGGGCAGGTTAATGGACGGGGTGGGGAGGCGGGGTGGCTTCACCTCTTCTTTAACGCCCGCCAGCTTCGCCTTCTGCGCCTCCACCGCCTCGGCTAGCAATCTACAGTACAGGTTGAAGCCGATGGCGGTGATGTACCCGCTCTGCTTCGTCCCCAGCAGCGTGCCCGCGCCCCGTATTTCAAGGTCTTTCATGGCGATGTTGAACCCGGCGCCGAGCTCCGTGGCTTCGTAAATGGTGCGCAGGCGCCTCTGCGCTGTGGGCGTCAGGCGCTTTTCCCTGTCATAGAGAAAGTAGGCATGGGCCAGGTTGGCGCCGCGCCCCACCCTGCCGCGCAGCTGGTAGAGCTGCGTCAGGCCAAATTTGTCCGCCTGGTTGACAATCAACGTGTTGACGTTGGGCATGTCCAGGCCCGACTCGATAATCGTGGTGCAGACGAGCACGTCGCTCTTACTCTGCGCGAAGTCGGCCATCACCGTTTCCAGCGCATCCTCCGGCATCCGCCCGTGCGCGATGGCGAACCTTGCTTCCGGCACCAGCGTCTCCAGCTTCTGCGCGATAAGTCCAATGCTCTGCACCCGGTTGTGCACGAAGAAGACCTGGCCGTCTCTCTCCAGCTCGCGGAGGATGGCTTCGCGGATGAGCCGGTCGTTGTACTCGGCGACGTATGTCTTTATGGGCAGGCGCTCATCGGGGGGCGTCTCCATGGTGCTCATATCCCGCACCCCCACCAGCGACATGTGCAGGGTGCGGGGAATGGGGGTGGCGCTGAGCGTGAGCACATCAACCTCGCGGCGCATCTTCTTCAGATATTCCTTGTGGTTGACGCCAAAGCGCTGCTCCTCGTCAATTATCAACAGACCAAGGTCGCGAAAACGGACGTCCTTCTGCAAAAGCCGATGGGTGCCGATGCAGACGTCAACCCGACCTTCCGCCATCCCCTCGATTATCTCATTTTGCTCTCCCGGCGATTTAAAACGGCTCAGCGCTTCTATCCTCACCGGGAAAGCGTCAAGTCGCTCCCGGAACGTGGCATAATGCTGCTGCGCCAGCACCGTGGTCGGCACCAGCACCGCCACCTGCTTGTTGTCCATCACCGCCTTGAAAGCCGCCCGGATGGCGACCTCCGTCTTGCCGTAGCCGACATCGCCGCAGACGAGGCGGTCCATCGGTTTCCTCTTCTCCATGTCCCCCTTGACATCGTGCTGCGCCTCCATCTGGTCGGGCGTCTCGACATAGGGAAAGGAAGCCTCCATCTCTTGCTGCCACAGCGTATCGCGTGAGAAAGCAAAGCCGGGCACCACTTCGCGCGTTGCGTATAAAGCCAGCAGTTCCTGGGCCAAGTCTTCAGCAGCTTCTTTAGCCCGCTGCTTGGTACGACTCCACTCCTGCGTGCCCAGTCGGCTCAGCACCGGCGGTCGGTCGCCCGCGCCGATATAGCGGCTGACACGGTCGATCTGATCGGTGGGAACATAGAGTCGGTCGCCGGCCGCGTAGCGCAGGACCAGATATTCCCTTTCGTTGCCGTCGCGGCGCAGCGTCCTGACCTCGGTGAACTTGGCGATGCCGTGCTCCACATGCACCACGTAGTCGCCCGGCGCAATGTCGACGAAGAGCTTTTGCCGTGGCACCGGGTGCTTTTTCACCTGCCGTCGCTGCTTGACGAAGCCGAAAATCTCGGCATCGGTAAAAAGGTAGGTCTCGCCGTTCATCACCCAGCCCTCGGCGAGCGAGCCCTGGACCAGCGTCAGCGAGCCTGGTGATGGCGCCTCTTTGATTTCAGACACTGGCACCGAGATTATGTCCTCTTCTTCCAGCAGTTCGGAGAGACGGCTCGCCTGGTGGCTGACAACTACTACTTTACGTTTCTGTTCTATAAGCTGTTTTACCCTTCGGCAGAATGACGGCAGCTGCCCGGCATAGTTCGGGGCCGGGGCGAAATCCAGACGCAAAGATTCCTCGTTGTCGCCCCAGGTGGTGAGGACAAGGCATTCTCTGTTATCAAGTTTTTCTTTGACCTCTTCCCAGCTAAAATAGGTGTGGGGGAAATCGCGCGGCAGCTCTCCCTTCCCCAGCTTTTCCATCCGCATCTGCTCGGCTTCAGCCTGCAGTTCTTCCATTGCCTGTTCAATACTTTGCGGCTCATCGAGCATCAGAATGGCATCCCGGGATAAGTAGTCAATTAAGCTGTCTTGGTTGAACAATGAAGCATAAAACTGGCTATTAGGCGGCCTCTGTCCCTCAAGCAGCGTGGCGATTTCCTGCTTGTACTGCTCACGCGCCTCCGTGTTCAGGTTCGCCAGGTCCAGGCTGCGGAGAATGCGCTCCAGCTCCGATTTCCTGCTCTGCAATGGCGCCAGCATTTCCGTGGCCGGCGCCACCGATATCGACTCTATCTTTTCCAGAGAGCGCTGGTTTTCCGGGGCAAAAAGCCGGATGCTCTCCACGGTATTGCCGAAGAATTCCAGCCTGGCGGGCAGCTCGCTGGTGAGAGGGTAGATATCGATAATGCCGCCGCGATGGCTCACCGTGCCGGGAACCTCGACCACTCCCTCCATCTGATAGCCACTGTCTGTCCAACGGCGCAGGAGCCGGTACGGCTCGATATCCATTCCCACTTTTATTGTGCTGCAGGCAGCGGCAAAGTCATGATAAGACACGGTCTTCATCATCAGCGCCGGGGCCGAGGCAATTATAAGGGGTGGTTCTGCTGGCTCTTCACCCATTTGGCAGTTGGCCAGCATTGATAGTACCCGGACCCGTTCCAGTTCAGTGGTGGCGTCGGATGTGACACGCTCATAGGGCAAAGCGTCCGGCTCGGGAAAAACTCTGACTGCGGTACTGGTCCACGCGGAAAGCTGTTCGGATAGTTTTTTAGCGTGCCCGGGCTGGGCAGTCACCACCAGAATAGGCTGCTGCCATTGCCGATTCAGTGCCGCGATAAGGTAAGGCTTGGCGGCATCGAGCAAAACGAGTCCTCTGCCCTGGACCTGATGCGGCCCGGCGATTATTAACTGGCCGTATGCCGGCATATCTTCAATTAAGCTCAGCAATCGAGTTAAATCCATTGGCCAATAAGTTTCCCAAATACCTTTAGGGCTCGTCGGAAACGACCAGCCCTCCAGTCAATTCTAACATTGCTGCTAACGCTTCTCAAATGTGTTTTCGGCCTTCCATTGAATTCATAATGCAATGATTTAACAACATTGTAATCTCACTTAACTTGCCCAGCGTGCTTCAGATTGCTATAATGTAACAAATCACCTTAACTGGTATGAAATGGGCGGAAATAACGGAACGGATTCAAAATCGATTGACCAATGCTGTCAACGGATGGTGGTCAAACTCGGCACCAGTCTGCTCACCGGCGGCAGTGACCGTTTGGACCGTGCTATGATGTCCCGGCTGGTCGCTCAGGTGGCACAGTTGCACCAGCAAGGGGTGGAAATGCTCGTTGTTTCTTCGGGGGCCATGGCGGCCGGTCGCCACCGCCTCAACTTGACGCGAAAGATCAAAAACATTCCCTTCAAACAGGTGCTCTGCTCTGTGGGCCAGAGCCACCTTATGCATATCTATGAGGAGCTTTTCAGCCGGTATAATATCCCTGTGGCCCAGGCACTGCTCACCAAAGCTGACCTCTCCGACCGCTCCGGATACCTCAATGCCCGCAACACACTGCTCGCCCTGCTCCAGCTCAGGGTGATTTGCATTGTCAACGAAAACGACGTCGTGGCGGTCGATGAGCTGGATGAGGCCAAGTTCGGGGACAATGATAACCTCTCAGCTATGGTAGCCAATCTGGTCGACGCCGACCTTTTACTGCTGCTAACGGACACCGCCGGCCTGCACACCGCCGACCCGCGGCACGACCCCGGTGCCCGGTTAATCTCCGAGGTAGAGCGCATCGATGGTGAGATTGAACGCCTGGCTGATAAGGCCGGGGCGCTGGGCATCGGCGGGATGGTCACCAAAATTGAAGCCGCCAAGTTGGCCACTGCCTCCGGTGTAACCGTGATTATTGCCGACGGCAGGGAACCGGATATTATCTTGAGGCTGGCTCGAGGGGAAAAAGTTGGCACCCGCTTTTTACCGACCACTGCCAAACTTGAAAGTCGGAAGCGCTGGATGTTGAGTGGCCTGTGCATTAGCGGTGAACTCGTGGTGGATGCTGGGGCCGCTACAGCGCTGAAGAAGCAAAATCGTAGTCTGCTCGCCGCCGGCATCAAGGAAGCCAAAGGCGACTTCGACCGCGGTGACCTGGTCGATATCTATGACGCCGAGGGCCTGCACCTCGGCTGCGGTCTGGTTAATTACAGTTCCAGCGAGGTCGAGCTCATTAAAGGTACTCATTCCGGAAAAATTGCCACGCTGCTCGGTACTGACTTCGGGCCAGAAGTGGTGCACCGGGATAACCTAGCTGTTCTTTAGGAGGTAGTAAAGTGACTATTGGCAAGTTATACCGAGTTAGCGACAATGAATTCATCACTGAAGTCAATTACAAGTTTCAAGATGAATCCGAGACTGGCTGGTGGGGAGAACTCACTCTCACCGATTACAAACGAATCAATGATACCGATATTCACATCATTGAACTGGCCGATATGCGCAGAGGCAGATGTCGCCTCAGGAAGCGGGTGAACCGGGCGGTGAGCGGCATCCCGCCCCGTTATGTGTATCAATTTACCGGCATGAGCGCTTTGCAGCAACCGGAATAATTTTTAAATAATTTGGGGGAGGAGGTGGGATATGAAGACAAACGTTCTTTACTTCGGTGATAATCTTGAAATCCTGCGTAATCGGGAATATTTCCCAGACGAATGTGTTGACCTGATATACCTTGACCCTCCTTTTAACAGCAAAAAAGATTACAATATTTTATTCAAGGAAAACAGCGGCATTGAGTCTGAAGCACAGATTAAAGCCTTCACCGATACCTGGCACTGGACACAGTCAGCAGAAAACACCTATCACGATATTGTGGTTAACGGCCCGCTTAATGTGGGAAAGCTCATCGGTGCACTTCATGACACCATCGGTCATAATGACGTTATGGCTTATCTGGTGATGATGACAGCGCGTCTGATTGAGTTACACCGCGTTTTAAGACCTACTGGCTCTCTTTACCTCCACTGCGACCCAACCGCCAGCCATTACCTTAAATTAGTACTTGACCAGATATTTGGGGTAGTTAATTTTAAAAATGAGATTGTATGGAAGCGTACAAGTGCTCATAGCGACCCAGGTCGATACGGAGCAAACATTGACATCCTCCTATTTTATACAAAAGGTGAAAGGTGGATATGGAACCAAGTTTTCCGCCCACATGAACAAGAGTATATAGCAAGATTTCGCAACAAAGACCAAGACGGAAGGTTATGGAGTGATTACGACCTTACCGCCAAGGGGCTGTCAGGTGGCGGTTATGAATACGAATACAAGGGTGTTAAGTCTCTATGGCGATGTCCAATTGAGACAATGAAACAACTAAATGCTGAGGGAAGATTACATTTTACTAAAGCGGGAGGAATACGACTTAAGCGTTATTTAGATGACACTAAGGGCACTGTTCTTCAATGCTTGTGGGAAGATATTCCACCTATAAACTCCCAAGCAAAAGAGCGACTCGGCTATGATACACAAAAGCCTCTTGCTCTGCTTGAACGCATAATAAAAGCCAGCTCAAATGAAGGTGATATTGTCCTTGACCCCTTCTGTGGATGTGGCACAGCGCTGGTAGCCGCTCAGAAGCTAAAAAGACGCTGGATAGGAATTGACATTACCCATCTAGCTGTTAACTTGATGCGAAACCGCCTTAAAGATACTTTTGGTATTAAAGCCGAGGTTATTGGTGAGCCTGTGGACCTGGCTGGGGCTAAAGCATTAGCTCATCAGACGGACAGGTATCAGTTCCAGTGGTGGGCACTTGGCCTTATTGGAGCGAGGCCGTTAGGCGAGAAAAAGAAAGGTGCTGATAAAGGTATTGATGGTATCATACAATTCATTGATGGCACTGACAGCAGTGTAAAACGGGTAATTGTTCAGGTAAAGAGCGGGCACGTGGGAGTGAACGCCATTCGTGAATTAAAAGCTGTTGCCGCCAATGAAGCCATCGGTGTTTTTATCACGCTTGATTCTCCTACTGAACCGATGAAGGTTGAAGCTATAGATGCAGGCTTTTATCACTCCCCAATATGGAAAAAGGATTATCCCAAAATACAGATACTAACGGTAGAGGAACTACTGAAAGGTAAAACAGTTGATATGCCACCGCAGGAGCAGACGAGCGTTACCTATACCAGAGCAAAAAGAATTTCAATACCAGAAGGCGAACAGCTTTCTCTAGAGGACTAAAAAGGGAGTTATAGAGGGGCGAAGCCCCTCTCAAAACTAATTCCCCCTCCCTTTTAAGGGAGGGGGACAAAGGGGGTGGGTTTCCCCACAGTGACAACCAGAGGTGTGAATATGAACTCAGCCATTGCGGAACTGGAAGCCAAGGGAAGAGCCGTCAAGGAAGCCTCAAAACGCCTGGCCTACCTCTCCACGGACATCAAGAACAGGGCGTTAAATAATATAAGCCGCGACCTGCTGGCCAGAAAAGACGAGATACTGGCAGCCAACAGAGAGGACTATAAAGAGGCGGAGGCATCAGGTATGAGCGCTCATATGCTCGACCGCCTGATGCTGAACGAGAGCCGTCTTGAGGCAATCGCCAGCGACGTGCTCAACGTGGCGGCACTGCCCGACCCCGTCGGTGAGGTTTTCGATATGCGCACCCAGCCCAACGGGCTGCAGATCGGGAAGAAACGGGTGCCGCTGGGTGTCATCGGGGCCATTTACGAGAGCCGCCCCAATGTGACCATTGATATCTCCTCGCTTTGCCTGAAGTCCGGCAACGCGGTGCTCCTCAGGGGAGGCAAAGAGGCCATCCGCTCCAACAGCGCCCTGGCCAGTGTGGTGCAGGACGCCTCGTTAAATGCCGGAATGCCCGACGGTACCGTCCAGTTCGTGGAAAACACCGACCGGGCCCTCGTCGACCATATGCTGACGATGAACGATGTCATCGATTTGATTATACCGCGGGGTGGTGCCGGACTCATCCGCTCCGTGGCGGAAAAGGCCTGCATGCCGGCGGTTACCGGCGGGATAGGCGTCTGCCATACCTACGTTGACAAAAGCGCCGACGTGGACAAGGCTGTCGCCATTGCCTACAACGCCAAGGTGCAGCGGCCAACGGTCTGCAACGCTCTGGACACGCTGCTGGTGCACGCTGGCGTCGCCGGGTACTACCTGCCCTTGATTGCCGCCGAACTGGCCAAAGCCGGCGTAGAGATGCACTGCGACGAACGTGCCCTGGCGGTGCTGAAAACACAATCCGGACTGAAGCTCGTTCCGGCAGTGGATGAGGACTGGGGCAAAGAATTTCTGTCTCTGATAGCCGCCATCAAGGTAGTTGATTCTCTCGATGAGGCGCTGGAGCATATTGAACGTTATGGCTCCGGTCACTCCGAAGCCATTGTGACCGAGGATTATTCCGCAGCCATGCGCTTTCTCAATGAAGTTGATGCCGCCTGCGTCTACGCTAATGCCAGCACCCGTTTCACCGATGGGGCACAGTTCGGTCTGGGGGCAGAGGTTGGCATCAGCACTCAGAAATTTCACGCCCGTGGACCCCTGGGACTGAAAGAGCTGACCACATATAAGTGGATTATCTACGGCAGCGGTCAGGTAAGACCATAGATTGGCCACTTACTTATGTTTCTCGAGGGCAATTTGCTGAATCTGGAAGAGCTGTTGAATCCCCGTCTCAGCCAGGGAAATCAATTCCTCAATAGTCTTTCTTGAGAACGGCTTGCCCTCGGCGGTGCCCTGTACCTCGACGAACTCACCTTTGTTGGTCATAACCACGTTGAAGTCAACCGAGGCATTAGCGTCCTCGTCATAGCACAGGTCCAGCATCATATTATTGCGCACGATGCCAACGCTGGTTGCCGCCACCGCACTCTTGAGCGGCACCGAAGAGATGATTCCCATGTTGGCAAGGTTATGGAGAGATTTGTGAAGCGCAACGTAGGCACCGGTAACGGCGGCGGTTCTCGTGCCACCGTCAGCCTGAAGGACATCGCAATCGACAATCAAAGTCCGTTCGCCGAGAGCAGAGAGGTCGGCCACTGCCCTTAATGAGCGCCCGATGAAGCGCTGAATTTCCTGATTCCTGCCTCCTACCCTCCCCATTGAAGAATCGCGCGGGGTGCGGGTCACCGTGGCCCGGGGCAGCATGGCATACTCCGCGGTTATCCACCCCGTCCCGCTGTTTTTAAGGAAGTTGGGTACACGGTCCTCCACGCTGACCGAGCACAGCACCTGGGTCTTTCCCAGCTCGATAAGCGCCGAGCCCTCGGCATAGAGTAAAAAACCGGGCGCGATGCTTACCGGCCGGAGCTCGTTATAGGCACGTCCATCGGCTCTCTTCACCTGAAGCCTCCAAATCTACTGACAATATGTCAGAGTATAGCATCGATGATTTGTAATGGCAATTTAAGCAGGGTTTAGGGTGCAGACTGCAAAACGATTCTGGGCCGGTGGGTGGGAAATATTACCTTCTCTACCTCACCCCCTTTATCCCCCTAGCGAACGGATAATCGGCACCCCCGGGGATTGTTATTGCGGAAAGTAGTCAGTGCTGGGTTTGTAAAGTTCACTGAAAGGGGGATACCGTGATATTATTAAAGAGCATTTCAATGACTGACGGCAACACTGCTGTATATAGAGGGTGAAGATACTGTGTTACTCATGCCCGATGACAGAACCATTGTGCTAAAGCCTATCAAATGGTACAAGAATCTTGCCACAAGAAAGGGGCGGCTTGAAGCCGAAGCATTTCTCATCGAAGGGGACAGGACCATCAAACAGATAATCAGTAGTAATCCAGATGATATAATTGAAATTGTATCCACAGAGGAACTATCTCCCTTTTACCATAAATACTCTAAGCGCCTTGTCACTGATAGCCAGTTACGCTCGATCTGCTCCACAAAGACGCCTCAGGGAATCATTGCTGTCGTCCGTCTACCCCTGGATACGTACTCTGACCAACTGCCAGACAACTTCGGTGCTAAAATCCTACTGCTTGAAGATGTTCAAGACCCGGGAAATGTGGGTACTCTCATCCGCACTGCCGTAGCCTTTGATTTTTCTGGGGTTATCCTGACAGAAAAATGCGCCGACCCCCTATCTCCAAAATGTGTTCAGTCAACTGTTGGTACAGTGTTATCTTTATGGATCAGAAGAACCTCCCGTTATCTGGAGCTTGTAGAGGAATTGAAACATAATGGATACTCCCTCGTAGCTGCAGATCTCGGTGGCGCGGAAGACCCTTCGGTTCTTCAATGCCAGAATAAGCTCCTGCTTGCATTGGGCAACGAGGCATCTGGCCTTTCTGACTCAGTGCTGAATGCGTCCAATCATAGATTAAGAGTACCCACAATCCGGGGGAAAGCAGAATCGCTGAATGTAGCGGCTTGCGGTGCAATCTGCATGTATCTGAGCTATCATAAATATTGAGCCTATCACCGAGTGACCAGTCTTCACCGTTTCAACCAACCACGTATTACCTTTGATGAAAGCTCAGGACCGTTATCCGATTACATAACAGATTATCAATCTACTAGTCACACCTTCTGGCTGATTAGTATAAGGGTTGGTGGCTCTTGGCTAGAATAGAGGAGTGTGTGAAGGCACACTAAATATCTAGCATAGGAGGAGCCATCGAATGAAAAATAGCACAGCGAAGAAACTCAAG
>Ga0180009_10006482_pt1 | contig 12252 bp, 10 predicted proteins | sample OS_PC_MetaG_FD_123537 | JGI IMG/M metagenome (GOLD analysis project Ga0180009, IMG submission 123537) | Groundwater microbial communities from the Aspo Hard Rock Laboratory (HRL) deep subsurface site, Sweden - OS_PC_MetaG | ecosystem: Environmental > Aquatic > Deep subsurface > Groundwater...
CGGGGCACAATCCGCGTGGGCTGAAGGATAAAAAGGTCTTCATCACTAAACCCCAATTCTTTTCGGAGCATGCGGCTTTTCGAGTTGGATAAGGGAGGGGGGTTTTCGAAATCAAAAACATTGGGAATAATAATATTGCTGAGCCCTTTTCGGTAACTTAGTTGCCTGGATGCTTCCGAATTGATTACCACATGCCGTATGCACTGCAGATTAGGGGGAAAGGCATACTGGAGGTAGTCCTGTACAGCATTTATAAGAAAGCGCTTCCTCTCCCAGCTAAAATCATGGTGGTGAGCTATGGCTGGCATACAGGTTTCGGCCAAGTACTCCGTAATGGCCATCCCAAGGGGAATATTCATGGGAATGGCTAAGGCATTCTCAAGGATAAGCATTTCAATGCCAAATACATCGCAAAACTCGCGGAGTTTCGACTTAAGAAAATCCTTCAGTTCTTGAATATGTTTGGTTAATCGCTGTTCACGCTTTGGTGTACCAAAAAAAGCCTCGTGAAGTTCAAGGATCTCAGGGTGCTCAAAATGGGCTTTTGGCTCCAGAAATGATCTTTCAGAGGGAACATCCAATTCTCCTGCGAAAAAAAAGCACTCATAACCGTTTGGCTCCAAGACCTGATACCATTTATAGGTCTCAAGCGTAACACCGTCGGTCCCTGATATACGGGTTGACACAAATCCAATCCTTTTCATTTCAATACTCACTTTCTAAAAGGCCAAAATATTAATGAAAACCCAATCGTTTCCACCTTGCTGGTCAATTAAGCAATTCATCATAAAGTATGAGACCCGAAAAGGCAAGTTTTCGCTAATTCCTTGAATTTTTCCTGAGACCTACTTTTTTTACCTTGAAAATTCAATTATCGGGGCTATTTTGCTTGACACTAATAAAATTGTAGGGCATAAATGCTGGTTCGCAAATTTAAGTACTTTAAGAAAGGACGTGATTAAAATGGTTTGTACAGGCGTAAAAGAAGGGTATGAGTGCTTTTTCATGAACAATAAAGGCTGCGGGTTTAACGGTGGTACCTGCCACACCATCGTTGAGCAATGTGAAGGTTGTCAGAAAGGCAATGATTTTCCCACCGGTAAATATTGTCTCGTCTTTCCCGATCCTGCCTCCAAATGGCGTTATGGAAATTGCAATATGGCCACACACTTGCAGGTTACCAGCAATAAAGAAAATGGGAAACTGAACCCCCTTAAGGCTTCGAAGCGCAGGGCCGGGTAGTTCTCATTTCGGAAACTTAATCCTCCCCATTTCTTCAGGTAGTTATTAGGAGAAAAAGGCCGGTTCTTTTCTAACGGAAGGGATTTGTATGCCTATCGGGTGAGGTGGATCAAAAATTCGCGGTTCCCTTTGGGGCCAAGGAGTGGGGATGGGATATGCCCCATCACGGTCCAACCGAAATCTTTAAAAAAGTCGCAGAGACCATCAACAACCTGTTGATGGAGTTGTGGATCCCGCACCACCCCTCCCTTGCCCACCTGCCCCTTTCCAACCTCGAACTGAGGTTTAATCAGGGCAATTATAAAGGCATGTTTTCGGAGGAGATCAGAGACCGGAGGGACCACAAGCCTGAGTGATATGAAGGAAACGTCAATAACCGCTCCGTCGATCGTTTCTTCTATGTCGCAGGGTTTTAAGTAGCGGATATTTGTCCTTTCAAGGACTTTAACCCGGGGGTCCTTTCGCAGGCCCCAATCAAGCTGCCCGTAACCCACATCCACCGCGATAACCTTACAGGCCCCGTGCTTAAGCAGGCAGTCTGTAAATCCACCTGTGGAAGCCCCTACGTCCAGCAGGGCCTGACCTTTAATTATCACTGGAAAATGGTTCAGGGCCGCTTCCAGCTTCAGGCCGCCCCGGCTTGCATAGGGCGGGGAAACCTTATTCGTGACGATGGAGGCCGAAGTCGGTATAAGACGCCCCGGCTTGTCAACCGGAAACCCGTTGACCTGCACAAGGTCTGCCATGACCATGGCCTTAGCCCTTTCACGACTCTCGGCCAGACCTCTTTGTATCAACAGTTGATCCAATCGTATTTTACTGTTTTTGGGCCTGTTGGCAGAAATCCCTCGCCTCCTTTAAAATCCCGGTGGTATCCAGCCCATATATTTCCCTCAAAAGTGGAGACGCTCCATGCTCCACAAACTTGTCGGGCAGACCAATTCGTCTCATGTGGACATTTACTATGCCCAAATCATTAAATAGCTCCAGGACCGCCCCGCCAAGCCCACCCTGTCTGATATTTTCCTCCACTACCAAAACCCTGCCAATTGAGGTTGAAAGCCCCCCCAGCCCCGGGTCAATTGGCTTTACAAAACGGCAGTTCACAACACCAACAGACAATCCTTCCTTTTCTAAATCAGCGGCTGCCTCCATGGAAGGATAAACCATATTTCCCAGGGCCAGAATAAGCAGATCTTTGCCTTCCCTGAGGGTCTCTGACTGACCTATAGGGATTTCCTGGTACTTTGTGTCTATTGGGACTCCGAGGCCTTTGCCCCTTGGATATCTGATAGCAACGGGACCTGGGTGTTTCAAGGCCGTGTAGAGCATTTGCCTTAGTTCGTTTTCATCTTTGGGGGCCATGACGGTCATGTTTGGCAGGCTGCGCAAATAAGTGATATCAAAATGACCATGATGGGTAGGCCCGTCTTCTCCCACAAGCCCGGCACGATCAATGGCGAAAATAACCGGCAGGTTGGGCAGGCATACGTCATGGATAATCTGATCAAAGGCCCTCTGCAGAAAAGTAGAGTAAATCGCCACGACTGGTCTAAAACCCTCTACGGCAAGCCCGGCAGCAAAAGTGACAGCGTGTTGCTCCGCGATTCCCGTGTCCATAAATCGTTCCGGGTACTGTTCGGCAAACTTTGATAACCCGGTGCCCTCAGGCATGGCTGCTGTAACGGCAAACAGTTTTTTGTTGGTTCGCGCGAGGTCTACCATGGTGTTCCCAAAGATCTCAGTATAAGATGGCAAAGGCTTGGGTCTGTCCTTTGGAGGGGAGCCCGTGGGGATCTCAAAGGAACCAACCCCGTGGTAGTGTGCCGGGTCCTTTTCGGCTGGCTCGTATCCTTTCCCTTTTTTCGTGAGTACATGCACTAAAACGGGGCCTTCCAGGTGGAGTGTATTGTTGAAGGCCTCAATGAGGCGATCGATACGGTGTCCTCTGATAGGCCCTATGTATTTGAATTTAAAGGCCTCGAAAAGCATGCCAGGAGTAAAAAAAGTGATAAAAGAATCTTCGCTTTTGCGCACCAAACTAAGGATGTTTTCGCCAACACCTGGCAGGGATTTTATGAAGCCCTCCAGGTCTTTCTTTAAATTGACAAACCGCCTGCCGGTCATCTTGCGACTCAGGAAAGAGGAAAAGGCCCCCACGTTAGGTGATATGGACATGGCGTTATCATTCAGGACAACGATCAGGTCCTTCTCGTGATGCCCGGCCTGATTCAGTCCTTCGAAGGCCATGCCGGCTGTCATGGAGCCATCGCCAATCACTGAAATAACCTTGCTTTTCTCCCCTTTGAGCCCCTTTGCAGTAGATATACCCAGGCCCGCAGAAATAGAGGTGCTGCTGTGCCCGGTATCAAACGAATCGTAAGGGCTTTCTTCCCGTTTAGGGAATCCGCTGATACCTCCGTACGTCCTCAAGGTGTGAAACCGGTCTCTTCTCCCGGTAATCAGCTTGTGGGCATATGCCTGATGACCCACATCCCAGATGATCTTATCCTCCGGCGCATTGAACACATAATGGAGCGCAATGGTCAGTTCAACAACCCCCAGGCTGGGCGCAAGGTGTCCGCCGGTCTTGGATACAGTTTCAATGATCTTCTGACGGATTTCATTGGCCAGGCCTTCAAGATCACCAATAGAAAGGCCTTTGAGGTCTGCCGGGCTATTTATATTTTCTAACAGGCTATCATTTGTTTTGGAATTACTCATTTCTTTCTCTCAATAATGTATAGGGCAATCCGCCGCAGGGGTTCTGCCGCGTGATCAAATATTCGCAGCGATTCAATAGCTTCTTCAACCAGTTCGGACTGTATTTCTTTAGATTTTTTCAAGCCGAGAACCGAGGGATAGGTTATTTTCCCTTTTTCCTGATCAGCCCCGGCCTTTTTCCCCATAATATTGCTGTCCCCCTCAATATCCAGGATATCATCGGAGACCTGGAAAGCCAGACCTATCTTCCGGCCATAGGAGGTGACTGCGCGGACCTGGGATTCGTCCCCGCACCCAAGCATGGCCCCGGAAGTGACAGAGGCTGCAATCAGGGCCCCTGTTTTATGAGTATGTATAAACTCCACAAGGGAAAAATCAAGCGATTTTCTTTCGGATTGAATGTCAACAACCTGTCCCCCGACCATGCCATTATATCCGGAAGCACGGGAAATCAGACTTATCACCTTAAGCATCAATTGAGGAGCCACATTCTTCGTTAGATCGGCCCTTGTCATCAGATTAAAAGCTTCAGTGAGCAATCCGTCACCGGCTAAAAGCGCCACCGCTTCCCCAAAAACCTTGTGACTGGTAGGCTTTCCCCTCCTCAAGTCGTCATCGTCCATCATGGGGAGGTCATCGTGAATGAGGGAATATGTGTGGATCAACTCAAGGGCGCATGCCACAGAAAGGCAATCCGTTTCAGTTCCGCCCACGGCCTCCGTTCCAGCCAGGCAAAGGATAGGCCTTAGTCTTTTACCTCCTGCGAACAGGCTATATTTCATTGCATTTATCAAATCGGATGCCGGTCCTTCAGGTTCAGGTATATAGATTTCAAGCGCCCTGTCTACAATAGCCTTTTTCTCGCTGAGATAGGACTTAAGATCAAATTGGTCTTTACTCCGCATTGTTTTCTTCCTCAAGCTCAAAGGGGACCTGCGCCTGCTTCCCATCGCTTTCTTTAACCAGGAGCGTCACTTTTTGCTCGGCCTCTTCCAGCTTGTTGGAACAGAATTTAAGCAGTTTCATCCCTTCTTCAAAGGCCTTGAGGGAATCTTCCAGGGACAAGTCTCCTTCCTCTAGACCCTGTACGATTTCTTCCAATCGCTGCATTGCCTTTTCAAATTTCTTTTCAGCCATCATTCCTCCATTTACTTTAAATACTTTATAATGAGGTCGTCTTGCTGTCAAATGGGAATAAGATATCCTAACCCGGACAAGCCTGAAAAGTGCCTAAAGTGAACTAAAGTTTGAAGTGCCTAAAGTTAATGAGTCGCTTCGCTCCATCTGTTTTTATAAAAAATAGAATTCCACAACTTTAGGCACTTTAGTCCCGCCGAGGCGGGATTAGACACTTCACACTTTTTCAATTTTGCAAGTTTCTGCGCGTTTTGAGCAGAATTTTATCGCTAAGGTACTAAATACCTTAATTCCTCAATCTGTCACTAATCAGACTCCAGTTTTTCTACTCGACATTCCAGCCCGCCCTTTGCAAGCAGCACTTGAACCTGTTCCCCTCTTTTTACATCCGCAGCATCTCTCAAGACTATTTTCTCTGGCAATCTTCGGGTAATACTGTACCCTCGCTTAAGGATTGAAAGGGGGCTCAGGTCCTTTATCCTTTTTTCCAAAAGAGAAAATGACATCTTCTTTTCTCCGAGACAACTGTTCATGGCATAGCCGAGGGAGTTTCTCTGGAAATCCAGCCGCTGCTTTATGGATACCATCACATTTAAGGGAGAATGAAGAAGCAGTGAACGCTTTTCCATGCTCAATCTGATTCGTCTGTCGCGGACAATCAGATCCATCACCCGGGCGAGTCTGGTATGAATTTCATCAAGGCGCATCCAGGTATCAGCAAGGCGTTTTCGCGGGTCCTGGACCCTTTTTGCCAAGCGATCCAAATCCTGATTCAGTCTTTTCAGGTTCCGCCCAGTTCCCGAGACCAACCGGTTTTGCATGTCATTCAAACGATTCAACAGGGTTTCCTTTTCAACCACCAGGAGTTCAGCGGCTGCGGAAGGCGTTGGGGCCCTGAAATCGGCAGCAAGATCAGCGATTGTGAAATCTATTTCGTGACCCACCGCAGAAACGACCGGAATATGGGATTTTCTAATGGCCAGGGCCAGCTCCTCCCGGTTAAAGGCCCACAGGTCTTCAAGGGAGCCCCCTCCACGTGTTAGGATTATAACGTCGACGTTGAGCTCACGGTTGACCAAATCCAGGGCTTCGACCATATCTGCAGTGGATTCCTCCCCCTGGACCCTGACCGGTACAATAATTATCTCGATATTGGCAAATCGTCGGTGGATGATTTTTAGAAAGTCACGAATTGCTGCTCCGGTGGGCGATGTTATGACAGCCACTCGTTGGGGAAGAAAAGGAAGGGGCTTTTTGATCTCTTTATCAAAAATCCCCTGGCTGGCAAGCTTTTTTTTGAGCTGTTCAAACGCCAGGGCCAGAGCGCCTACACCCATTGGCTCCAGGTAATCGAGGATGATTTGATATTCTCCCCGTGGCGCATATAAAGTGAGCCTTCCCTGTGCAATTACTTTCATGCCGTTTTCAGGAAGAAACTTGAGATAACGGGCCTGAAGGCGGAACATGACAGCGCGGATCTGGGCCTTTTCGTCTTTGAGCACCATGTAATAGTGTCCTGAAGCAGGCTTGCTGAAATTGGATATTTCGCCTTCCACCCAAACAAAGTCAAAGTGATCTTCAAGAAGTGCCTGGATCTTTTCGGTGAGTTCGCTTACAGAGTAGACTTGAGGGGTTTTGTTTTCCGACGGCAAAAGGATACGTTTTTCCTTCCATATCTGTTGATCTATTTCTTTGCAAGTATTGTCTTCACGCTATTATAGCAATCCAAATTTGATTTTTCCAGGCATATTTTTTCTGCTCTTCATTAGTACAGGGCATTATTGCCTTTTCTTTCGAGCATATAAAATACTACAAAATAAATCCTAAAGCGAACGAATTCTGTGCATTAGTTTCCCTTTGTCAATCGAAGCTAATGTGATTTGTTCGTTTTTGTTTCTTGATCTGCCATCTCTTTTTATCTATACTAAATTTTACTTTGAATCACTTGACACCTTACAGTCACGGAGCGAGTTTTGTTTATAACCTTTGAGGGCATAGAGGGGTGCGGCAAGTCCACTCAAGCCAAACGCCTCGTTAATCGTTTAAGGGAGTTGGCGGTTCCATTGGTTTTTACCCTGGAACCCGGTGGGACAAGCGTGGGTCAGAAAATCAGACGTATCCTCTTAGACTCCCGAAATCAGCACCTTTCACCTTTGACTGAACTTTTACTATACGCCGCTGACAGGGCGCAGCATGTGGAAGAAGTAATTAAGCCTGCGCTGGAGCAGGAAAAATGGGTTTTGTGTGACCGTTTTTTCGATGCAACAACGGTCTACCAGGGCTATGCGCGTGGGCTCGACATGAAGCTGATAGTTACTCTGAATGAAAAGGCTTCTCCTGGAATCCGGCCTGACATCACCTTCCTTATTGACTGTGCGGTAGAGATCGGCCTTGAAAGGGCCTTAAAGCGGAATAGGATCCAATTCCAGGAAGGGCAGGATCGGTTTGAAAGGGAGAAAAAGGATTTTCATGAGGCCGTAAGGGAAGGATATCTCACTGTGGCCATGGAGGATCGCGAACGATTTGTAGTTGTCGATGGCACATTGAAAGAGGACGAATTAGAGGAGATCATATTTAAGCATGTTGAACCATTTATATCCCGAAAGATGGGATAAGGGATTCCTAATGACGCCATTTGGGTGCATATACTCTTCTCTCCCAAACGGATCTATTTTTAGACAGGATAACAGGATAAACAAGATTTTTTTATTTCCTATTAATCAGTAGAGCCCAAATCCTGTAAAACAGTTAATTAATTACGTACTGATTCGATCAGGTTTTAGAAACGCATTTCATCAAAAATTGTTTTTCGGATTTAATATAACTCAAAAAGCGCCTGAAACGGTAAAACCTTTTCATTTCTCACCGGAATAACCGGTGGGTTTATTACGCTTTAACCGTTTATAGATTTGGAACGGGTTTGAAATGAAAAGCTATTTCCAGGATACAGATTTATGATATACAGGATCAGCATTAACTCCTTTTTTATAAAATCAAGTCAATCCTGTAATCCTGTCTGAAATATTTGTCATTTCTTGGGAGATAAGAGTAACTGCACCTATGTCATTTTCACAAATATTGGGCCAGGAAAGAGCGAAAAGTTTTTTAGCCCAGGTAATGGCCAGAGAAAAGATACCCCACGCCTATCTTTTCACCGGGATTCCAGGGATCGGAAAGACGACCACGGCCATGGCCCTCACAATGGCCCTCAACTGCCAGGAACCTGTTAACGGGGATGCATGTGGCCACTGTGTTTCGTGTCGCCAAATGAAGAGCGGGAACTTCCCGGATTTCCTGTCCATTAGGCCAGAAGGTAAAAATATTAAGATTGACCAGATACGAGACCTGAACCGAAAACTCGGCTTTGCGCCAGTCTCGGGCAGGTACCGGGTGATTGTTCTTTATCAGGCAGAAACAATGACCACTGAAGCAGCTAACTCTTTGTTAAAAACCCTGGAAGAACCTCCTCCCGGAAATATCCTGATACTTAAGGTTACAGAGCCCCTGGATCTGTTACCGACCATTGTTTCACGATGTCAGAGAGTTCCCTTCCAACCACTGCCTGTGGATGATATGACATATTGGCTCGTTAAGCAAAAAGGCGTGGACGCGGAAATGGCTGCTGTCCTGGCGAGGATCTCGGGAGGAAGTTTGGGGCATGCACTGAAAATGTGCGAGGGTGATTTTTTTGATAAGCGGCAGGAATGGCTTCAAAGGCTCATAAGGCTCCCAGGCCTTTCCAGGGAACAGGCGCTCGAAATGGCACTCGAATGTGCAGGGGAGGATAAAAAAACAGGTTTTGAAACACCTGAGACCTGGGAAGCAGGCCTGATGGACATGCTGGCGGTATGGGAGACCTGGTATCGGGACTTGCTGCTCTTAAGGGTGGGTGGGGGCAAGCATCTGATGATCAATGTGGATTTTTCCCATAATTTGAAAAATATTGCTGGAAAATTAAAAGTACCAAATTTGATCAATAGCATTTTGGCGGTAGATCAATCTCAAAGGGATCTGCGCAGGATGCGAAATACAAAATTGGTAATGGAGCATGCTGTCCTGAGCCTCAGGCGGTTTGTGGAACACGGCAGGTAAGGGATGGGAAGGTTAAAATGAACAAGATCGTAGGAATCCAGTTCAAGAGTAATGACAAGGTATATGATTTTGATTCCGGACACTTTGTTCTTAAAAAAGGGGACAAGGTGATGGTAATAACTGCAGAGGGTCTGGCTATTGGCTGTGTCTCCGCTGAGCCACAAAACAGAACGGAGAATACCCCTAAGCGGCCTCTTAAAAAAATATTTCGTCTGGCAACCAAAGAGGAAATCGAAAAATACGAGAGGATTTCTATCCAGGAGAACGATGTTTTCTGTTTCTGTTTAAAAAAGATAAAGGGTAGATCTCTGCCAATGCGTCTGGTTTCTGTTGAAAAACGATTTGACGGAAGCAGGATTGTTGTCTATTTCACGTCGGACGGGAGGGTGGATTTCCGGCAATTGGTAAAGGACCTTGTGGGGGAATTTCGGACCAGGATAGAAATGAGGCAGATCGGTGTACGCCACCAGGCCAAGATGATAGGGGCACTTGGGGTTTGTGGTCGGCCCATATGCTGTTCGACTTTTTTAAAGGAATTCGCCCCTGTAACCATAAAGATGGCCAAAGAACAGAACATTTCTTTAAACCCCAGTAAGATATCTGGTATGTGCGGCAGGTTGATGTGTTGCCTGACCTATGAGCATGAATACTATGAGAAGATTAAAAAGGATTTCCCTAAAATCGGCAAAAAAGTCCGAACAAAGGACGGAGAGGGAAAGATCGTCCGTCAGAATGTTCTAAAAGAAACCCTTACCATTGCATTGGAATCCGGGGGCGAGGTAGAGATATCGGCCAGTGATCTTATGCGGCAGGGTCTCTTCACAAAAAAAATCAAAAAGGAGTAACCATTAAGACCAGTGCCGAGAAAATTCTATGTAACAACGCCAATATATTACGTTAACGCTGAACCTCACATTGGACATGCCTATACAACGATTGTGGCGGATGTATTTAACCGATTTCATATGCTTTTCGGCTCTAAGACATTTTTCCTTACCGGTACAGATGAGCACGGAGACAAGATTGCTGCTGCCGCCCAAAAAGCCGACCAGGCACCAAAGGAATATGTGGACCGGATTAGCCAACTGTACAGGGACCTCTGGCCCAGGTTGAACATCAGCAATAATTATTTCGTTCGCACCACGGATCCCCAACACAAAGAAACTGTTAAATTGATTCTTAGTCGGGTGAAGGAAAATGGTGATATCTATTTCAGTGATTATGAGGGGCTCTATTGTGTTGGTTGTGAGCGCTTTTACACGGAACGGGAATTGGTTGACGGGAAGTGCCCGGATCACCTCACGGAGCCCGAAGTGATCAGCGAAGCAAACTATTTTTTTCGTATGAGCAAATATCAGAAATGGCTGATCGACCATATTCACAACCACCCTGATTTTATAAGGCCGGAGCGATACAGGAACGAGGTCCTTTCGTTTCTAAGGGAGCCCCTGGAAGACCTTTGTATTTCTCGACCAAAGTCACGGCTTAACTGGGGAATCACCCTCCCTTTTGACGAAAATTTCGTTACCTATGTATGGTTTGACGCTTTGATCAACTATGTTTCAGCCCTGGGGTATCCAGATGGTGAGCTGTTTAAGGAATTTTGGCCCTGTGTTCAGCACATTACTGCCAAAGATATCCTGAAGCCCCACGGCATTTATTGGCCCTGTATGCTTAAGTCCGCAGGCATCGAGCCGTATCAGCATCTCAATGTCCATGGATATTGGAATGTGAGCCAGGGTAAGATGTCCAAGAGCATCGGGAATGTTGTCAGGCCCCTCGAACTTGAGGATGTGTACGGCCTGGATGCTTTCAGATATTTCTTGCTGCGTGACATGGTCTTCGGGCTAGATTCCGAGTTCAGTGAAGATGCCCTGATTGCGAGAATCAATGCTGATCTGGCAAATGACCTGGGTAATCTGGTTAGCAGAAGCCTGACCATGGTTCACAAATATTTCAAGGGAGAGCTGCCTGAGCCATATCCCTCTGAAAAGGAAGATGAAAAGCTAAAAACGCAAGCCCTTGACCTTGTTTGCAGATACGAAGAATTAATGGAGGAGCTGGGCTTCCATAAGGCATTGATGGCCATCTGGGAGGTGATTGGTAATGTAAATAAATACATTGACACCATGGCTCCCTGGGTACTGGCCAGAACGGATAAACAACGGCTCTCTACAGTTATTTATTATATCTTTGAAACGCTCAGGATCATTTCTGCTCTCATATGGCCCTTTATGCCAGAGTCTGCCGAAAAGATGCAGGATCAGTTGGGCCTTGCCAGAAAGGGCAAAGATTTGAAGCTGAAGGACCTCCGAGCATGGGGTAGAGAAAGGCCCGTGAAGGTCTTGACTAAGGCCCCAGCGCTGTTTCCCCGCATTGAAACCAAAAAACAGGAAAGGCCATCAAAGCATAAGGAAAAATCTATGACCGAGAAAAAATTACCACCCATTTCTTTTGCGGAGTTTCAAAAAATGGATATCAGGGTTGGAACCATCAGAAAGGCTGAAGGTATACCCGGATCCAAGAAACTCCTTAAGTTAACGGTGGACCTGGACGAAGATAGGACCGTTGTGGCCGGCCTGGTGGGCTATTATTCCGAAGAAGAGCTTACGGGGAGGCAGGTAATAATCGTGGCGAATCTTGAACCGGTCAAGCTGATGGGAGTCGAGTCCCATGGCATGGTGCTCGCCGCAGAAGACGGGTCCGGGGTGCATCTTTTAGCTCCAGACGCCGAGACTGTTCCGGGGAGTAAAATCAAATAATGAAGTTCAGCACTTTTAATACCAATTCCATCAGAGCCAGGCTCCCCATTATTGTGGAATGGCTTGACCGGGAACAGCCCGATGTCCTTTGCCTGCAGGAGACCAAGGTCCAGGACAGAGACTTTCCTGCTGGTCCCTTTAATGAAGCTGGCTACCATGCATTATACAGGGGACAGAAGGCTTATAACGGCGTGGCTATCATCAGTAAACTGCCCACAGAAAAACCTCAATTGAATCTTTACAACGGGAATAAAGAAGATGCCCGTTTTATGAGTTCCATGATCGGAGATATCCC
>Ga0180009_10006483_pt1 | contig 12251 bp, 9 predicted proteins | sample OS_PC_MetaG_FD_123537 | JGI IMG/M metagenome (GOLD analysis project Ga0180009, IMG submission 123537) | Groundwater microbial communities from the Aspo Hard Rock Laboratory (HRL) deep subsurface site, Sweden - OS_PC_MetaG | ecosystem: Environmental > Aquatic > Deep subsurface > Groundwater...
AGACGTAATTTTCACTGGATATGTTTCCGAGGCAGAAAAGAAATATTTATATAAAAATGCAAAATTATTTATTTATCCTTCATTCTATGAAGGATTCGGTATTCCTCCATTAGAGGCAATGGCTTACGGTTGCCCGGTAATAACCAGCGATACTTCAAGCTTGCCAGAAGTCGTTAGTAATGCAGGCATAATGGTTAATCCTTATAATATAGATGAACTAGCTTTAACAATTAAAAAGGTTTTAAATGATAAAAAATTGAAAATAGATATGATTAAAAAAGGTTTCAAGCAAGAAAAAAAATTCCATAAAAATCCTTCGGAAAAAATTCTGGATGTTTATAAAGGATTGATTTAAGTACTATGAATTTTGAAAAAAAAATTATTCAATTGGGGTATTTATTGGTTTTAATTATTCTATTTGCCACGATTGCCGGAATATTTGGGCAGTTTATATTTTTTGTTAAGGCGCTTCCCTTTCTGTTGCTGTTTTATTTAATTATTTCCGTATTACTGTTAATCTTAAAGACAAAAAACTTTTCTTTTAGAAAATTTATATCTGTTTACAGATATGATCTTTTAGTTTTCTTATTTTTAATAATTTTCTGCCTTATCAACGCAAGTTTTTATCATGAAACAATAAACGGGGGAAGGGACGATGGAGTATATTCCATGAATGCAGTTTATTTATCAAAATATGGAACAAATTCATCTCACTTTTTACCTCAAGTCGAAAAACTATTAGAAAAACCCGGTAACCTTCAATTTTTACCGGGGTATCATAGCTATCTTGCGATTTTTATGTATTACTTTGGATTAAAAAATATGCTTATGTTTGGAAATGCTTTACTGTATTTATTTTCTATAACTTGTATATATCTTGTTGGAAAAAATCTTTATGGCCGAAAAATTGCATTTATTTCAACATTATTTTTTATTACCAATTTCGTTTCTTTGTGGTTTTCAAGGCGGACTAATAATGAAAACTTAGGTCTTTTTTTGTTTTGGTTTATAGTATTGTTATTTATTTATATTATTAAAAATAAAAATTTCAAATATTTTATTTTTTTAATACCGACTTTAATAACGATCTTCTTCGTAAGAGGAGAGTCTCTTATGTTAATTATTCCGGTTTTGTTTCTTATTTTAATAATTTTTATCAAAAATCGATTTAAGATTAGTACAAAAGGTTTAAATATTAAAAAAGTTTTTTCTCTTCTTTTTATAACAAATTTAGTGGTTGTATTAGTCTCTATGTATTCGTTTGGGTTTTATTATAAAAACAACCAAATATATTTTGAGGAAAACGCAAAATCTATTAAAGGAGTTACGACAGAAATTATAAGTAGAATTGGCTTAACAGCTATTAGAGATTTAAAGTTAGCAACTGATGCTTACAATTATAGCTCTCCTGTCATTCAAGATTTTACCGTTCACGCACCCAGATATGTTTTTGATGTTTTAAAGGCCTATTTTTTAATTCAATTTCTGTTTCTTGGTTTAATTTCAATTAGAAAAATTAATTTTAATCTAATTACTATTATTGCTCTGTCTGCTCCATATTTTGTTTTTCTTATCTATCCCGCAATTTCTCTTGATAATCCATGGATGATGAGAAAATATTGGATTACTTTTATACCCTTTGTATATATATTATTTGGATTCTTTTTAAAGAATAATCATTTTGGAAAAAGAATAAAAATTCTAACAATATTTTTACTTTTTGTAATTCAATTGAGTTTATCTCTACCTGTAATCGCTTTTGCCGAGAACAGAGGACTTATAGATTCTTTAGAAAAACTGGTAAAAAAAATGCCGAATGCAGATTTAGTAATAACGTCTAAATCAACTAATGCAGGTTGGTATTATCCAATATGGATATATTATGGTATTCCATCGCAAATGCAATACTTTAATAAAAATTTCCAAAATAAGCAAAACTTTGAAAACATGATCTCAAAATTTAACAATGTTTTTTTACTTACTACCAGTTGGACCGATAATGATCAAGCGATTATTTATGATAATTTTTCTTATCCTAACCCCCGGATTACAAAGATTGGCCAAATAACAATTCCATTAGCAGAACATTTAATAATAGGAAAAGAGCTCTGGGTAGAGAGGGAATATGACTACGATTTTCTTAAAAATATAATAGATAGGATTCCTCCTAAAAAGATAATAAATTACAAATTTGAAGTGACTATTTTAAAATTGAAACATTAACTTTTAACAAAAATGAAAATATCGAATGTTTCTTTCATAATGCAGTTGTTGCAGGTTAAAGAAGAACGCATAGCTGGCTTGCGGCATGGCCAGTGCCTTTGATATGAATATTCTTTTTATTCACGATACGCCCAATGAGTTTTCAGGCGCGGAGTCTGTGCTTCGGGCAGAAATGGAAGTTCTGGAAAAGAATGGGCACGAAGTATATCTATGTAGCTTTATTAAGACGGGTGTAGATATGATTTTTGACTCGAAAGGGCATGCTCATATATTTATTGAATCAAAATACAAGGTAATCCGTGGCATGGAAAAGATAATAGTTAACTACAGACTCATTAAGTGGCTTCGCGCGGTAATTGCCGACGCAAAACCAGACATCATCCACATTCACAATAATTATCTTTATTCCGTTTCTGTGCTTTTGGCTCTTCCCAAGGATATACCGGTTATTCAAACAGTACATGACTGTGGACTCTTTTGTGCGTCCTTGTGGGGAATAGAAAAAAAGACCCAGAAAGAATGCTCATGTTGTTATGGCATGAAAAGTGTTTTTACCGGCTGTTATCCTTTATGGAGATATATACTATTTTACCTTCGAAATAAGCTGTTTTTATCTTTGACGAGGCAGCGGGTGTCCTATTTTATCACACCAAGCTTATATCTTATGCGTCGTTTAAAGGAAAACGGTTATGGTCTTTTAGAACATATTCCATCGATGATCGAAACCCACGTAAACCCTTCGCAAAATAAATGGATGCGAAGAAATAAGCTTCTTTATATTGGCCGGCTTTCTCCTGAAAAAGGAATCGCAATTCTCATTCGGACAATTCATATATTGCTAAAACGAAGAGTGAGGTGTGAATTGGATATTATCGGTAGAGGGTCCCAGCGTCAGGAACTTTTGTCACTAGCGAATCATTTGAACTTGAACGGGCATGTTCGGTTTTTGGGGTATATTCGACCTAGTGATCTTTGGAGATATTATGCTCAGGCGAAAATTTTGGTATACCCTTCTCTTTGGGCCGAAAATTGTCCTGTAACAATTCTGGAAGCGATGAGTCATGGCGTGCCTGTTGTGGCAAGTCGAATGGGTGGACTTCCAGAGTTGATAGAAGATAACGTAACTGGTATGCTTTTTAACCCAACGGACAGCTTTAATTTGGCTGATAAGATTGAGTATCTATTAAAATATCCAACCACTCTCGAAAATATGAGTCATAAATTAATTAAAAGATATCAGCGAAAATATACTCCGGAAGTTCATTATAATAAACTGATAAAAGTTTATCACCAAATAATAAATGAACATTAAAACCACAATAAAATATTATGTCAATCCGGATTTGTTGGAAAAATCCAGCATCCTAGACTCCATAAATTATATTGCAAACAAATATCGAAAGAGATTGACGAATAAGAAATTATTGGATATTGGGTGTGGATCGAAACCATACAAACAGAGCTTTAAACAGTTGGGTATCACATATGAAGGTATAGACTTTGAAAACTTCAGTGTTAATTATTCTTTTAAACGCACCGCCCCCGATTATTATTTTAGTAAAAATTATCTTAATGACTTCAAATTATCACAGTTTAATGATGATTCTTATGACATTGTTACTGCATTTCAGGTTTTGGAGCACCATGAAAACATCGACATGTTTTTTTCCGAAACCTGTAGAATATTAAAACAAGGAGGATATTTGCTGATATCCTTTCCATTTATATGGGAACTTCATGAGGAACCAAACGATTTCCAAAGATTGACTCATTATAAAATAAAAAAACTCTGCATCACCCATGGTTTACGGATGAAAGAAGTTGTTAAAAGAGGAAGTACATTATCAGTAATTAGTCAATTATTGAATCTTTCATTAAAGAATATGCACCTAAAGCCGTTCATTAAAAATTGTATATACTTTGGCCTGTTCTGTCCTTTGCAAACTTTCTCGTCTTTCTATGACAAACAATCACAAAACCTAAGAAGAAAAATTTTCTTAGGGTACACTATTTTAATAATCAAATGAGGATCGCTATTTGTTGTGACCGGGCAGAATATTTCGGTGGCGGAGTTGACAGAACAAACTTCGAACTAGCTAAAGCCTTGGTAAAATTAAACCACCGGGTTATTTTTGTTTACAAATTTGGAAATAAATCCAAAATTCCTAATACAGAATCGTATAAAATCAAAGGTCTAAAAATTCCTTTTTCCTCCGGCTTAATATATTGCCTTAAATTGCCTGGTATTTTAAACAAAATAAAACCAGATTTAGTAGTAACCCAGCTCTCAACTGCTCCTCTGTTGGGAAAAATAAAACAAAAACACTGTCATATCATTTACAATCTTGAACTATTAGAGCTGCTTCACGCAGACATCAATTATGGACTGATAACCGAAAGACCGCTAATAATCTGGTGTGAACTGTTTAACAGTTTAAAAGCAGACAGGGTTTTCGGAATTAACGGCGGCTTAGTAAAACAAATCAGTAATTTTTATCGAATTAGTGCAAAACTCATTAACCTTGGAGTAGATTTAAAAAAATTTAGACCAGCACCTAAAAGAAAAAATAAAATTCCCCAAATTATTTGTGTTTTTCGTGGCGATAGAAGAAGAAAAAATGTTGATTTACTGATCAAAGTGGTTAAAGATATGCCAATTCAATTGAAAATAACTAACTCCCCGAATATTAAACTGTCAAACAATATCATGAATCTAAATTATCTACCGGAAAAACAGTTAATTAAAGAGTTGCAGCAGTCAGACTTATTCATTCTGCCGAGCAAGCAAGAAAGTTTTGGCCTGGCTACTTTAGAAGCCTTAGCCTGTAATCTTCCGGTGGTAATCACCAAAACCGGCATCTGGAAAGAAGTTGCTAGAGCTAAAGCCGGAGAAATTATTGAACCAACCATAAAAGGAATAAAAAATGGAATTGAGCGGGCTTTAAAAACTGATTATAGCCAGAAACCTAGACAATTAGCAGAACAGTATAACTGGGAAAATGCGGCCAAGGCAATTATAAAAACAGACCGTAAACATAACCGGCATTAAGAACCAAATCGAACCAGTTAGAAAATTTCGGATAAAAAACAAACTTAATCACGGAATAAATTATTTGTCCCAACCGGCTCAAGTTGATCCGTTTATTTTTTAATCTGGCCAAAGACATCCCTTCTGCAAACAACCTTTGAGTATAATATTTTTTGGTTAAGCGGCTTTTTGGCACTAAATGGCAAACAACTGCCTTGGGATTATAAATAATCTTTTTATTATATTTTATAATTCTTTGGCACAAGTCAATTTCTTCCCCGGACAAAAGAGAATTACCAATTCTACCCAACTTGGAATTAAAATAACCAATTTTAGAAAAGACGGTTTTTCTGAAAGACATATTCGTCCCGATAATATCCGGTACCGGTTTTAGACGGCTACCCAGGTTACATACGGATAAAACATAAAAATATTTTGAGGGCATCCATGGTGGCGGAGATTGTAAAAAGAGCGGTTTAACCAGACCGCCTACAGCCCAAATTGCTTCTGATCCATAACCGGCAACTAACTCTTTAAGCCAGTTACTTTCTGCTCTGGCATCGTCATCAATAAAAGCCAATATCTCTCCTTTAGCTAACTGAATACCTTTATTTCTGGATTGAGAAAGGCCTAAAATCGACTGATAATAATATCTAACATTATGGTTTTTTACGGTAAATTTCTTAACTAAATTTTTGGTGCTATCAGTTGAAGCATTATCAATAATGATTATTTCCAAAAACCGCTGAGGATAATTTAAACCGACTAAGCTTTGCAAACAGCCGGATAAAATTTTTGCCCGATTGTGAGTACAGACAATAACCGAAACTTTTGGGATTTTGCCAGTCATATACTATAATTCTAGCATCTATGATTAAGCTGGTAGTAATCGGTTGCGGAGCAGTAGTAGAAAAATTCCATTTACCGGCTTTGGCAAAAATTAAAACAGTAAAAATTGAGGCTTTGGTTGATATTGATTTTGACAGACTTAAACAGTTAAAAAAACTGTATAAAGTTCCAATAATTACAAATAATTATCATAATGCCCTGAAACGAACTGATTTTTCGTTAATTGCTTTACCAAACTTTCTGCATGCACCCGTGGCTATTGATTGCTTGAACCAGGGAAACCATGTGTTTTGTGAAAAACCCATGGCAATTAATTTTTCCGAGGCAAATAAAATGATTAGGGCAAGTATAAAAAATAGAAAAAAATTGGCAATTGGTTTAACCAGACGACAATTTAAAATTAATCAAGAAATTAAAACCAAGCTGGAAAATAATTACTTTGGGAAAATTAAATCATTTAAGTATGAAGAGGGGGTTCCGTTTAATTGGCCCTTACATACTTTATATGCTTTTAATAAAAAACAGGCCGGAGGAGGAGTATTAATAGATATGGGCGCGCATGTAATCGATTTAATCGTTTGGCTTTTTGGGCAACCGGATAAAATCGAATATTTTGATAATAGCTATGGTGGTATAGAGTCAGATTGTTTAATTAATCTAAAAATCGGGTCAATTAAAGGCAGAATTGAGTTAAGCCGGAGCAGAACTTTAACCAATATTTTTAAAATTAAAGGTGAGAAAAAAAGTCTGTCAATTCCGGCGGCAGACACCGGCAAGGAAAGTTTTGAGGACGGAATTTATAACGAGCTTTTTAAGTTTATTAAAGCAATTGAAAACAATAATAATGATTATATTTCAGGACAAGAAGCAATTAAATCGATAAAAACGATAGATTATTGTTACCGGAATAAAAAACAGCTAAAGGAACCCTGGAATGAAATCTAAAAAGAAAACAATTTTAATTACCGGATCAACCGGTTTTATCGCCGGCAGAATTATAGAAAGATTAGACCAAATTAATGGCTGGAGAATAAAAGCTTTGGCCCATAACCTGACCAAAGCAGTACGAATAGCCAGGTTTGATATAGAAATTATTCAAGGAGATATCCTGGATAAAAAACTGTTGAAGAATATAACCAAAAATGTTGATTATGTTATTCATTGCGCTGTAGGTAACACTAATAGTCCAAAAGTAAACCATGATATTACTGTCGAAGGCACCAGAAATATAGCTAACTATTGTTTAAAAAACAGGGTAAAACGTTTGATTTATTTCAGCACTATGTCAGTTTACGGATATCCTCTTCCAGATATTGTTAACGAACGAGCACCATACAAAAAAATCAGCGACGATCACTATAACAATGATAAAATCCAGGCAGAAGCCATTGTCCTAAGCAAAATAAAACAAGGACTGGCCGCGGTGATTCTTCAACCAACAATTGTTTATGGCCCTTATGCCGGATCCTGGACCATCGGCCCGATAACTGAATTAAAAAGTAACCAATTTTTTCTGGTAAATAACGGACAAGGACTTTGTAATTCGCTCTATATTGATAATTTAGTTGACGGAGTTATTTTGGCTTTAACTCAAAAAAAGGCAATCGGAGAAACTTTCATTCTTACTGACGGTCAACCGATTACATGGAAAAAATTTTATGAAAGTTATCAAAAAATGATTGGGAATAAAAAATTGGAAGGAATGGAAAAATTAGATAAATATAAATTCGGATTTTTAGGAAAGCCTTTAAAGTGGTTGCAAAATTTTAATCTGCCCCGGCCGAAATTTATTATTAAAATGATTAAACCACTGTACCTTAAAACCCAAGCTATCAATAACTGGCCGGAAAACCGCAGAAAGTTTTTTAATGATAAATGTATATTTTCTATTAATAAAGCCAGAAAACTTTTAAATTATTCCCCTAGAATTTCCTTTACCCAGGGAATGAAACTAACCAAAAAGTGGCTGGAATATTCCAGATTTATTTAATAGAATTCTTCATAAAAATCATAATTTTAGTGACTATTTAAAAAACCTCTTAAATTATTCAATATATTTTCTTTAAAGCTTTTTTTGGCTAACCGATTCATTAAATATGGTTGCATATGCCAGGCAACATTACTTATAGAGCTAGATATTTTCCTAAAAACGATTGTTTTGTCCTTAAAGGATTTGAATAATTCCCAATGAGGGTCCTCTTTCATGAAATCTCTAAGAATAGTAACTGAGTATATTTGGACATCATCAAGAATAATATACCCACCTTTTTTTAATTTATCTGAAGTATAAAACCAATCTACTATAGGCCAAGGGAATGCATGTTTTCCATCTATAAAAACTAGGTCTAAATTACGGGCTTTGTATTGTGGAAGGAATTTGTTGGATTCTTCTGTTACAAAAGTAGTATTATCAAAATTAATTTTTTTCTGTTTTGCATACTTTTTAATGGCAATAATTTCTGGTTTGTTTGGAGTAATAACAATGTGTTTTGACATTTTTAGAGCAAATATTAAAGTTGAGATGCCTGCCCCAGTTTCAAGAGTATTGCTTTCACTATTCACATAATTGTAAATAAAGTTTGCAATTTCTTTATCAATGCCATAACAAGTATATGTGTTCTTAATTAACCTTATTTCTTCTGGACGATTTAATAAGCTTTTACCTATAGGAAATCTTCCTCTAATCTCGGTTTCCCCTCTATGGAATTTTGGCCTCTCATCAAGAATTTGTCTCAAAATATTATGTGTCATTGTTCTAAAAAAGTGTATTTTCTACTTTTAAAGTCAAATAGTTTCTGCCAGCTTTATAAACTTTATAGAAATTTTTTTCAACGTAAATAATATTAAAAAGTAGATAATTGCAGACAGACTTATCAATAATATTATATTAACATTCTTAAAAATAATTAAAAAGACTAACATTACACTTGAGGCTACGATTATTTGTAAAGAGTTCTTAAAAACATTTGTTTTATATATTGATCTATTTATTGTAAAAAGAAGCAAAAATAGAACAATCGCTTCAGTTATAACGAGAGACAAAGCAGCTCCAATATAACTTAATCGAAAAATTAATATTACATTTAAAAGTAAATTAATTACTGTTCCAAAACCACTAATAACCATGTGTTTTTTCTGTTTATTTATTGCGTCCAAAAGATTACCAGCCGGATTGCTTAAACATATAAATAAAAACGCCCAACTTAAAATTTTTAAAACTAAGGCTGAATTAGCGAACTCATTTCCGTAAATTATAAAGATAATTTTATCCGCTAGAAATATGTTGCCTATTGCTACTGGTAGCCCTAGAGTTAACAAATAGTTTACAGATTTCCTGTAGGCAGATTTTAGCGACTCTACTGAAGTATTTGAAAGTTTTGAAAAAATGGGGAAAACAGAACTTATGAATAAGGTGGGAAAGATAATTAAAGAAAAGTAAATGTTATAAGCAGCATTATATAAACCAACTGCAATATCACCTTTTGTCATGAATAAAATGACCGTTGCTATCCTAAAATAGATCCCAACAAAAATAAGAGAACCTGTAAATGGCCACGTTTCTACAAATAATCGTTTCCAAAAAGTAAAATCAACGTTTGGGGAAATTCTTGTAAAACGCTTTATCATAAAAACATAAGTAATTATTAAACCAACCAGTGCAGCAATAATGTAACCTTGAATTAAAATCTGAATGCTTAATTTTTGCCAAATCGTAACAAGAACAATGCATATTAATATAAGAGAATAAATTATTCTGCTTATAGCTTCATATTGCATTTTTTCAAATGCTCGAAAAACGGACTGAAAAAATCCTGTAAAACTTTGAATAATCGTACAAATCGTAGCGAGATAAACAAGCTGTTTAACTTCTATTGTTTTTCCTAATAACTGCATTACGATAAAAATCAAGCTAAATGTGACAATGCTTAAAGCTAGTTTTATGACAGAAATATTATTTACATATTTCTTTACTAGCTTTCTATTTTTGGCAACATCTCTTATAGTTAGGGTTGAAAAACCAAAATCAATAAAAACTGCAAATAATGCAGCAATAGTAAAAGCAAAACTAAATTTACCATAACCTTCCACTCCTAAATATCGAGCAATAAATATAGTCAGAAAGAACATTAAACTTTTAGAGATTATTTCGGCAAACAAAAGCCAAAATGTGTTTTTAAAAATGGTTTGTTTAATAGTATGATTATCTAAAAAGAGACTCTTTATCCTGATAAGATTTTTAATGCCCATATTACTTTTTTATGATATGATATATTGCATTTTATCATTAACCTAGATTTAGCTTCTAATGGAAAAAGCAAAGATAAGCAAAAAGGTTGTTGTCATTTTAGTTATTTTTACAATTATTATTTTGGGTTTTTTTGCTTTTAAGTTTTTGACTCCGTTTGGTGCAACCGTTAAATATCAATTTAGTTCAATTCTTCATCGTGACAAGCTGTCCAAGATTAAAGGCGCGGAAGAAACAAGTAGTTTTAAGCCCGGCGAAAACGGAGTCTTACAAATCCCCCAACAGACAATAAGACAAAATATTGTCACCTTTAATCTGAAGCTAATCACCAAGCCAATTGAAGGCGTTTGGGTAAATCTAAAATTCAAGGGGAATCCTAAAGAAATTAAGATCGGCGTGCGCGGATCGGAAAAAGAAAAATATCAATATCTGCCTTTGTATAACCAAATTCTGAACTCACTAACATGGGGCCAGACTATTGAAGGCAAGACAACTTTTTGGCAGAGAGAGAAAAAGTATCAAAGTCTCGCTAATTTAGTCAGCCAGCCGCCGGTCGCTGATGATACTAAAGTCGCTTCTTATTTTTTTGATCCATCTGATATTGTCATGAAAGAAAGCGGCCCATCATCCCAAGGCAATCTGAAAATCGAAAAAACTTTAAGGGGTACGCATACTTTATTGCTAAAAGTTGATAAAAAGCCTTTGTTATTGACGGTGGTAAAACAAGATGCCAATAATTATAAAGGCGAAGATAACCTTTCCATCCAAGTTTTTAACAGCCAACAAAATAAAATTACCGAACAACTCATTTCTGATGACGGAGTAACTGATGCCGGCGGGTTAGCCATGGCTTCACAAAAAAGCGAAATAAAGATTGATGATATCAAACCCGGCATCTATAAAATTATCCTTCAGGACATGACGAAAAATGCCGATGTAAGGATAAAATCAGTTGAAGTTAATCAGCCATCATTAGTTTTTCAAAAACCCGTTTTTGTTGTTGATGAAAAACCAGTGACAATTTGGACTAACTCAAAAAAAATTACGATGTCTACGCCCCATGTAGAAGGTATTCAATCAGTTAAACTCGATGGTAAATATGATTTAAAAGTGGAAAAAGAAGGGAAAGAATTTACGTTTGATTTGAATAATCCTGATTCAAAAACCGCCTCATCTTCTGCCGGAAGTACTCAAACTCTTCATAAGCTGGAGATTCCTAAAAATGATTTAATCATAACCGGCGATGGCTATTTTGCTTTTTCTAAAGAATCATTTTTTGATCCGGAGCCGATAAAAACAATTGATTTATCCAAAGTGACTGATATTAATAAAATCGACTACATTCTTGCTAATTACCAAGCGGCGAAAAAAGTGTCCTCCTCCGCTAAAGCTTCGGCGGACGAAGGTGAATGGTATATGGCCCAAGCATATTTTGATCCTAAAGACATTGTAATTGATGGTGACAATTTATATTTCTCGCTTGAGTCGCCGGAATTGAATAGTTATGGCGGTGAGATTGTGATTGATAGTTTGGAAGTAACGGTTAAAAAACCCGGCTGGTTTTCCAAACCAGAACCAGTAAAAGAATCTGTATCAGCTGATGACCAGAAACAAAATATTTTACAAAAGGCCCAAGAATGGCTGGGGGCTAAGTGGAACCAGTTAACAAACTGGGTTAGTAATGCCTGGCAGAAAGTGTTTAAGAAAACTCCGGGCGCAATAACGATTACTAATCCTAAACTTAGCCCGACGCCATCGCCTAGCCCAAGTCCGAAACCTTCGCCATCACCCCCGCCTTCGCCAACACAGAAGATTACTAATTACGTCAGAATCTTAAACGGCGGGGCAGGGCAGGGCAGTGCCGGAGAGTTTGCTAAAGTATTACTGGGAGCCGGTTTTACCAAT
>Ga0180009_10006484_pt1 | contig 12251 bp, 13 predicted proteins | sample OS_PC_MetaG_FD_123537 | JGI IMG/M metagenome (GOLD analysis project Ga0180009, IMG submission 123537) | Groundwater microbial communities from the Aspo Hard Rock Laboratory (HRL) deep subsurface site, Sweden - OS_PC_MetaG | ecosystem: Environmental > Aquatic > Deep subsurface > Groundwater...
AAATAAAAATTATTGGAAACTTTGGGTATACATTCTCCCTTCCCATTCGTTACACTCGAGGGTCGATTCCCCTCCCTTAATGGGAGGGGGTAGGGGGAGGGTTGAATATGTTTTCGAAAGTATACTACAAAGCTTATATTTGAATTTTTAAAAATTTAAATAATTGTTAATTAAGCTTTAAAAATTATGAACAATAAAAGACCTCCATGGAATGAATATTTTATGAGTATAGCAAAATTAGTCTCAAGTAGGTCAACATGCTTGAGAAGAAAAGTTGGTGCTATAATAGTTAAGGACCGTAGAGTACTAAGTACCGGTTACAACGGAGCTCCAAAAGGAATTACCCATTGTGAAGTAGTAGGTTGTTTAAGAGAAAATTTAAATGTACCTGTAGGTGAAAGACATGAGATATGTAGAGGACTTCATGCAGAGCAAAATGCGATAATACAAGCTGCTTTACATGGAATTGAGATAGAAAATGCTGTTATTTATACAACTAATCAACCATGTTCTATATGTGCAAAAATGATAATTAATTCAGGTATAAAGAAGGTTTATTATTTTGAAAAATATGAAGATAAATTAGCAGAAGATTTATTAAGAGAAGCAAAAGTAGAGTTAATTAAATTAGAGTAATTATAGGAAAAGGAACGGATTTGAATATCTTAGATCATTTCTTCTTGAAAGTTTTAATACCAATAAAAATAGGTCCGTTGAATCTTTCAATCACCAATTTAACAGTTTGGATGCTTACTGCAGTAGGTATTCTATTTTTAGCAATGTTTTATTATTCAAGAAAAATAACCATAATACCTAAAACTGGGCAAAATGTATTAGAAATGATAGTAGAGTTCATTAGAGATAATATAGCAAAATCCACTATGGGTGTTGATGCCAAATATTGGTGGCCTTTTATAGGAACGCTTTTTTTATTTATATTAGTTAATAACTTGATCGGGATATTACCAAATTCTTATGTACCATCAAGTAATATTATATTCTCAGCTACATTAGCTATAATGGTTTTCTTTGTGGTTCAGATTGCAGGGATTGCAAAGACTGGAATAAAGGGCTATTTAAAAAATTTCTTTGTTCCTGGAGTACCGAAGTGGCTATGGATATTTATTGTACCAATCGAAATTGTTACTTCTTTAGCTAAACCATTCTCACTACTTATACGTCTTACAGCTAATATGTTAGCAGGTCATATAGTTATTATTGTTGTAATTTCGTTAATTACTTTTTTTAAAAACTATTTTATTGCAATTCCAGTTGTATTTTTTGCATTACTTATTTGTCTTTTTGAAATATTTGTTTCAGCTGTTCAAGCTTACATTTTTTCTATCTTGACAGCAACATATATTAAAATGATTATTCACCCAAAGAACTTATGAAAGGAGGAAAAATTGAATTCACAGGCTATGGGTTATTTAGCAGCAGCTATTATTATAGGATTGGGTACAATTGGTCCAGCTTTAGCAATTGGTATGATGTCAAAAGCAGCTTTAGAGGGTATGGCAAGACAGCCTGAAGCAGCGAGTCGCATACAGAATGCACTATTTATTGCCTTAGCATTTGCGGAGGCTATTGCTCTTTATGCTCTGGTAGCAAGCATACTTCTTATTTTTACTGCTAAATAATTGATCAAAAAAAGGAATCTAAAATTTTTAATAAATATATTTATGAGGTGTTTTTAGCTTGGAAGAAATATTAAGATTAATAAATCCTGTGGAGAGCACATTCTTTTGGTCTTTAATAACTTTTTTAATATTTTCTTTTTTGCTTTGGAAGTTTGTCTTTCCAAAAGTTACAAAAATAATTAAAGAGAGAGAAAAAAAGATTCAAAATAAAATAGATGAAGCTGAGAGAACTAAAGAGGAAGCTGCTAATCTTTTAGATGAGTATAAGGAAAAGATTAAAAAAGCAGAAAAGGAAGCTCATAAGATAAGAGAAAAAGCTAAAAAGGATGGTCAAAGGCTAAAAAAAGAAGCAATAGAAGAAACAAGAAAAGAGATAAAAGACTTGCTTTCACTAGCTCGACATCAGATTGAGATAGAAAAGAATAGAACAGTTAGTGAAATAAAGAACTATATATCAGAAATGGTCATTGCTGTAAGTGAAAAGGTAATAAAAAAGTCTTTAGACAAAGAGGATCATTTAAGACTTATAGAAGAATCTATTGCTGAAATTACGAGGGAAAAGATATGACATTTAAAAAATTTTATGAGGACTATGAATCATTGCTCAGAACAGTAGTTGAAAAAAGTGAAATTAAAGAAATGGAGTTGATTAAAAAAGAGCCTAAAAAGGTTTTAGTTGAGGTAATGACATCTATTCCCATAGGTGGTGAATTGAAATCAGAAGTAAAAAGAAAATTAAGAGGCTATCTTGGTAGTGAAATTATATTAGACAATATTGTTTCACCACTTATTGATGGAGGTGTAATTGTTAAGATAGGTAACAAAATTTATGATGGTAGCTTAAAGCGGGTTTTAGAAAAAATAAAAGAAAAGATGTCTGAAATTGATCTCTCAGGACAGGATTTATTAAGAAATATAAATTTAGAATCTCTTGTTTCACCAGAAACTACTATTTTTAAGAATATAAAAGATTATGAAGACAAATGATACAGCAAAATTTATAATTGAATTTATAAAAAGAGTGAGATTAGAAAGGAAATTTGAAGAATTAGGAACTATTCTTGAAGTAGGAGATGGTATTGTAAAAGTAGGTGGACTTCCAAATGCCATGTTAGGTGAGATACTGGAATTTCCAGATAATAAATTCGGATTAGCTCTAAACTTAGATAAGAAAGAAATTGGAGCAGTACTTTTGGAGGAAACAGGTCACCTTGAAGCAGGAGATGTTGTTAGATCAACTGGAAAGATACTCCAGGTGCCAGTCGGGGAAGAACTACTTGGAAGAGTAGTTAATTCCCTGGGATTTCATTTGGATGAAAAAGGACCAATAAGAACTTCAAATTTTAGACCTGTTGAGTCAAAAGCACCTGAAATAATTGATAGAATGTCAGTTAATCAACCACTACAAACTGGAATATTATCAATAGATTCTATGATTCCTATAGGGAGGGGACAGAGAGAGCTTATAATTGGAGATAGAGATACTGGAAAAAGTTCTATAGTTTTAGACACCTTGATCAATCAAAGAGAAAAAAATATATATTGCATATATGTTTCCATTGGACAAAAAGCATCATCGGTGGCTGAGATCATTAAAGAACTTCAGGATAATTTAGCTATGGAAAAGACAATAGTTGTTAGTTCTCCAGCATCTGACCCAGTTTCACTTCAATTTCTTGCTCCATATACAGGATGTGCTATGGGGGAATATTTTATGTATAATGGTGAAGATGCTTTAATTATTTATGATGATCTCTCAAAACATGCAGTTGCTTATAGAGAACTTTCACTACTTTTAGGCAAGCCACCAGGAAGGGAAGCATATCCAGGAGATATATTTTATATTCACTCTCGACTTTTAGAAAGAGCAGCAAAACTTTCTGAAGAAAAAGGTGGTGGTTCCTTAACTGCAATTCCAATAGTTGAGACACAGGAAGGGGATGTCACTACTTTCATTCCCACCAATATAATTTCCATATCTGATGGACAAATTTACTTAGATGCTGACCTTTTCTATGAAGGTGTAAGACCTGCTATAGATGTTGGAATATCTGTTTCCAGAGTTGGAGGAAGTGCTCAAATTCCTGCAATGAAAAAGGTTGCTGGTAAATTGAGACTGCATCTAGCACAATATCGAGAGTTAGAAGCTTTCACCCAGTTTGGTGTTGAACTTGATTTAACCACTAAAAAGAGAATTGAGGAAGGAAAGAGATTAGTTGAAATACTAAAGCAAAAACCTTTATCTTTAATTTCAGTTGAAGATCAGGTGGTGATTTTATATGTAGCAGTAAATGGATATTTGGACGATATAGACATTTCTGAAGTAAAAAGTTTTACCAAAAATTTATTAGTTTTTATGAAAGAAAATTTTAATGATATATTTAGAGAGATTAGAGAAGGCGGAGACTTAACTTTTGATTTAGAAACCAAACTGAATGAAGTAATTACTAAGTTTAAATCAACTAATGAAACTGAAAATACTTAAACTTTACCTATAGAAACCGAAGACATTTAAACTTGATTTATAGATATTGAAGATATTTAATCCTGACTTTAGTAAAGAATGGAAAGATTAAAAGATATTGAAAAAAAGATAAAAAGAATAAAAATCACAAAGAGGTTGACCAAAGCATTAAGCTTGGTTGCATTAAATCTTATATATAAAAATCAAAAAAAACTTACAGGTGTAAAGTTATATTCTGATGAAATAGGAAAGATATTTCATATATTAATTAAAAAAATGGAAAATGAGATTTCTCATCCATTCATTAAAACTGATAAAGATGAGAATACTATACTAATATTGATTCTTACTTCAGACAAAGGTTTGTGTGGCAATTATAATGTTTTGATTTTTGAAACTCTAAATGAATTAGTAAAAAAATTAGAAGGTAAAAAGAGAGAATTTTATGCTGTTGGGAAAGAGGGAGTAAAGCATCTAAGGAAAAATCAGATCAATATTTCAAAACATTATTTTAAAGTATCAGAAAATCCAACAGTTGATCATGCAGATGAAATCACTAATGATATAATAGAAGCTTTTTTATATAAAGATATTGATACAGTATATATTTTATATACAAAATTTATCTCATTTGCTTATCAGAAACCAGTCTTCTTTAAAATTTTACCTATAGATAAAAATATTTTTACAGTATTAAAAGATGAAGAAAAAGATTTAGAAAGTGAATATTTAAGGTTTCTTTTGGAACCTTCAGGTGAAAAAATTTTTTCAAACTTTATTAATAAGTATATAAATTCCATAATTTATAAGGTATTAGTTGAGGCTTCATTGTCCGAAAATGTATCAAGGCATATGGCTATGCAAAAAGCTACAAATAATGCTGAAGAAATGGTTAATATATTAGTAAAGAGATTTAAAAGAGCAAGACAAGAAAATATATCAAGAGAGCTTGAGGATATTATTTTAACAAGCCAAGCTCTTAAGAAAATTAGTTATTAATTTAAATTAATAAATCTTTAATAGAGGTTTAGGGATGATTGTTGGAAAGGTAATTAGAGCATCAGGATCAATAGTAGACACACAATTTCCTCCTGGTGCTATACCCGAAATTCATAATGCATTAGTTATCAGTGAAAGGGTAAACTCAACCAAAATAAACATTATATTAGAGGTACAACGACATATAGGAAATAACGAGGTTAGGACAATAGCTCTGTCACCAACTGAAGGTGTAAAAAGAGGAATGCGAGTCATTGACACTAAAAAACCAATTACTGTTCCAGTAGGTAAGGAAACACTGGGTAGAATGTTTAATGTCTTCGGTAAAGTGATAGACAATGGTCCACCAATTCAGACTGAAATGAAATGGCCCATCCATCATAAACCACCAAAACTTAAACATATTAAACCTTCAAAAGAGATATTTGAAACGGGAGTTAAAGTAATAGACTTGCTATGTCCATTTATAAAAGGTGGGAAGATTGGATTTTTTGGCGGGGCGGGTGTTGGTAAAACCGTACTAATTATGGAACTAATTCATAATGTTGCTACTGAACACGGAGGGTTTTCGGTATTTGCAGGGATTGGAGAGAGAGCGAGAGAGGGAAATGAACTATGGTTACAAATGAAAAATTACAATGTTTTAGATAAAACTGTTTTGGTTTTTGGACAGATGAATGAAAGTCCTGGTGCACGGTTTAGAGTGGGATTTACAGCAATCACAATGGCTGAATATTTTCGTGAAGTAGAGAATAAAGATGTACTAATTTTTATGGACAATGTTTTCAGATTTGTCCAAGCTGGTATGGAAGTCTCAACACTACTTGGAAGATTACCTTCAGTTGTTGGATATCAACCAACTTTAGGTACAGATGTGGGAAGGTTGCAAGATAGAATAATATCCACAATAAATGGCTCTATTACCAGTGTCCAGGCAATCTATGTTCCAGCAGATGACTTAACAGATCCTGCTGTAGCTACAATCTTCACACATCTTGATTCAAGCTTAGTTCTTTCAAGAAAGATTGCAGAACTTGGAATATATCCCGCAGTTGATCCCTTACAATCATCATCAAGAATCCTTGACCCCTTGTTTGTGGGAGATGAGCACTGCAATATTGCAAGAAGAGTTCAAGAGGTGCTAAAGAGATATAGAGATCTGCAAGATATCATTCCCATTATCGGATTTGAAGAACTCTCCGATGACGATAAATTAATTGTTAATAGAGCAAGGAAGATTCAAAAATTCTTATCTCAACCCTTCTTTGTAGCCAGTCAATTTACAGGAGTCACTGGAAAATATATTCCAATATCCGAGACTATAAAAGGTTTTAAAAAAATAGTTAATGGAGAGATGGATAAAATACCAGAAGAGAAGTTCTATATGAAAGGTACAATAGAAGATGTTTTAAAATAATAATTATTTTGAATTACTATTTTGTTTTGTGTTTAAATGGCAGAGAGAGAATTAAATTTAAAGATTATAACACCAAAAGGCATAGAACTTGATGATAGGTGTGAGACTGTTACCTTAAGTACAATTGATGGTAAGATAGGGATATTACCAATGCATATTCCCCTAATTACTGTTTTAAAGAAGGGAAGATTAAAGTTTCTTAAAGAAAATAAGGAAATATTTCTTCAAATAGATGGAGGAATTGCTAAGATTAAAGACAATATAGTTACTGTTATTACTCCATCATTTAAAATTTCATCTTAGATAAAAGTTAAGAGTTATGGAAAAATATGTAATAGAAGGGAACAAAAAATTAAAAGGAAGAGTCAGATTAAGTGGTGCAAAAAATTCAGCTCTTAAGATAATGGCAGCAGCAATTTTAGGTAATAGCCCATCAGTTATAGAGGATATTCCGCGAATAAAAGATGTAGAGGTAATGATGGAAGTTTTAAAAACATTAGGAGTAAAAGCAGAATTTATTGATAAGAATATAGTTAAAATAGATCCATCATCAATAAGTAATTACAACACTCCATATAAATTGATAAGAAAGATGAGGGCTTCAATTACTATATTGGGTCCATTAATAGCAAAGATGGGAAAAGCAAGAGTTGCTCTACCTGGTGGATGTAACATTGGTACTCGACCCATAGACCTTCACTTAAAGGGTCTTTCAAAATTAGGAGTTAAGATAAGTCAAGAATCTGGTTGTATAGAAGCAACTACACCAAATGGTCTTATGGGTAATTATATTTCTATGGATTTTCCCAGTAGGGGAACAACTGAAAATATACTGATGGCATCAGTACTTGCAAAAGGTAAGACAGTTATTGAGAATGCAGCAAGGGAACCAGAACTTGTGGATTTGGCTAATTTTCTTGTAGCTATGGGAGCAGATATTCAAGGAATAGGAACTGATAGATTGATAATAGAGGGAGTAAAAGAACTAAATGGAATAAGATATAGAATAATAACTGATCCCATTGAAGCTGGCACATTCTTAGTAATGGCAACTGTCACTAAAGGAGAAATATTTATTGAAGGAGCAAAACCCGAGATGATAAGGATGGCTATAAATAAATTTAGGGAATGTGGAGTAAATATTATAGAAAAGGATAACGGTATTTTAGTTTCTATGGATAAAAAACCAGAACCTACTGATATTTCCACTCTACCATTTCCAGGATTCCCAACAGACTTGCAACCATTAGCTACTGTACTTCTATCCTTGTCTTTTGGCGTTAGTATTATAACCGAAAACATATTTGAGAATAGATTTACTTATATTAGTGAATTAAATAGAATGGGAGCTGATATAAGGACAGATGGTCATCATGCAGTTATTAGGGGAGTAGATAAATTAACAGGAGTACCTGTTACAGCTCCAGATTTAAGAGCAGGTGCAGCTTTAGTTACAGCAGGTCTTGCTGCTGAAGGAACAACTGAAATATATGATATACATCACATAGATAGAGGATATGAAAACTTAGAAGATAAATTAACGAAATTGGGAGCAAAAATCTCAAGAGTAAAATTAAACAATATTAAGTAATATTTTTTATTATTTAATAAGAATGGATTAAAATATTTTCAATTAAATAAAGAATTTCAAAATTTTATTAATGAAGAATATAAAAGCTAAAAACAAAAGTGTAAATAAAAAAAGGATACTAAAAACATCAGTTATCTCTCTAATAGTAATTTTAATTGTTATATTATCAGGAGTAGGTATATACATTTATAGAACAATCTATGGTGTTACCGAAACCTGGAAACAAAAGGAACCAGAATCAGAATTGGCACCTGAAATTCCAACAGAGCCTATTAATCTTATTTTAGTTGGAGTAGATGTAGGAGATGGAGAGAGGGAAAGGGAACCACTCGCTGATACAATTATGATTATAAGAATAAATCCGAAAGAAAAAAATGGATTTCTAATCTCAATACCAAGAGATACATATGTAGAAATTCCAGGATTTAGCTCTCAAAAGATAAATGCCGCTTTTGCTCATGGAGGTATAAATCTTCTTATCAAAACAGTAGAAAATTTTTTAAATATTCCTATTCATCATTATGTAGTTTTAGATTTTCAAGGATTCTCAAAAATAGTTGAGGAATTAGGTGGTGTAGATATTTATGTTGATGAACCATTACATGATGAATTATCTGGAGCAGATTTTTCAGTTGGAGAACATCATATGGATGGAGAGAATGCATTAGCATATGTGAGGTGCAGAAAAACTGCTGGTGGAGATATTACAAGAATTCAAAGGCAACAAAAGTTTTTAAAAGAGATGGCTAAACAACATTTCAATATAAAAACTATACTTAAGGCTGGAAAATTAGCAGAGATATTAGCTCAAAATACTAGATCAAGTCTTGATTTCTCAGAACTCACAAAATATACAACCCAGGCATTAACATTTAAACCAGAAAATTTTCAAGCAGTTGTTATACCTACTGAACCAAAAATGATAGATGATATATCATATCAAGTTCCTTTGGTGGATGAGATAAAAGTTATGATGAAGAATATAAAAGAAGGAAAACCTGCGATGAAATACTCAGCTCAATACGATGATATGGGAGAAACACCATCCATAATGGAGGTTGGTAAAAATTATAAAATAGAAATGAAGATAAAAAATACTGGCTATTTTACATGGCCATGTAAAGAAACAGATAGTATTAATTATGTTTCTATGAGCTATCACTGGATTGATGCAGAAACTGGACAATCAGCTGAAGTACCAGAAAGAGAGAGAAGGAGTACAATTCATTGGGATGTCGAATCAGGTAAAGAGGTAATAATTGATGTGAATATCTCACCACCTCAAAAACCAGGAAAATATATTCTTCAATATGATATGGTACATGAGGGAGTTACATGGTTTTCAGGGCATTCATTTTCAAGGGGTGGTGTTCCAACCTTAAATATGGAAGTAGAAGTTATCCCTGCTCAATAATGACTCTTTATTATTTTTTGATAATTTTAGCAGGCACACCTGCAGCTAAGCAATTAGCTGGAATGGAATCTAAAACAAGTGAGTGAGCTCCAATAACAGAATTCCCTCCGATTTTAACTGGACCTAAAACAGTAACTCCAGTATATAAAACAACATTATCTCCAATTTCAGGATATCCTGGTTCACCAAGATGAAATATTGAATGACCAATACCACCTAAAGTTACATTATGTAACATAGAGACATTTTCTCCAATCTTTACTCCTCTTCCAATTACAACACCTGATGAATGCCATATTCTACATCCTCCTCCAATTTCCGCACCAGGATCAATATCTGCTCCAGTTAGAAAGTAATTTATTCTGCAAAGAATCTCTGCAATAAATTTTAATTTTTTGAGATAAAGCCATCTATAAAATCTATAAAATACAATAGCTTGAACACCAGGTTTTACTAATAGAATCCTTATAGTCTGTAATAGATTGGGTTTACCTTTTAAAGTTCCTCTATCACTAAAAAGTAGTTCTATATCTCCTCTTAAACCTGTTTTTAATTTCTTATTTCTCATTTTTTTTAAATTTCTTTTTTAGTAGAATTCTATTTATTTTCTATTATATTAAAAAGATCTATTTTTAAATAGATTAAATATTAATTAGTATAATCAAAATCTATCTCTTATTCTTGATATTTGAATTGGCAATAATAAAAATGGGAGAGGGTCTCTTATATCAAAATAAGCATATGTTTTTTTACCTTTATGATGAGAAAACCATTTTCGTAAAGGTAATCTATTTCCCATATGATCACCATTTCTATATCTTAAAAAGTATATAGTATCTCTAGGAATATCCCACCATTTTATTCCATCTACCTGATTTTTAATAGAAAATTTATCACCTATAAGATCTCGATAAGCAATGTAGGGAAGATCAATTCCGGTAAAAGTTGTTAGATAGATATAGTTTGATGCCCTGCAATTTATCTCAATGAGTTTGAATTTTTTATCTCTTGAATCAAGTTTAAATTCTATTTCAGATATTCCATAAAATTTTATTTTCTTAATTAATAGTGAACTTAATTCAACAATTTCTTGAAGATATATACTCTCAAATAGAGTTCCTGTACCAAAATCAGAAGGAAGTTGGTGAATCTTCCTAGCTGTAAGAGATGTCAAAATTTTATGATTCTTATCACTATATGCAGCAATCGTATAAATTTGGTCAATAGTTCCTGGTATTTCTTCCTGAATGATTGTAGTAAAATTATATTTTTTTACATCCTTAAATAAAAATATCAATTCGTCTTTATTTTTAGCTCTAAGAGCCTTTGTTCTATATGTTTTGACAAATTGGTATTCTCTATTTATGTTTTGATTTTCATATTCAAATTTTGCAATTGGTTTAATTATTGCAGGAAATTCAATTTTTTTTGCAATTTTCTTAACTTCTTCAATAGTTTTAGGATAATAAGTTTCTGGTATATAAAGACCAGCATCTATTGCTTTGTTATACATTCTATACTTATCTACACAGCTTAAAAGAACTTCCCAAGAAAGATAATTAGAATAAAAATATTCACTTAACTCCTTTTGATATTTGGTTAATAAAAACATATAATAATCATCCATCATAAATAGTACTGATTTTTTATTCATTTTGGAGCCAATCTCAAGTAAGAAATTAACGAACTTTTTTTCATCTCTTAAAGGGTTAGGACATAATACTCCTTTGCAATATTTTGAGTAAAAGTTCGAAGTCAATCTACTATAATCCAAAGAAATGATAGGTATACCTTTTTGACCTAAACTTCTAATAAATCCCAGACTATTGGTACCTCTTGCTGGAACTACTATAGCCGATATATTAGAATGAAGAAATTTATCTTTTGAGAATTTTTCTCTATACATAATTAATATATTTTTGTACAATTTTTTGAATATTAAATTTATTAACTAGTAAATCAATATTTTTTTGATATTTTGTAATATCTTCTTTTATAAAATTTATCATTTTATCTTTCAAATCTTCTGCATTTTCAGGTTTTACTACTAAACCTACTCTGTATTTTTTAACCAATTTACCCATATCTCCAACATTACTAACAATTACAGGTTTTTTCATTTGAAGCGCATCTGAAAGAACTACAGGTATACTTTCTATTCTTGAGGGTATAATTAAACAGTCACAAACCCTTAGATATTTTACTGCTGTTTCTGGATTAGCATATCCATTTACATTTATAAAATCTTTAAGATTATATTTGTCAATTTTTTCATGAATTAATTTTTCAAGTGACCCACCACCGAATACATGTAACTTTATCTCTTTTATTTCTTTAGATAACAGATTGGTTGCATCTATTAAAATGTCTATACCTTTTTCCTTCTCCCATCTTCCAATAAATAAAAAATTGGTCTTTTCTTCATCAACTGATGCTTTACCTTTAAGATTAATTGGAAGAGTTCTACAAGTAGGAAGAAATTTAGTTTTTTTTCCACATATTTTTTCTACACATTTGGCAAACTCAATTCCATCAGCAAACCTGTTTTCAGCATTTATAAGAATTTTTTTTACTAATCTCTCTCCAAAAGGGTATTTACTCCTGTTCCAAATATCAGAGCCTAAAGCCCAGACATCATATGGAATTCCTGTGAATTTTTTAATAAAATATGTAAATAGACCACTTGGTATAGTCCACATGGCAAGACATCTATCTATCTTTCTATT
>Ga0180009_10006485_pt1 | contig 12250 bp, 13 predicted proteins | sample OS_PC_MetaG_FD_123537 | JGI IMG/M metagenome (GOLD analysis project Ga0180009, IMG submission 123537) | Groundwater microbial communities from the Aspo Hard Rock Laboratory (HRL) deep subsurface site, Sweden - OS_PC_MetaG | ecosystem: Environmental > Aquatic > Deep subsurface > Groundwater...
GGAGTTGAAATTTATATTCCGAAAATATCCCTAATTTAAGGGGTATTTCTGTTTGGGAGAAGTTCTAACTTTGGCGCCCTCGAGCTAGAGTTCGAACCTGATGTAATAAAAAAATGTCCACCATAAAACAATATATTCTCTTGTTATGAAAAAAATACATTTGTATAATAAAGTTATCTTATTTTTAATTATAATATACTATGGCTGGAGATCGTCATACACCTAGCAAAGGAGAAGTCGGGGAACCAAATCTAAGTCTTGATTTTTTATTAGATCAAACCTTGAATAGTTTGTTAGAGAATCGTCAATTTAAAACTACAAAAGAATTACATCTAGCGCTAACAGATAATGCTTATTTTACTTCTGAACGTCCTACCATAATATTAGACATGAAAAATCCTGGAGCAAGTGAAGCAGAGGTTCGTAAGCTGACTAGAGAGATCAATATTAATGGAAATGATACAAGAGTCGAATTTACCATTAGAGACTACGCTAGAACTGGTCATGAGGCAAAAGTTCTCGAAGAGGTAAAAGAGCTTGGCTAGTTTATATCAAACAAGTTCTAATCATCTCTATCTCCCGGAGTTTTAGGCTTAAATTAGCCTAATTGAGGTAATAAAAGAAGAGGTTCTGAGGCCTCTTTTTTGGTAATAAAAAACCACGTCCGGAGATTTAGTATGTGAAATTACTAGCATGATGACAAATCGCCTGATGACTACATGAAAATGATTTTCAATTAATTAATCAGTCGCCTTATCGGCTAAGTAAATCCCTGATTCAGTAACTACTTCAGCTCCTCGATAAAGACCATAATACATTCGCCAATTATTCCCTGTCTCTATAATGTAGGGATCTTGCGGAGAAATACTATTACCTAACTCTTGAATTTGTGGGTAAGGATTTATAGTAAAATCAAGTCCATTGTTAGAGACAGCGGAAAAAATCCCCCCACCATTGCCAGTCGCCCCGGCAAAGTAAAGCTCGATCTCCCCTGCCGAATTTTCAATAGGAAAAGCGTGGGCAGCCCGCGAACCAATTAGAGGAGAAACAGTAGAATTTATCCTCATCCCATTCTCGTGAGTAAAATTTAAACCATCACTAGCTACAGCGCTAAAAATGTCTGACCGCTCTGAACTTCCAGAACCACTTACTCCGGTATAATAAAGTCGAGAAGATCCATTGTCCAGCTCTATAATCCTAGGACCGCTGATGGTATCACATTCACTCCCCGCTGTATAACGAATCCCATCCTCTTGGGTAAAAGTCAAACCGTCAGATGAAACTGCGCTCAAAAACTGATTCTGCTCTAGCCCTCCTCCTGCGGGAACATAGAACATCCGCCATCCACCAGTAATTCCAGTCACATAAGGAAAAGCAGCGCTCTCCATTCTGGTTCCTGCCTCTGCTCTCCAATCAAGCCCATCATCTGAAACGTAGCTTTTAATAGAACCATACAATTCCCCATACATTCGGTATCTACCATCGCTAAGTTGAACGACGCTAACATCAAAAAAATGAGGCTCGGCGATAATTTTTTCGCCCTCAACATTCCAGGGGCTAGTATAAGTGGACTCTTCCGTAAAGCCGGCTACATCCACCCCACCACGGAATTTAGAATCATATGCAAAAAAGTCGTCCATTTCTTCGCTGAGAGTGCCATCTTCCTCAAAGGCTCTCACTTGTGGCCCACCGCCATTACCAGCACCAGTGATGATCTCTGCTTCATCATCGTCATCAATATCAATCATGTCGATGTTCGCTCCTACCGCCGGGTCACCGTAAGCATTCCAGTTGCCTAACACTGTTTGCTCATTATTATAGCGATAAACCTTGACCCAGGCCTGCCCATTTTTCAACTGGGAAACTGCTATTTCTGCTTTCCCATCATCGTCAGTATCACCGGCCGCCACATCCACGCCTGTTCTGGTAGTTTCTGCAAAAGCAAAGAATTGGATCGGCTTGAGAGTGCCGGTTTGGCTGTTTTCATTATAATCATAAACCCGTACTAAAGGTCCACCCCCGGTACCAGCACCGACGATTAACTCATCTTTGCCATCGTCATCTACATCTCCCATCGCCACCGTCGCTCCACATTCTATATTACCAAAAACATTAGCCTCGAAAAGAACAGTTTTGGCAGTATTATAACGATAGACCTTAACCCAAGCCTGACCATTGGAGAACTGGGAAACCGCAATGTCCTCTTTGCCATCGTCATCAAAGTCACCAGCTGCCACGTCCATGCCACCACGGAATTTACTATCGAAGGGAAAGAATTCTATCCCCCGTTGAGTACCATCCTTTTCAAAGACCCGCAGATGAGGACCACCGTTTTCACCTGTCCCTGTTATTATCTCATCTTCGCCATCAGCATCAATATCACCCGTGGCTACTCGTACTCCACCCCGATAAGAATTAGCATAGGCCATGAGCTTATCCGGCTCATCTTCAACATCGCCAATTTCGTCAAAAGACCGTACGTGCGGACCGCCGCCCGAGCCAGCACCGGTAATAATAGAAGCGGCTGAAGAGAGACCGGGGCAGAAGAGAACCAGAAAACCAACAAAAGTGAAAATAAACACGGCAACTCCGGCGGAGTATCTCTTGGCGAATACTTTAGTTTTCATTTTTTTATTTTTAATTAGCAAGTTACATTGATTGTAGCAAATATGACAGGGATTGTATAATTAATGCGACGGCCAATCAATAAACCAAATCTACCGCTGTAAAACAAGCCTGATTCTGCACCAAAGCCAAATTATCTGCTATTTTACCCCAATTTAGAGTTCGGAACCTGCCCGACCCCGGGAGTAAATCCATTTTAAGGCTTGTTTAAGCCTTTTTGTTTTGGACGGGGATCGGACGGTCGAACCGATTGTGATGGACTTAGCCAGGCTGCTCATATATAATGCATCTAAGCAATTAGATAACATCCACTTTATGATTAAACTAATACTTACCGACTATGATGGCGCCTATGCAAACCAAGGGGGTAAAGTTTTAGCACCAGCCAGAAAGCTAAAAGAGATCCTTCAAAAGAAAGGTATTACTGTTTCATTGGTTTCTGGAAGATCAATAAAAGAAGCTAGTAAAATAGTTAAGGAAAACCAACTTTCTCCTATATTTATTGCTGAATTAGGAGCTATCATATCTTATGGAGAGGAAGAAATCATCAACCATGGAGATCTAAAAAGCTATGAGGATAATGATAACTTTTTGAACTGTTTATCCGAGACAAATAGTCATGATGCGATGTATATAGTCGGCGCTGTAGACTTACTGTTAGAGAAGGCTAAAACAAGAAAAGAAAAACTTTTAATTTTCACTCCTAAGGACGGTCGGCCAGGTGATCCAAAAAACAATATTATGAACAAAAGAGGCACGGTTCTTTTGAGAGGAAATATAGACCTTAAATTATTCAACAAGCTTTTGCTTAATAATTTTCCCTATCTGGAAATTGTAGACAACGGCTTCATTGAAATTTCAAATTCCGATGAGACGCGAGATCATGCTTACCATCTAGTTATTAAAGGCGCAAATAAATGTTCAGCAGCAGAAATAATCCAAAAAAGGTTAAATTGTTCCCATAATGAAACAATGGCTGTCGGTGATTCTTTGGCTGATCTTGAGCTAATCAGAGTTAGTAGAAAGTTTATGCTTGTAAAAAATTCTGAGGTTAATCCTGGCATCATAATAGAAAAGTTCAAAAATAGCTTAAGTGTAGACGACACTCAAGGCTTAGTTAAAAAGATATTTGTCACTGAAAAATGTGGAAGTTTAGGGTGGGTGGAGGGTTTAGAAAGTATTATTAAATAGCAATCAATAAACCAAATCTGACCCTGTGCGGCTAAGTTTAAAGTGCCAAACAGGTTCTAACGTAGTCTAGCCCGCGGAGTTTTAGGCTTAAGCTAGCTTAATTTAGGTAATAGAAAAAGAGGTGTGAGGCCTCTTCTTTGGTTGGGATAGGATACGGCTTGTATCAATCTTGTCTAACTAATATGCACAGTATATAATTTAGCAGCATGAGTAAAAATACTACAAATTCTAGTAACACTAAAAAAGCGCTTGGTTTATTCGGAAAATATCTTTCCGTCTGGGTATTCTTGTGTATTGTCACGGGGGTCTTGATAGGTAAATACTTACCTATCGTCCCTACAACATTAGGTAAATTCGAATACGCTAGTGTATCTCTGCCAATAGTCATTCTGGTTTGGCTGATGATCTACCCGATGATGTTGAAAGTTGATTTCTCTTGTGTTAAAAAATGTTTTAAGCAGCCGAAAGGTCTAACTGTTACTCTAGTGACAAACTGGCTAATCAAACCTTTCACCATGTATTTTTTTGCCTTCCTGTTTTTCAACATAATATTCCAAAATTATATCGCCGATGCTTTAGCCAAAGAATATATCGCGGGAGCAATACTTTTAGGAGCCGCCCCTTGCACAGCCATGGTTTTTGTTTGGAGCCATCTCACTAAAGGTAACGCTACTTATACTTTAATCCAGGTGGCCATCAATGATCTTATCATTCTCGTAGCCTTTGCGCCTATCGTTTCGCTTCTTTTGGGTATTGGCGGCGTTGTTATCCCATATGACACTCTAGCCTTGTCGGTCGGATTGTTTGTGGTCATCCCCTTTTTAGCAGGCTACTTAACAAGAAAGGGACAGATAAAGAAAAACGGTAGTGAGCATTTTAAAAAGCAATTCCTCCCAAAATTTAAAGGGATTACAGAAGTAGGCTTACTATTTACCCTAGTCATTATTTTTTCTTTTCAGGGTGAGGTTATTTTAAGCAATCCACTACACATCGGCTTAATAGCGGTGCCGTTGATAATCCAAACCTGCTTTATTTTCTTCCTGGCCTACGTTTGGGCCAAAATATGGCGGGTTACTCATGACATTGCTGCTCCCGCTAGTATGATCGGAGCTAGTAATTTCTTTGAATTAGCGGTGGCGGTGGCCATTGTCTTGTTTGGTCTAAGTTCAGGGGCAACTTTAGTCACGGTCGTTGGTGTCTTAGTGGAGGTGCCAGTTATGCTGGCCTTAGTTAAGGTGGCAAATAGGACTAAGGGATGGTTTATGCGGCCTAATGACAAGATGGTCGGGGATAAAATACCAAACAGGTTCTAACACGCTCTAACACGCGGAGTAAATCCATTTTAAGAGTTGAAATGACATACAATCCAAATGCCATCGAAGTGAACTCAGTGACTCTCAAGTGTAAACTTGACGCCGCAATGCAACGACCCTTGACAATGTATCAAAGTGAACTATTATGATCATACTAAAACGGAGGTGACCCTTGGAAGCTCTTTACTATCTATGCTCCAGCGCCCTAATGTTGGGAGCCATGGGCATTTTCTCCATTCTATCAAAATCTTGCTCAGAAAAAATAATATCGGGCAAGAAAATAATAATCTGGGGGTCATGTTCAGGAGTAGCGATGATTGCAATCGTCGCAATGCTATCATTCTCTGAGGTGATAAATTGGCGGCATCTTGTGTTGCCATTGCTCTTTTCTGTGATCTCATACTTTGTTGCTCCAAAAATTAAATATTAAGTGATCATTTTAATCCCAGTCAAAAACATTGCACTGGTTTTTTTATTAAAAGTTATTGCGTTTCTGAGGAAATAATAAATGACGAAAATACTACAATCAATAATTATAGAAATTATTGGCATAATTATCTTAACTGCTGATACTAAAGGAATAATTAAAGGAAAAATAGGCGGATTTGGCGTTGGTGCATTTTTTGCTCCGATCTATGGAAAACAGCGTAGTGGCTTTTTCTGGCTATCAATATTTTATTATTTTCTCTTCGGGATTTTATTTATTACATCTAGATTTTTCGTCTGAATAGAAAAGATTTATTTATTCGAGCAGATCTAACCCATAATACCTAGCGATCTCTGAATTATAATTCCCAGCATATCCTTCTATGGCTTTCATATATCTTTTATAATCTTTGGGACAATCAGGAGAATTAATTTGATCTGTACAGCCTGTACCAAAACATGCCCTTTCGTGTTTTGGTAAATTCTGCCCTAATTTAATACCAAAAGGGATCGGTACAATTCCTGCAGCAAGGTAAAATATTTTAACTTTGCCCCGAGAAATATCTAATCGGGCATCGGTTCTTGCTTTTTTATAATCGTAGATTAAATTACTGCTTATCTTATTCATTATTTGTAGTCTATGATATGGACTCCGTACCAGTGTTCTTCCTCTTGGATACCGTAGTACTTATCATCAACCTTTATAAGAAAATCTTTATTGATCAATCGATGCCAAAAAGATTTCAACCACCCCTTCCGCACACGAATTAATGCCCAGGGATCTGCTGAATTAATATTAATTCCAATTCTACTTGTTATACTAATTTTCTGTTCCCAGATATCTAGCCAACGATCCAATTCATCGCTGGTCGACTCTTCGGCAATGATGTCACTTGGCTGATTAGAAATAATCGACATTCGCTGCCAAATATTTTGGATAAATTCCCTTTTCTGCTTTTGCCAACAAATAAATTTGAATTCTGGGACTGAAGCAATTAATTGTTTAATATCGACTTCTTCTTCCATATTTTTTTGATATATATTAATTATATACCAAAATTTTTATATTGAAATATTTTTATTTTAATCGTTGAAACAAATTCTAACCCTCTATAGCTCCTGGAGTTGAGATATTTTAAGGCTTAAACAGGTTTTTGGAAGAAGTTAGACGGTCGGATTGTGGGACAATAAATTTAAAATAACATTGACGGTTGAATGAATACTAGCTAAAATTCAGGTACTGAATAATTTACTTCTACTAAAACAGAAATGAATCAGGGTGAAAATGATGAACCTCCGGGAAGAGGTTTTTTTGACCCGCTTTCGGCTAAGCAACGAAGCGAACTATTACAACTAAATAATTCTTACCAAAAGAAGCCGATTTTGTGTTGGCCTTTTTTATTTATTTTTGAAATTAGTTAATATCTTAAAAAATGAGTAACAGCAAAAAGGAATTTTTAGGGAAAAAAATCCTTTTGGTAAATACCGGCTCCTCTATCAAAAAAAAATTCACTGTTGAAAGACTCAAGAAACTCGGGTTAACTATTATTGCCCTAAATAAGGAAATAAACTGGGCTAAGCCATACGTTGATCATTGGATTTTGGCTGACACCGCCAATCATCAGGAATCTTTGCAAGCAGCCAAAGCCTTTGCTTCCGAGCATCCCAATTTAATGTTTGAAGGGGTCATTACCTTTTGGGAAGATGATGTTCTATTAACCTCCAAAATATCTGACGCTTTTAATCTGATTGGCATCCCTCACGCAACTGCTCAAAAAGCTAGGAATAAATATCTTTTCCGCGATTTTTGTCGGCAAAATAATTTACCAACTCCACAAAATCAATTAGTTAGGACAAAAAAGGATCTAAATTATGTAAAAAAACATTTACGTTTTCCCTTAGTTATCAAGCCAGCTTATGGTTCAAGTAGCGCCTATGTTATTAAAATAAATAACCCCCAGGAGCTAGAAGACGCTTATTTATACATCAAAAAATCTCTTTCTACTGAAGTAGAATCAGCTCTGACTGACGGCTTAGACATTATAGTAGAAGAATATATTGATGGAGACGAAGTTGATATCGACATTTTATTGCAAAATGGTCGAATGAAATTTTTTTCTGTCTCTGATAACGACAAAACAGCTGAGCCATATTTTTTGGAAACTGGACATTCAATCCCTTCCAACTTACCGATTGATGATCAGGAGGCACTGATTGCTATGGCTGACGAGACATTAGAAAAACTTAATATCCAAAACGGCTGCATCCACTTTGAGGCTAAAGTTACTAATGAAGGACCGGTACCAATTGAAGTAAATCTACGGATGGGTGGAGATGAAATCCATGCTTTTATCAATTATGCTTGGCACGTTGATTTAATTGAATACGCCGCTAAAATTGCTCTCGGCGTTAATTTTCCTAAAATAATTAAGCCCCAAAAACCTTTCGACTACTTGATTAGCCAAGACTTTCTCCCTGAACATTCCGGAATTTTATCGCAATTTGAAATTGATTCGGAAATTAAAAAACAAAAAAATATTCTCGAACTAAAATTTCACAAAAAAATTGGTGACCCGGTTCTGTCCCCTCCTGACGGTTACGAATTTCTCGGTTGGATAACTACTAAAGGAGATAATTTTAATGATGCTCAAGACAATCTTGAAGAAGCAATAAAATGTGTGCACTACGAGATCGCTCGTTTTCATTCACTGTCTTCAATCGGTAAGACAGAAAGGAAAAACAAATTCGCCGCCGCTACTTTTAAAAAAGAATTTCTCGTCAAGGCAGCGAAGTTAGAAAAAATAAAACATAATGCATATCAAAGTATAAATATTGGGATTATTAATCCTAAAAAAAATGGTCGGGCTACCGATTCATTATTGACTCAATCCGTAAAAACCAAACTGCAAAATAAGGGATTTAAATTATTTTTTCTAGACTTTAACGACCTTACCAATTTTGGACAGAAGGTTAAAGAATATAATATCCATTTACTCCTTAATTTAACAGATGACTACAATAAGGAATCATCAGCTATTCAAGCCTTGATCGAACCTCTGAATATTCCGATTATTGGATCAGATCTATTCTGCGACAAATTGACAAAAGACTCGTTAAAAACAAGAAAGCTGCTCAGCTTTCACGAAATACCCATTATTGAATGGGAATTTATTAATTCTGAATCTGATGCTTTTGATATTGATCTGAACTTTCCTGTCAAAGTACGAGAAAAACAAAATTATCCCCGCACCATGGATAATAACTCCTGGCAAATTATTAAAACCAAAAATAAAGTAGTTTCAAAAATCAGAAGTATCACCAACAACTTTACTGCGCCAGCTTACTTAGAAGAATACATAAAAGGGCAAACTTTTCACGTATTAATTTATGGAAATCCTCCTCATAATTTGAACGCTTTCCCTATTGTCCAATACGGCAATAACCAAGCTAAGATTTCCTCCCCGAAGAAGTTCAATAGAAAGTTAAATACTTTAATTACCGAGATGGCTTTTGATTCATTTTCTATTCTAGGTTGTGCTGATTTGGCATTAGTCGAAATATTAGTTGATGATGATCACAATCCAATTGTCACTAATATCGAAGCTCAACCTCTGATCAGGAATACTCAGGAAATAAAAAATATTTTAAAAATTGCTAAAATACCAGTGGTTTCATTCATCGAAGACTTGCTAAATTCTGCTATCCAAAGATATAAAGAAAAGCCCAGTATTTTAAACTAAAACATGCCCGACATAAAATTCAAACTAGTTACTGACATCGACACCGCAAAAATATGTTGGGATAGTTTATCGCCACGACTATGCCCTTATGATGAATGGGATTTCCGATATGCTTTCTTCGCGCCTAGTAATTTTCCTCTCGCTTTTTACGCTGGTTATATTAACAACAAACTAATCGGGCTACTACCACTTCAATACAATAACAAAAATAAATTCCTAGAATATTTTGGTGGGGATTTTATGGAATATAATCACGTCCTGATAGACAGGAATTATCAACCTTTAGCAATTAAATTCTACCAGCATGTTTTACGTCAGATCACCGAAAAAATTTATCTGCGTGATTTTATGGATGGAGATCCAATTTTAGAAAATTACCAACCTTATGACGAAACATATTATTTGTCTCTTGAAAATTATCAGGATTTTGAAGATTTCTTGCAAAAAAAATTTAGCTCAAAGTCGAGAAGTAACATCCGTAAAAAAATTCGCCAACTAGACAAACACCAAATTGAAATAATTAAAGACGAGCCGAAAGACTTGGAATTGCTTTTTGAGCTTAATGTTAAACGATTTGGCTCAGAGTCATCATTCAAAGAAGAAAAACAGCAAGAAGCATTCCGTAATCTATTGCAATTACCTTGGGAATGGTCGCTACAATCATTTATAGTAGACGGAGTAAAAGAAGCGGTTTCATTTTCTTTGCTATACAAAAACATTTACACATACATTATGGCTGGATCAAACATTGAGAAGGTACCAAATTTAGGTTCGTATGTTGTCGTTAAAGCTCTAGAGGAAGCCTGGCAAAAAAAAGCAACTTTATTCGATGCTGGTCGTAATGATAGTGGCTGGAAAAATCGTTGGCATCTTGATAAAAAGACACTTTATAATATTAGAAAATAATCAGAAATCACGACAATACACAGCCTGGCAAAAGATCAATAAACCAAATCTGACCCCCGTGAGGCTAAGCTTAAAGCTAAACGGGTTCTAAGACAGCTCTAATCATTAGGGGTTGACATAAAATCTTTTATGCTATATCATCGAAGAGTGCTAACGGTTTGCGAGAATAGCATAGTCGAACTCTTCTTTGCATTATACCGCGTGTTAATTTATAAGATTATCGTACCAAAATGGAAAAAGGTAAGATTGCTCGCTTGACTGATCGTGGATTCGGTTTCATCGCCCGTGAGGGTGAGGAAAAGGATCTATTCTTTCACTCCAACGAGCTGGTAGGCGTAGAGTTCAATGACCTTAAAGAAGGTGACGAAGTTGAATTCGAGGTTGGCGAAAGCGAAAAAGGACCAAACGCTACCAAAGTATCACTAGTTTCTTAAGCTACGTGTTAACAAAAGCCCCGCGAGCGCGGGGTTTTTTGTTTACTTTTTTAAAGATGTAGCGGCTATCGGACTATACAATTTACAAACCAAAAAGATTAAATACATACCCCACTATTATTATCCCAATTGCTACAATCAGATAAAAAAGGCTGAGTAGCTTCCAAGACAACACCCTCTTTAGCATCACTGCTTCGGGAGCAGAAAGTCCAGCTACTGACATCAAAAAAGCCAGGGCAGTCCCCAGTGGTATTCCCTTGGCCGTGATAGCAAAAACAACTGGCACCATAGTTGAACAACCAGCATATAGTGGAATACCCACCAAGACGGCAATTGGCACTGCTAAGATAGAATTTATATGCAAATAGTCAGTAAAAACTTCGGCTGGTATATAGCCATGGATAATCGCCCCTATCCCCACTCCAATTAATATGATCCACCATAATTTCTTGAAAATAGATTTAGTTTGAGCCCAAGCGTATTCACCTTTACCCTTTAGACCTCTGGGCATGTAGGACAAGTCCAATAATTTACTTTCTTGCTCTTTTACCTTCAATATAATGCCTTTACCTAACCCTAACTTGTCAATAATAATTCCTGCCAGAGTGCCAATTAAAATACCAGCCAACGCATAAATAACAGCAACTCTCCAGCCAAACAACCCGCCCATCATTATTAACATTACTTCATTGACTAAAGGTGAAGTAATAATAAAAGAAAAGGCAACCCCAACTGGCACCCTGGCTTGCAAAAAACCAATGAAAATTGGAATAGAAGAGCAAGAACAGAAGGGTGTTACCGCTCCAAATATAGAAGCCATCAAATTACCAAGGCCAAATCGCTGTTTGGCGTATATTCGATTAATCTTTTCCGGCGGTAGATAAGTTCTTAAAAAAGATACTACAAATACAACCAAGAGAATTAGGAGTAATATTTTCAGCACATCATAAAGAAAATAATTCACGCTCTCCCCTAGTCTAGTTTCGGGATTCAAGGGCAATAAATTGTATACTAAATAATCTACTATTCTATCCAACATTGATATTTATCTAGTCGCTTTACAAACTTATTTAAAACTTTAAAAGTTTCTTGGTTTACTGAATAATAAATACTCTTCCCTTCTCGTCGATAATTTAGTACTTTGTGTTTTCTCATCACTGCCAAATGATGAGAGATCAGATTTTGGGGAAGATCTAATTTTTTATAAATCATACAAACACATTTTTCACTGTCTTCCAGACATTTTAGAATTCGCAATCGATTCGGCTCGGACAGTACTTTGAATATATTCTCTAGTTTTGCAGCCATATTTATTACATATCAATATATGTTGATATGTTACCTTGGCGGTAATTCCTAGTCAAGGCAAAATACTTCTAGCCTATAAATATGTTGATATCATCCCGTGGACTCTCTCAAACAACGCTAACCAATCTGAGGGCTAGTTTGACCAGCTAAGACCCTCTTTTTTATATTTAGACAAGCCAACCACATAAACTTCCCCGAGCTTACACTCGGGGTTTTACCCTAATACGAGCAAGCTCGTCCGCCTACTGGCGGAATCAACTGCATCCCTCGAGCTTACGCTCGGGGAATTAAGTTAGGAAACTATTAA
>Ga0180009_10006486_pt1 | contig 12250 bp, 15 predicted proteins | sample OS_PC_MetaG_FD_123537 | JGI IMG/M metagenome (GOLD analysis project Ga0180009, IMG submission 123537) | Groundwater microbial communities from the Aspo Hard Rock Laboratory (HRL) deep subsurface site, Sweden - OS_PC_MetaG | ecosystem: Environmental > Aquatic > Deep subsurface > Groundwater...
GGGCACTATAGCGGTACAGCCCAGGACTTTGAGCCTGTAAGTCTGGTTACAGCCGTGATGTGTCGAGTCGATGGGTAAACCAGTACTGCAAGGGGTGTATGTGGGTCAGCACTTAAGCTTCGGTGGTAATTGGGAAGACGCGTCGAGGATAGTCAAGGTCGCCAACCGGACTCGGGAAATCCGACCGTCCGGGATGACACGGGGGGCTTGTGGAAACGTGAGTTATGGTGGAACTAGGAACCCTCTGCACGTACCGAAAGGGTGCATGATTAGGAAACTCTCCACCTATAGGCTGCGCGCGCCGCATTTCTATCCCAAGTGCGGGGGGTGCCGGGCGATCGGCATTCCTACCGCGACCACTACACTACGCACGGGACTAGGATTTTTTTGATTCGAAGGGAGATGTATTCCCCCCATTTAAATAGGATCGTAAACGCCGACACATACTTAAATGTGAAATCAATGCTCTGGTAGCCTATCTTTATGGGTTAGAAAAAGAAGATCTTGATTGGATTTTAGATGCCTCGTACCCAAGCAAGAGTTTCAGAGTTCTGAAAGAGCAGGATGAAAAGGAGTTTAGTGAATATCGCACAAAACGTATGATTCTAGATTGCTACGATGCCATGGCAGAGGCGCAGAAGGTCGGGCGGCATTACCAAACAATCCTTGATCCATCTCCGGCCGATCCCAGCGTCGCCCACCTGGCAAAAGAGGTATTGGAGTCAAATAATGGGACCAATTAAAAAGGTAAAAGCCGGAGAGATTTTTGAAGGCAATACTTATTTGCACCTGGTCATTTGGGACCGATTCTCTGAAACAAGCAATACGAGAGGACTTACCTTGACAAACGAACTTGTTCAAAAGTTCGATCTCGTTATGCCAATGCTTCGCCCGCTAGGGAGAAGTCCCCAGAACTACTTAGAGGATTCTAAAACCGAATTCAGAAAACCCCCTCCAAATAGGTTTTGCCAAAAAATACCATCAGCACCATTGCTTGATAACAATCATACAGGGCATTGCGAACAATGGATACAAGTAGCAGATTCTATCGAGAATCACCTAATGGATTTTCTTGAAAAGCACATAAACAGAAAAGACATCATTTTCGGTGTTTTCCTTAATCGTGAGAATCCGGTATGGCAGCCCTTGGGTGATTCGATGAAGAAGTGTGATTACGCAATGGCACGTGATGGATTAGGCACCAAAATCCTTTGTGACATTGGTGAAAAGCAGGTATCTGCATTTCTTAAATTGATCTGGTATCAGTCTTCTGTCGTGATTGATGAATGGGTGTCCAAGCAAACCACCAATCCATGGATAGATCCTCTAAGCCAAAAAGATATCTTATGTGACCTCATGGCCAAAATCTTTGCTGATATAAACCCAAATGAATATGGAATACCCTGCTCCTTTGAATCGATTGATCCTTCAGCTTTTGGAGTTGCTCACATGGCTGCCTTTGCAATCAATACTATTACCATGGTCTTACACGTTTACCGGATAGAACAGTATTTCGGAAATAGCAATGTAACGCAGCCTCATGCTTATGCGAGTAGAGATGAATTCCTACAAGCATTCCGTAATTGATTGACGTCTATTCATGAGGGAAATGCTTTTAAATCATAAAGTACCTGTGAAATAAGTCTTAGGATTAAAGCAGAAGCTTTAGAGGTGGACTAAGTGTCAGGCGAAGGCCACTGAAGAGATAAGGAGAAAGCGGAGGTGTTAGACATGTCTGGTATTTCAAAAAAGCAGAGCGATGAACCCATTTTCAACAATTGGAAAACACGGCTCGATGCAATTGAGAGTCTACTGGAAATAGGCAACCCGTTTCCTGACCAGAATGGCTTCTTTGATTCGGTTTGGTTTCTTTGGAAAGATCGGATTGAGAATGGCCATAAAGAAGAAGAAAAACAGATTCAGAGTACATACAAGAAATGGAAGGACCAAATAGGGCATTCAGATGATCCTTCTTTCGATCCTGATGAATTGGCATCTGATGACTACTGGCAGGCATGCCGAGTGACCAATTCGATGTATGCTGCGCTGGTGGTCTCCATGTGGTCAAAAATGGAGAGCTTCCTGAAGAGTATCCTTTCTATTTGCTCTGATGCACTTAGGGGTAAAGAAAAGAAAACTAAGGAGCCCTATAAATTCGATGAAATCAAGAAGTCTCTGAAGGCGATCGGTATACAAGTTGAACAATGTAGAAACTACACCACTGTTGATGCAATTCGCATTCTGAACAATTCTTACAAACACAGCAACGGGCATTATAGACCTAAAAAAAACAAGCTCCATACACAGATCGACCAAGATCTTCTATCCAAATGGAAAGTTCTTAAAAATCAAAATGAAGATGAAATCGACTACTCAAAATTACCAATCCAGAAAATAGTCGTAGATTGCAACAGCTTCTGCACTGATCTGTTGGAAAGAATTAAAGCCGTTTTAGCCTCCCATTAAGCGCATTCGCATTAAGAAAATGCAACAAAAAAAGGAGCGCATATGAACGGAGAGAGTTTTATGCCCAAGATTTTCGCTTACTGCCGTAATTTTAATACGCCTTTATGCCCAGAATCGGACAACATTCAAAAGGATTTTTATTCAAAAACAGAGTTGCTTGAAATTAAAGAGGGTGATGAATATCCTAAAGCAGTGGACATTGGGAATAGCATGACAGAAATCAGCAAAAAATATTGTTAATATTGATCTAATTTTTTAACAAAGAAAGCACCAAGCGGGTAATTCAGGAATGCTATGACGGCATGGCAGAGGCCATGGAAAAAGGTCGGCCTTGCCAAACGATCTTTGATCCACCCCCCGCCGAGCTCCGCGTCGCTCATCCGCCATAATAGACATAGTGGTCAAAACTGTGAGGGAATTCGTGAGGCCAATATTTAGGAATACTCAGGCACCATTAACATTGGGCATTCAGGCAAGGAGCCGAAGGAAGATGTAGACCGTTCTTTTACCTCAATGAATTACGAGGCAAGGAGGAAACACATGTGGACACTGAAAGAAATCGAAAGTAAATGCTATGAGTTAGCAGATGGACATGCAAATGACATCTTTATTAAAGTCTATGAAGAGCCTCGGAGGATAGGTTGGGAAATTGGAGTTTGGCAGAGTAAGGAAGCCTATGAAACAAAGCCAGCGCTGGGAAAATTCTTTCTTGGTGAGGTATATGCGACCGCATGTTTCAGAAACTATAACTGTGCTGAGTGGAAAAGACTGTTGACTGAAACTTTCACTCGGCTGAATCCCAATGGTAACGGTGATGAGTCTTAGGCGGACAATGATAAAAGTGGTGATATTTCCACTTCCTATTGGAATGACGAGAGTGGCAAATTGGTAAAGCCGCTGTCAGAGCCGATTTGTATTAGCTAGCCTTGCTTTTCAAGAGTAACAGGAAGATAGACCATATCACGACAGGATGGCGATTTTGGAATGGTATGTTGCGATAGCAGACCCATGAAGAGCGTTTGGCCTTCCTAAAGTATCCTTGCTTACGCTCCCAGGAGTCGAGGGGTCCCATGAAGATCTGGCGATATATACCGATTCATAGATTTGAATACCTAATCAAAGAGAGATCTCTCTATTTTGCGAGAGCCGACCAGTTTTGCGATCCTTTGGAGGGCACCTTTCCAAAGGGTTCCGTAACGCTCTTTTCTGCTCTGAAAATGAAGAATCTGGATGAGTTCTTTGCAAAGGCCGAGTCTCTTTGTAAATCAGTTGCGGCCAATTGTTGGCATATGGACGATAGCGAGTCTTTAGATATGTGGCGCCGGTACACTGAAAACGGGCAAGGGGTTGTGGTGCGGGCTACCTATTCACGTTTGAAAAAATCCATGTCCGCTTACACGAGCGATCGCATCCGGATTGTCAAAATTCAGTACATCACCTTTTCAAAGGCGGTATTACCTCCTGTTCTGGGGTTTCCTTTTGAGTTCAAGGATGAGTTTTACATAAACGAAAGGGAATTGCGGTGCATTATCTATCGGCAGAACGCCATTACCGGGAAAGGAATTCCCGTTCCTGTGGATATAGACACTTTGATTGGCGCTATTTACATCTCACCATTTGCTGCGAAGCATTTTCGCAATTCGGTGCATGCAATCGTAGAAAAATATGGTATGGCAAAGCGGGTCTTTGTGTCCCGGTTAACAAGCCAGCCATTCGGAGGTAACAAAAAAAACGTTGGTTCTGAGTAGGTTTACATATTATTCTCAACTTGCGGTAATTCCACAGAACTGCCCTAGGCACCAAGGGTGGCTAAAAAGACAAGATTTCTCCCGGAGTTTACCCTGAGTTAATCGAAGGGGTCGAAATGACACATTCAATGAATCGGGCTTTTTACGAATGGATCAATATTCCTTTCAGTTGTAAAATCACTTTTTGTCAGGAATTGCATCAGGGAAAAAAGCCTGTTTTCCTTCGATCTTGTATCCTGCAATGAGGGCTTGGGCCTTTTCCGAGATTAACCATTTTGTAAAAGTCTCAGCCAGATCATACTTCACATGGGGATATTTCTTGGGATTTATGGGGATGACCCCGTAAGGGTTGTAAAGCTTGGGAGCACCTTGGCAGAGTATCTCAAGATCGAGACCTTGCTTACGTCCAAATTTGTACTTAAGATAAGTTCCCCTGTCAGAGAGGGTGTAGGTCTGCTTCTCTTCGGCGAAGGTAAGGGTCTTTCCCATACCCTGCCCGATAGATAGATACCATTCTCCAATCCCGCCAGGGTGTATAAAAGTTATAATGGCTTTCTTCCCTTCTTTGACAATCTCCTTCTTCTCGGTTTTCAGGGGATGACCCGTAGCCTTCCAAAGAGCCTGTTCCTTGGTATGGGTGCCGCTATCATCCCCGCGAGAGACGAATTTGGCTTTTGCATTGGCTATCTTCATGAATGCTTTGGCTGCGTCTTTGGTCTCTTTAATGCCAGCAGGGTCAGAGGCAGGTCCGAGGATCACGAAATCATTGTGCATCACGGCGTAGCGTTTGGTGCCATACCCCTCGGCAACGAATTTTTCCTCACGTTCCTTTGCATGCACAAAGATGACATCCACATTACCATCCATCCCGTCCCTGATGGACGCTCCGGTTCCTTTTGCAAAGACCTTCACCGAAATGCCGGTATCTTTCTTGAACTCCGGCAGGAGTACATCCAGGAGTCCGGAATTTTCCGTACTCGTGGTTGTGGACATCTTGAGCACCTTTTCTTCCCCCACGGAAGCCCTAGGGAAAATCAACCAGAAAAGAATCAGGACAAGTAATAAATAAGGTTTTTCTTTCATCACTTTTTACCTCTTCTTTATCATGTTTAATAAACCCTAACGATGCATAAAATCGATTAAACTGTCATTGTAGATATGCTCGAGACAGTTGCCTTTACTGTGCCGATGCTGGATGCTGGATGCTGGATGCTTGATAACATGCATGCCATCAAAAGTGGAATCCATAAACATCCAGTATCCAGAAACCAGTATCAAGGATCAGCCAATGACAGCAACGTTTTTCGTCGAGAAAACATCGATTTAGTGTTACATCTAATGCAACTATAGAGTAAATTCTAGTGCTCATACTTTTTCGCATAGTTTGCGTCGTTATACATGGCCTCGCCGTATAGATCTACGCCATAAGTGCCAATGATTTTCTGCCCTTCCTCTCCTCCCACAAAGTCAACAAATAGGGAAGCGTATTTTTGTCCAGAGGTGGCACCTTCCGGCTGGCAAAGGGCATGATAGGTGTTGATGAGGACCGGATCACCCCGGAAAAGGACTGAAAGATTATTGAGACTCTTTTTTCCGGCCACCCAGGTGCTGCTGTCTGTCATGAAATAACCCTTTTCTTTGTTAGCCCTCTTTAATGTGGCCATCATGAAATCCTTGGTTATGATATACCAGCCCCCTGAGGGTTGGATTCCTGCCTTTTTCCAGATGGACATCTCTTTTTTATGGGTGCCCGAGTTGTCACCACGAGAAAAAAACTTGCCGTTAGCCTTGGCAATTCTGGCGTATGCATCAGCAGCACTTTTTGCCTGGGCAATCTTTGCAGGATCATCCTTTGGGCCGACGATATAGAATTCATTAGATCCAATGAGTGTCCGTTTTATGGCCCACCCCTCCTGAACAGCCTTCTTCTCGGCGGCCGGGGCATGCACCATGATAATGTCTACTTTCTTGGCCTTGAGCAACTTCAGTGATTTGCCGGAGCCGGCCATTTTCCAACACATTGTGGTATTATGTTTTTTATTGAAGTTTGTTGTGAGTTCCTCTAACAGTCCTAACTCTCCAGGACTACCTGTAGCCAGAGTGAACTTATCTGGTCCGTTTCCATATACCGCCTTACAGTCATCTCCTGCCACTGCAAAAGTAGCCACAAACAAGAGAGTGATGAACATCAGTATTCCTTTCATCAAATTTTTTTTCATTCTCATCTTTCTTCCTCCTCTTCTCCTAGGAAAATAAAATTCAGGAAAACGCTTTTTGGTCGAACATAATTAACTTATATCAATAATGACATATATCGGATGTGACATATACTTCTATCTAAACCTTGTCAAGAAAAAAATGATCTATTAGCTATGCTCAATCTTGTCAAAAACGATTTTACCGCAGAGTCGTCCCAGTAGGATCTTCCGGACCTACGGGATAAACAAAGAACGCAGAGAAAGAAATTTTATCAAAATTCCTGAGAGGGGAATTCTGATAAAGGTGTTTTCTGTTTTCCCGAAGGGCTTAATTCATAGTATTTGCCCCCCTCTCAGGGGAAAATACTATAAACCAAATACTCTGCGCTCTCCGCGTCCCTAGAGAGCGAAGCGAACGGGCGGTAGATATTATTTTCTAAAGGGGACATTAAAGAAATGAAACCTGAATCTCTATCCTCAAATGGCATCTAGGAAAATAAGGCACTTACGTGCCAAAAAGTGAATTAATGTCTATTTTGGACACCAATGAGCGATGCCATTGAACTCTATTTTAAAGATGATGCTTTGTAGGATTATTTGATAGCTGGTTTGTTTAAGCATCATAAGCTTGGGCAGCGTATCCTAAAGTCATGCGGGTAGAGAATAATAATTCTCTGTAACCAATGAAATTTCTTGACAAAATGGGAATGATACAGTAACTTCAATCTTCAGTAATGGAAATCCGCTTCAAGTAACCTAAAACCTTTACCACCCGGATGAAGCGATCCATGAGCCTCACAAAAGATCATATCGTAAATGCTATCCAGGAACGACTCGGCCTCTCCAAGTCAAAGTCCTCTATGCTGTTCGAATCCTTTTTGGAGATAATGAAAAATAGACTGAAAAATGGTGAAGATATCCTGATCAGCGGATTCGGGAAATTTTTTGTGAAGGAAAAGGATGAAAGGAGGGGAAGGAACCCCTATACTGGGAATGATGTGATATTGGATGCCAGGAGAGTGGTTACCTTCAAATATTCTGATGTGTTAAGAGATAAGATCAATAGCAAGGGTTAAAGTTTTGTATAATTTGGGTAATCTAGCATTGACCGATTTTCAAGGTTTATAAACATAATGTTGCATATATTCAGTGCTTAAAACCGGATGATTTGGTAGGATTATCACTGGTTTTTACAATCCATAAATTGTTGAGATACTCTCAATATATCTGCACTGGCTCATATTTGGTTTTCAGGCAAACTGATGACGGATAACACATCAGATTGGATGTTATCCAGAAAACTAATAAGGTTAATACCCGAGAAAAAAACCTATATAATCACTGGTTGGGCAGTAAAAATTGAACACGAAATAGATACTTGAAAAACATGATAGGAAATGCCGTGAATTCCTCTAAACCGGAAATTTCAAAAGAAAGTATTATTAAATTGTTGGACGATATAGTTCAAAACTTCCTCACTGAAACCTCCAAAATCACATTTGATAAATATAATCTACAGCATCTCTATTTAATGTGTTTATACGGCAGAATTGTTGAGCTTGGCGTTTCAGCATTGAACCTAATGAAAGCTAATGACCATGCTGGTATCCCGATAATTCTACGAGCACAACTTGAGGCATTTATCGATTTTGCAAATTTAGTAGAGGATAAGGATTTTATAAAAACAATTACAGCAACTTTTATTGATCAGAAGAAGCGTCTTTACAAAAATTTAGAGAAGCATCTTGATCCATCAGAAATACCGCCAGTTACGGATGATGGTACTGAAAAAGCATCAAAAGAGTATAAACCCCAAAGTATCCGAAAGCGATTCGAAAACATCAAACTTGAGAAAACATATGTAACAGCATACTTCATTCTGTGCAACTACGCTCATAATAACTTGGCTATGTTGGAGAACAGCCATTTAGAGATAACCGAAGGGAATCATAAAGTAGTATTCTTTAAGGAGGAGCCTTTTGCAATATTTTGGAGGTTCGCTATGACCTTAGGGGCAACACTCGTTGACTCTCATAAGATTTTAATGAATTTTTTTGACAAACTGCTTGAGGAAACAACACAAAATGTTTGTTCTCAGTTTTCAAAAATGAGGGAAGATGGGAAACACCTGTTTCTAAATGAAGATTGATTTATATCAATTGCAATACACTAAAACCTTTTTGCCCAACATTCGACTGCAAGGGGTGACGCAAAATAGATACCGCACCTGAGCCGGGGCATAGGGCTGATAAAGAATCGAAGGAGCCAAAATGAAAGATGATGGTGTTCATACAGCATTCGAACTGATTCTTGAAGAGATTGGAAGCGTATCAAAGGAACTAAAGCAGGAGGCAAAACGCCTTATTGACAAAGGCGATTACGAGGCGGTCTCAGGTCTAATGGATACAGGGAAAAGGCTCGATACGTTTCAAATTAAAGTGCGAAATCTTCAAACAGAATGGATTAGTTCTTTTGATCCAAATACCAGAAGCAAGACCCATTTTGGGCACGAAGAAATCGAATTACCTATCGATAAGTCATTGGCATTGACAATGACTTATGGTGAGGCGCTAGCAGAAGCCGAGTTCCTCGGAAAAAACGTAAGGCTTCTTGCGGGTTCAATGGTCCGAAAAGAAATGCATGAGTCTCTTGCGGACCACATAAAGGAAAAGCGGAAGGAATCATTAAAAAAAGGCGAGCTTGTTGAAGCTCAAAACAGCGATTTATATGAACTCAAAGAGCCGATGCTTTTTGGAAGCACTTCTGCGGCGGCGCAATTCGTAGCAGGTTGTTCAGTTAGCGGCCCACGAGAGTGGCAGGTAAAGGCAGAGGGTCACTCACTAAAGTATTGGTTGTCGAAAAGAAAATAGCCCAACAAAAGAATTGAGCAGACACAAAAGCCGCTGAAATATTTGAGCTTACGAAAAATCGGCTCAGCTTTTGTGTGTGGTCTGCTGATTCTTGCCGTTACTATAGAAGGACCAAAATGACTGCTGGTATCATTATTCTAATTATAGCTTCAGGATTAAGAGGATGGGGTATATTAAATCATAGGCGCGGTCCATTGGAAGCACCTCTGATCGCATCACCTCTTATACTTGCATTTGTCTCTATCGTTTCAATAATTATGGGATTGATAGGGGCTATTTTTATTGGAGTTGATACATCCTTTTGGTTAGGTATACTTGCATTTGTTGCATTCTGGTTTTTGTCGGGAATATGGGCACCAATTTTAACGGCTTTTGGCCTATAAAGGAGACAAAATTGATAAATCTTGGAATTTTCAAATCCAAAGCAGGAAAAAGCTATGACTGCCATTTCATACCAGATGAAAAGAAAGCCCAGGCAGTAGGTCCTTTACCCGAACGTGTGGGATTCCGGGGAGTTGTTTTTGAAACACGAGCCGAGTCTGAACAAGAAGCTCGCGATAAAATTTCTGCTGCAATTGAATCAGGTGAACTGAAATAATCTTCATATGCTCATATGATATATGTCAGCGATCTTTCTGATCAATACTAAAAACGCAGAGAGTTGAAATGAGGGGGAGCAAATGCCTAACGGTGCTGATAGAGATTTCGTAAGATACATGAGTTGCATTAGCGGTTTTAAGGCTAAATTCAATCATTGGCCCACGAAAATTCGGGTGGACCGGACTTTTATTAAAGAGTTAAAAGAAGTCATGATACCTGATGATTATCGAAAAATGTGCCAAAAGATTACACTTATTCCCGATGATAGCAACCCATGGGATGGTTTATATATAGCGGAGGACGATGAAAAACATGCTTACGATCTAATGCAACACGGGCATGGTGCTAGCCAAATAGATGTATTGAATTGGCTTGGTATACAATGGCCTGATTATGGTGAAGATTGAACTGATGTACCACATAACATAATAGCCGGATTGACAAGAATGCCTAATGACCTGGGGCTTCAATTGTGAAAATCACTATTTGACCCTACAAATTCAAAATAGGCGTTTAGATTTTGTGGGACACTTATGATATCATTCGTGGTCTATAATTCTGCATGATTTATGACTTTGGCAAGAAAACTAAATTCTGATATATGTAATAAAATAAATGATTCATTTTCGTAGTATTGGATCTTGAATTGAGTAATCAATCTTCTTACGGGTCGTGATAGAAATGGAATGCCCAAAATGCCATTACGAACGTAAGTCTGGAGATAACGAATGTCCCAAGTGCGGGATAGTTTATAATAAATGGGAAAAAAATATTGCAAAAAACCAGGAGCAAGAAATACTTTTAAAAGAAAACGAGCCCCTAAAGTATCGAGTTGAAACGTATGATATTGGACTTGGAAAGTACAAATACCTTTTTGCAGGCATTATAGTAGCTTTAATTATAGGGGCCTTATTTAAAGAACATTTGATTAAGTTTCATCCCACTCCCCCTAAAGATACCCCTCAAGTTATCCATAAAAGAGAATTAATTATTAAAGAAGATAGTAAAGAACCTTTACCAACGGTAGACCACACCTCTGAAAATATCGAGCGAGCAAAAAGTGCTACTATCATCATTAAGACACCAATCTCTCAAGGTTCTGGATTCTTTATAACTGACGATGGCTATATCCTTACAAATAAACATGTGTTAGAAATTGCTGAAAAAAAGAGAGAAGAGCTTTTCAACCGACATGATTTTTTTATAAAATCTATAGACAGTTTAAGAGAGTCAGTAGAGGAATTAGAAAATACCGCTCCGGGTAGTCCTTATTGGAGTAAATACCTCAAGAATAAGGCCCAATTATCAAAACTTGAAAGTAGTTTTAAGGCGTTTAATGATAAATATTATATGATACTTTTTGGTCCACAGCTTTTAGCATATCTAAATGACGGAACTGAAATATATCCAGAATTCGTTTCAAGAAGTTATAACCATGACCTCGTTTTGTTGAAAGTTAGTGGGCTAAAAAACCTTTATATAGGGGTAGCAAATATTGACCAATTAAAAGTGGGTGAACAGTTATACGCTATTGGAAGTCCTTATGGGTTAGTAAACACCGTTACGAAAGGAATGCTTTCTGCAAAGAGAGGATCTATTATTCAAACGAGCGCCCAGATTAATCCGGGAAATAGTGGCGGCCCACTCATTACAAAAGATGGCAAAGTCGTTGGTATTAACACATTCCAACAATTAGGAAAAGACGGAGCTTATAATTTTGCTATATCCATTGATGTTGCAATAAAAGAATTTGACCATTATTTAAATTATTTAACCTCTAACTAATACCCTAGGTTAGCAGTTCTCGTGTCAACCCTTACTATGATATCAGGAAACCATATAATCACTTGTTAGATTGTTCACAAATTTTGATATAGCGAACTGATCATAATCTGTCATTAAAAAAGTTCTTGACAAAAGGCGTCACTTTGTTACAATGTTACATCATTACAAATTATAGGAGGTGAATGCCATGAGTCAAGTTATTAGAATTTCAGAATCAATTTATGAGCGTCTAGAATCGATGGCTAGGGGATTCGATACCCCTGGGAACGTAATTGAAAGATTACTTGAATTTTACGAGAAGCACCACAAACCAGTACCCTCTCCTGTAAAATCACCGCTAAAGGATATTGCATTTCACGGTTTGGTCAAAACTCTCAATCCAGACAATCCAGGCAATCTTTCTCACACAAGGATTCTTGAAGGCCGTTTTGGAAATGAAAGAGTAAAAAATTGGATGCAACTAGTGTCATGTCACTCGTCAAGTGTCGGGTAAAGACGGGTCAGTTTGGTCCGTGCATTCTCGGCTGTGAACTGCCAATTCACCTTGGCACCCTTGTTGTTTCTGAATTCCTGCCAGGCCAAC
>Ga0180009_10006487_pt1 | contig 12249 bp, 15 predicted proteins | sample OS_PC_MetaG_FD_123537 | JGI IMG/M metagenome (GOLD analysis project Ga0180009, IMG submission 123537) | Groundwater microbial communities from the Aspo Hard Rock Laboratory (HRL) deep subsurface site, Sweden - OS_PC_MetaG | ecosystem: Environmental > Aquatic > Deep subsurface > Groundwater...
CCCTTAATTTCAGTTAAATTAATTGGCTTTCCAAGATGACGATTTGCTTTTGCCACCTCAAGGCTCATTTTAACGTCCTCATCCTGCCGCCTGACAGTGAGCATGGACACAAAAATGCCTGAGGTTTCAGGATCCTCTTTAATTTGTTTACAGAGCTCCCAGCCGCTTACTTCCGGCATCATTACATCAAGGAAAATCAAATCCGGCCTTTCCCGTTTCACGGTTTCAAGACACAGTTTTGGGTCGGTTACTCCAATCACTTCGCATCCATATCTCGACAGGATGCTATCTAAAACGTAGATTACATCAGGGTCGTCGTCTACACACATTATCTTCATTTTATCCTTCCTGGATTTGTGTTACAAATTGTGAGAACTTTTGAGCCGATCCAAAGTATTTGTCGTAGTGCTCGCTCTTGTAGTAATCACACTTCATGCAGTTTGGCAGTTTCTGCGGGAAGGTCCCCTGGATTTCTCCTTTGCAGAAAGTTCCTGCAATGCGCGCGCAATTCATACCATCGTTTGGATAGGCAGGACACATACCGAGCCGCCTTGTATGGATGCCTCCTGCTTCTCTTCCACATTTAAAGAACTCCCAACAGTTCATTCTATACCAACCCCTTAGCCTCTATTATTATATATGCTCTTGAAATATATAAATGTTTTTAGGAAATTATTAAATATTAGCTATTATATTTTAAAATAAGCCAAATATATTACAGCATTCGCTCTCGTTTGTTATTCTCCCCCGCTTGTCCCGGTTCTCGTTTTTACTTTTTGTTGTTGACGAATAATTTATTGTAGTGTTTGCTCTTGTAGAACTCGCACTTCATGCAGTTGTGAAGCTTCTGCGCGAAGGTCCCCTGCACCTCGCCGCCGCAGAGGGTTCCTGCAATACGTGCACAGTTTTTCCCGTCATCTGGATATGCAGAGCATACTCCAAGACTATCAGCCTTCGCACCACCCTTCTCCCGCCCGCAATTTTTGAATTCCCAGCAGTTCAATTTATCGACTCCTTAAATTTGGTTCCTTTTTTTACAGATTTAATGACTATATAAAACTTGTGCCTTTCATGGACCCGCACCAACAGGAAACGTTATATAGGCACTGTGTTTAGTGAATGTGATGGCACCTGTTGCAAAAATCCAGTCAAGAATTGGCATTAGAAAGGGCCGCGGGTACAGCTTGAAGGAGCTGGAAAAAGCGGGTCTTACAAAAGCCATAGCAAAGAAGCTAAAGATTCCTGTAGATGTAAGGCGAAAGACCACATACGAAGAAAACACGAAGGAGCTTTCGAAGATAAAGCTGCCGGAGCCAAAGGCAAAGGCCAAAAAGAAAGCGCCCAGGGCCGAAAAGCCAAAAGAAAAAGCAAAGGCGATTTCCTCAGCCGAGAAAATTAAGGCAATTGAAGCGGAAAAAGAAAGGAAAATCCAGGAAGCCTTGACAAAAGCAAAAGCCGAGAAGATTGCAAAGGCGCCCGCGAAAAAGCCAAAAGCAAAGCCAAAAAAAGCCCCGCCAAAAAAGCCAGCAGCAAAACCAAAAGCAAAGCCAAAAAAGAAGTGACGTAAATGGACGTTGGAGCAATCCTGTCCAAATCATTTGACCTTTACAAGAGAAACCCCAATATAATACTGCCTCATTTTATAGAATATGTGCTTGATGCAGCACTTGTTTTTATTTTAGTAATAATCGGCGTGATAGTTTTCATGCTCGCTCTTGGCTCGCTAAGCATTGCCAGCGCAATGTCCCTCATGCAGGGACCGGAGCCGTTTCTATTAATCGCCTTTGTGATATTCACAATTGCGGTATTCGTTCTGTTTGTCCTGGTCTTGAACGCATTCGCACAGGCCGCCGTAATAGGCATGGTAGTTGAGGCAAACCGTGTTGGAAAAACGAGTCTTTCAACGGGAATCGAAAGTGCAAAAAAACACGGGCTTGCCATATTTGGTTACATACTTGCAATCACTTTTATCCCTGCGATTGTTTTCGGCGCGATTATAGTTGCAGTGGTTGTTGCGATGGCCGTTATATCAGCAGGCACAGGCATGGGGCTTGCGCAAATAGCGTTAATTATCTTTATTTTCTCTCTGCTTACCCTTGCTTTCATCATAATCTATGTTATGGCCCTTTTTACGCCCCAAAAAATCGTTATAGAAAACCTCGGCGCGATAGATGGAATAAAAGCGAGCTTTGGCTTTGTGAAGGGCAATGTTATAGGCGTGATAATCTTCATAGTGGTCTGGATTGCTTTATTAATAGGAACAAGCCTCGCTTCAATGATTTTCGCAATCCCTAGTATAATATTTGAATACATGGACCAGTTCATTTCCGTGTTCTTCACGATTCTTGAAAATATCGTCTCAATCACCCTTGGCCTTCTACTTGCCCCCTACATTGAGGCCGTCAAGACGCTTATGGCGCTGGAAGAAGTAGAAAGTCCTCCGGTTGTAAGAAGTTCTTAATACCTTCCAAGGGTCCCCCTATAGCAGGTGCCGGGTTGGTTTTACTATTCAGCTGCTTCTTCCTCTACCGCGGCACTCTCGGTCTTGCCCCTTGCCTTATCCCTTATGGCTTCCATGATGTCTGCCAGCTCCTCTGGCGTATCATCAGCGTGGTAGTGGCATGCATTGCATGAGTTTGGCTGGATTGTTAGGTTGCCGCCTGCAAGTGTGACTGTTTCTTCTGGCGTTACTACCTTGAAGTTATGGCTTCCACCGTGTCCAAGCTCGGCCATGTGGCAGCCGATACAGTCGCCAAAGTCATGGATGCTGTGTGTCAGGGTCGGGGTTCCTGTCATCTCATGGCATTCAAAGCAGAGATTGTTCCCTTCTTCCTTCAGCTGGTAATGGTTGTCCCTCTTGTGTGGGTCATGGCAGTCAGTGCAGATAATTCCGGCCGCGCCATGTGCGCCATTGACCCAGTCAAGGTACTGAGGGTGATGCGCCTTGGATGTGCCGTCAGGGTAGTATTGTTCAGGGGTTTCGCCCGGCGTGTATGGGTTGTAATAATGCTCGAGGTTCATGCCCGGCACATATCCAATCGGATATGAGTAGGTCCCGCTTGGGTCCTTCCCATTAGTATGGCACTGGGAGCATACCTGCACTTCCAGGTGTCCTGAGAGTTTTGCAGGATTTACAATCGCGCCAGCCCTTGCTGCAAGGGCAGTGCTCATTCCTGCATGGATGCTCCCCGGGCCATGGCAAGCCTCGCACCCGATGGCAGCTTCCGCCATAGTCTTTTCCTCTGGTTTTGGACCCGTTGAATGGCATCCTGAGCATGTAATGAACCAGGAGTTCTCGGGCTTGTTCCAGAACATGGGGTTTCTTGGGGCCCAGGCCACACCGTTCCAGCTGGCCGGGAGGTAAAACAAATCACCGTCGATGGAGGTAAGGTAATGTTGTGCCGGGGCCATGTTGCCTGCAATTGTGTAGGCCACATCTTCTTTAGTGAAGGTCCTGAATTTGTTTTCGCTTTCAAAGTCGCCAAGAATTGCATTTGGGTTCTCTTTTGGGTCCTGCATCATCCTTGAGTGAAACGTGTTTTTCCAGTCCTCATACTTGTCCTTGTGGCACTCTCCGCACCGCTCAGAACCAACATACGTTGCTGCTTGTGTATCTACACCGCCTGCTCCAAGACATCCTGCAAAGAGCGCGATAATAAGAACTAAGCCTATAATCGTTCTCATTTTATTACCTCCATCTATTTTTAGCACATTTAACATACCCATGATCATCTCAACTCATCCGGGATACTGAGCCCGGGATTTGTCTCTATTATCGGTTTTATTGCCTGCTTGGCGAAAATCTTTGCGACGCCGCCGCCCATCGCCTTGTATTTCTGGTACAGCTCATCAAAGACTTCAGCTCCATCACGGCCAAGCGACGTTACGTCACCGCCGTCTGATACCTGAAGGCCGGCGATTGAATTGGCTGCATCGATGATGGTCTCTTTTTTTACCACTGTCATGAACTTTTTTACAAGTGATGAAATCAAGTCTTCGTAACTAGACACGGTTATCCTCCCTTGAGCAGAGCCCTCATCTTAAAATAGAAAAGGGCAGACCCAACCAGGAAAACCAGCCCTCCTATAGACTGCAATACAACTATGTGAATAGTGCCGAAAATGTTTGATGGAAATCCCCCATGAAGCGAGGTTTCGCACATAAACTCCCCGCCCTGGTGTAATATTGTGTAAAGGAGTATGCCAACAACCGGCGTGGTCGCGTATTTTCTTACCTCATCCCCGCCCATGAATACTTTCATTACACTTGCAAGGTATATCATGCCAATTAAAAGCAGGATTCCTGCAATAACGTCGCTCACGATAAACTGTGAGGGAAGGCGGAGATAGTGGGCGCCTGATGAGTAGAATACGGCCGTATCAGTAACCATATTCAGTCGCCCCCTATAGTTTTAAACATTTCCTTGTGGTAAAGATATGCCCCTATGACAAAGATAACAGGGCCAATTGTCTGCAGTATGAAAACAGGCCAGAAACTGAATAACCAGGCAGGCATATAATATTGGATGGATGTGCCCGCTATAATATCCATGCCTTCGTGACATATGCCGTAAAGGAGTATCCCAAGCGCCATGAGTTTAAAATATTTGGCGGAAACTGGATTTCCAAATTCCTTGAGGGCATAATACAAAAACACAATCCCTATGACGAAAGTAATTATATTTGAGATATTTGCAACCTGGAGTTCCACCGGTATCATTGGAATATCTGCTGACACTTATCTCACCTCATAATCCTCGATATCATTGCCATCACCAGGAATCCCATTATGCCAAGGAGATAAAGCGTGCTTGATATTTCGATATTTCCATATGACATCTTTTCTACAAAAGAGATTAGCTGTATCTGCCCGCCATATTCGATGGCAGCCTCACAATATTTCGTAATTGAATAAAGGTAGGCGCCTACCAGCGAGGATACCAGCATGAGTTCTGTCCAGTAATACGGCCACTTCCGTGTTTCAAGGGTATTCCTGAACATCCTTACCATGAAGTACAAAAGCAGGGTCATCAATAAAAGGTGCGCGTGGCTGGCAATAAGCGGTGCCGGGGCAACTTCGTTTGCGCCCGGCGGCGAGTATTTATTAATTTGTTCCGCATGTATGCCAAGGAAAATCCCTAAAATCCACGCAATATATATGACATATTCGTAAAGCTCGGTGAATTGAACGCGCCCCGTGTCTTCTGCCATACTGACTCATATAACATATGTTTTATAAATAAATATCGCCTTTATCGGCTTTGGGTGGTGTGGATTTATATGCACTACCGCAAACCGTGCATAAAGTATTTAAAATATAAATGTTGACTGACTGCTGGTGAGCCAAATGGCCTCAAATAAGATAATCGAAATAAAAGACGCAGACTTTGATTCAAACATCGAGAAAAACCCATTGATACTCGTTGATTTCTGGGCAGCATGGTGCTTCCCTTGCAAGATGATTGCACCTCTTGTTGAGGAGATGGCCGAGACCTACAAGGATAAACTGGTCTGCGCAAAGCTCAATGTGGACGAGAATCCCACATCAGCAGCCAAGTTTTCAATAACCGGCATACCAACACTGCTTCTGTTCAAGGACGGAAAACCTGTTGAGCGGGTGGTAGGCGCAGTCCCAAAAGAGCAGCTCGAAAGTAAAATAAAGGCTCATCTTTGAATCTTTGCGACAAAGAATCCCTGGGTCCCGTGGACGCTCGGATAGAACCTTTTTGCCCCTTTCATGTCGTTTAGCGCCGGCGCCCCGTGTTCAATGTTTTTAAGTCCAAACCCGCGCTTTAGTGCACCGGAAACGATTTGTTCGTTTTCCTCTGGAAGCACGCTGCATGTGCTGTAGACGAGAGTCCCCCCCTTTTTCAAGACAGTCAGCCCTGCTTCAAGCAGCGGCTTTTGAAGGGCGGTGCAGTTTGAGACGTCTGATGCTTTTTTCTTTGCGGCTTCAGGATTTTTGTGAACAGTTCCGGTTCCAGTGCAAGGCGCGTCAAGAAGCACGCGGTCAAATTTAATGCCGAGGCTTCCTGCATCAAGGGCGTTCATCCTGATTGTAACCACGTTTGAAAGGCCCATCCTTTCTATATTTGATGTGAGCGCTTTCATTCGGTCCTTGTTTATATCAAGGGATACTACGGCCCCGCTTTCTTTTAGAATCTGCGCGAGGTATGTCGTCTTTCCGCCGGGTGCCGCCGCCATGTCGAGCACCATTTCCCCCTTTTTTGGGCCAAGGGCTTCGCAGGCATACTGCGATGCAGGGTCCTGGATGAAGTAATGGCCAAGCAGGTATTCAGGCGTTGCACCCATCGAGAACGGGGCCTTCTTCACGAAGTAACCGCACGAAAGCCACGGGATTTTCAAAAGGCTCACGCCCTTTTTCGAAAGCCTTCTTACAAGCTCGCGCTCGGGGATTTTTTGTGTGTTTACCCTTATTGCCTGCAAAAGGGGCTTCGAAAGTCCCTTAATAGTTGCCTCATCGAAGAGTTCATCGTATCTTTTTTGCAAAAAGCCTGAGAACATCACTACCTTTTTAATCTCATTCGTCTAAAAATCTTTAGGTGCAAAATGCTTGAAATCGAGATAAAGGCAAGGGTCAAGAATAAGCGCGAGATAAAGGCCAGGATTCGCGAGGCAGGAGGAGAGTATCTCAGGACCGAGACCCAGGACGATGCATATTTTGCCCATCCATCACGGGACTTTGCCAATACCGACGAGGCCGTGAGAATCAGGACCGTGGGCGATGAGTATTTCTTTACATACAAAGGCAAGAAGCTCGATTACCAGACAAAAACAAGAGAAGAGATAGAGATTCATATTGGGAGCGCTGGCAAAATGGCCGAGATTCTCGAGAGGCTTGGATTTACCCTGGTTGCAAACGTAATCAAGGTACGGGAATACTACTCGCTTGACGATTATTGGGTGGCGGTGGATGAGGTGTTTGACGTGGGGCTCTTCATCGAGATTGAAAAGCACGGTACGGATTACGAGCCCGATGAACTTGTGGAACTGATTGAAAGTCTGGGAATAGAGCGAACGCAGATGGAGCGGAAATCATATCTGGAGCTTTTGCTTGAATCAAAAAGGAGGTTGAATGATGCCGATGGTAACAGTACAGATGTATGAGGGGCGAAGCGACGAAGTCAAGGCAAAAATGATTAAGGAGATATCGTGCGTCGTGGCAGAAACGAGCGGGGCACCGCTTGAGCAGGTTTGGATTGTGCTGAGTGAGGTGCCAAAGAAGCACTGGGGCATGGGCGGCGTGCCCGGGGCCTAGAAGAAATCGACTTTGATATCTTCGCCAATATCAATAAGTGCATGACCATTTCGGAGCATGCCGGGGTTGACCATCACGGTCTTTCCCATCCTGTCCGTACCCTTTGCCTCGTGAATGTGGCCGCACAGCACCAAATCAGGCTGGTATTCTTCTATGAACCGCCTGACGCTTGTGCTTCCGACGTGCCTGCCGCCCGCATCGTCAAGTTTGGTGTCAATGGGCGGCGTGTGCGTGACAAAGACCTTAAAGGCGGCATCTCTCACCTGCTCGTATCCTTTCATAATAAATTCCAAAAGCGTGTCTTCTTTGTACTCCTGGGGCGTGTTGAACGGCGTTTCATTTGAGCCTCCGAGGCCAAAGAAACCAACATCATCTATTATTCTCCCCCTTGCATGCAAATCGACGTCTAAATCCAAAAGTGCATCGTTTACATCAAGATTGTCGCAGTTCCCTGGCACTGCAAGTATCATGTTTGAATCTTTAAATGAGTAAAGCAGTTCTTTGGCTTTTGCACCATCTCCAAAGTGGGTGATATCACCGCATATGACCAGCGCGTCTGCTTCTGCAAGCCCCTCTATGCTGCCTGCCTCGGAGTGCAAATCTGAAATACAGAGCAGTTTCATGACACTGAATCGATTTTTTTTAATTTAAATGTTACTTCGGGTGCCGATAGGTATATTTAACAAGAAATTGCCAATTTTACCATGGAAGACGTGATTATAAGGCGCAAGGGGGAGAAGAGCGAAGCTATAAAACTCGACAAAGTAGACGTCAATCTTCTTACAAGCGCCGAATACCTGAAAAGCATGGCCGTGGAAATGCCTCCCAGAAGCGAGATTCCCCAGGAATACGAGCACGAGGGCGAGGAGGTCAAGCTTGTGCTTGAGGGGGAAATAGAAATCGATGTGTCCGGTGAAACTTACAGCTTAAAAGAGGGGGACGTTATGTGGCACAAGTCAAGCGCCCCGCACAGGGTAAGAAACCCCTCGGATAAAAAGGCTGTTTATTTTTCGGTAAATCTCAGCCTTTAATCGACTTTTTGCTGTTTCTTTTTAATGTTCATGTAAGAGCTTACTGCAGAAGAGATTGCAACCACCTTCTTGTCGTCCTTGAAGATGTCTGCCAGTCTCGCTTCCCTTGCCCTGTCGGCCTCGATGATTCCTGGTATCTTTTCAATGATTTTGTGCTCATCTATGAACCCGGTTGTAAGCTCCCCTTTCTGGAATGCCTCACTCCGCATGACTGCCTTGTGGAAGGGTATGTTGGTTGTGACGCCTGTGATTATGTATTCGGAAAGTGCCCTCCTGGTCCTTGCTATAACTTCGTTTCTGTCCCGGCCCCAGGTGACCATTTTTGATATCATAGGGTCGTAATAGGGAGATATAGTATATCCCATGCGAACGCCCGAGTCAATCCGCACGCCAGGGCCTCCCGGAGAGCGGTATTTTGTGATTTTTCCAGGGGAAGGCGCAAAGTCGTTGAGGGGGTCCTCTGCGTTTATCCTGCACTCCATTGACCAGCCGCGAAGAGACACCTCATCCTGTGTCTGGCTCATTTCCTCGCCCGCGGCAATCCGAAGCTGCTCCTTTACGATGCCGATGCCTGTTGTCATCTCTGTTACAGGATGCTCAACCTGAAGGCGCGTGTTCATCTCAAGGAAGTAGTAATTGCCATCAGAGTAGATGAATTCAATAGTGCCGGCGTTTTCGTAATTTATTGACTCAGCCGCCTTTATGGCGATGTTCCCAATTTCCGCCCTTTTTTCTTCAGTCATAATCGGGGAAGGGGCCTCCTCTATGAGTTTCTGGTGGCGCCGCTGTATCGAGCACTCCCTCTCGTTTAAGTGAATTGTATTGCCCTTTGAATCAGCAAGAATCTGGAACTCTATGTGCCTGGGCCGCTCGAGGTATTTCTCAATGAAGACGGTTGAATCCCCGAAAGCAGATTTTGCGACGGCCTTTGTTGATTCAAGTGTTTCTAAAAGCTCTTCTTTGCTGTTTACAACCTTCATGCCGATTCCACCCCCGCCGGCGGACGCTTTCAGGACAACAGGGTACCCGATTTCCTCTGCTATCTCTACTGCATCGCTCGCGTCTTTTACCTCTCCATCTGAACCCTGGACCACTGGCACGCCAGCCTTCTGCATCGCGCTTCGCGCGGCTATTTTGTCCCCCATAAGCTTTATTGCATTGCTTGAGGGGCCAATGAACTTTATCTTGGAATCCTCGCAGAGCTTTGCAAACTTGTGATTTTCAGCAAGAAAGCCGTATCCAGGGTGAATAGCATCGGCTCCCGCTTTTTTCGCGACATCAATGATGGCATCCATGTTGAGATAGCTCTGGCTTGAGGGCGCCGGGCCTATATAATAGGCCTCGTCAGCGTATTTTGCATGAAGCGCATATTTGTCTGCCTCCGAGAATACGGAAACCGTGTCTATGTCAAGCTCCCTCGCGGCCCTCATCACCCTTATGGCGATTTCCCCTCTGTTTGCCACCAGAATCTTGTTGAACATAAAAATCACTTTATGACCATGAGCACAGCGCCCTTGTTTACGGTCGCGCCCTCTGCTGTGAATATCTCCTTTACGACGCCGTCGGATTTCGCATGTATGTCATTTTGCATCTTCATTGCCTCAAGAACGGCGATGACATCGCCTTTCTTTACGGCCTGGTCGACCTTCACCTTTATCTTTAATACCATCCCCTGCATTGGAGCTGGCACTCCTCCCTCAACGTTTTTCGGGGCCGCCTCTTTTGCGGCTCCTGCCTCGCCGATTTCTACAAATCCGCCGGTCGGCTTGACTTTCACTTGAAATTCCTCCCCGTCCACTTCTACCTGGAACTCTGTTGGGATGCCGGAATCCGGAGCCGTTTTCACATCACCTGCAGGCGGCGCGAGCTTCTCCTCTTTTAACTCACCCTTGAGGAATTTCGGGGCGATTGCCGGGAACAGTGCGTAGGTGAGGACGTCCTCCTCTTTTACGATGCCGAGCTTTTTGGCCTCCTCCTTCATAAGCTCATATTGCGGCTCAATTAGGTCTGCCGGGCGCACGGTTATGGGCTCATCACTCCCGATGATTTTTGCTATAATCTCTTTTTTAATCGGACCCGGAGGCTTGCCGTAAAGGCCCTTAACATAATCCTTTACTTCTTTTGATACGTTCTTGTATCTCTCGCCAAGGAGCACGTTCATCACGGCCTGTATGCCAACTATCTGGCTTGAAGGGGTGACAAGAGGGGGATGGCCCAGGTCTTCTTTTACAAGAGGCATCTCCTTTAGCACTTCGTCGAACCTGTCAAGGGCGTTCTGCTCCTTTAGCTGGGAGACTAGATTCGATAGCATCCCTCCCGGTATCTGGTAAAGCAGGACGCCAGTGTCGATGCCCTCTGAAATCGGGTCGATGATGCCCGCATATTTCTTTTTTACATCCTTGAAAAATGCGGTCGATTCCTTGAGGGATTCAAGATTTATGCCCGTGTCATAAGGGGTGCCCCTTAAAGCCTCAACCATGGTCTCGGTGGGCGGCTGTGATGTCCCCCATGAAAATGGGGACATAGCAGTGTCAATGATATCAACACCGGCCTGGCAGGCCGCGTAATAGGCGATTGGCGCCATGCCGCTTGTGCAGTGGGAGTGCATGTTGATTGGAATGCTTATTTCCTCTTTGAGGGCCTTTACGAGGTCGTAGGCGTTTTTTGGCGAGATGAGCCCGGCCATGTCTTTTATGCAAAACGAGTCGCATTCCATCTCCTCCAGTTTTTTGGCCATGTCAACAAAGGATTCTATGGTATGGACAGGGCTGATAGTATAGCAGACCGTGCCCTGTACGTGGGCGCCCTCGCGCTTTGCCACATTGATGGATACCTCCATGTTCCTGATGTCATTTAAGGCATCGAATATCCTGAATATGTCGACACCGTTTTTGACTGATTTTTCCACAAACTTCTCTACGATGTCGTCTGAGTAATGCTTGTACCCGACAAGGTTCTGGCCCCGGAGAAGCATCTGTGTGGGCGTTTTCTTCATATGCTTTTTAAATATCCTGATGCGCTCCCATGGGTCCTCGTTAAGGTACCGGATGCATGAATCAAATGTCGCGCCGCCCCAGACCTCAAGCGAAAAGAAACCTGCGTCATCCATCTGCTCTATGATGGGCACCATGTCGCGCATGCGCATCCTGGTTGCAAGAAGCGACTGGTGCGAGTCCCGAAACGTGGTATCGGTTATCTTTACTCCTGCCATGCCCCTCTATTTTCATTATTTCGATTATAAAACTTTGGTATGCCCCCCATCCTTGCAAAAAGTTAATATTTAGTTATTAAGATAAGAGAGGATATGGCTCTGTTTGGGAAAAAGAAGGAGAAGGACGAGGGTGATGGGATTGAACTTCTCTCAGACGAAGAATACGATGCCGAAGCAGAGCTTCAAAAGCAGATTGTAGAAGAGACAAAGTACCTGGAGCGGATGGCTGCTGATGAGACGGCCACAAAGGACGAAGAAAAAGGGATAAATCTTGACGAACTCCTCCTGAAGACAGAAAAAATCGAGGGGAGGCTTGCGTCGTTTGAAGAGGCAAAGGGGAGGATTGACGACAGGATTATGCGCGTTTCAGAGCAGGTTGGCGAAATCCGCAGCATGGTGCTTGAGCGTGAGAAATCTTTTGGTCTTCTTGAGGCCGATTTCGAGATGATAAAGGACACGTTCGAGGACATAAAGCCAAGCGAATTTTCAAAGGAGCTCAATAAAAAAGAGCAGGCGATAATGGGAGTCAGCATGCGAGTCGAGAAAATGGAGGCCGTTTTAACGCGCCTCTCGGAGCAGGTAACTGAATTTAGGAAACTCCTGGACACAATAAAAAGCTTTGAGAACCTTGTCGAGGTCTCAAGGGAGGTCAACGAAAAAATCGCAGGTATTAATGAAACAAAGAAGTATACCGAGCGTCTGGCATCAAAATCTGAAAGCATATTTTCG
>Ga0180009_10006488_pt1 | contig 12247 bp, 4 predicted proteins | sample OS_PC_MetaG_FD_123537 | JGI IMG/M metagenome (GOLD analysis project Ga0180009, IMG submission 123537) | Groundwater microbial communities from the Aspo Hard Rock Laboratory (HRL) deep subsurface site, Sweden - OS_PC_MetaG | ecosystem: Environmental > Aquatic > Deep subsurface > Groundwater...
ACGGCGGTGTTGCCGCTGCGCGTCTGTACGGTCACCCGACCCGAGGTGCGGAAGGAGAGCATCCCGAAACGGGACACGTTGGTGGTGTCGTAGGCCGATGAGGTGTACTGCGTGGTCCCGCGTCCCCCGACCCGGTAGAGGGCTGCGCCGTCACCGGTGCCAAAGGCGCGGATCCTGCCGCCGAGGGAGAGCGCCAGGACCTGTCGTTCCTTGACGTCATGAGCCGTGGCCGTGGACTCGTCGGGCAGGATCGAGAGCACGCGCCCGCGGGTGCCCTCAGCGGCGTAGAGTCGGCCGCGCACCAGCTCCAGGGCGGTGAAGTAGCCCGATTTCACGGCGTGCAGCTGTACGGCCGAGCCGTTGCTTTCTACGGCGAAGATGCCGCCGCTGCCCTTCTTGGCGCCGATGCGGGGCAACCGCAGCTTGCGCTGATGCCCCGAGCCGGTCACGATCTTGGTGCCTTTGGGCGTGGCCCAGCTCGGGAAGAGCAGCCCGGAGGAACGGTCGGGTTTGATGAGGTTCACGGCCACATAGAGCCGCCTCCCGTCACTGACCAGGGCGCGGATCTCGTTCCCCGCGAAGTCGTGCAGGGCGCGCACCCGGCGGGGGCCCAGCACCCGGTACACGATGGCCTTGGGCGCGGTGCCCACGTAGAGATCTCCTCCGGGGCCCACCACCAGGCTTTGCAGGTGCTTCTCTTTGGAGTCCCAGTACACCCGCGCCCGTCCCGCCCGGTTGATGGCGAAGAGCTGACCCTCTGGTCCCGTGGCGGCGAAAAGGGTGCCCTTGTGGTACGCCAAGCCCCAAACGTGCAGGGCCTTGACCTGGGCAAACGGTTTCACCGCGCCGGTGGCCGTGTCGATGGCGTAGATCCGCCCTTCGGGCAGGGTGCCGGCGTAGATTGTGCCCGCCGGGCCCTGGGCAAAGCTGGTGACGATCACGGCCCCTTTGAGTTGGGCCAGCTTGCGGGCCTGACCGCCCCGAACGATCCAGACCTCGCCCTTGTCGCCGGTGCCGAGATAGAGGTTGCCGCCAGACTCGATCATGGAAAAGACCATGGAGACGCCCGCCAAGCCGGTGCGCCGGGCAGGCTCGCTGCGCACCAGGTGCCCCGCTGAGGTCACCAGCACGCCGCTGGGTGTGCCGGCGTCGAAGTCGGCGTGGGTCTGGTTGATCCACACCCGGGTCGTGCCGGCGAGGGCCCCCGACGGGGCGGCCAAAAGCAACAGGCCGAGCAACAGCGGGGCGAGAATTCTGGTCGTGGCGTTCCGAGTCATGGGAGTCCGTCCTGATTTTGATGGCAGCCGGGGTGTCATGGTCGTTTTTCCACCCGTACGTAGATTTGTTTGGCGCCGCTGAGCACATCGGGCAGCACCAGGGCCCGGCGGAAAGAGGTCCGATGCACGAGCCGCATTTTCGTGGAGGAGCCGCTGCGCAGGCTGTCCAACACCGAGCCCGGCAGGTGGCTGATGATGCGTCCGTTGACCGAGGTGCCCTCGGACGGTTGCATCACCCGCACCACCAGCTGGCGGGCATGATACATGCGCCGGATGATGCGCCACACGTCCGCCATGGCGTACACCGGCGCCACGTCGATGGTGGCGTCGGTGCCCGAGGTGACGTAGATCCGGATCAGGGTGCCCGAAGGCACGTGTCGCGGAATGATCACCGGGATGGTCTTGACGTAGCGGCCCTGGCCGAGGAGCCGTCGCAGCTTGACGCGCAGATTCACGATCTGGCCGGGCTCCACCACGTTGGCGTCCAGGCGCACGTCCTCGATGGTGGCGGCCATGACGGCCTTGTCGGCCTGGATCCGGACGCGGAGCGCCGAGACCGAAACGCGCTTCAAGTTCTGGCCCAGCAGAAAGCCGAGGATGCGGAAGCCCCGGGTCTGGCCGATGCGGAATCCCTGCCCGGCGCCCTGACCCGCGTGGAAGTAGTCGTCCAGGGTCACGGTCTTTTTCACCAGCCGGCCCCGGTCGGGGTAGCTCACGTCCATCGAAACGCGCGCCGAGATGGTGGTGTCCACGGTGTCGGGCACCGCGCGTCGCAGCAACGAGCGCAAGACGTACTGCACATAGTAGTGAGTGGCGCGGCGGTTGGAGAAGATCTCGAACGAGAAGTCCTGCTTGCCGCCCTGGGCAGAGACGATGGTCACCTTCACCGGGATCATGGGGGCCTTGACGTGGGTGTCGGCGATGATGCACGGCCGGCGGTCCTGCACCAGGCTCCCGAGCTCACCCAGGGCGGTGGAGATTTTATATGACGAGGAGTAGCCCGGCATGAACATGTGAATCCAGCTCGAGGTCACCGGGATGTAGTGCTCGCCCCAGTTGGCCATGGGGTGGCCAAAGGCGAGGACCTTGTGGCCCTTGACAAGGGTGACGGTGCCCGTGCCGTTCATGGACATGGCGCCGCGCACGAGCTGCACGCCGATGGAGCCGCCGTCCACGAAGCGCTTGGGCTTTTTGTAGTAGCGCATGGCGTCGGCGCTGCTGCCGCCGCCGGCCACCACGGTGAAGCCGTAGGGCTTTAAGTCCTTGGCCAGCTCACCGAGGGTCACGCGATCGAAGCCGGACACCGCCAAGGGCACGGACATGCGCCGCATGCCCGCCACGCCCAGACGCACCCGCGCCGAGGGCGGCGCGGGGATGGAACGGAACCAGGGGCTGAGCGGGTTTTGAGGGCTCTTCCAGGCCAGAATCCGCCGGGCCAAGCTCAACCCGGCGCGCGTGGGTTGGCGGGCGACGCGGCCGATGCCCAGAGGTGAATTGCGCCGCAGCTCGGGGCGTGTCAGGGGTGCGCGACTGACGCTCAACGCGGGCGAACCCTTCAGGCCCCGGCTTTTGCGCTTGAGCTCGTCGAGCATGTATCGGATGGGCGTGAGCATGGCGATGGGGCGTTTGGACCAGTTGGGCCCATAGGCCAGGGCGCCGGCCAGGCCGCCGCCGATGTAGCAGGGGCTGCCGCTCATGCCGGCCACCACCCCCGCGAGCTTGAGCTTTGGATCGTTGGACTGGATGAGGATCAGGTGCTGCCGGGGGAAGTAGTTGAACAGGATGCCCTTGACGTGGAAACGGAACGTGCCGACGGTGAGGCCCTGGAACACGGTCTTGCAGATGCCCCGGTCGCCCACCTTGATGCTCAGAACCGGCTTGATTTTCACTCCCATGTACATCTTGGTGGTGGCCCGCGCCTCCGGCGTGGCCGTCAGGGCGAGGGCTCCAAGTCCGAAACAAAGGGCGAGCCCCAGGGGGCCTCCTGGGGTGCTTTTTCGGGGGATTTTCTGCATGGGAAGGGTTCCTCTGCCTGGTCTACGCGTCCACGACCTGATCTCCGCCGCTGCGCTTGGCCTCTCTCAAGGCCCGGGAGACCTGCTGCATCAGCGCGCCGAACTCCAGCCGCGGTGCCCCGTCCGAGCAGACCACGCCGATGGAGACCGTGGTCTCCTCCACCGTGCCGTACGTGTCGGGGAGGGCGGCGGCCTCGTCGCGGATCCGATCGGCCACCACGTGGGCGCCGTCGAGATCGGTGTGCGGCATCATCACCAGGATGGTCTCCTCGGAGAACGTGATGGGGATGTCGATGTCACGCACGCCGAGGCGAATGATGCGGGCCAGGTCGGAAAAAAGCTGGTGCTCGTGGGGGCTGCCGGTGATCTCGTCAGAGCGGTCGTAGGCCACGAGCATCAATGACAGCGGGAATTCGTAACGCTTGGACCGCTGGAGCTCGATGCCGACGATCTTTTTAAAAAACTCGAATTGATAAAATCGGTCTCGCGCGTCCCGCTCCAGGGCGGAGCCGGCCGTTTCCCGGGCGAGGGTGTCCCGCTCTTCGGTGAGCAGGTTGAGTCGGAGGCGCAGCTCGCGGATCTTGAGCGCGGAACGCACGGCGGCCGTGAGCTCAGTCTCCTTGAGGGGCTTGATGAGATAGTTGTCTGCACCGGCCCGCTCGAAGATCTCCGCCGTCTGCTCGTTGTCTGCGGAAAAGAGCAGCAGCACGGGCAAGGCGGGATCCAATTCCTTGGATCGCGGCGTGAAATCGTTCTCATCCGCGTCGCTGGTGTGGGCGTTGGCCAGGACCATATCCGGCCGCCAGTCGATGATTGCGCGGACCCCGTCGTCGGCGTTCTTGCAGGCGAAGATGGTGTGACCCATCTCCCGCATTACATCCCGGGTCTTGTCCACGAACTGCTCGTTACGGTCGATGATGAGGATTCTTCGTCTAGCCATTAGATTGTTGAGTTTACTCCAGGTTCTTGCAAAGGCGATGAAAAAATAGGACCGCGGGACCCTTGTGTTCCGGGCCGCCTACAGGACAACGTACGCCAAGCGAAGCTCATTTCACCCCTCGACGTCGGGGTTTTTTCCAAGGAACCACAGCATGCCCATGAGGGTCGCCGTGGCCAGGCCGTAGCAGGCCATCAGAGGCACCCCCACGGCGTGGCCCAGGTAGCCAAAGATCGCCGCGGCGAGCATCACCGTCACGGCGTAGGGCAGCTGGGTGCGGATGTGATCCAGGTGGTTGCAGCCCGAGGAGAGGGAGCTCATCACCGTGGTGTCCGAGATGGGGGAGCAGTGATCGCCGAAGATGGCGCCGTCGAGCACCGAGGCCGCGGCCAGGTACAGCAGCACCGGGTGTTCGCGCCCGCCAAGGGCGTAGGCCAGAGGCAGCACGGTGGGGATGAGGATGCCCATGGTGCCCCAGGAGGTCCCGGTAGCAAAGGCGATGGCCGCCGAGGCGGCGAAGATCAGCAGGGGCAGCAGCGTCGGGTGAACGTTGCCGGCCAGGGCCGCGGTGAGGGTGACCGTGGTGCCCAGCGCGTCGCAGGCGGCCTGGATGCCCCAGGCGCAGATCAGGATGCCGATGGCGCCCCCGATGGCCCGCCCTCCCGAGACGTAGGTTCGGCCGAGCTCGCGCCAGGACAGCGCATCGAGCCCCGCGGGGAGGGCCTGCCGCCGTCGTCGGGCGAGCCACAGGGCGATGGCCGACCCGGCAAATCCTGAGCCGAGCATGGCCCATCCCTGAAGCTCCTCTTTGGCCGCCTGGGTGAAGCAGTCCCGCAGGTGGGACAGCGTGCCCGGGCCGTAGAGCCCTTCGGACAGGGCGAGCTGTACGCCCGGGGTGTAGTGTCCCAGGACCAGGATCCCCCCCAGCACACCCACCAACACCGTGGCGATGGGCACCACGGCCACGGGCCAGGCCGGGGGCAGGCCCTCCGGAGGTCCGCCGTGCTCCAGGAAGGCCGCGTCGGGCTCTTCGCCGGCGTCCTGGATTCGGCGCACCTGACCGGTGCGCGCGGCCCGTTGCTCGGCCCGGAGCATGGGGCCGAAGTCACGGCGGAGCAGGATGCCGGCCAGCACAAACGCGAGGGTGAACAGGCAGTAGAACCTGAAGGGCAGGGCTTGCCAGAAGATCTCGAACCCGCCGATGCCCAACCCCAGGCTGTCTGAGGAGGTCTGAAAGAGGCCCACCTCAAAGCCGATCCAGGTGGAGATGAGCGCCACCCCCGCGATGGGGGCGGCCGTAGAATCCACGAGGTAGGCGAGCTTCTCGCGGCTCACCCGCGCGGCGTCGGTGATGGGCCGGGCGGCGCTGCCCACCACGAGGGTGTTGGCACAGTCGTCGAAGAAAAGGACCAATCCCATGAGCCAGACCGAGAGTCGCGCCAGGTGCGGGCGCCCCCGGAGCCGGCCCACCAGCGAGAGCAACCCCTGGGTGCCGCCCGCCCGGGTGATGACGGCGATCATGCCCACCAGGGACGTGGCGAAGATCATTACCTGGAGCTTGAACTGCGCCAGCAAGGGGCCCACCACGAAGTGACGTGCGGCCCACCACAGCGCGTGCAACACGTCCACCGGAAGCCAGAGCAGACGCGTGGTCAGCGGGGCCGAGAGGCGATCCGGGCTGCCGGCCGACATCACCAGCGCCCCGCAGAAGATGGCCAGCAGCATCGAGAGTAGGATGCGGCGGGTGGCCAATGCGGCGACCACGGCCACCAGGGGCGGGATCAGCGCGAGATAGCCTGTGATGCGTTGACGGGCGCTGAAGGAGGTCTGACGGGTCGTTTTCCGGCCATTGAGAGCCAGCGTGAGCCGCAGCTCGGCCACGGTGGAACCCCGGGACGGCGGAGGCTGCGTCCGGGTGCAGCGGGCTTTCAGGCGCCGCACCCCGGGGGACCGGGCCTTGCCGATTTGAAACACCTTGTGGGACGCCAGGGCGGCCCGTAGGACGGTCAGACAGCTCGTATCCCCTGAAGCCTCGAGGGACACCGCCACCCGGTGGCGCGCCTGGCCGCGGGCGTCCCGGTGGGGCGCTGAAAGACGGCCCAGTCCGTCGCGCACGAGCCCCTCGGCGGCCAGCTGCTGGCGGGAGTGGCGAAGGTCTGGGCTGGTGGCGCGCTCCAGCCCCCACAGGCCCACCAGCAGCGCCGTGAGCACGACGGTCGCGGTGAGTATTCGCCGACGGGAAGGGTGTTTCGTGCCAGCGGACACGGTCCGATAATACTACTTATCCACAACCACCGTGATGTGTTCGGCACGGTCGACCTTTGCCGCGAAGATGGAGAAGGCGGGATACTCTTCGGGTCGTACGATGCGGAATGGGATTTTGAGCGAGCGGCGGATCTCCACGGCGCCCTTTTGGGCGGTGGCCTTGAGGTGGAACCGACCAAAGGCTGTGTTGAGCCCGACGGCCTGCGGCAGCTCTTTGGGGCGGAACCCCACCGGGAGCTGGAGTGTGAGGCGCAGGGACACCGGCCCCAGGGGACCCAGCTGCAACGGGAGGCGCCGCTTGGCCAGGCGCCCGAAGATCCGCCCCACCTGGGCCGGAAAAAAACCTGATCGCAGCACGAGGCGCTGGCCCCCACCGGGCCGCTTCTCGGCCCGGGCGAGTCGAGGAACCTGCAGGCGGTAGATCATCTCCAGGGGGCGATCCAGGGCCTTTGTTTGTTTGAATTGCAGCTTGGTGATGACCGCGCCCAGGAAGAACCGTCCGAAGAAGGCGCGCTCAAGCCACTGCCGCAGCTGCTTGGCCGGGACCCGGCGCAGGGCCGCGCGGAACTGCAGCGCGATGAGCCCGGAGAGTCGTTCGTGTCCCAGGATCACCGCCGAGCCGTTGGGCTCCAGGATCACCGTCATGGTGGTGCGCCGGGCATCGGCGTCGGGCTGGTCCGGGGTGTACATGGCGCGGCGCTCCGGGCGATCCACCGACACGGCGCTGGCCTTTCTGAGCAGCGGGGGCAGATAGCCGAAGGGGGCCTGCTGCAGCTGGGGCAGCAGATAAACCGCGCCCGTTTTTTGCTGGAGCCACAGGGCGGGTTGTGAGTGCAGGCGCACGGCGGGAATCGTGCCCTGGGCGAGCTCCCGGTGCCGGGGCCTGAGTAGCCGCGTCTCGGTGGGACCCACCCGGCACTGTCGGAACAGGGCGCGGAGTAGCGAGAGTCGCGAGCCCGAGCGCGCCGCCAGGGTGTGGCTGGCCGGGACATAGTAGTCGTGCGACTCCTCGATGTTCTTCTGCACCCAGGCGTAGACGGCCCGGGCGCGCCGCTCCACCGGCTTGTCCCGGCACAGCTTGCGGCCCAGCGTGCGAATGGCGTGGGAGGCCACGTCGCTGTTGTAGGCGAGCTCCTGTCGCTGGCGCAGGTAATCGATCCAGCGCACTCGAGCTCCCAGGAGCACGGTGGGCAGGATGCCTTCGAGGTGCGGGATGAGGGGCTCGGGCAGCACCCGCTCCACGCGGTGCGCGGTCCAGCGTGTGAAGCGGAGCGGTCCGCGGGTCTCGCGCACGGGTTTGGGCAGTCGACCCCAGGAGGTGGACTGGAGAGCCAGCTCCCGGGGCGTGATCACCACCAGCTCCGAGCGGAAGAAGTGCGCGTCCATGGAGCGGAAGCTGAAGGTGCTGCCGAAGAACCCACCGGGGCGCCAGAAGGTCTGCGCCCCGCCCGCAGCGACGTACTCCACCTCGATGAGGTCACCGACGTCCACGTCCGAAAGGCTGACGCTGTTTTTTTCACCCACGTCCTCGGGTTCGCGGATGGAGCCGTCTTTTTTGAGGGTGCGCAGGGTGAGCACCCTGACCCCCCGGGGCAGCTTGACCTCGGCGTAGCGCGCGATGGCTTCGGGGGTCCTCAGGTGCACGATCTGGTGGGTGAGGGTCAGTCGACCACCGCTGGGAAACACCCGGATCACGCTGCGGTCGAGCACGTACACGGGGGCCTTTCCCCGACCCCATTTGGCCTTGGCATAGGCGGCGATGGCGGCCCGACCGTCCACCCGGTAGGGGGCGAGGAGATCCGGGATGCCCAGGGCGCGCAAAGCCTGTCGCAGCTCTGTGTTCCCGGGGTGGGAGGCAACGCCCTGCTGGAGCAGTTGCACGGCGGCCTGGCGTCGACCGGTGCTCACCAGGAGGTTGGCCAGGCCCAGGCGACTCTCGGCGTCCCAGGGGGCGCGGTCGGTGAGGGCGCGCCACACAGCCTGGGCGGGCCTGCCGGCCAGGTCCAGCTGCTCGGCCAGGAGTCGGAGGATGCGGCCACTCTCACGCAGTCCCAATAATCGCTTCGCCTCGGCCGCTGCGGCGTTGTGGCGCCCCTGGCGGGCCAGGGTTTGCGCCCAGGCGATGGAGGTAGCGTCCAGTTTACGGATCCGTCGGGCGGCCGCGAGGGTGGGCGCCGCGCTCTGCTCCCCCAGGGCCAGCAGGTAGTAGATCTTCCAGGCCGGCAGCCATCGGGGATGGGCCTTGGCCAGTTGCTGGATTTGACGGAGGGCCAGGGTTCGCCATCCCAGGTTGCGGTAGAGGCGGATCCGGGCGAGGGGGACCAGACGCTGCGCCCCCCGGGCGGATCGGGCCGAGGCCCGGGCTCCGAGCAATAGCGCCAGAGCCTGCTTGCTCTTGCCCTGTCGGCGCAGCTCCGAAGAGAGGCGCAACCGAATCCGTGTGGCCCAGGGGGCGCGCTTGAGCGCCCGTGCCAGAAGCACGCGGGCGCGGGAGCTGCGCATGGTGCTGGGCACGAGGCGGTCCGCGCGCTCGAGCGCAGAGACCCAGAACGTTCCCCAGGTGAAGCTCGGGGTCCTGGTGACCAGGCGCGCGGCTGCCGCCCGGCCCGCATCGGCCTGGCCCCGGAACAGGGCGTCAGCGATGCGCAGGGTGTCGGCGAGGGGGCGGTATAGGCCCTTGGTCGCCAAAGGGCGAGCGGGTGTCGCCTTGGACGTCGGCGTCGGTGTCACCCAGACCTGCAGCCTCGCCGGCGAGGCAAACACGGGGAGCTTGAAGCGGAGGCGGTTGGAGCCTTGTCGCAGGTTGACCGGGATCATCCGCAGGCTGGGTCGGGGTTGGAACCGGTCCTCGGGGCCGAAGATCTTCCGGCCCCCCAGACGCAGGATGAAGGGCCGGGGCCACGTGACCTGCACCACGGCGGGGCCGGCCCGGGCCGCCTGCACGACGGCTTCGACGTACCGCACGCCCGCCGCCCCGTCTCGACTTCGTATCCACAGTCCACATTGCAGGCGCTGCAGGGTCTGACCGGCCAGCGGCGTTGCCTTGTCCGGGGGAAAGGGGCGGGTGAGGTCCGTGCGCCCGAATCGGCCGAAGCGGCGCGACAGGATGAACCGGGTCGGACACCCCATCTGTCGCAGTCGCCGCTGCACCGCGGTCGGGTCTCCCCGACGTCGGGCGCGGCCCACAAGCATCAGGGAGAGCGCCCCGCGGGCGCCGAGGGGTAGTCCCGATTCCAGCGCTTCCAGGGAGGCGTCGGTCAGCGGGGTTTTCACGTGGGGGAGCTGCTGGTTCAGGCGCCCCACGGCCAGGGTCGCGAGGGCGTCCAGGGAGAGCCCGCGGGGCGCGACCAGCCCGTGGCCCGGGCCCGGATGGCGGCGGAGGCGCACCACGTCGACCAGCACCCTGTGCCAGGCCTTTGCGGCGCCGTCCACGTCCAGGCGGAGGTCCGCCAGCAACGCCACCATGGCGTGAATCCACGGCGCCGCAGTGGCGCGGGCTTCGGCGCGGGCCTGCCGTAGCTGGACCTCAGCCCGTTTGTTGTCCCCGAAGTGGATCAACAGCAGCCACGCCAGGTCCCGTCGCACCGCCGCGCGATCAACCGGAGGCGCCTTGTTCAGTCGGGCCAGAGCCCGGTCCAATCGCGCCTTGGCGTCCCAGCGGTTGAAGCCCGGGTTTCGCGGGTGCCGCGGCGATCCGGGCGCGCAGGCCGTGAGTCCGATTATCAGCCAGAGGAACCACAAATGCCGGATCATGGTGTGCCTCCCTGCTGCAGCACAATCCGCTCGGAAAGGGACTTGTCCACATCCAGCCAGAAGCTGCGCAGCTCAGGGTACTGCTTGGGGCTGAATCGGTGGCTCCGCACCCGGAGCTGTCGTCGCAGCGTGAGGCCGGAGGCTTTCGGCGCGGACGTCTGTGCAAAGGCGAGCCCAGCCTTCGGCCGGCCGGGCAGGCCCACGACCTGTGCCTTTTGGGGGCCGGCAATGAGCCGGTGGGTCCGGGGCCAGGACAGGGTCACCTCGGTGTCCGTCGACCAGGGATAGGCATACTCCAGGGCCAGCTTTCGTGAAGCAAGAGACGCATAGCGGCTCGTCATGGAGCCCGCCGAGAGCGTCAGATCAAAGGTCAGACGCTGGCCGCGCACCTGTGCAAAACCGGTGACCCCGTAGCGGGCCGTGATGGTCACCGGCATCTCCAGGGCGTCGGGGTCGGACAGGGTCACTGTCTGGACCTGCGCCCGGGGAAAGGTCTCGCTGATGAGCTTGCCGTAGTGGTCCCGGCGCAGCGCCGGATCAGCGAATCGTCGGCGCCACCAGGCGGCCTCCTGGCCCCGGATGATCCAGGTCTCGGTCACGCGCGCGGCGCCTTTTGCGTCCAGCTGAATCCGAAGCTTTCGCTGAGCATGGTTGGCGCGGCCGGCCAGCACCGGCGTGGTGACCAGGCGACCGTCCTTGCCGTCGATGATCAAGGCCATCATGCCCTGGTCGCCATGGGGCAGATCCAGAGAGCCGGTACGCTCCGCGGTGCCGTCCAAAAAGAGATTGAGCGCGGGCACGTACAGGATCGCGTGATCAAAGGGGGCCAGCGACGGGATCCCGGTGGAGAGCCGTCCCCCCCGGCGGGTGCGCACCAGCACCGGATGGGCCGTGATTCCTAGCTCGCCGAGCATCACGGCCATGAGCATGGCCTTGTCCTTGCAGTCGCCGAACTTGCGCGCGAACACCGTCGGCGCGGTGTAGGGCTTGTAGGTGTGCACGCCAAAGGCGAGGGCGACATAGCGTGTTTTTTTCACCACCAGGTTGTAGATGGCGACGACTTTCTCGCGCAGGGTGCGCTTGCCCTTGGCGGCCCGACGCGCGGCCGTTGTCAGGGCGGCGTCCGCGTGGAACTGGTCCTTGACGAGGCCCCAGTACCACCGCGCCACGTCCTGCCAGGTGCGGAAGGTGGAGATGTGTAGGTGCTTGTACAGCTCGGCCCAGCCGGGGGCCTGGGGCTCGGCCTGCACGGCGGGCACGTTCCGCGCGGTCCAGCGGTGGATGGTCTGGCCGGTGCGTCTGTGCTGGGTGTGGCGGAGCCCCGCGAGGCGAGGCTTCGAAAACCGGATGGACCGACCGGCGGAGAGCTCGATCACCAGCTGGAGCCGCCGGATGGGGGCGGCGCCTTGCAGGGGATGCAGCGTGCCGAAATAGTCCTTGAACATGTTGCTCGCGGGGGTGTCCGAGAGCACCGTTTGTAACTCGATCACATCCCCGGGGCGCAGGGACAAAAAGCGGATCACCTTGAGACGGCGGTCGTAGTACATGCGGATGGACGGATCGCTCAGACGCACGTCGCTCTGATCCCCCTCCTGCTCCGAGCCGTCGGGCCGGAGCACCCGCGCGACGAGCACCTCGAGGTGCTGAGTGTCGGGCAGGTAGTCCACCTGGTGGGTCTGGTACCGGGCCACGCCCTTGGTGTTGTTGATCTTGATGAGCTGCTGGCGGAACTTTCGGGACAGCCCGCTGGCGAGGACCTGGTAGGCCGTGGAGTCCAGCAGCACAATCGCGTCGTCAGGGGCGCTCTTTTGTTTCCACGCGGCCCGGGCCAGGGTCCGTCCGTTCCGGGCGTACCTTTTGACCAGGGGATCGGGGCCCCGGCGTTCGAGGTGGGCCAGGAGCTGTTTCACCCGCAGGGACTGGGGCCGCAGGACCCAGGCGCGGCGCAGATGGGTCTTGGCCGCCGACACCATGCCCGCGAGCAGGGCCGTTTGGCCGAG
>Ga0180009_10006489_pt1 | contig 12246 bp, 21 predicted proteins | sample OS_PC_MetaG_FD_123537 | JGI IMG/M metagenome (GOLD analysis project Ga0180009, IMG submission 123537) | Groundwater microbial communities from the Aspo Hard Rock Laboratory (HRL) deep subsurface site, Sweden - OS_PC_MetaG | ecosystem: Environmental > Aquatic > Deep subsurface > Groundwater...
GCAAATAACTTGTACCATTTATCATATAAATGGATTTTGGGCTTTTCATGGCTTGTTTTTGCTTGTTCTATCTCTTTTTCCTGCTGTTCCATTAATCTTTCTCCTAAACAAGATTTAAATATTTTAGTATTTAAATTAATGAAGCAAAGCTTTTTTAATTTACTTTTATTGTGATTCTTAAGCGTCGGTGGTCCAATGGCTAAGACAATGGCCTTCCAAGCCATTTATCTGGGTTCGAATCCCAGCCGACGCATTTAGACACATTTAAAGATGAAAAAAGAAAAAGTGCTTGTATTGTGTTCACATTCTGATGATGATGTAATTGGGGCAGGAGGAACTATTGCAAAATATGTTAAGGAAAAAAAGGATGTTAAGGTTGTTATTTTTTCTTCAGGAGAAAAATCAGTTCCATGGTTAAAAGAAAGCGTAATAATAAAAAAAAGAGAAAGGGAAAGTGAAAAAGTCAGTAAAATTCTTGGGTGTAAGATAGAGTTTCTTGGTTTGCCTGATATGAATCTATTAAAAAACATTGATGAGTATGCAAAGAAATTAAGAAAAGTAATTATCAAGTTTAAACCCAATAAGATTATTACACATAGCAAGTATGATTTGCATCCAGATCATAAAGCTGTCTTTTATATTCTTGAAAAGGCATTGGGAAATAGAAAAAATAAGCCAAAAATCTTTACTTTCTTAGTATGGGCTCTTTTTAATCCAAAAGACTATGCAAAGGTTTATGTGAATATAGATGATTTCTTTTCTGAAAAAATTAAAGCACTAAGTGTATTTAAATCACAAAAGTTTTTTATTTACATTAATTATCTTCCAGTATTTTTGAATAACAGACTTGCTGGAATAAAAAATAAATGCAAATATGCAGAAACATTTTACGTAGAAAATGCCTAAATACAAGATTTTATTTTTTGTAACTGGAATTGGATGGGGTGATTCTGTTAGAGAATATTCTATTATACAAGAATTAATAAAAAAGAAAAATGTTGAAATAAAAATTGCTTGTTATAAGACTTCTTATGATTTTTTTAAGAAAAAATTTCCTGCAATAAAAATTAGGGGTTTTGATACTGCATCTCCAAAATTTAAATTTGAATTTACAAGATTTATGAGAAAAAATGCATTACTGCCTTTAACATGGAATTATCAAATAAAAAAACTAAAAAAAGAATTGGGAGATTTTAAACCAGATTTAGTTATAACAGATTTTGAGCCATTGGGAGTGTTATATGCGAGAAATACAAATACGAAATTTATAGAAGTTTTTGGAGTTGACCCAAAGGATTTTGACGAATTTTTGAAACAAAGGAAGCATGACTTGTTCACTGATTTGCAGATTATTTATTTGAAAAGAATGTATGAGATTGGTAATAAGTTTAGTCAAGCAATAATAATAGGGGGATTAGCAAAAAGAAAGGATTTTGACAAATTCAGGTTTGTTAATTTAATTGTAAGAGATACTAAAAAGGTAAAAGAAGGAAAAGAAATTGTTGTTATTCTTGGTGGTTCTTCTTTTGGAATTGCAATGGGCAAGCATATGGAAAAGATTTTACTAAAAATAAAAGAAAAATTTATTGTTTTTGGCTCACATAAAGAAAAGAAAATAGGAAATTGTCATTTTGTTCCTGTAACTGAAAATGCTTTAGATTACATAAAGAATGCTAAAGGAATCATAAGTCTTGCAGGACATTTAACAATAAGTGAATCTCTTGTTTTTAAGAAACCATTGCTTGTTTTTCCTATTCCTAATCATGTTGAACAAGCATATAATTCTTGGTTATTGAAGAATAATAAACTTGCACTTGTTAAAGAATTAAAAAAGATTGATGAAAAAGAAATTGAAGATTCAATTAAGGACTTTATTAAGAAAATTCCAGAATTAAAAAAGAAAATAAGAAAGACAAATATTAAAGGTGATGGAGCAAAGCAAGCTGCAAAAATTATTTTTAGTATTTTGAAATCAAATTAATCCATTCTTCTGGTTTTTTCATTATTGCATCAATAGAGTAAATTGCAACTGATTTTGATTTTAGTGTTTTCATGAAGTCCAAATCATTCTTGAATTCGTCTATATCTTTGTATATGCCTTCATTTTGAAGAATTCCTTTTCCAATTAATCCTATTGAGAAAGTTACATTCTTGTTTTCTTTTACTGCTTTTCTTGCATAATTTTGCAAATATGGTTTTAATATTGGTTTAAAGAATTTATTTGTTATGGTGGTATAAAGCATAATATTCTTCTCAATTTTGTCATTTATATTATAGTGTGTTCCTGTATTTTTCAACAAGAATTTGGGAAATGGGAATTCATTAACAAGTATTTTGCTTGTTTTGCTTAATCTTGTTATTGTTTTTTCAAGATATTTATTATTTTTACCTTTCTTGAAAAACTGTAAAATGTAAAGAAACATTTTTGAATCAGAATATTTCCATGAAGGAAAAGGAATTTCCAAGTCAATTTTTATTTTTTCTCCTGAAAATGAATTTAGTTTATCTATGTCTTTTTTGCTTGTAAAACCACTAAACCAATAACCATGTTTTTTGCTTAAAACAGGCCATGCTCCAACTTCTATGTTTTTGCAAGAAATCTTATTTTTCCATTTCTTGTATTCAGAAAGATTTTTACATGCAACATAAATATCTGCTTTAAGATTATACTTTGAAAAAAGTTCTTTAACTTTTTTCCAGTTTATTTTATTAGGAAATTCACTCCAAAATATTATTTTCATTTTTTCTTAAGTGCCCTTGATGGGATTTGAACCCACAACCTATGCCTCTCTCCATTATCTTATAGGAGGGCATCGCTCTATCCAGTTGAGCTACAAGGGCAATAATACTAATAAAAGATAATTAAAAAGTTTATCTGAATTCTATCTTTTTATGGCTTATTATTGATTTAAGAAGTCTTTTTCCTAATTTGCTTTTTTTATTAATTCTTGTTTGGCCCTTCACAAAAATATTTGTAATATGATGATTATCAATAAAAAGAGAATATTCTCCATTGCCCCTTATAATCATGTTCTTTTTGTCTTCTGTTATCTCAACATTTTCATCTTTATCTCTGTATTTTTCTTTATCTTTTTTTATACCTGCAACAACTGTTTCTTCTCCGAATTTGTAGATTTCATATAAAAGTGTTCCTTCAGCATAATCTCTTACTTCAACTACTGGTCTTACTAAATCAGCTTCTCTCATTCCAGAAGGAACTTTTATTTTTAGTGCTAATGAGATTATCTTGTTTATTTCTCCTGCTGAGATATAAATAATAGTATCAAGAACAGAAGGAATCATTCCAACTTGTAATCTTCCTATGAATCTTTGTATAGCATCAATTGGGCTAGCACTATGCAAAACACCAATACATTCACTTCCTGCTAATCTTAAATCAGTATACAAAGTAAAATCTGGTGTGTCTCTCATTTCATCAAAAATAATATAATCTGGCCTGCTTAAGAAAAGAATATCATGTATATCTGAAGATGATGCAAAATTCTTGCTATACTGTGTAATTTTTGCTGGCAATTGTAAGTCTCTTGGTGATTCAACTGTTTTAACAATAAATCCTTTTTCAGCATAAAATTCTGCTAATGCCTGGACAAATGTGCTTTTTCCTGCGCCTGGTTCTCCTGCAACAATAATTCCTCTTGCTTTTTCAAGTCTTTTCAAGATATCTTGATTAAGGTTGTAATGATTCAAATCAAATTTCTTTAATGGCCTGCTTGCTGTTATTTCAACACCATCTGATACTGGTGGTTTAACAATTACTATCCTTAATGGTCCATATTGCACAATTGTTAATCCATATCTTGAAATTTCTACAAATGCATCTGGCACTATTCTTGCTTTTTCAACTATTTCTTTTGCAATCTTAATTAAAAAATCTCTTGTGAGTTTTTTATTTCCTAATTTTGTTAATTTCCAATTTCCTGGCATTCCTTTTTTTCCATATGGCAATGCACCTTCTTTCAAATGTATGCTCATAATATCTTTTCCAAAGAATTTTTCTATTACAAGTGATTTTTTGAGTTTTCTTATTTTAATAAATACAACAGAAATTCCTGATGCTTCTGCGCTTTTTGCCTGAACATAATCTGCTGTTACCAAATCTGCTTTGTTTTTTATTGCTAAATCTCTTACAATTGAATCTATTTCACCTAATTTTGCATGCTTAATTTGTCCTGCTACTGGCCTTGCGCCTTGAAATTCTAATTCAACCTTTTTCTGTTTTTGCATTTCATGTAATTCAGATAATTCATCTAATCCAATAAATCCTGTTTCTTGATTAAGATTTGCCTGATGTTCTAATTCTGCTAAAACAGCATTTGGAATTATAATTCTGCCCTTGAATTTGCCTTTTTTTAATTCTTTTGAAACAACTCTTTCAATAATTACAGAAGTATCTAAGACATATGTTTTCATGTTTTTACTGAATTCTTGGTTTGTGTTTGCCAATTTTCTCTTGATTTGTTTTATCATCTTCGTTTATGCGGGGAGCAGGGTTCGAACCTGCGTAGGCACTAAGCCACATGGTATCTCAAAATTCTTGAGCCATGTCCGTTTGACCACTCCGGCATCCCCGCTTATACAAAGAAAAAGAATATTACTTTTAAATGTTATTTTCTGCTTATTTTCTTGATTTTTCTCTTAAATGAAGAATTTCTTTAACCAATAGTGAATTTGGTACAAATATTATATCGTTGCCTGATTTGATTTTTGTTTCAGTAATTGTGAATTCCTCTATTTTTCCTGAAATATCATTGAATTTTATATTCATGCCCTTTTTGAGTTCTCTTTTTTGTAGTGTTGCTCCTGCTATTACATTTGGAATAAAATCTTTTAAGGATAAGAAAACTGCACCAGCAATTAATGCTAATAATATTATAATTATCGCATATAATATTGGGGTAGCTATTCCTAAATTAATTAATGCAATTATAATAGTAAAAATGTAAATTAGCCACGCAATTACTCTTGATGCAATTGAATCTATTTGGAATTTGAAATATTTTTTTAATTCTAACGTGATTATTGCTCTTTTTGTGAATCTTCCAGCTAAATTACCTAGGGTGATACCTAAGATAAGAATTATTATTGCTGCTATTACATTTGAAACTGAAATTGTCATATTTTTCAGAAGAAGGTAGGCTTTAAAAGCTTATTTTTAAGAGCTTAAAATATTAGACAATCTTCCATTGCATTTTCTGTTGTATATCTTGTTGCATAGTCTCTTGAAAATCCCAATGTTCTTGAATCAACTATTTCTTTGTAAGGTAATAAGATTTCTCCTTGTAATTCAAAACCAATAACTTTTGAAACAAGATTTGGGTTTTCTAGAATTTTTGGTGGTATTTTATTTGCTATACAAATGGGATCAATAATGTAATTAGTCTTTCCTATTGTGAGTTTGACAGCTCTTCCTCTTTTTACAAACGAATCATAATCATCTGTCGTCATATTCGATTATATAGAGAACCACAAAAGATTTAAAAGTATTCATAATCTAAGATTTGAAGACGGCCATAGCAAGTAGGAAACACCTGTTCCCATCAGAACACAGAAGTTAAGCTGCTTGTGTTTTAGGCTTTACTTCTCGAAGGAGGGGGAAACCTAAAAGCTGTCTTCTTTATATTCTATGATAAGAAAAAATAAAAGTCAAAAAGAAAAAGTAAAAGAGATTGCTGAGAAGAGAATTAGAAAACTTTTTGATTTAGCTGAAGAAAATCTTTATTCAAGGCCTTTGTTAGCAAGAAGATATATTTTTCTTGCAAGACAATTAGAAAGAAAAACTCAGACAAAGATTCCTAAAGAACTTAAAAGAAGTTTTTGCAAAAAGTGCAATCTGCTTTTAAAATCTGGAAAAACAAGAATTAAGAAAGGATTTAAGGTTCATACATGCGAATGTGGAAAAGTAAGAAGAATTAAGATTTCTTGAATTTTGCAATTAAATCAGCATTATCTTCATGTGAGATAAATATAGCTCTGCAGCAATATCTTTCTAATCCCAATGAATCTAGAACTTGCTTTGGATCTTCGCCTTTTGCAATTCTTTGTTGGTATTCTTTCCATAAATGTGCAATTGGTTTTCCACATGAAAAACATCGAATCGGTATTATCATTTTGTTTTTATTTTATTCTTTTGTTTGTTTTTTTCTTTTTATAAAATTATCTAATTATCTGTAAGATTTTTGCCTTTTTGCCCTTGCTTTACTGTCACCTGGTTTTCTTGTTTCCTTTCTTCTGATATCAGCTGTAAATAAATGTCTGTCATAACTAATTAAAGCATCTTTTAATTGCATATTTTTTGTGTATGCTACAAGTGCTCTTCCAATAGCAAGTCTTGCAGCTTCTAATTGAGCTTCTCTACCACCACCATTAACTTTTATTTCAATATCTATTTTATGTGTTAATTCTGGTATAATTTTTTCTGTTATTTGCAATGGTTCTTGAATAATTAATTGATGCATTTTTGATAATAATCTTATTGGTTGCATATTTATTCTTATTACACCTGTGCCTTCTCTTATTGTTGCTTTAGCATTAGCTCTTTTCCTTTTTCCACTAGTTACTATGGATTTACTTTCAATCTTTTTGATTTTTTTCTTTTTGATTACCATTTTTATATTTACAATAATTTACTTATTTTTTCAACTGTGACATATTTTAATGGCATGTCTTTTTTAACTTTAATTTCTTGCATTCCTTGCATAGGACCTTTAACTATTATTATTCTCTTGAATGCTTCCTTTCCTTTTCCTTTTTTATATGGAAGCATGCCCCTTATTGCTCTTTGAACTATTTTTTCTGGAAGTTTTGAAAAGAATGGGCCTTTTGTTACTGTTCCTCTTTCTCTTCTATGCAAGTAATCTGCTAAAATATCTTTCTTATTTCCACTTATTATTGCTTTTTCACAATTTGCAATTATGATTTTCTCTCCAAGTAATGCTTTTTTTGCAGCATAAGCTGCTAATCTTCCTAAAGGCAAATCCTGTGCATTGATTATTAATTCATTTCCTGTTGGTTTTATTATTTTTGACATTTTCTTATTTTTTACTTGATTATTCTCATATTTTTTTCTGGATTTTTAATTAAATCATCTATTTTCATTATTTTGCATCCAGCTAATTTTAATTTTCTTTTTGCTTCTTCAGAAAAGGAAAATGCTGCAATTTTTACTTGCTTGGTTATATCCCCATAAGAAAGAACTTTTCCTGGAATTACAAGTGTATCATTTGTTTTGGCAATTTTATCTATTTTGAATAAATTTACTCTTGTTGATTTTCTTTTTGGCTTTGATAATTCTTTTGCAACTGTAAGCCAAAAATCTGTTTTTTGTTTTTTTAATAAGATAATAAGAGACTTAAGTCTAGGATTTGCTTTCTTTTGCAATCTTTTTTCTATTCTTGATTTGCTTATTTTCATCTTGCTTTATGCGGGGCACAGGATTCGAACCTGCGTAGGCACTAAGCCACATGGCCCTTAACCATGCCCGTTTGACCGCTCCGGCAACCCCGCCTTACAGGGATTAACAGAAGGGATTTAAAAAGGATTTTGTTTAGAGTTTTGATATTGCTTTGTCAAATTCTTTAAGTTTTTTGTCAAAAATATTTACTGCTGATGTGAATATTTCTTTTGGCTCTATTTGTCCCCAGCTTTCTATGTTGAATGTTATTTCGTTCTCAGTATCATAAGTATGCCAAACTAATCCTGGAACAAATTTTACATGTTCTTTTCCAACACCAAGTTTTGCTTCTGCAACTAATTCTAATTCTTGTTCTGGCATTAAGTTGACTATTGGCATGTCATAAACAATATCAACCCCTTTAGATTTTAAGTCAGAAGAAAAAACTTCTCTGTCTTTAACACTTAATTTTAATTTTACAGAACATTTATTACACCCTTTTCCATTGCATGAACACTCTTCTCTTAATTTGAATGTTTTCAAATCTGTTTTTAATGGAACTAATCCAAATCTATGGGCAATAATTTCATCATACAAGACAGAATCATTTTTTGAAAATTCTACTATGTCAATTGCTAATACGGGAACACTTTCTATTACAATTCTTCTTAAAGCATTTACAAAAGAGATATCAGAATCAATTATCTTGAAACTAAGTTTGTTTTCTTTCTTTTGCATATCTTGTATTTTCATTTTCTAATTCATTTATAAGTTTATTAGGACTTTTTGGTTTTTTATAACTTATTATTCTATATTTACACTCTTCTTCCTCTTCTACCGTGTGGTGATTTGCATCCACCATGGGCTACAGGAGTAACATCAGTTATGCTTTTAATTCTTAATCCTGCTCTTGCAAAGCTTTTCAATGCAGCCTGAGAACCAGGACCTGGATTATGAGGACCTTCATGTCCGCCTCTTCCCCTTATTCTTACATGCAATGCAGTAATTCCTTTTTCTTTAGCTTCAAATGCTGCTTTTTTTGCTGCAAACATTGCTACTGTTGGGGATGCTTTTAATCTATCATATTTAGTAACTTGTCCTCCTGATGCTTTTGAAATTGTATTACCAGCAACATCAGTTATGTGAATTATAGTATTATTATAAGTTGAGAATATTTTTGCGATTCCAATTATTTCTTTTGATTCATATTCTTTTTCTTCTTGGGCTTTCTTTATGAGTTTTTTCTCTGCTTTTTTTTCTGTTTTTGTTTTTTCTTCTTCCTCTTTTCCAATAGTTTCTGCTGCCATTTCTTTCTGAAGCTTTTCTATTTCCTTTTTCTGGTCAAGATTTTTATCAGCCATTTTATTCTTCTTTCACCTTCTGTTGTTCTTTTTTCTTTGGTTTTATTATATTTTTTCCTAAAAATTCTACTGTTTTTTCTAATTCCAAGTTTACCATGAATGATGGGATATTTACTTTTCTACCACTTACTTTAACATGTCCATGAACAATTGCTTGTCTTGATTGCCTTAGTGGAATTTTAAATTTATTTGCTACAATTGTTTGCAATCTTCTGTCTAAAATATTTTCTATTTTAAGTTCAAGAACATCATCTACTGACTTTGCTTGTATTAATCCTTGTTTAGATAATCTTTCCAGGAACTTATTCTGTTCTTCTTCTGATACTGTTAAAAGTTTTTTTGCAAGTTTTCTGATTCTTGTAACTCCATATTCTGCTTTCCATATTTCTTTCTTGTTTTTCAAACCATACTTTTGAAGAATTTTCTTTTCCTCTAAGATTCTTGATTGCTCAAACTTTACTTTTGGTTTAGTATACTTTTTCTTTAATCTTCTTGGATCTCCCATTTTTGCTTAGCCTTTTTTTGTCCCGACTTTTTGTTTTGTTTTTTTCTTAACAACACCTAAGGTTCTTCCATGCCTGAAATGTGCTTTTGTTCTTTGTCCTCTTACAGGCAATCCTAAAGCATGTCTAATACCTCTGTAACTTTGTATTTCCCTCATATCTCTTATGTCTGCTTTTAATTGTAATTCTAAATCAGTGCCTACTAAGTGTTGGTGTTTTCCTTCTTGTGTTTTTGGTTTGTTTAATATGAATGATGGTATATCATAATTTGCAATATTTTTGAGTATATCTTCTATTTTTTTGATTTCTGCATCTGTGAATGTTCCGACTTTTTGATTTTTGTCTAATTTTAAAATATAACAGATTGTATTACTTAGATTCCATGAAATTCCTTTTATTCTTGTTAATCCATAATATATTTTTGCATTTCCAGGAATATCTGTATTGAGAATTCTGACTATTTCTCTGATTTTTTGCTTTTCTTCTTTGGGTTTTTGCTTTATTTCTTGTGGTGCTTCTGGTTTTGTTTCTGGTGTTTGTGTTTGTTCTGGCATTTTTATCTTATTTTACAAAAAGTTTGTATTTTTCTTGTTTTTCTAATTCATCTAAGATACGTTTTTCAATAGCCTTTTTCACATCAGGAAGGCTTTTAATTCTTTCGTGCATTTCTGAAAATGATTCAAATGATTTGATTTCTCTTTCTTTAACAATACTATCTGTGTGTTTTCTTCCAAATCCTGGTAAAAGCTCTATTTGATGCAATCTTGTATTGACAGGTTCTGCTTTATTAAAGAAATCAACAAATCTTTTTTGCTGTTGCTCAACTGCATTATTAACAAATTCCTTTAAATTGATTTTTGATGTTTCTGTAAGCTTATCTCCGGGAAGTCTTCCAAGAATGTAATTAACTTTGTCTCTTTTTCCTGTTCCAATGTAAACTTCTTCTTTTAATTGGAATGTAGCTCCTTTTCTTGGGACTAATTGTAATAAAGTAAAATTAGAAGTACCTATGGCTTGCGCTGTTGGAATCCTCTTCTCTTGACCAAAATAGCCATGAGGAAGATAATCTAATATTATTGCTTTCTCTTCCTTTTCCATTCTTATTATTTCTTTGTGATTTCCAAAATTTTTTCGGTTTCATTTGCATCAAGGCTCACTTCACTAGAAAGTATGCTGCGAAGTTCTGAAGCTGTTTCTGGTATTACATCTGCAATCTTGACAATATGTTCTGGCTTTAATTTGTCTATTTTTGCTTCATTAAGCTTTTTCACTAATTCTGGGTTAGATTTTTTCTTGACAAATTTCTTTAGATAATCCAGAGTTTTTTTGACTTTTGGGCTATCGCTATCTGCCTTTTCAAGCAGTTTTTTAGTTTCTGTTAATGTTAGTGGTTTACGGTTCTTTATCATTCTAAATCCTATTTTTAGAGATTTTTAAATATTGTGTATAGAACTAAGAAACCTTTATTAGATGTATTGGTTTCAAAATTAAAGTTTTCATTTTATTGCCTGCTTTTACTTTTACTATATATGATTTTCCCCTTTTTCCTTCTACTATTCCCACTTTTCCTCTTAATCTCATTGGAGCATGAAATGGAATAGATGCTTCTGGTTTTATTGCTACTTTTTGGCCTTTTTCTAGATTCTGAAAGTACTGACTAAGTCTGATTTTTCCTTTTTCTCTAACTCTCTGCTTTTTTCTTTTTGCCATTTTATTCTTTATTAGGAATTGTTTTTGCGAAGATTTTTTCTAAAAAGCTTCATTATGTTTTATTTTTTGGACTTTTATATGATTCTTTCCACTCTTCCTTACGTGGATGTTTATGCTTTAATTGTTTTAAAAGGTTTTCCAAAACATCATTTAATGCAGTGTAAAGATTTCTATTTTCTGTTGTTGAAAAGAAATTACCCTTGTCTGTTTCTAATGTTGCATCTGTTTTATGTGTTGGCATTTGTTTTGCATCTTTTTTTTCATGCAATATTTTTAAGTGCAGCCTTAATGCAATGATATTTGTGTATCTTTTGATTTGCTTTATATTATTACTTACAATATTCTCTATTTCCTTCATTTCACTTTTATCAAGCTTATTAAATCCAGAGTAATTTATGTGGCTTATTTCAAATTTAGGGTTTTCCATCTTATTCTTTTATTATCAACTGCTTCTTTTATTTTTTTCTGCTTCTTATTAAGTTTAGCATGCTCTCCTTTCTTTACATCAAGAAGTATGAGATTTATATCTTTGCCTTCTGAATATCCATCAAAGACAATATAGTCAATTGGATTTCCTATAAATCTTGCATCTGATGGCATATATGGAAATTCTGGCAATAAAACAGCAATTTGTTCACCTATTTTTCCTTTTAATACTGCTCTACTCTTATCAAGAGTGTCTTTTCTTATTCCATCTTTGTTTTCAAGAATCCATTTTTGTAATGTTATTCTTGCTTTTGCTTCTGCTATTTTATTTATTAAGAAATATGCTAAAATAAATCCAATTACAATTCCTAAAATTAAGAGTATTAATTCCATATTTGTTTTTAGAAAATTATGATATAAAAATCTTGCTGAAAAGATTTTTAAGCTGAAAATAGAATATAATATGATGGTTAAGATAGATCATAGGGCTGAAAAGCTTCTTAAGAAAATAAAAGAGGAACAAGTAAAATTAGAGGGATTAAAAGTAAGAGCTGAGGCAACAAGAAAAGAGATAAGGGGAAAAGTAAAAGAGGAAGCACAAAAATTTGATATAGAATTCAGAAAAAATACTGTAACTGCAATAACAGCTGCATTTGCATTAATTATTGGATTAGTATGGAAGGATATAATAACAGGAGGAATTGATTATCTTATTGCTCTTACTGGATTACCTCAAAGTCAGGCTTATGGTTTAAGAATAATTTCTGCAATTATTTTGACATTTATTTGTGTTGTTGGAATAATATTAATAACAAGATTTATGAAAAGAAAAGAA
>Ga0180009_10006490_pt1 | contig 12246 bp, 13 predicted proteins | sample OS_PC_MetaG_FD_123537 | JGI IMG/M metagenome (GOLD analysis project Ga0180009, IMG submission 123537) | Groundwater microbial communities from the Aspo Hard Rock Laboratory (HRL) deep subsurface site, Sweden - OS_PC_MetaG | ecosystem: Environmental > Aquatic > Deep subsurface > Groundwater...
AGAAATTATTAAACAGACAAAGATTAGGAAATTACTAAAAGGGCAAGGCTTATTAGCATCTTATACTCGTATTTAATTGGCGCACCAACTTATATACATTAGATTGTTCTGCTTCTAAAGGAAGTTGGTTTTTGAAACTGTAAAATGCGACTACTCAATCTTGGTTGTGGTTCACGTTTCCATCCTGACTGGACAAATATTGATATGAATTCTTCCAGTCCTTTTGTTCAGGCTCACAACCTTCGTTTGGGTATTCCTTATCCAGATCGTACTTTTGACGCTGTATATCATTCACACCTCCTTGAGCATTTTGCCAAGAATGAGGCTATAGGATTAATGCAAGAGTGCTTTAGAGTGCTAAAACCTGGAGGAATTATTCGTGTGGTTGTACCAGATTTGGAACAAATAGCACGAATGTATTTAAAGTTGTTAAATAAAGTTTTACAGGGAGAGGAGGGAAAAAAACATGATTATGATTGGATATTGTTGGAACTTTACGACCAAACCGTACGAGATCGCCCTGGTGGAGAAATGCTTAACTATCTAAAACAAAATCCAATTCCAAATCGTCCTTTTGTAGAAAAACGTATTGGAAGTGAAGCATATCGTATTTACCAAACAATTAATAAACAAAACATTCAAAAAACGGAAAAGCATAGTAGCATAGATAACCTAATTCGTCATATTCGAAATCTCCCTCAAAGAATTCGTACCATTCTTGTTAAGACACTATTAAGCGAAAAAGAATACAAGGCATTGCAGGTTGGTTTATTTAGATCCGAAGGAGAGATTCACAAATGGATGTATGATAGGTTCTCTCTGGCGCGGTTAATAAAACAGGCAGGCTTTCAAAACCCTGAACAACGAACTGCATTAGAAAGTGCAATAGAAAATTGGAGGCATTTTAATCTTGATGCTGAAACAGACGGAACTGTAAATAAGCCGGATTCATTGTATATGGAAGCTGAAAAACCTTGAAAGTTTTGCATGTTAATACTTACGATATTGTCGGCGGTGCTGCTCGTGCTGCCTATCGGCTGCATAAGGGCCTGTGTCGCCTAGAGCAAGAATCATACATGCTTGTTGCCGAGCGCAGGAGTGAAGATTCATCTGTATCCAACTTTAAACCTCCAACTGACTTGCCAAGCCGGCTGCGTCGGCGCTTTCGTAGTAAATTGATTGATCGCTGTTTCGCACGTTATCGAGCCTCCCGCCCCACTGGTTATGAACTTTTTAGTGATGACCGCAGTCAGTATGGTATTGATTTATTAAAACAACTACCACAATGCGATGCTGTAAATTTGCATTGGATTGCCGGTTATGTAGATTATCAGTCCTTTTTTGCCAAAGTGCCCGAGCGGACTCCGGTTGTCTGGACATTGCACGATATGAACCCATTTACCGGGGGATGCCATTACGATCACGGGTGTAGTCGATACAAAGACAAATGCGGCGCTTGCCCTCAATTAGGGTCAAATGATAGAAACGATCTTTCCAATCAAATCTGGAAACGCAAGTATAAAACCTTTAAGCGAATTCCTCCTAATAAGCTACATATAGTTGCCCTTAACCAATGGATGGCAGATGAAGTTAAAAAAAGTAGTTTGTTGCGTAGATTCCCCATATCGATCATTCCCAACGGATTGGATACTGAAGTCTTTACACCTCGCGATAGCAATGTTGCACGAGATGCATTAGAAATACCTCGTGAAGCCAAAGTAATCCTTTTTATAGCAGGTTCATTAAACAATCGCCGTAAAGGCTTTGATATGGTGTTGCAGGCCTTAGCCGGTATGAGTGATTTGCCTAGTCTTTTTCTATTAACATTAGGCAGTGGGAAGCCATCTGTAGAATTTCCTATTCCTAATTTACATCTGGGACATATAGCAAATGAGCGCCTACTTTCTCTGGTCTATAGCGCAGCAGATCTTTTTGTTATCCCGTCTTTACAAGACAATTTGCCAAACACGGTGCTGGAATCTTTATCTTGCGGTACGCCAGTTGTTGGTTTTGATGTTGGCGGAATACCGGAGATGGTACGCTCAAGTGTCACTGGCATGTTGGCACCGCCACAGGATGTTAAAGCGCTTCAAACCACTATTATCCAATTGTTAAAGGATGATAATAGACGAAGAGAAATGGCAGCTAACTGTCGCCGTATAGCCGTTGAAGAATATTCCTTAGAAGTTCAAGCCCAGCGATATGTTGAACTTTACGAACAAATCCTTAAGTAAAAAATTCCGGAAAAAGAAATTTGCGCTGTCCGACATTAAAAGAGTTACCTTCCTCTCCACTTGATAAAAAGGGCTGGCCTTGGATAGAGGAATCACCCCAGCTACCTGATACCATGCCTGATGGTTCACCTTGGCCAAGAATTAGTATTGTTACGCCTAGCCTAAACCAAGGTCAGTTTATTGAGGAAACAATCCGGTCTGTCCTTCTTCAAGGTTATCCGGATCTTGAGTACATTATCATAGATGGCGGATCAACCGATGAATCTGTTAATATTATCAAAAAATATGAAAAGTGGCTTGCCTACTGGATAAGTGAACCTGATAAAGGACAGAGCGATGCAATAAACAAAGGAATTGGTAAATGTAGTGGGAATATTTTTGCTTGGATTAATTCAGATGATCTATATTTAAAAAGCGCCTTATCAGCTGTCGCTGGTGCTTATATTAAAAGCAGCGACAGCATTATCGCAGGGGACGTGATTACTTTTAATGAAAACACAGCCCATATTACTATCGTCAGACAACAGCGGATTACGTTACAGAATTTTATAATTTTTTGGAATGACCCGAACGGAATTATAAAAACCGGGATGGTTTGGCACCAACCGGGGCTCTTTGTTCCTCGAAAACGGTTAAATGAAATTGGGCTGCTGGATGAATCCCTGGCTTATGCAATGGATTACGACTTTTTTTGCCGACTGTTATGTGTTTGTAACGTCGCCTATATACCATCAATAGTGGCAAAGTTCCGGATACATCATGCCTCCAAGACTTCCGGAGATTATAACAGATTCATTATCGAGAAAGTATCCGTATATCAACAGTACAAAAATTTATTAAATCATCGTGATAAAGCCGACCGAAGCCTTACAAACGATATCATTAGGCGGGCATGCTACCAGTTTAGACAATTTAAAATCCATGGAGCGAAACATCTGTTTGATGCTTCCTTTTCTGTTTCAGTTAAGTATAGCATCATAGCCATTATTAATGAATTGCGAAGGCTTCTATTGGGCGGACGATTTACGGGTAGAAGGTAAAGAGGCTCTCAATTTGTTGCTGATCACTAAGGATGCTGCGAAAATTTCATGCCTTATGCTGAATTACGGTTACGGAATTAGATAACCATGGCGGCAGTAAGCATCATCATTCCCACGTATAATTATGGAAAATACATTGAAAAGGCCATCGACAGCGTTCTATCACAGACATATAAAGATTATGAAATTATAGTGGTAGACGATGGTTCAGAGGATGCTACTAGTGCGATTCTAAAAAGTAGATTTCCTGGAAAAATACAATACATATATCAGGAGCATCAAGGTGTTTCAGCAGCTAGGAATTTAGGTATTAATAGGGCCAACGGTAAATATATTCTCTTTTTAGACGCTGATGACTACCTGCTGCCGGATGCTTTGGCGAGCCGGGTCTCTTTTCTTGAAATGCAGCCTTCATGTGGATGGGTTTACGGGCCATGGTGTGTTGTTAATGAGACCGGTAGAGACATGACCCAACAAGAAGTTGACGCTTTACCCCTGTTATTCAAAAAGCCCTACGAGGGTATGATATGGGAGTTTCTTCTGCTTGGGGGGCTTCTGGTACCGGCTGCAGTAATGTCCAGATCGACACTGGTGCGTGAAGCCGGTGGGTTCAGAGAGGATCTAAGCGTTTACGAGGATCACCACTTCTGGATCCAAATGGCTGCCAAATCGCCTATCGGCTACGTTCAGAACCAAAATGTTGTCGTGACAAGACATCAAGACTCGTTCGGTCGAATCAATGATGACGGTTACAATGCACTTTTGACCATTCTGGAAGAAACCCAGAACCGCTGGCCGCGGGAAACGAGGTCACTGGGCTACCGATGGCGAAAACGCTATGCTCATGTGTTAGGTGAAAGAGGACGTTGCTTGGTCGGCAGCCATAGAATTAAAGAAGGACGAAAATTGTTGTATCGCGCCATATTAATCGATCCACTACAGCCTAAACATTACATCGGCTTTCTTAAGAGCTGCATGTGAGCTGCAATAAGACTGTCCGGTGAGAACCTATGGCTGAAAACAGCTAACCACCTAATATTAATTGACAAGGTTTATCGTTACATGGAAAGACTCTGCGACGTCTGCGGCTCGAAGGAATTTAATTTTCGATTCAAGATTCGCCATTTCAGGATTATATCTTGCACTCGTTGCGGATTTATCTTCCTCAACCCGGCGCCGGAACGGACGCCAATTGAAATTTACCAAGAAGGATACTTTACCGGGGTCGAATACGGCCGGGACAGTTACAATGTCGAAGGTTGGAATTATTTTGATCCGAGCCACTTAGAGGAGGGTTTCCAACATGCTGCGCAAGCGTTGTCTCGGATCGAGCATTTCGTATCTTCTGGGAAAGTGTTAGACGTGGGCTGTGGTCCCGGTATTTTCCTTTCGCAAGCCGCACGCCGAGGATGGCAGGTCTACGGGTTTGATGCATCTGGATTCGCTGTGCGTTATGCCCGCGAGAAGATGGGTCTTGCTAACATCCGCCAATTGGATGTCGAAGAAATGGACTATGGCACTCAGACTTTTGAGGCCATTACGATGTTTCATGTTATCGAACACGTTTTAAGACCCCGCAAGTTAATAGCCAACTGCGTGAAACATTTGCGACCTGGCGGGGTCCTTTTCATTGAAACCCCTGATATTGGAACCGTCCGTGCCCGTAAGGACGGGAGGCATTGGCGCTATATCAAGATTCCCGAGCATTTGAACTATTTTTCCCATGGAACACTGACTATGCTGTTACGACAGGTAGGGTTGGTTCCTGTCAAAACTTTTAGGGCTGTTGAGTCTACTGGTTTGATAGTAAAAATGTGCGGTTCAGGGGAACGGGCCAGGGAGTTCTACAATAAGTGGAGCGAAAAAACATGGTTTCGAACCACTGTTGAATATGTCAGAGCCCTCAAAACGATCATTTCCGGCATGCTGTTCAAGGATTACGACATCGTCACCGTGATTGCCCGAAAGCCGTGAGATTGCTACCTACCATAAAGCAGGCGCTATTTCAGTATGCTTTAAGGCTTTTATCGCTTGGAACTTCACGACGCCTGCAACAACGGTTGGAACCTTCAAGTTTCCGCAATATTATGCTCATCCAGTTTGGCGGGATCGGCGATACGGTCTTGATCACACCGGCAATCAAGGCCCTGACCAAATTTTTTCCCCAGGCCAAATTTACAGTTTTATCCGCCAGACGGCATAGTTGCGATTTTCTGCTCAATTTCCCTAACGTCGTGGAGGTTGACGAATTGGATATTTACGCCTTAGACATGCGGAAACTATTTCATCCTTGCTTTTGGCAAAACCTGAAAAAAGGCGTGTCGATTTTCAGGCGGAGGCAATACGATCTGATAGTGTCTTTTCGTTATCTTCCTCTCATCGACTGGTTGTTTATCCAGTGGTTGCTGATTTTTTTATCCAGATCGAAATTTAGAGTCGGCGTTAATCCGGATTTTCTGCCAAATCGCAGCGTATACCATCGTTGGTTAGTCCAAGGGAGCCTATCGGGCAAACATTATATTGATTTCTATCTTAGACTGATTCAACTGGCAGACGTGCAGATTGACGAGAGGACTACGAGTTTTCCGCTCACAGGGGCTGCGGAAGCAACTGCAGCAATACTATTGAACGACGTTCCAAACGGTATGCCTATTTGTTGTATGCATGCCGGAGGTTACCGGCTGGCACTAGAAAAAGAACTGTGGCCTTCGGAAAATTTTACCGAAATCGTTCATGGTGTCGTAACACAAGGCATGTTTGTCGTCCTGATCGGCGCTTTGATCGAAAAGGACCGGTCGGGAATGATCTGCAGCCAAAATAGAAACTGCCTGAATCTCGCTGGTAAAACCGGCCTTCAAGAAATGGCTGCGATTATCAAGCGGGCAGATATTTTTATCGGTAACGATTCCGGGCCGTTTCACATTGCAGCCGCCGTGGGGACGCCGGCCATCGGTATTTTTACCCGAACTGTTGATGAACCGGAATATTACAATTACCCGATGCGAAACGTTTTTGTCTTTAAATCAAACTATACGGAAGCTCCCACTGTTGACGGCGTTTTGAAAAAAGCTTTTACCATCCTGTCGATATAAAACCGTGCGTATTTTAATCATAGTCAACGAGTTTCCACCCGACCGGGTGGCGGGAACAGCCCTTTCAACATTTCATCTGGCAAAACACTTGACCCGCCGGGGCCATGAGGTTCGCGTCCTGGTAACAGAGAGGATAAAGGCACCGGCTGAAGATATTCTGGAAGGCTTTCAAGTCAGACGCCTTCAAAGGAGCGCTCCAAAGGGTCTGGGATGGCTATTGCGGCTGTGGTTTGTCTGGCGCGAAGCAAAAAAATTTCAGCCGGACATCCTTCAAGGCCAGGCAGTATCCTGTGGGCTGCTTGCAGCCGTCTGCGGCCGACTTCTTGGGGTTCCTAGTATTACCTATGCCCAGGGCCAAGATGTTTATCAGGCAAAACCCTGGCAACGTCTGACTGAAATCCGGTGGGGGTGCTTGTGGCCGACGGCCGTTTTGGCTGTTTCGAATCACCTTGCCGGAAAGATCCGCGACATTTGCAGAAGAAAGGACATTCGAGTCTTGCCCCACGGTTTTGAGCCGCCTTCTCATTTTCCGGAAGGTCCCTTTTCTAAAAATGAACTCACAAAGCAGGTCAAAAGAGATAAAAGCGCCCCGATTGTCTTAAACGTTGGGCGTCTAGAGGCCATCAAAGGCCAGGATATTCTGCTGTCGGCCTGGCCGTCGGTACTGGCCAGTCGACCGGAGGCGCGTCTGTGGTTGGTGGGAAACGGAAGCAAAAAAGAAGATCTTAAAAAGCAGGCAGACCTGCTGGGTATCACCGCCACTGTTCGATTCTGGGGATACTTACCCCAAGATCGGACTGCCGCCCTTCTGACGGAAGCCGACCTGTTCGTTCTTCCGAGTCGTTCGGAGGCCTTCGGTATTGTGCTTCTGGAAGCCATGGCTAGGGGGATTCCCGTCGTGGCTTCAAACGTTAAAGGAGTCGCCGAAGTGGTTCCCCCATCCGGTGAAGCGTATCTTGTTCCCCCGGAAGATGTTTCGTCCCTGGGAGATTCAATTGTTCTCGGCCTTTCTGATTTTAAAAAACCGGCTGTGGCCAACCGGCTGTGGGCGATGTCTTTTACTTGGGAAAGGATTGTTTTACGCTTTGAAAACGTGTACGAAGCGCTGTGCCGATGAATAAGATTCCATTCTTTCTCCGACTGGACGACATCGCCGAACCCGATCCGAGGATGGAACAAATTGTCGAGGAAACAATAAAAGGGCAGGTGCCGCTTCTGCTTTCGGTTGTTCCTGCCACAATGACGCTGGAAGTTGTCAAGTGGCTTTTACAAAAGCAGCAGGCGTTTCCCAATTTGCTTGAAATCGGTCAGCATGGCTATCGTCACATCAACCACTTGAAAAAGGGGCAACGGGGAGAGTTTGGCAAAACCCGCTCTCAACAGCTTCAACATAGGGACCTTAAGGCGGGAAAGCGTCTTATGGACGAAGCTTTTGGAAAGCAGTGGTCCCATATCTTTGTTCCCCCTTATAACTGCTACACCCGTAATACCGTCCGCCTCCTTGCAGCCTTTGGATATCGGGGCGTCAGTGCCTATCACTTACCGGCCCAAACCCCATGGGACTTACTGCGGGCCTTACGCGACACTTTCCAGTACCTGCTGGGCGGTAACGTGCCGTTCCACCACAACCTATATGCAATGGAAGGAAGACTTCCCTGTGTTTCACCGGCCCTCGATGCAACAAAAGATTACGCTCAAAAAATACCGCTTTCAGAAAAAGAGCTTATCCGCAAGACTGAGCGCATTCTGCTTGCCGGCATTTCGGTTCTTGGCATAATGGTCCATCACTGGGTTTACAGGACCGCCCAAGAGGTGGATTCGGTGATAAAGGGGATAGGAAAAATCATTTCAAAAGATGTCTTTGAACCGACCCTGCCGGGCTCCCTTATGGATCGAATCGCTTCCGGCAAGCAGGGACAATTCCAAAAGCCGGGAAAGGAATGAGACCTTTGGAAAGGAAAGGTTTTGCATCGGAATTTTAGCCTTTCGCCGCTAAGCGGCTTTGTCGCTTCCATAACATCGTGAAACGATTTTATTTCAATAAAAAACAAAGCCCCATCGCCCTGCTGCTCATGATCGTCATTGTGGCCTTGGGTGTAAGACTTCTGGCAGTGCGGACATTAACCGATCACCCAAGTAAAGACGCCCTGCAATATCACAGAATCGCTTTAAATCAGCTCGCAGGCCACGGCCATGCCCTTGAACCCGGAAAACCCACGACCCTGCGGCCGCCGGTTTATCCGCTTTTTTTGGCCGGCATCTATGCGCTAACGAAAGCCGATTATCAACAGGGCCTTTACGGGCAGGCTGTTATCAATGCTTTGCTGGTGATTCCACTCTATTTTCTGGGATATCGGATGAGCGGCCGGGCTTCGGTCGGTATACTTGCTGCATTACTGTTTGCCGTCCACACTTCTTTTGAGATCGTCACCCGGCTCTATCGAGAGAATATTATAGTCGTACTGGTTGTGCTGCTTCTGTGGTGTTTGTATGAGGGCTTTCGCGACCGAAAAATCGGAAGGTTTCTTGCCGCAGGAGGGCTTTGCGGGCTTTTAGGGCTGACAAATCCAGTTTTTATGCCTTTGGGGCCGGTCCTGCTGGGTTTCGGCCTTCTCCACACAAAGTTTCGCAATCTGTTGAAGCCGCTCGCCCTGCAGGCGTTGGTTGCAGTTATTCTGATAACGCCATGGTTGATACGAAACCAGATGATTCCAGACACGGGTCAGAAATCGCTTATGATTCGAACGATCTATTTCAGCTATTATCCGGCCTTTTCCGGTCAATGGTGGTGGCCAGTAGCGGATATGGATAAACTGGAAAAAATTCGCAAACAGGCCAACGATTTTTTGTCAGACCAGGCCGTAAACCGGGACTTTCAATCGGAGCTTCGAGAAAAACTACTGTCAAATCCCGCCGGAGTTACAAAGCTGATTTTAAGCCGGGTGATTATTCTCTGGGCCTCACCCCCTGTGGGAAGTTCCGTCGCCAAAAGCTGCAGTCCCTTTTTGGCTCTACTCGCCCTAGGTCTCCAATACTGTTTTGTATTGGTCAGCCTGATCACGATGGTATTGAAACTGCCGAATCGGCCCGAACTGTTTGGCTTTGCAGCTATGGCGGTTTATCTAACCGGTGTTTACGCTCTTACCCACGCCGTTCGTCGATACGGTTACCCCCTGGTGCCGCACATCTGTCTCTTTTTTTCGTGGGGAGTTTTAGATCTGCTGCAGCACTTAAAAACAAGGAAGAATGAAATATGACTGAGAAAGAAATAAGTAAAGGTCTTAGTGTCGTGGTTCCGGTATACAATGAGGCTAAGTCGGTTAAGCCGGTGTTGGAAAAACTGCTGAACGTTCTTGATCAGCTTGACCAGCCGTTTGAGCTAATCGTTGTTGATGACGGATCCACAGATGGGACGTCGGATCTTCTCAAGAACTTTTCCAATCGCATCCGACTCATTCATCACCGCGACAACTACGGGTATGGTGCTGCTTTGAAAACTGGTATTCAGCACACTATCCACGATTTTGTCGCGATCACCGATGCCGATGGCACTTATCCAAACGAAGATCTGCCGCTTCTGTTAGCCAAAATGGAGACATACGATATGGTGGTAGGCGCCCGCACAGGTAAAAAAGTACATATACCCCTGATTCGACGTCCGGCCAAATGGCTGCTCAACAAACTGGCCAACTATCTTGTCGAATCGGTTATCCCGGACCTTAATTCAGGGTTCCGCATATTCAGAAAAGAGATTGCTAAGAAATATTTGCATATTCTGCCGAATCGTTTTTCTTTTACAACGACGATCACCCTGGCCATGATCTCGGACGGCCACCGGGTGCACTACGAAGCGATAAATTACAATAGAAGGGAGGGAAAATCTAAAATTCAGCCCAGTGACGTCCTGGGATTTTTGATGTTGATTATCCGCACGATAACTTACTTTAACCCTCTAAGATTCTTTCTTCCGTTTTCATTGGCCCTGTTCGGATTGGGAGTGGTCAGATTCTGTTATGACGCTTTCTGGTTGCAAAACCTGACGGATTCCACTACGCTTCTCTTTCTTTTTGCACTTCAGGTGGGTCTAATCGGTATTGTTGCAGATCTTATTGTTAAAAGAAGCGGGGCGCAAAAAAGTAAAGGAGAGGGATAAAAAGTGAATTTTTTCAAAGACCTTTCAAAATAGCAAAACAAACTATGTCGGAAAAACGTTTTTCATTTACTTTAAGTTCTTATGGATTGAAAGACCGGCATTTATTTAATAATATTGCAGGTGCTTACAGCCGGAAAGATATGTTGCCAGCTCATCGTAAAGCGAGAAAGCTTCGCCTTGAGCAGACAATTAGTGCGATTCCGATTTCATCGAATGTGAGTATTCTTGAAGTTGGTTGCGGCGCTGGATTTTCAGCCGAATACCTGAAGGGGAAATACAAAGAATACCATGGAATCGATTATTCGGCTGAACTCATCAATTACGCAATTGCCTGTCATATGGAAAACGGGGTGAAATTTACTGCAATCAACATCAAAGATTTCAAAACGGACAAGCGCTTTGATGTGATATTGATGATCGGCGTTCTCCATCATCTTGAAGATGTTTCCTCCATGATGCGCCACATTGAAAGCTTCCTCAAACCCAGGGGCTGGATTCTCGCAAATGAACCGCATGCGGGAAATCCGCTTATTCGATCCTTAAGAGCTATTAGAAAAAGGATAGATTCGGAATATTCATCTGATCAGAGAGAATTGACAATCCCGCAACTGCTGAAAATTTATCGAGAATCAAAGCTCGAAGATATTCGGATCATTCCCCAAGGGATTTTTTCAACACCTTTTGCCGAAGTCGTCATGCCGTGGCAGACAGTTACAACGCTCCTATCTCGATGGGCATGCAGGGCCGACCAAGTAATCGAAAAGAATTTCGGACAGCACTTAAACCGCGTAACATGGAATATTATAATCGCAGGCAGGAAACCCGGCAATTGAAACCCATCGATTTTTTGAAAACCACAGCCTGGGAGAAAATTGTCATCCAGATAACGGGATTTGGTGTTTTCGGAGTCGTCAGCATGTTTCTAAACCTTGCTGTAACGATAACTCTCCATGAAATATTCTTAATAGCTGCAAACAAGGCTTATCCATTTGGACTAGGAACGGCGATTCTTGTTAATTTTTATCTTTGCCGGAATGTACTTTTTAAGTCAAAAGGCGACCCCGGACGACAATTGGCCATTTTTGTTGCTTCTTCCCTTTTCTTTCGCGGATTAGAATACAGCGTTTTTCTTATCCAGGAAGTTACAATAAATCTTCCATATATACTGGCCATCCTCTTGATCCAGGGAACATCATTTTTGATCAAATTCTGGTACTATAAAAGATTTGTTTTTACATACAAAAAAGTGGAAAATTTGCGGTAGCCTTGATCTATATGGCATGCCATTATTATAGGTTTTAAAGGTGAAAAAGTATCCAAGAGAAAAGTTTAACAGAGCACACTGGTTTCCTGAGGCGGGTGTGAAACGGCCCTTTGTACGACATCGTAATCAAGACGGCCTGGCCGTATCAATCTGGCATGAAAAGTTCGGAACGAAAAAACCCGTTCTTTCAGTAATCATCCCCACGGTTGATGCCGATCGAAACGGTCGCTTCCACCATCTGTTGGAACAGATTGGCGCCCAGACCGCACAAAGTTTTGAACTGATTGTTGTCCGGGGTGATTCCCGTCAAGGTCGTGCGATTAATATCGGAGCGGCACTGGCTCAAGGGCGATACCTCTTGACTTTGGATGATGATACTTCATTGCCTGATCCAGATACTTTTATCAAGCTTGTTGCCGTAATGGAGAAGCATCCGGACATTGGAATAGCTGGAGGCAATAAT
>Ga0180009_10006491_pt1 | contig 12245 bp, 8 predicted proteins | sample OS_PC_MetaG_FD_123537 | JGI IMG/M metagenome (GOLD analysis project Ga0180009, IMG submission 123537) | Groundwater microbial communities from the Aspo Hard Rock Laboratory (HRL) deep subsurface site, Sweden - OS_PC_MetaG | ecosystem: Environmental > Aquatic > Deep subsurface > Groundwater...
GCGGTGGTCTCCAGCATAATGGGGTTTGAGCCGGGCATTTCAACCTCGGTCATGGAAAAACAGCTGCGGATATCTCCCGCCACCAGCGGTTTCAGAAATGTTTCTTTCTGGGCTTCTGTCCCGTAGCGGTGCAGGATTTCGATGTTCCCCGCATCCGGCGCCTGGGCGCCGAACACGTAATGGCCCAGCGGGGTCCGTCCCAGGGCCTCTGAAACCAGGGCAAAATCCATCAGGTCCAGACCCATGCCGCCCAATTCGCGGGGATGCTGGGGGGCCCACAGTTCCATCTGTCTGACCATCCGGCGCTTTTCTTCCAGTTCCGGTGCCATGGATGCAAAGGCCCGCCGCAAAAATTCCGGCTCCATGGGGATCAACTCTTTTTCCACAAATTCGTCCATCATCGCGATGATGGTCCGGGTTTTTTCCGAAATGTTGAAGTCCATCGCAACCTCCCTTGCAATGCTGTCGATCACCTGTAGGTCAGCAGTTCGGCGCTATCCTGAATATCAAGATGGGCCGTCGAATTAAATGAAGCGAGTCCCATCCCCCTGCTGCTATACTTAAAGACGGACACGGATGTGTTGCGCACCTGCCAGGAGAGTTCTATCGTTTTGGTGTCTGAAAGATCAAGCGCCATCTGCGCGGCCACGGCAACACAGCCTCCCGATGTAAAAACAGCGATTCTTTTTTGCGGTCCGTCTGCTTTCATCAGCTGCTGAATACCCCGGCGGATTCTGGCGCCGTAGTCCCGCCAGGTCTCTATGCCCGCGGCATCGTACCGGCCGCTGATCCACCTCGTAACGGCGCGCTCAAACAGTCCCTGAAAGGCCTGCCGGTCAGCATCTCTGCGGGCTAAAATCTCCCCAAGGGCAGGTTCTTCATCAACCATTGAAGGAATCTGGGATTTGAGGATAGCAACAAAATCGTACTCGTCGAAGGCGGACTCCCGGTGCAGCTTTAATCCGGAAGGATCTTCCGGCATCGGGGACAGCACCTCTTTGGCCGTATCGATCTGCCGCTTCATGGTACCGGCATAGACGCTGTCAAACTTTACTCCCAGGCGCTTAAAATACTCCCCCAGGATCTGCGCCTGACGGATGCCCAGCGCTGAAAGCTGGTCGTAATTATCGTTTTCGAAAGACGCCTGGGCGTGCCTGATAAAATAAATTTCACTCATAAACCCGCTTTCAAAAAGAATGACAGCGCCTTAAAACGATCTGGTTCTTCTCCCAATTAGTCCACCCTCCGCAGTAGCCTGCTACGGAGGACGGGTTGGGGAAAAGGGGTCCAGGATTCGAGGGTTCCAGGGTTCGAGTGGTGGTATCTTGACCTTCTCAGCCGCTTGATCTTCCAGCTTCCTGTTTCTGACTCGCCACTCGTCACTTGTTACTCGTTACTGTCATCTTTCCTTTTAAGATTTCGCGGACGGCCGTGTCAAGCAAATAGAGTTATGGTCCATAAAAGCTATCCCCTGAAAAGGTTTCGACCGGCGGCGGGGCGTTTTTTTCCTTGAAAAAAAGCTGGCGATACCCTAACTTGCTTGCACCTGCCTGAAAGGCTGTGGAAAAAGGAATCTATTTCATGTCAGCCATGAAAATACTCGTATGTATTAAACCCGTACCTGATTCTGATGCGCTCATCCGGATTGCGCCGGACGGAAAATCCATTCAAACGGATCCGCTGACTCCGTTGCGGATGAATCGCTATGACGAACTGGCTCTGGAGCAGGCGCTTCTTATCAGGGACGCTTTTCCCGATACGCGTATCGGGGGGATCAGTGTCGGCCCGAAGCGGTTTGAAACGGTATTAAAAAGGGCCCTGGGCATGGGGGCTGACCACGGAATCCACATCTGTACAGACACCGAAAGCTATCTGACCCCGGCTGTCACTGCCGCATGGATCGCTGCGGCCGTCCGCAGCAGAAACTTCGACCTGATTCTTGCCGGGGTGATGTCGGAAGACGGACTGCACGGCCAGGTGGGGCCGCTGGTGGCCGAGCACCTGTCCCTGCCCTGTACGACCGCTGTTGTCTGCGCTCGAATCACACCCGGCAAGGCAGCCGCGTCCGTCGAGCGCGTGCCGGCTGAAGGCCTTCGGGACTTGCTGGAGTTAAGCCTTCCGGCCGTACTGACCATCCAGGGCGGCACACAGAAACCCCGCTACCCGTCCCTTTCAAATATCCTGCGTGCAAAAGGACAGGATCTTGAAATCATCGCTGCCGCCTCCCTGGGCCTTCCGGAAACGCTCCAACAGACCGTCCGGTTTAAATATCCGCAAAAAATTCGCGCAGGCAGATTTCTTGAGGGCAGCCCGCAGCATAAGGCGCAGGAATTATTAAGAACTCTCAAAGAAAAGTCTTTCCTGGCTTAAACGAGGCACGATGACACGACCCATTGTCGTTATAGCAGAACATCTGGAGGGAAAACTCAGACCGGCAACCGATGAACTCATCGCCTTTGCCCTTGAACTCCGGCAAACGATGCCGGCGCCGATTCAGGTCCTCATCCTGGGAAACGACCCTGAAAATATGGCCCATCTCATTGCGACAAAAACCGGCCTGGATGTAATCGGCATCCAAGAATCAAACCTCGCCCGGTATAACGGCGACCTTTATAAAAACATCCTGGCAACGCTACTCGCGGAGCTGAATCCCGCCTACGTCTGCATCGCCCACACCCCCACCGGAATGGATTTTGCTCCGGGTCTGGCCCATCGGTTGGGCGCTGTCTGCATCACGGGCGTAGAATCGGTATATGAAGATCAGGGGTGCGTCCTGTTTACCCGGGCTTTTTACAACGGCAAGATTCTGGCGGATATCTGTGCGGAAACCGAAACCGCTGTTCTGACGGTTACCCCGGGATTTTTCAAACCGCCGGTCGCAGATCCCGCCGGTCCCGGCCGGATCGAAATCCGTAAGACGTCCTGTATTCAGGCGCGCTTACGCACACTGGAAACCCGGAAAGCACCGGCACAAAAAAGCGAGTTTGCGCAGGCAGCGGTAATCGTGTCAGCCGGCCGGGGTATCGGTAAAAAGGAAAATCTGGCGCTTATTTTCAAGCTGGCCGGTCTCTTCCCGCGCTCTGCCGTGGCCGGCTCCCGCTGGGTCTGCGATGCCGGCTGGCTCGAACACCGGCGCCAGGTGGGGTTGACGGGGGCGGTGGTTTCCCCGAAACTCTATATCGCCTGCGGCATTTCCGGATCCGTCCAGCATCTGGCCGGCATGCGCGAGTCCGGTTTTATCGTAGCGGTCAACAGCGACCCCCATGCCGCTATTTTCAACATCGCCGATATCTCTATTGTGGAAGATCTGAATATTTTTATTCCCGCCCTTATTGAAGCACACCGGCAGAAAACATAAACTTGCCTAACATTTTTTTCATAACAAGGTAACACCTGAATTTTGCAGGGAAGAACTGAATGCTACCGCCGTATCAAGATTTCGTCTTCAGACTGGCGGCGCGCAGGTTATGACGTTTTTGGGCGCCAAGTTCGGCCTTGCGCATGCGAATGGAACGGGGGGTCACCTCAACCCGTTCGTCATCTCGGACAAAGCTGATGGCCTGCTCCAGGGTTAAGAGCTTGATCGGTGAAAGGATGACATTTTCATCTTTATTGGCGGCCCGCATGTTGCTCAGCTTCTTTTCCTTGCAGGCGTTAACGTTGAGATCGCTTCCGCGGTTATGTTCCCCGATGATCATCCCTTCGTAAACCGGGTCGCCCGGATTGATGAAAAGCCGGCCGCGCGGCTCCAGGTTATAGAGGGCATAGGGAACAGCAGTTCCCGTCCGGTCGGCCACAAGGGAACCGGTAAAGCGACTGAGACTTTCTCCCCGGAATTCGTCATATCCGTCAAAAAACGGGTGCATGATGCCGGTGCCATGGGTATCGGTTAGAAATTCGTCCCGGTAGCCGATCAACCCCTGAGAGGGCACGGAATATTCAACCCGAACCCGGCCGCTGCCGTTGTTGGCCAGGCTGATCATCTTGCCTTTGCGGCAGGAAAGCTTTTCGGTTACCACGCCCATAAAGCGTTCATCACAGTCCACCAAGAGCCGTTCCATGGGTTCAAGCTTGCGTCCGTTTTCATATCGGTAAATGACTTTGGGCCGGCCCACGCAGAATTCATAACCTTCCCGCCGCATGGTTTCGATGAGAATGGCCAGTTGAAATTCCCCACGACCTTTAATCAGGACGCTTTCCTGTTCACCGGTTTCCTCCAGCTGAATGGCCACGTTCATCCGCAGCTCTTTCAGCAGCCGCTCCCGAACCCGGCTGAACTGGACATGCTTGCCCTCTTTTCCGCTAAAGGGTGAATTGTTTACCGAAACCTTGATGGAAACCGTCGGCTGATCGATTCGAATCCGGGGAAGCGCCCGGGGGGTTTCCAGGTTGCAGATGGTATCCCCGATCTGGACCGCTTCGATGCCGGCCAGCACGGCAATGTCCCCCGGTTGGATTTCCTCAACCTCCAGAAGATGAATCCCCTGAAATATCTGGAGCTTGGCAACTTTAAGCTGCGTCTGCTGTCCGGCTTCCCCCAGACACACCAGATTGTCCCGGGCATGGGCGGTTCCGTTGAAAATCTTTCCGACAGCCAGACGGCCGACGTAATCCGAGTACGCCAGGTCCGATACCAGCATCTGAAATGGCGCCCCCTGGTCATAGGCAGGTCCGGGAATCTCTTTAAGGATGGTCTCAAATAGGACGTGGAGATCCCGGCCGGTCTCTTTCAGGGTTTTCTGGGCGATCCCGTCGCGACCGATTGCATACAGCAGCGGGAATTCAAGCTGTTCTTCGGTGGCGCCCAGATCGATCAGCAAGTCATATATTTCATCCAAAACCGCCTCCGGCCGGGCATCCGAACGATCGATCTTGTTGATGACCACGATAATCTTAAGCCCGGCCGCCAGGGCTTTTTTAAGAACAAACCGGGTCTGGGGCAAAGGTCCTTCAGACGCATCCACCAGCAAAATCGCCCCGTCCGCCATGGAGAGGGCCCGTTCCACTTCTCCGCCGAAATCAGCATGACCGGGGGTGTCGATAATGTTGATGCGGACGCCCTGCCACATGACCGAGCAGTTCTTGGCTGCGATGGTAATCCCCCGTTCCCGTTCAAGTTCCATGGTGTCCATGAGCCGTTCGTTAACATTCTGATTGTCACGAAACAGGCCGCTCTGACGAAACAGGGCATCCACCAGGGTGGTCTTGCCGTGGTCGACATGCGCTATGATTGCGATGTTTCTTAGATTGTCGTTTCTTAGTTCAGCCGCCATCCGTTGGTTTCTCCCACTGGTTATGATCTCTCCTCTCAATAAGGAAGTGGGAATATAATCACAAAAATATAAATAACAAGGATTTTCTCAAACAATGATGACAAACCACCCGGATAGTTTGTCATCATTATGAAAATAAATTTTTCAGATTGTAAAACAAATTGACATTTTTACCAGGACGAAGTTCCTGTTTTTGATACTGCCGGGCCATCACTCCCCCCGCTTCTTTTTTTTCGGTCACCCTGTCATTGTTAAAAACATTATAGTTACGCCGAGTTAGCCAAGACGCCGGGGACACCCCCGTCCGTCCATGCTGCCGGAGTCAGCATGGCATAACAGTTGCTCTATCAGATATCCGATCCTTTCGGACGCACATTGAGCGCCTATCGGAATTCTAAACGGTATTCTTTTAAAGGAGCCTGTTCACATGTCCCCGAATAAAAAGACAATTATTCAACTTGGTATCGCCGTTACCCTCAGTTTAATTGTGCTGGCCATTCCCAGACCCGAAGGGAGCCGTTTTGAGATTGCCGGCGACCCGGACAAAAAATTGATAGAGGCAACCCACGGTATCTTCCGGCTTTCGGATCAGGGTGAAAAAACGCAACTGGTGGACGGCAAGAAAAAGGTGATCTACGAACTGCAGGCATTGGCGCCGGGAAGTCCAGAGGCAACCGCCGCACGGTTGACGGCAAAAGCCGGTCAGATGGGACTGACCACGGTCAGTGTGGACTATGTTGACGGACTCTCGCCCAAGGCGCACCGGTTTCTGGCCCTGATTGTTTTTCTGGTTTTTCTGTTTGTTTTCGAACCGGTGCCGTTGCAGATTACCGCGCTTTGCATCGGCGTGCTCCTGGTCCTTACCGGCGTGTCGAGCCTTAAGGATTCCTGGGCGGCGTATATGCACCCGGTGGTGGTTTTCATCATGAGCTGCCTGATTTACGCCATCGCCCTTGACAAGGTCGGCATCACCAAACGGATGGGGTACTTTATCGCCCGCAAGGCCGGCGACAGCGTCACCCGTTTTACGTTCATCCTGGCCTGCGGTTTGGGACTCGCCTCCACTGTGATGCACGATGCGGCCGCCACGGCCATTGCCATTTCCGCCATGCTGCCGATGATGCGCGCCGCCGGGGTTGAGCCGCACACCAATACCGCTCGCTTCATGATGTTGTCACTCCCCTTTGCCTGTTCCAGCGGCGGTATGGGCACCCTGATCGGCGGAGGGCGCTGCATGGTTTCAGCCGCTTTTCTGAAAGAATTTACCGGGATTGAAATTACATTCCTGGACTGGTTTATTTTTGCGTTTCCCGCAGCACTGGCCACGATTCCCACGGCCGTTGCCGTGGTTTATTTCCTCTACCGCCCGGATCCCAAAATCAAGCTGCCGAAGTTTGATGTGGAGACCGGGCCGTTCACGCCTGCGGAAAAACGCACCCTCTGGATTCTTGTTATCATCATGCTGGTGTGGTTGACCAAAAATTTGCACGGACTTGATTATTCCCTGACCGGGCCGCTGGGCGTGGCCGCCCTGGTCGTCAGCGGCGTCCTGACCTGGGACGATATCCAGGAGCACCTGGAGTGGGGTACTTCCCTGTTCATCTTCGGCGGAGGCCTGGCCCTTGGGCTCGCAATGGAAGGTTCCGGCACGGCCAAGTATTTTGCAAACCTGTTCTTTCCCCTTGTCAAAGGAGGCGGCTGGCTCCTTCTGTTCGGCGCCATCGCCGTGTTCGGCGCGCTGGTTACCAATGTCATGGCCAACGTGGCGGCAGCAGCCCTGATCATGCCCATCGCCCTGCCCTTGGCCGTGATGGAAGGCGTTGATCCGCGCATCATCGCCCTGTGCCTGGGTATGGCGACCTCCTTTGCCATGATCCTGGTAATCGGTTGCCCGCCCAATGCCATCGCCTATTCATATAAGCAGTTCAAAGCATTCGACCTGACCAAGGCCGGCCTGGTGGCCACGCCGATCCTGCTGGGTGTGCTGATTCTGGTTGCGATATCATGGTGGAAGCTTATTGGTTTAGTTTAAAAAGCGGGTCCCTGTCAAAAGGGTTGGTTTGATTTTAAGATGTGAAAAACCCTTCTTAATTTTTAATCGGACGGCCGCTTCTTCAGAAAGGTGCCGGCGATATTGGATGAGTAGACAATGATCTGTTTAAGCAGATCCATCAGCTCCATGTGAATTTCGTGGGTTTCGAGGGACTTTTTGTTCTGCCGCCGGATCCGTTCCAGATGCCGGACACGATACTGATCCTCCAGATCCAGGTAGGTTCTCTCGCTGGCCATGATGTCGCGCGCCATGTCCAGATTGGTTTCGGCAAAGGCTTCCTCCAGAAGATCAATCTGGCGGCATACTTTCTGATGGTAAATTAAAAGCTCCTCCTTACCTTCGTCCGAAAAATCGATTTCCAGCAGTTTTTTCTTGGCGATCAGCGGCACCATATTCCGATGGATCAGGTCGCCGATCCGTTCCATATCGTTCGTTATCGAAATCATGCCGTAGACCTCTTTGGCCTGATCATCGGAAACGCTGTGCAGGGCAATCTGAAACAGGTATTCGCGCAACTTTTCATCCAGAAAATCTATTTCCTCCTCCCGCCGGTCGATCCCCTCCATCAGGGTCAGGCGGGGGTTAAAATGATCCCGCGTGGGTATTTCCTTAATGAGAAGTTCGGTTTCTTCTTGGGAGTGCCCCTCATTTCGGATTAATTTTTCATCGGACATGAAAGGAATAATAATAGCCCGCAGCATCCGGCCGAGAATCACGGCGATGCGGGAGATTTCGTGTCGGGCTAGATCGATGGCCAGGGCCGGCGAAGAGATACTGCTTGGATCCAGGTGCCATACGGGCTTGTCGATGTCGGCCGCCTTTTTGGTAGGCAGCATCTTTTCGATCAGACGTGCAAAAAACGCTGTAAAAGGGATAAACGCCACGGCCAGGCTGATATTAAAAATGGCATGGGCATTGGCAATCTGGCGGGCGATGTCGGAATCGAAAGTGATCGCCAGTTCCTTGATGATGCCGGCGAAAGCAGGCACCCAGAAAATAAAAAGCGCTACCCCGCCGATTTTAAAGAGCACATGCGCCAGGGCTACCCGCTTGGCCTCGCGGGTCGTGCCGATGGCTGCCAGTCCGGCCGTAATGCACGTCCCGATATTGGCGCCGAAAATAACGGGGATGCCGGCCTCCAGCGTCAGCAATCCCTGCTGCGACAAGACGATCACCACCCCGATGGTGGCGGCACTGCTTTGAATAACCGCCGTAAACAGTGTCCCGATCAGCAGGCCGATCAGCGGGTCTTCAAGCCCAGCCATCATCCCCACAAAGCCCTGGTGTGATCGCATGGGGCTCATGCTATCGCTCATCAGTTTCATGCCGTAGAAGAGAATCCCGAAACCGAGGATCATTTCACCGATATTTTTACCGTCGTCGTTTTTGGAAAAAATATACAAGCCGAAACCCATGGCAATCATCAGCAGGGCGTAGTCGGTCAGCTTAAAGGCGATTAACTGGGCGGTGACCGTGGTGCCGATGTCAGCCCCCAGAATCACGCCGAGGGACTGGGTAAAACTCATCAGGCCGGCCTGGACAAAACTGACCAGCATAACGGTGGTGGCGCTGCTGGATTGAATCAGCATCGTGATCCCCGCCCCGATCCCAAGGGCAATGATGCGGTTTTTGGTAATTGCCGCCAGGACCGCCCGCATCTTGTTGCCGGCTGTTTTCTGCATGCCGACGCTCATCTTTTCAATTCCATACAGAAAGAACGCCAGTCCGCCCAACAGCCCGAAAATCAGCAGCTTCCAGGAAACCGCGGCAGCCCCTCCCTGGTCGGCGTAAAGCGTTTTTGCCGCAACAAAAGAAAGTAGACCGAAAACGAAGACCCACTTCGATCGACCGATGACCCATTTCGTGTCCATAGCGTTCCCCTATCTGCTGAAAGCGTCCATGAGAAAACATAATGACAAGTTGCTTCTGAATGATTGTTGATGGTTCTTCATTTATTAAGCTGGGAGAAACGGGTCAAGGATTCAAGGGTTCGAGAGTTTATTTCTAATTATTTTACAGTTATAAATTCCCCGACTCTCGAATTCGGCGAGCATAGGTCGAACCGCAGTAAGCCCAGGATCGAACGGCTCAGGATCAAGCCGTTTTTTCAAGGGAAGAACGAAACGAACCCTTTGTTTTTTCCGGCCTTCCATCTCGCTTTTCACTTGCCCCCTTGAACCCTGGAATCCTGGAATCCTTTTTTTCAGCCGGCCGGTAAAATCTTCTCCGCAATTTTCGTGTTACCCGCCAAGACATAAATCGAAAAAGATATGAGCAAAATAGCGCCCAGCATTTCCGGGTTTCTGGTTTTGATCAGATAGGCTAAGACAAACACCACCAGAAAGCCGAAGATAACCATTACCGACCGGGGAATCCGTCGCAGAATCACCCGACCGAAATGGACAAACCGGATGTGGCTGATCAGCAGGCAGGAGGTGAGCAGCACAACACTCAATGACATCCAGGCGTTTTGCCAGAAAAGGCAGGCCCCCAGCACGACGATGGCGCCGGCCGGACTGGGCAGGCCGTTAAACGTCCCCGGCGGCAGGGTTTTGTCATGTTTGTCACGAATCAGAAAGCGCCACAGGCGGAACCCGACTGCAAAAATATAGAAAATTCCCAAAACAAATGCGGGCAGCTTCATTTCGGTGCTCATCAGCACCAGCAGGCCCGGACAAACGCCGAAGCTGACCATGTCCGCAATATCATCCAGCCACGGACCGAATTTTGTCCCCCCGTGCTTTTCCGCGATCCGGCCGTCGAACAGATCAAAAATCTGCCCGGCCAGAATGGCGATGGCAACCAGGACGTACCATCCTTTAAAAACCAGCACGATTCCGGTTATGCCGCAGACCAGATTCAATCCGGACAAAATATCGGCATAAAAGTGGTTGGATATGATTTTGAACACGCTGGAGGCAACCGATAAAACGATGCAGGCCATCAGAATCTCGGCTGTAAAATCCGGAATACGATAGGCGCTGTCCAGGAGGGCGCCGTAGATGATCAGGGAAAAACACAGCACTGCTTTTATTTTTCCAAAATTATTGGCGCTCACCGAGAACTTTGTAAATCGTTTGATAATATCGCGGACCAGGAATTGCCCGCAGACCTCAATAATAATTAAAACCCAGAGGAGGGTCATATCCAGAAAGCCCTGATGGGCGAAAAAGACCATCGGCGGCAGATAGGTTATCTTATCGCACAGCGGATCGAGTTCCTCGCCAAAAGGCGTCAGCAGGTTACACTCCCGGGCGACAAGACCGTCAATCCCGTCTGCAACGGCCGAAATGGTATACAGCAGGATCCCCCAGAAATGCTGCTCTGCCACAAAATAAAGCAGCATCCCGGCAAGTCCGACCAAGACTCTCCAGAGACAGATGGCGTTCGGATGCAGGAACCAGTGGGTGCTGATGTAGTGTTTCTTTTTCTCATTCTTTAATGCGATCCAGAACCAAAAATAAATCGCAAGCGATATCAGCAATGAAATGGTGATTGAAACTGCACTATCCATGGATTTCATCTCAGTGGGTTTCCTGAAGGAAGTATTTTGACGGCCGCAGCGGTCTTTTTTTATTACAGGGACATGTCGTGCAAGTGCTTTTCATCCCTTGAACTGTCAAGATCCAGGGAGGTCCCTGCCCCGCTGAGGCCCACCATTTTTATGCGCAAGCCCTCATACTCATAAAACATCGTCTCGACATCCGACATGTTGAGGCCCTGCAGATATCTCCGGATCAGTTTCTTGCCGAATATTTCTTTTAATTTTTTGCGCGAACTCCGCCGGTAAAACTTTCTCAGGTTATAGGCCCCGTCGATCCGTTTGACCGGAAAATCGGCTAAATTCGCAAAAGCCATACTCGTTATTCTGAAACCGACCCGGCCGTCTTCGCGAAGATCTTCCGGTTCGATATAGTCGGCCGGTATGATGGTATCAGGTATCATTTTGAAAAACGGGCGGGGGAAAAACCGGTGATACTTTTTTAAGACGGATTCCTTTACGAGTGGGTAAATCAAATCATAATCCTGATAGAGCCCCCGGCAAAGCTCAATAAACTCGGCCACATCCTGTTCCCGGGTGGTGGGTGAATCAGCCGTCACAAATAAGGCAAATTTCTGGCCGGCCAGTTCATAGCCCAGATTTACGTTCTGGCCGAAACTGTCCAGCTGCTCAATCAGCCGGATGTTGCCGCCGGCCGACAGCAGCTCGGGATCTATTTTTTCCCGCATCTCTTTTTCCGGCCCGATAACCAGAATCTGATCGATGCTTTCAACACGGGTAAGGGTATGCAGGATGTAATCCACCATGGGTCGGGGCCCTTCGAGTGGACCCCCTTTTATATTGATTCGCTTCAGCGATTTATACCCTATCCTGAAATACCATTCATGATAGGTTACCAGATCTTCCATCTGGTAGAAGAACTCTCTGAAGGAGAACCGTTTATTCCCACCGGCCAGAACAACTGCAACAATTTTTTCAAGCGGCATTATTTCTAACAGGCTCCTTATCTGAAGTGGCGGTATCTCTTAGAAAAAAATTGCTGAGTTCAAGAAAATTTCGAATTAATGCCCCAAAATGGAATCATAGCAAAATTAATGTCATGTCTCATTTTTTTCGATTTTAAGCAAGGATTTCTTCGGTTCAAGCTTCAATAAAAGTTGCCCCAGCCGAGCAGGATCGTTTGACATATGGGTTTAATTTCTTTATACCTGCCAGAAACCGAAACCCAGCGACTGGAAAGTCTGTACACAGAGGAGGATTCATGTCAATAAAAAGCGATTATAAAGGGGAAACCGAGCGGCCGATTGCCGTATTTGAAACATCCCTCGGCACGTTTGAAGCCGAACTGTATGCCAAAGAATGCCCGGAAACCGTATGGAATTTCATCAACCTTGCGGAAGGGCGGCAGGAAACTCAA
>Ga0180009_10006492_pt1 | contig 12241 bp, 7 predicted proteins | sample OS_PC_MetaG_FD_123537 | JGI IMG/M metagenome (GOLD analysis project Ga0180009, IMG submission 123537) | Groundwater microbial communities from the Aspo Hard Rock Laboratory (HRL) deep subsurface site, Sweden - OS_PC_MetaG | ecosystem: Environmental > Aquatic > Deep subsurface > Groundwater...
AGTGCGGCGTTTTCGCTCCGCACTCATTATACTGATAAAGATGGTAGAAAAAACTTACGAAGGAGGATTGCAATTCCTCCCAGCACTAAACTGCTGGGTATCCTTGCAGAAGATGTAATGAAAAAAAATACAAAAGTGTGTTTAATACACCCAAAAGCAACTGTACCTCCTTACGGGTTATTGTCTATGGCAGCAGTGCTTGAAAAACAAGGATTTATTGTAAAAATCATTAATTATAATAATAAAAAGATAACAAGAGAAGGGGTATTGAAAGATACTCGGGGGTTTGATATCGTGGGTATCTCAGTCATAACAGCTCAGGGCATAGGAACTGCCTGCAAGATAACAGAAATAATACAAAAGTATGGTAAAAGTTTTTTAGTATGGGGGGGTGTGCATCCAACATTATATCCTGAAAAAGTATTAAACGAACTCAACATAGATGCAGTTTGTTCCAAGGAAGGAGAAGCAACTATTTTGGATTTAGCAAACCATATTGAGGAAAAAGCCCCGATTGAAGAAGTTAAGGGGCTATACATCAAATCAAAAGGAAAAATTAAGTTCACGGGAGAAAGAGAGGTAATAAGACATATAAATAAACTGCCAGATTACGCTTGGCATCTAATAAATGTCAAGGAGTACATTATAAGGAGATTAAATGGAAAAAAATCAATTACATTAATAGAAAGTAGGGGGTGTCCTTACAACTGTGCTTTTTGTTATGTTCCAACGATGTTTGGAAGATGTTGGAGGGGAAGAAGTGTAGATCAAGTAATCGGGGATGTGAATTATTTAAGGAACAAATACAACATAACTTATTTTGATTTCCTGGATGACCTCCCATTTGGCGGGGACAAAGAACAGGTATTTGATTTCTGTAACAAAATGAAAAAATTAAAAGTAAATTGGTCCATTGCTTACAGGGTAAATCTTGCAGACTGGGATGTTCTAAAAAAGATGAGGTGGGCTGGATGCAATCGCATCTTCTTCGGAGTGGAATCTGGTTCTCCAAGAATGTTAAAACTGTTAAATAAGACATATGTAACCCCGGAAATTGCAGAAAAATCCATAAACAGGTGTCACAAACTTGGGATTTCAACTCAAGCAGGATTTATGGGGGGGCTGCCTAAAGAGAGAAAAGAAGACTTAATGATGACTTATAATTTGGCAAAAAAATTAAAAGCAACATTAGTGAGATTAAGAAATTACAAGCCATATCCAGGAAGTGCTTGTTATGACCTGGTAATTAAAAGTGGGTTTAAACCACCGGAAAAAATAGAAGAATGGGAAAAATTCTCAAGTATTCACGATTTCAACCTCAATTTTTCTGATGGGGTTCCAATACAAGATTACATAAAAGTACAAAAAGCATTAGAGAGAATTTCCATATGGAAAAGCTTTCTGTTTAGCATAAAACATGGTGATATGACTGATTTCATAGTGGCTGTATCAAACAGTATGCCAACACGAATCAGGGAATGGGCATTAAACATCTATCTAAAGATTCAAAAAAAGATTTAAGACATAAAAAAAGTTTATAAACAAACAATCCACTCAAGAACTTCATGAAAAGACACAATTGGGTCATCCCTGCAACGATGATGTTATTCTTAATCGGATTCTCCATCTTTTTAGCTCTTAGAAACAAGCAAGATATAAGCATAATCAAGTCAATAAGCATCCCAGTACTTTTGTTGCTACTAGCCCTCATAATAATAAACGCGGTGTTGTCAGGGTTGAAAATTAGTATATTAACAAAAAAATTTGGCATTAATCTAAAACCTGCAGAATGGTTTGGATTAGCGTGTATAAATTCTTGGGGAAATTATATCACTCCATTCAGGGGGGGGATGGTAATAAAGGGGGTTTATTTAAAAAAAAGTTATGGGTTAGAATACAGTAAGTTCATAACAATTGAGGGAATAACATTTATAGCAAGTTTCTTGGTCGTAGGTATGATGGGAATCATTGGAATTCTGATAAGCAAGTCCCCATCATTAAAATTAGGAGGAATAATAATCTTCTTAGTTGGTTTAATGGCAATTTCATTGATATCAATGAACATACCAAGAATCAATTTAAAATCAAACAAAAAATTCTTTTTGCGCCTAAGGGCATTATTAGACAACTGGCATTATTTAAAAAAAGATTTTAGTTTAATAACAAAAATAGTCATAATAGATATGATTATAATAATTTCTGTTGCACTTAGGATGTTTGTGGCATTCTCTGTTCTGAACATAAAACCAACAATTTCATTTTGCATAATAGGTGCAATATTCAATCATCTATCTTTCTTGATAAATCTCACTCCAGCATCATTAGGGATAAAAGAAGGAACAATCTCCTTTTTGTCAAAGTTCTGGGGATATGGTGCAAGAACAGGGTTGTATGCATCAATAATAGATAGGATAGTTTTGATGACCTGGGTAGCTACATCAGGAATATTCTTCAGTTCAAAGTTCTTAAGAAATTACCACAAGAACAAGTTATCTCTTAATCATATCAGCAAGAAACCCAAACAAGATAACCTGGATTCCGACAAAAAACAACAAGAGCATCAGGAATAATAAGCCAGTATGCCCTCTTATCCCTGTACTAAAATGCAATACTAAAAAATATAATCCTATCAAAACCCCAAAAAACACCATCCAAAAACCAAAAATCCCGAAAAACTTCAGGGGCTTATAATCCCTGTAAATCCTAAAAAGATTCACCCACGCCTTAACAGCATATTCCAGGGGATTTTTTAATAATCTGCTCCTGCCTTTTCTCTTGGCAAAATAAACACCAACTTCAACTGCCTTAAACCCCCCCCTGATTGCTTTTATTATTTGCTCCTGCGTATAAGTATGGTCAGAAATAATGTCAATGGATTGTGCAACTTTTTTGCTAAAAACCCTAAAACCAGTCTGGCAGTCAGTTATCTTATGTTTGATTATGCTCGAGATTACCCTTGAAAAAGCTTTATTCCCCCACCTCTTCAACCAGGGCATGTGTTCAATAGTCCCCACAAACCTAGAACCCAAAACCAGGTCATATCCTTCCTTGAACTTATCAATTAGTTTAGGGATTTCTTCAGGAAGATACTGGCCATCAGCATCAATATGCACAATAAGTTCAGCACCAAGCTCAAGACATTTCCTGATTTCAATCCTGAAAGTTTCTGCTAAACCAAGATTAACAGGATTGGAATAAACAATTGCTCCTGCTTCTTTTGCAGCAGAAGCAGTGGAATCCCTGCTCCCATCATCAACAACAAGAATCTTAAAATTGTATTTTTTTCCCTTCATCACCTTCTTTACCCTAGATACAACATCTCCGATTTTTCTTCCTTCATTATATGCAGGAATTGTGACAACAATTTTCATGTGATTATAGATTCAGGAAAAATTTAAATAACTTTGTCTTTGACAGAATAAAGATATATCCCGTCTGAAGTCCGTTTCAACACCTTGTAATCCAGATTTTTTTTGGAAACCAAGTAATCAAAATTATCTGCATTCCCCACATTACCAATTCTCAACTCATCATTCATCCAAAAGCCCATCAAGGTAGAAGCGTGCAGTTCATCACAAATTCCTTCTTGTTCTCTCTTGGTTAGTTGTATGGTGCAGTCATCTTCATCAAAAAGAACATGGGAAAAACCTTTGTCGTGCTCGTTAAACCAGGCCCCGATTTGATTTTGTTCCCCTCTGCCCCAGTAAAAGTTAGAGTTGTAGATAGTAAGGACTGAGTTTATCCCATTAATCATAACAAAAAACAGCAGCAAAAAAACAAAAGCTTTCTTAAAAGTTATTTTATCCAAGAATTTAACAGCGACTATGAGCAGAGCAAAAAAGAGCAGGGCAAAAAATATTGTGATTCCCAAAGAAAAATAAACTCCCCCAAGAGCAACTCTTCTTAAGAACACAAAATTAAGCACGACATTGATGACCCCAATCCAAGAAAGAGACAGGTTATTTAGAGGCAAAAGAGGAAACATGACCAAGAAGGAAGAGAACAACAACACAGGCGCAAAAAGACAAATAATTCTTTTCTTAAACCTTCTGTGATCAATATTGGAACCCCTAGAATTAGTCTTAGAAACAACAGAATTAGAAATACCCAAAAACCCGCCAGTGATAATTAAAGGAATCAGAAAATCAACATATCTGCCTAAAGGCCTTCCAGGCATCCACGAAAAAACATGACGGAACGCTGTGGAATTGTGGTTTGCAGCAATAACCAGGCTCACAAAAAGTAAAAAGAACAACAGCAGGATAAAAAAGAATCTCTTGTTATCCTTAAAATTAACCTTGTTTAAGACACCAACAAAAAGAGCAGGAAAAACAATGCCTGACCCAAGAATTAAAAGACCAAGGTATAAGATAACCCAGACACAAAAACCAGGAAAAGAAAAATGCTGGTTAGTCACAAAAACAACTTCTGCAGAATAACCTCCAAAACCAAGGAGATTAGGTATGCTAAAACCAAATAAAAGGACATTCCTGATTGCCCAGCCAGCATAAACAAGAATAAAAGAAAGCGCCATGATGCTCTTCTTTTTCACCTGAAAAAACTCCCTGCGAATCAGGGAAACAATAAAAGCCATAATCACCACAAAGACAAGAGAAATCCCGTGAACCTTAGTCAGATAAAGTAAAGCCATGGATATTCCTGCAAGAGCATCCCATAATAGTCTCTTGTCAACAAAAGACTTGTAAATAAAATAAAAAGAAAACAAAAACAAGGGAAAAAATAAGTTCTCAGCCATCAAGTAAGGGGCAAAAGAAAAACTAAAAGGGGTAATTAAACAAAGAAAAGCAATAATAAGGGATTTTTTCTTGCTAAAAAATTCTTTCGCTAATAGCCAGGCAGGAAATATGACCAAAGAAGAAACAAAAGAATTAATTAGTTTCATAAAAGCATAAACAATTCTCATATCCCTGAAAACATAAGATATTGAAAGCAGGATGGGGTAGAGAGGAGGATAAAAATTAAGGGGGTTGCCGTGAAGCAAGAAAGCCCCATGGTAAAAAAAGCTTCTTGCCATCTTAGCATAAATATAAGCATCACTGTAAATCATGATGGTGGGGACAAACAAGGAAAGCAGGAATTTCACTAAGGAAACAAGGACAAATACCAACAGAAGTTTCTTGATAAAAGCATTCATAATCAGGTGGTAATAATTAAACTTAAAAACCTTTCTGACTGATGATGAAAAGGATAAACTTAAGAAAAATCTGAGAAGGGAAATCTGAGAAGGGAAATCTGAGAAGGGAAATCAGGGATGAAAAATGGTAATGGATGAAGCAGGGGGGTATGTGTACATAATCTTTTTCCTGATAGTTCTTGCCTGTTTTATGTGGCTTATCATTTTTGTGGTAGAATGGGGTAGTAAAGTAAAAACCTTGTGGAAAGAGCACAACAAAAAAGAAAATAATAAAAGAGAGTATGACAAAAAAGAGCGCAATAAGAAAATCAGGGAAGAAAAAGATGAACACAGACCTTGAACAAAAAAAAGCAATAAAAAAAAGAAGAATTATAATCATGGTTGTTATACTTCTCCTCGTGATGTTAACATATAAGTCAGACAAGGTAATGTTTGATTTCTCAGAGGGATTTTTTGCTAAAGCACATAAACTGCTAGCTCAAGATAATTATGTGGCTTTTATCCTAAAAGTAAATCTTTTATCAAGATTAGAATATCAGCTCAATCCTTTCTTTTTGAAAAAAGATCTATCAAACGGAGAACTGCCGGTCTTTGACTTAAGATTCTCAAAAAACGATATGATTCACTTCAAGGAAACCTCTAAAGAAGCAATGGAGATAGGGTATCTCTCAGAGAATAATACTTGGAGAAGTGCAGAGCTGAAGTATGGCAAGGAAGTCTACAAGATAGAAGCAAAACTAAGGGGGGATATGAGGAACCATTGGGCAGGAAAACTGAAATCTTATGGTATAAAAACAGAAAAAGAAAAGTATGTGAACAACATAAGAAGATTCAACTTGTTCATATTTGAGGATAAACTCCTTAAGGGAAGGATTTCAAGATTAATAGCAAACGACTTGGGATTATTTGATGTGAGGGATGATTTTGTGGTTGTAAAAATAAATGGAATAACCCAGGGGCTTTATTATTTGCAGGACCAGATGGATGAATTATTCTTGGATTATAACAAATGTTCAAACTGTTATGCATTCTCATTAAATGATAATTATTTTGAAGATCATCCCCTAAACAGGAATGATGGAGACAACAAACCTTATGGTGTTTTCCTTGGGGAAAGACATCAAACATCTTTTGATTATGAAATCAGCAAGATGGATTTGGGAAGGGGAGGTGGCATAGAAGAAGAAAAAGTGCTTGCTCAGGCAGAGAGATTATTTGATGTAATAAAAAAAGAAGATTACAAAAAGATAATAGAATTTTTTGACTTGGATTACATAACCAGCATAGAAGCACTTAAAGTAATAACAGGTCAGAGCCAGTTTACAACAGGAGACAATCTTGAGATTGTTTATAGTGCAACAAACTCAAAGTTTTACATAATCCCAAGAAACGAGGCGATTGTGCCACTCAAATTTGAGAGGGGGGGGTTTGAACGTGAGTTGGCAATTGTCAGGGAAATAGATTTGGGACTACCCAAATTATTAATCAAAAATGACAAGATAAGGCAGTTGAGAAACAAGAAATTATATGATTACATAACAACGACAGACCTACTAACAAGAGTTGACGAACTTATGGACTTCTACATTCCTTATGCAAAATCTTATGAATCAAATTTCCATAGCCCAAGGTACCTTGAATACCTTATTAAAGAAGACAAAAAAATCCTTCAGCAAAATCTTAGAACAATAAAAGAGAGCTTGGAATATTCAAAATGCTACATAAACATTATTGAAGAACAAAACACTATCACCCTAAAAATAATGCCAGACTCCCTTTCCCAGATAAGATTCACAAAGTTTGCCCTCAACTTGTCAGAGCCCTACAAAGGAAGCATAACTCTCAGGTTAGAAGATTTATACAACCCTTCCTTAACAAGAAGTCTGACAATAAGCAATGAAATCAGCACAATAGACTTAACAGAAAAAATAAATGATTTGTATTTCGCAGCAAGATTAGATGAAGAACTATATCCCGAAAAAACAGATTACATAATAAAACTAATATTTTGGGATACCAGTCAGATAAGCATAAACAACTTTGAGATAAGAATGCAAAACGACATAACAAAAGAAGGTATACTCTCAGAGGACATCTATGTCCAGATTGCAGATTCAAATGGTTTTGTTCCAGGAGAAGATTTTCTTTTTTCACAATTTCAGGAAGAGTTTCCAGAATTCAAATTTCTTCAGGAAGGAAACACCATAACACTTCTAAAAGGAAAATACAAGATATACAAGGATATGGTCATTCCAAAGAACTACAAGCTGAATATTGAAAAAGGAACAGAAATTTCATTAGCAAAAGACACTTCAATATTAACATACCAACCATTAACAGCAATAGGAACAAGTTCAGAGCCAATAATAATAAAGGCAATAAACCCTGACGAGCCATTTGGAGCTTTTGGAGTAATCGGAAAATACTACCCACAAGAACCGACAATTTTGAAGTGGGTGGAAATCTCAGGTGGAAATGAGGAGATTATAAATGGGATATATCTTTCAGGAGCACTTTCTGTGTACCACACTGATGCCATCCTGGAAAATGTCAGGATATATGGAAATCACGCAGACGACGGTTTAATTATAAAATACTCAAAAGTAAGCATAATCAACTCAGTTTTCAAGGACAACTTTGCAGACCAGATTGACCTTGATTTTTGCACAGGTATGGTGGAAAATTCTTTTTTCGGGATAGAAAAAAGAGGCGACAGTAATGGAGATGGCTTGGACTTAAGTGGCTCAAGAATAATAATAAACAACAATCAGTTCAAGGGGTTAGCTGACAAGGGAATAAGCATAGGAGAAGAAACACAAGTCTTAGTCATAAACAACAAGCTAACAAACAACAATATGAGTATGGCAGTAAAAGATTCATCAGAAGCATATATCATCAACAACAATATGGAAAACAATAATATCGCAATAGCATCATATCAAAAAAAGCTGTCCTTTGATGGAGGAATTTCCTTCATATTCGGAAACACATATAACTCAAACAAAAAAGATTATGAAATAGACGAGCTGTCAAAAGTAAACAAGATAACAATAACACCAGAAGAGCTAAACCTAATAGATAAAGAGTTAAATTTAATAGACAACTACCTGCAAAATTTAGTAGATAACTATGTACAAAAAACAAGAATAGATAACCACATACAAGAAACAAGCCTGGAATCTCTCTTCACCCACCTGACAAAAATAAAAGAAAAAGGATTCACAAAAATAAATTAACAAAAGACAGAATAATAACCAAGGAAAAAAATGATACTTTTAATGAGCACGCAAGCGAATGAAAGTTCATTTTTAGGAAGAAAAATGATAAGCAAGGAAAGAAAAGAACTCAAGTATTACATAAGAAATGAAACTTATCTTCTACTAAAGAACAGGCTAAAATTCATAATGAAAAAAGACAAGTATGCTGTTAAGGAAGAAGGCTACAAGATAAGAAGTCTCTATTTTGATACACTCGCAAACAGGCATTTCTATGAAAAACAATATGGTGTTGAAGCAAGGCAGAAAATACGCCTGAGAATATATCCTCCAGACAGCACAAACATAAACTTTGAAATAAAAAGCAAGTTCAACGAGATGATTAACAAGGAAACTGCAAAAATAACAAAAAAGGACGCAATAGAAATTCAAAACTGCAATTTCGAATGCCTGTTGAAATACGAGAATCCCGTCTTGAACAAAGCCTACAAAATCCTAAAAACAGACATTTTCAAGCCAGTTGCCATAATAGATTATCTAAGAGATGCTTATGTCTCTGAAATAAACCATGCAAGAATCACTTTTGACAAGGTTCTCTCAACAAACACAACAAATTTAAATCTTTTTATCCCACATACAACAATGAGCAGGATAATTGACAACAATTTGGTAATTATGGAAGTAAAATACAATGGCTTCCTGCCAAAGTTCATAAAAGACTCTATTCAAATCCCAAGCTTCATGAGAAGTAGCATAAGCAAGTATTTCATGGGGAGGATAGAGTAAAAAGAGTAAAAAATGGCAGCTGGACAATTAACATTTGCAGACATATTAAGATCAGACCAGTTAACATTCGGAGCAACATCAACAGTCGGAGACATACTGCTAAGTCTCATAATCACTTTTATCACAGCAATGTTCATATACTATATCTACAAAAAAACATATTCCGGGGTCCTCTATTCTAAAAATTTCAACATAACCATAATCCTCATTGCCTTAATAGTTTCTATGATAATGATGGGCATACACAACAACCTCGCCTTGTCCTTAGGGATGGTAGGGGCACTATCCATAATCAGGTTCAGAACAGCAATAAAAGATCCAAAAGATGTGGCATTTGTGTTCTGGGCAATAAGCATAGGAATCGTAAACGGAGTAGCATATTACAGGCTGTCTGTGATAGGCTCCTTATTTATTGGAGCTGTTATGTTAATACTGCCAAAAAGACTGGAGATGCTGCCCCCATATATGCTGATGATAAAACATCAGGACAGCAATGAAAGAGAGATAAAAAGAGCCATAATCAAATACTGCAAAAAGCATAGGATAAGGCACAGGTCATCAGATGAAAACATAGATGAAATAATTTTGGAAGTAAGAATGAAAGAAAAATTCCAGGCAACATTGATAAAAGAGCTCAAGGCAATAAAAGGAATCAAGAGTGTTCTTATTTTCTCACACGAAGGGGAATTAACAGAGTAATAATTTCAATCTAATTCAATTCCCGAGCCCCGCACAATAAAATCCAGACCAACATACCACATAAAAAGAATTTCCTACAATTCACACACCCTACACATAAACTTCTTACAAATTTCACATACCTCTCCAGTCAAACACAGACAAAAAACCCATATAACACAATCCAACACCCACAAAAAACAACCACGCAGATATCGACAATTTACAAAACACAGATCATACCAACCTGTCAAACACAAACCCATAACCCCACCAAAAACATCCACCACTTCAAAAAAAGATTGCTTCATTAACAACCAAACAAAAACCCACGACAACACAAATCACAACTAACACACAGAACACAAACCTAACCCACTAAGGTAAAAAGTGAGCAGAGCGAACTCATTATCCCTTACCAACCAACAACCCACACAACGCAATCTCACCTTTCAAAACAACAATTGCATAGATACCAACAATTCAATAAAACCCAAACAACACCACTAAGAAATAGTTAAAGGACTATAAACGATTGACGAAACTTTTATAAAGGTCAAAAATTAATTCCATCATAAGAAAATGGCTAAACCAATTAGCCAAATAGCTTAAATATCATAATAAAAAAAGAAAAAAAGGAGGAGATACTGATGAGCAAAAAAATATTATTCACATCTATTTTAAGTTTGTTTGTTCTTTTAATTGTCGGTTATTTTGTTGTTGGAGATATAGGGACTATAGGCATAGCCACGAAAACGACCACCACAGGAAGCAACTCGACAGTGTTCAAAGATAACAATAATATGGTACTAAACATATCTATTAGTAGATCAACAGGAGGAGACACACTTTCTAATGTAACAGCATTCAATGTAACACTAGCTAATGACATGACATTCATAGGATATGTAAGCAGCTGTAGTTCTCCTGGATTTGCAGAAACGATTGTAAATTATAGTGGTAGTCTCAATCTTGGAACTATAGCAAACACAACATGCTGGTCAGATGGAAACGCAGCAGGATGGAGTTGTTATAACAGAACTGCAACAGAAATTCATTGTAATACAACACATCCAGGTGCAGCACTCTCAGCAGCAGGAGGACATAATAGTAGCATCATACTAAGAATAAATGTAACAACAGCAGACCTATCAACAGAAACCCAATTTACAGGATTTAACATAACTATCCTAGATGATGGTAACATAGCAAACTTCTCACTATTAAACATCACCCGTATAGATGGTCAAGCACCAAGAATCACAGAATTAAACATAACAGATGGGAATTTCACTGTATTTAATGGGACAGATGGGAATATGAATTATGGTAGCTTCAACCTCAATCCATTAAACGCATCAAATGGGATAATAGTAAGTTCAACAGCACCACTTACAATCACGGCAAATATAGAAGACTTATTAACAGAAATAGGAAGTCTAAGACTGTATTACAATACAAATGTTAGCAAAAATCCAGGTAATGCAACAGTGCCACACGCAGAGAATCATACTAAATATTTAACAGCAACCAAACTCTCAGCAAGTAGTGGGAATAATAGCATACTCTATTCCTGGACAATCCCAGCAGATGACTTGCATGACGGAGCAGTAATGAGCTTCATAATTGCAACAAATGATACAACAAATCATCAGGCAAACTTAACAGGACCTGGTACAGTATTAACTCCATTCAACCTAACCATCAACAACACAATTCCAAGAATACTGAAGTGGAACATAACAGATGGAACAAATTGGGTATCTAATGCAGATGGTTATTTGTTGGATGGAACAACATACACTATGTACATAGATGTATCAGGACTCAATAACTCAGATACAAGTAAAATGTACAATCAAAGTGTAAGAATCTACTACACAAACACAACAACTGGAAAAGTAGTGTGGAATGAGACAATAAATGCTAATAACGCATTAGGCCACGGTTTAAGAGAACTAAACTTTTCAAATTTCTCAACATTTACACCATATGGAACAAACACTTGGAATGCAGCAATAGCAGCAAGTGATATACAATTGAGCAATGGAAATAATATGGGGTTCGTGATAGTAGTGCAGGAAAATCCACTACATTACAACTACACAACATATGCTGCAGGACCAGGTAAGGACGGATTCAACATAACCTTAGACAGCACAGCACCAATAGGAATAACACTTACAACAACAGATGCAGATTCAATAGTAGAAACTAGTGGTTCCATAACATACACTTGTGCTGCTACAGATGCCTTAAGCGGAGTAAATTCCTATAAGTTTATCTTGGACAAACCAGGACAAGCTTCAGCAGTGACAAACGCTTATTCAACAACAGCTTCAGCGACATACACAGGATCACAAACAAATGCAGCAGGAACATACACATTACATTGTTATGTAAAAGA
>Ga0180009_10006493_pt1 | contig 12241 bp, 9 predicted proteins | sample OS_PC_MetaG_FD_123537 | JGI IMG/M metagenome (GOLD analysis project Ga0180009, IMG submission 123537) | Groundwater microbial communities from the Aspo Hard Rock Laboratory (HRL) deep subsurface site, Sweden - OS_PC_MetaG | ecosystem: Environmental > Aquatic > Deep subsurface > Groundwater...
CACATGGGGATCAGGCCGGCCGTGTTCTTGGCCGCCTGGATGCCCGCGATGCGCGCCGTCGAAAGGACCGGGCCCTTGGCCGTGTCACCGGAAAGCACGGCGTCGAAGGTGGCCCGCTCCATGAGGACCCGGGCCTGGGCCACGGCCTCCCGGACCGTGGAGGCCTTGTCCGTCACGTCCACCATCCGCGCCCGGCCCCTGCCGTCCACGTGGCTCAACTCTCCCATGGCTCCTCCCTCGCCCCCAGCCGCCGGGCCCTTTCCAGGTCCTGGGGGGTGTTGACGTTCATGAAGGACAAAAGCCCGGGGTCCGCCTGGGAAAGCTCGTCCGGCCCCACCTCCCGGACCTTCAGGTTTCCGTACAGCTCCGAGATGCGGTACCGTCCCTGGAGAAGGCGGGCCCGGACCAGGGGGGCCGCCCGGCGGCTGTACACCGCGCACAGGGGCTCCAGGCCCTTTTCCGTCCGGGGCACCACCACATCCACCTTCCCGTTGGCGAGCCCCGCCAGGCGCCGCACCAGGGCCGGGGAAAGGAAGGGCGTGTCGCAGGCCGCCACGAACACGTAGGGCGCCCGGGCGTAGGAAAGGGCCGCATGGATGCCCACCAGGGAGCCTGAGCCCGGGAGGAGATCCGGCAGGATGGCCGCCGGGAGATCCAGGAGGGGGAGGGGGGCCCTGGCGATGACCAGGACCTCGGAAAAACAGGCGGAAAGGACCTCCAGGACACGCCTGACCATGGCCTTTTCCCCCACGCGGCAAAGGGCCTTGTTTTCGCCCCCCATGCGGCGGTTCCGGCCGCCCGCCAGGACGGCCCCGGCGCAAACAGCCCTTGATTCGTCCTCCGGATCCATGCCGAAAGCCTTCTTTCTTCCCCAGGGTTCGGACAATCCGGGAATAGTAGTTTCCCTGGCCGCCAAAATCAAGCCGCCGGGCGATGGGGCCGGGGTTTTGGGCTGGAGGGCGCGCACCCACAGCGGCCAAGCCTTTCCGGGCATGCCGTCATGAAATCCGGATGCCATGCATAACCGTTTGATTTATTTGTCTTTATGGCGAATCACCGCCTTCCCGGGCATTGGTCCCGGTTGGGCGATTTCCCTGGCCTGGCTGGCGGTTTGGGGTTGGACTTTTGTCCGCCAGTTTGTATAATGAAAGATAACCGCCCGTTAGGAAAAGCGGAGCCACCTCATTGCGGAGAGACCCTTCATGAGCGAAAGCAACGTTCTCTTGTCCGCCGTGGAAATGGACCGGGCTTTGGCCCGCATGGCCCAGGACATGCTGGAAAACCACCGGGGATGCGAGGATCTGGCCCTGGTGGGCATCCGCACCCGGGGAGTGTTTCTGGCCGCCCGCATCCAGGACAAGATGCGCGAAACCGGGTGCCCGGACATCCCCCGGGGGGAGCTGGACATCAGCCTGTACCGGGACGACTGGACCCGCATCTCCCATCACGCCGTGCTCCAGGGAACGGACATCCCCTTTTCCATCGACAAGAAGGTGGTCATCCTGGTGGATGACGTGCTCTACACGGGGCGCACGGTCCGGGCCGCCCTGGACGCGGTCATGGACTTCGGCCGCCCGGCCCGGGTGGAGCTGGCCGTCCTGGCGGACCGGGGCGGCCGGGAGCTGCCCATCAGCGCCGACTACGTGGGCATCCGGGTGGACCCCGGCCCGGGCCAGCGGGTGAACGTATACCTTGCGGAACTCGACGGTCTGGACGAGGTGCGGGTGAGCTGACAGGCGCTTCCGGACCTGGGGCGAAAAACCTCCCCAGACTATTTGCTTTCGAATCGCAAGGTTGATGCCCCTCCCCCCTTGCCGGCCCCCCCGGGTTTTTTGGTATTGACATCGCCTGGACCCTCCGATATGAACGGACCTGACTTTCAAGAGGAAAACGCCCTGCGGGGCTATTTTTGGATGCTCATTTCTAAGGGAGGGACCGATCCATGCCGGATGTGGAATTTGATGGCGAAACCTTTTCGATGGACGAAGACGGATTCATTGACTCCTTTGATGCCTGGACTCCTGGCTGGGTTCAGTACGTAAAGAAGCTCGAGGGGATTGATGAGCTTTCCGAGGAGCATTGGAAGGTCATCAATGTGCTCCAGGACTACTACAAAAAGAACGGCATCGCCCCCATGGTGCGGGTTCTGTCCAAGGTGACGGGCTTCAAGCTGAAGCACATCTACGAGCTGTTCCCGTCCGGACCCGGCAAGGGAGCCTGCAAGATGGCCGGCCTTCCCAAGCCCACGGGCTGCGTCTAGTCCGAATCCGCGGTACATTTTGCGCAGAAAAAAAGCCTTGCCGTTTGGCAGGGCTTTTTTTCTGCCCCCGGAGGTCCAGGTGATTCTCCAGGTCCCCACCTCCCAAAAGACCCAGCTGGTGGACATCACCCGCCAGGTGGCCGACGCCGTGGCCCGAAAGGGATTCACCGACGGCGCGGTGGTGGTCTTCGCCCCCCACACCACGGCCGCCGTCACCATCAACGAGGCCGCTGATCCCGCCGTGCCCGGGGACATCCTCCTGGCCATAAACCGCATGGTGGAAGACGACCTGCCCTATCGCCACGGGGAGGGCAACTCCCCGGCCCACGTCAAGTCCTCCCTGGTGGGGGCCTCGGAAATCGTGGCCGTGGAAAACGGCCGCCTGGCCCTGGGCACCTGGCAGGGCATCTTCTTCTGCGAGTTCGACGGCCCCCGGCAGCGCAAGGTACGCCTCTTCTTCCTTCCCGGAACCTGACCAAGGAGCGTCATGCCCCGACATCCCGCCATCGAACTCGACGACACGGACCGGAGCATCATCAACCGCATCCAGTCCGATTTCCCTGCCGTGGCCCGGCCCTACGCGGTCGTCGCGGACGAGCTTTCCCTGGACGAGGCCACGGTCATCGCCCGGGTGGCCCGGCTCAAGGAAGCGGGAATCATCCGGCGCATCGGAGGCAACTTCGCCCCGGACCGCCTGGGCTTCGTGAGCACTCTCTGCGCCGCCCGGGTGCCCGGGGAAAAAGTGGACGACTTCGCCCAGGAGGTGAACCGCTACCCCGGGGTGACCCACAACTACCTCAGGGAACACGCCTACAATGTCTGGTTCACCTTCATCGCCGAGACCCGGGAGGAGATCGTCCAAAACCTCGCGGACATCCGCGCCGCCACCGGCATCACGGACATCCTGGACCTCCCGGCCACCAGCGTCTACAAAATCCGCGCCGAATTCAAGGTGGGGCGGGAAGAATGAACCCCGCCCCCGCCGGACCCCGCGCCATGGAGCGAGACGTCCGCATCGGCCTGGCCTCCATGGAGAGCCGCCTGGGAGACCGGGAGGAAAACCTCACCCGTATGCGGGGCCTGGCCCGGGAAGCCGCCGCCCGTGGGGTGGAAATCCTGTGTTTCCCGGAGCTTAGCCTCACCGGATACGCCCTTTCCCCGGAACTCGCCGCCCTGGCCGAACCCCCGGACGGCCCCTTTGCCCGGCGCGCCTCGGCCCTGGCCGCCGAATTCGGCATGACCGTCCTCTTCGGCATGGCCCTGGCAAACCCGGATGGCCCGCCCTTCGCCGCCCATCTGGCCGCCTTTCCCAACGGCCGGAGCCTCTCTTTTCTCAAGGTCCACGTGAATCCCGTGGAACGCCCCTTCCTTTCTCCAGGACCCGGGCCCGTGGTGATCGCCACCCCGGGTTTCCGGTTCGGCATGGCCCTGTGCTACGACGCTCACTTCCCGGAGATGTTCACGGCCATGGCCATGGCCGGGGCCGATGCCGTATTCCTCCCCCACGCCTCTCCCCGGGGCGGGCCCAGGGACAAGGACTCGTCCTGGATGCGCCACCTTCCGGCCCGGGCCTTTGACAACGGCATGTACGTGGCCGCCGTGAATGCCTGCGGCGAAAACAGCACGGGCTTGTCCTTCCCCGGCCTGGCCCTGGTCCTCGACCCCCTGGGCCAGGTCATGGCCCGTTCCCACGGCCCGGAAAGCCTCCTGGTGGCCGACCTCTCCTCACAAAAACTCGCCTCCGTCCGAAAAAGCCCCATGGCCTACTTCCTGCCCCACCGGAAAAGCCCTCTGGAATGCCGGGTGGTGGAAGTGTAGCGGCTCCGGGGAAAAGGCCCTGTTGCCCATGGCTTGACGGCCACGTAAAAAGTCGAAAAGCGACACTCTTCCTCATTCCGCGGCGGCTGGAATCCAGTCCGGGCAACGGGCTAACGCCTTGCCCATCTTGGGATTGGAAAGGATTGGAGATCCCGCGCCGCCTGGGTCCTTCCAGGGCCTTCCGTCTGTTTTTCCGGATTCCGGCCTTCGCCGGAATGACGGCCTGAAGCAGATCCAACCCCAGCAGGCATATTCGGGCAACGGGTCCAGGAGAGTCGCCCGAAAATAGCCCCACCGTCTCGCCTCCGGGGCGTGGGGCCGGAAGCCCCACGCCCGCCTGCCCATGCTCCTCCGGCTCTCCCGGGCTCCTCCCGCTCTTCAGGCTACGGACCCCGGGGACTCTCCCCGGGTTTACAAGGGGCTTGACTTGCTGGTATAAGGGTTAGCTTGATAAAGACTCCCCCTCTTTTTTCAGCAAAGGGGCCCCCACAAAGCCGAGCAAGGAGCCGATAATGGCAAAGCAAAAGATGAAGACCATGGATGGAAACACGGCCGCCGCCCACGTGGCCTACGCCATGAGCGAGGTGGCGGCCATCTATCCCATCACCCCTTCCACCCCCATCGGCGAAGTCGCTGACGAGTGGGCCGCCAAGGGCCTGAAAAACATATTCGGCCGTCCCCTCCTGATACGGGAAATGCAGTCCGAGGCCGGAGCCGCCGGCGCGGTGCACGGGTCCCTGTCGGCCGGGGCGCTCACCTCCACGTTCACGGCCTCCCAGGGCCTGCTCCTCATGATCCCCAACATGTACAAGATCGCGGGCGAGCTTTTGCCGGCGGTTTTCCACGTGACGGCCCGATCCATCGCCGCCCACGCCCTGTCCATCTTCGGCGACCACCAGGATGTCATGGCCGTCCGGGCCACGGGCTTTGCCCAGCTCGCCTCGGGCTCGGTCCAGGAGGTCATGGACCTGGGCCTGGTGGCCCACCTGGCCGCCGTGGAGTCCTCGGTGCCCTTTGTCCACTTCTTTGACGGCTTCCGCACCTCCCATGAGATCCAGAAAATCGCGGTCATCGAATACGACGACATGGCCGCGCTGCTGAACATGGAGGCTGTGGAGGACTTCCGGGACCGGGCCATGAACCCCCACCACCCCACCCTCCGGGGAACGGCCCAGAACCCGGACATCTACTTCCAGGGCCGGGAGGCCGCCAACCCCTGGCACGAGGAAGTCCCCTTCGTGGTGGAAGACTATATGAACAAGGTGGGGGCCCTGACCGGCCGGAAGTACCGCCTCTTCGACTACGTGGGCCACCCCGAGGCCGAGCGGGTCATCGTGTCCATGGGCTCCTCCTGCGAGACCATCGAGGAGACCGTGGCCCACCTGACGGCCGGCGGCGAGCGCGTGGGCCTGGTGAAGGTGCGCCTGTACCGGCCCTTCTCGGCCCAGCACTTCCTGGCCGCGCTTCCCGCCACCTGCGAGTGCCTCACGGTCCTGGACCGCACCAAGGAGCCCGGCGCGCCCGGCGACCCCCTGTACATGGACGTGTCCACCGTGTTCTCCGAGCGGGGCGAGGGGCCCCTCCTGGTGGGCGGCCGCTACGGCCTGTCCTCCAAGGAGTTCACCCCGGCCATGGTCAAGGCCGTGTACGACAACATGCGCGCCACCGGGCCCAAGAACCACTTCACCGTGGGCATCACGGACGACGTGACCCACACGTCGCTCCCCGTGGACCCGGGCTTCGAGACCGCCCCCGAGGGCACCATCGCCTGCAAGTTCTGGGGGCTGGGCTCCGACGGCACGGTGGGGGCCAACAAGAGCGCCATCAAGATCATCGGCGACCGCACGGACCTCTTCGCCCAGGGCTATTTCGCCTACGACTCCAAGAAGAGCGGCGGCATCACCGTATCCCACCTGCGGTTCGGCAAAAAACCCATCCAGTCCACCTACCAGGTCCACCGGGCGGATTACGTGGCCGTGCACAAGGCCAACTACGTGAACACCTACGAGGTCCTGGAGGGCATCAAGGAGGGCGGCACCCTGGTGCTGAACTCCCCCTGGACGCTGGCGGAGATGGAGACCGAGCTTCCGGCCTCCATGCGGGCTGTGATCGCCAAAAAGAAGCTCTCCTTCCACAACATCGACGCGGTGAAGATCGCCCAGGAAATGGGCCTGGGGGGCCGCATCAACATGATCATGCAGGCCGGATTCTTCAAGCTGGCCAACGTCATCCCCGTGGAAGACGCCATCGCCTTTTTGAAGGACGAGATCAAGAAGGCCTACGGCAAAAAAGGCGATGACATCGTCCAGATGAACTACCAGGCCGTGGACCGGGCCCTGGAAGCCCTGAAAAAGGTGGACTACCCCGCCTCCTGGGCCGAGGCTGCGGGGCCGGAGACGGCGGAGAAAGAGGCTGATCTCCCGGATTTCGTGAAGGACGTCATGCGGCCCATGCTGGCGCTCCACGGCGACGACCTGCCGGTTTCCTCCTTCCCGGCCGACGGCGTGTTCCCCGTGGGCACTTCCCGCTACGAGAAGCGGGGCGTGGCCATCGAGGTGCCCGAGTGGATCGCGGAAAACTGCATCCAGTGCAACCAATGCGCCATGGTCTGCCCCCACGCCGCCATACGCCCCGTGCTTCTTTCCGATGACGAGAAGGACGCCGCCCCCGAGGCCTTTGCGACCATCCCCGCCACGGGCAAGGAGTTGAAGGGCCTCCACTTCCGCATGCAGGTGAACGCCCTGGACTGCCAGGGCTGCGGCAACTGCGAGGACATCTGCCCGGCCAAGAAAAAGGCCCTGGTCATGCGGCCCATCGAGACCCAGACCGGCCTCCAGGTGGAAAACCACAAGTTCTCCACCGCCATCCCGGTGCGGACGCCCTTGAAGCGCAACACGGTGAAGGGCTCCCAGTTTTACGAGCCCCTCATGGAGTTCTCCGGCGCCTGCGCGGGCTGCGGCGAAACCGCCTACGTCAAGCTCCTCACCCAGCTCTACGGCGAGCGCATGTTGATCGCCAACGCCACGGGCTGTTCCTCCATCTGGGCAGGCAGCGCCCCCTCGGCCGCCTACTGCGCCAACGGGGACGGCTTCGGCCCGGCCTGGAACAACTCGCTCTTCGAGGACCCGGCCGAGCTGGGCTTCGGGTACCACCTGGCCGTGACCGCCCGGAGGGACAAGCTCGCGGACCTGGTTCGCCAGGCCCTGGCCCAGGGCGCGGAAAGCGGACTCGCCGAGGCCATGAACGAGTGGCTGGAAAACAAAGGCGACGCGGAAAAGAGCGAGACGGCCGGGGACCGGGTTATCGAGGCCATCCTGTCGCAGCCGCAAACCAGCCCCCTCCTGGGGGAGATCCTGTCCATGGCGGACCTCTTCTCCAAGCGGTCCATCTGGATCTTCGGCGGCGACGGCTGGGCCTACGACATCGGCTACGGCGGCCTGGACCACGTGCTTGCCATGGGCGAGGACGTGAACGTCCTGGTCATGGACACGGAGGTGTACTCCAACACGGGCGGCCAGAGCTCCAAGGCCACGCCGCTGGGCTCCGTGGCCAAGTTCGCGACCTCCGGCAAGAAGACCGGCAAGAAGGACTTGGGCCGCATGGCCATGACCTACGGCTACGTGTACGTGGCCGCCTGCTCCATGGGGGCCAGCAAGCAGCAGCTCATGAAGGCTTTCTCCGAGGCCGAGTCCTACCCCGGGCCGTCGTTGCTTCTGTGCTACTCGCCCTGCATCAACCACGGCATAAGGAAGGGCATGGGCAAGAGCCAGGAGGAGGAAAGCCTGGCCGTGACCTCCGGCTACTGGCCCCTGTACCGGTTCGATCCGAGGCTTTCCGCCGAGGGCAAGAACCCGTTCCAGCTGGACTCCAAGGCCCCGGACGGCTCCATCAGCGCCTTCCTGGACGGCGAGGTGCGCTACGCATCCCTGAAAAAGACCTTCCCGGACGAGGCCAAGCGCCTCCTGTCCGGCATGGCCGAAAGCGTGCAGACCCGCTTCGAGACCCTCTCCCTCCTGGCCGACCCGAGCTCCGTGTGCGCCAAGAAGGAAGAGGAGAAGACCGGGGACTGATTCCAGGCCGGAAATCCGGTTCCCAAGCCAACCCCAAGCCCCCGGCCGAAAGGCCGGGGGCTTTTTTTCTTGGGGGGTGACCCTGGGCGAGCAAGGGCCAAAGCGGATTCCCCCCTTTAATAAAGGGGGGCCAGGGGGGATTTTTGTAGCCTGCTTATTGGGGAAACGGGTCTTCTCCGTTCCAAAAATTACATTTTCGTGGTAAGCGAAATCTTTTTCACAATTTTGGCTTCGGGGACTCCTCATGCAAGACGAGCTGCACTTCCTCCACGACATTGCCAACGCCCTGTACGGCACCGATCTTCGGCCCGCCCTGTACAAGGTGCTGGAGATCCTGGGCCGGGCCATGAACCTGGAGCAGGGGGCCATCAGCATCCTGAACCCCGCCCGCCACGAAATCCGCATCGAGGCGGCCCACGGGCTCTCGCCCTCGGCCATCTCCCGGGGGCGCTACAAGCCCGGGGAGGGCATCACCGGCCGGGTCATCCAGACGGGAAAACCCATCGTGGTGCCCAAGGTGAGCGAGGAACCCCTCTTCTTGAACCGCACGGGCGAGGCCGGCAAAAAGCGGGAGGAGACCTCCTTCCTCTGCGTGCCCATCACCAAGGGGGAGCAGGTGGTGGGGACCCTTTCGGCCCACCGGCCCTTTGACCCAAAGTACGATCTCGCCCACGCCCAGCAGGTCTTCACCGTGGTGGCGGCCATGGTGGCCCAGAAGGTGGCCCACCTGGAGACCCTCCACTGGGAAAAAGAGGCTCATTCGGCGGAGAACAAGCGCCTGCGGGACGAACTGGCCGGCCGGTACTCCATCACCAACCTGGTGGGCAACTCCAACAAGATGCGGGAGGTCTTCCAGATGATCTCCCAGGTCTGCAAGTCCAACGCCACGGTGCTCATCCGGGGGGAGTCGGGCACGGGCAAGGAGCTGGCAGCCTCGGCCATCCACTACAACAGCCCCCGGGCCAAGGGACCCTTTGTCAAGGTGAACTGCGCGACGCTCCCCATGACCCTCATGGAATCCGAGCTTTTCGGCCACGAGAAGGGCGCCTTCACCGGGGCCATCCGCCAGAAACCCGGCAAGTTCGAGCAGGCCGCCCGGGGCACCATCTTCCTGGACGAGATCGGCTCGGTGAACCTGGACGTCCAGGCCCAGCTCCTCCGGGTGCTCCAGGAAAAGGAGATCGAGCGGGTGGGGGGGATTTCCACCATCAAGGTGGACGTGCGGGTGGTGGCGGCCACCAACCGGAACCTGGAAAAAGCCGTGGAAGAGGGCCAGTTCCGGGAGGACCTGTACTACCGCTTGAACGTGTTCCCCATCTACATGCCGCCCCTTCGCCAGAGAAAGACGGACATCCTGCTTCTGGCCGACCATTTCCTGGAGAAATACACCAGGGAGAACGGCAAGGACATCCGCCGCTTCTCCACCCCGGCCATTGACATGATGATGCAGTACCACTGGCCGGGCAACGTCCGGGAACTGGAGAACTGCCTGGAGCGGGCCGTACTCCTCTGCGACGGAGGGGTGATCCACGCCTTCCACCTGCCACCCACCCTCCAGACGGGCCAGGAGAGCGACACCCTGCCCACCCGGTCCCTGGAACAGGCCGTGGAGGCCCTGGAACGGGAGATGATCGTGGACGCCTTGAAAAGCACCCGGGGCAACATGGGCAAGGCCGCCGAACTCCTGGCCACCACCAGCCGCAAGATCGGCTACAAGATCCAGAAGTACGCCATCGACTACCGGGATTACCGGTGAAGAAAAAAACATGGCCCAAAGACCGGGTCAAGCGACCCGGCGCGGCATGGAAGCGGCTCTTCCTCGTCCTCACCGCCCTGTTCCTTTCCCTGGCCGGGGCCGAGGCCTGGCTCCGGGCCGTTCATCCCATGGGAGCCCTCCTCCTCACCTCCGACCGGTACCAAGTGGCGGAAAACCCGAAAATCGGCTACGAGCTGAAACCCCTGGCCACGGACGCCAACAGCGACGGCTTAAGGAACCGGGAGCGCACCGTGGACAAGCCGCCAAGCGTGTTCCGCATCCTGGCGCTGGGGGATTCCGTGACCTACGGATTGGGCGTGGAACGGGACAAGGCCTGGGCGGGCAAACTGGAAAGCCTCCTGAACCTGGATGGACCGGCGGGCGTGACCTACGAGGTCCTGAACCTCGGGGTCCCGGGCTACGGCATCGGCCAGATCGTGGAACGCTTCAAGAAAAAGGGTTTGAAGTACCATCCGGACCTCGTGATCTACGGCTACTGGCTCAACGACATCGGGCCGGGCTTCGACGCCATCGAACTGGGCCTCCTGGAGACCCGGAAAAACCGGGACATCTTCTCCTCCCGCCCCTGGGCCCGCTGGCTGGCCCGCCAGGCCACCCGGCTCCAGATCACCCGCCGGGTCCTCCTCCTTGCCCGCAGGTTCGGGGCCGCCCGGAAAGACAGCCGCCTGGAAAACGCCGGCACCCCCCGCCTCCTGGATCTCATGGGCCCGGAAATTCTCGGGGCCTGGCGTGTTTTTTCCGGGGAATACGCCCGGACCGGGTTCCACGCCACCAGGAGCCTGGACCCGCTGTTCCGCCACTACGCCGAACTCCCCACCTTTGTTCCCTGGAACGCCCGGATGCGGGAGCTGGCCGGGCAGTGCCAGGATCTCGGCCTGCCCTGCGTGCTCCTCCTTACCCCGGTGTTCCTGGACGCGGCCCCGGGCGGCTACCCCCTCCAGGCCCTGAACGACTTCATTCTCCAGGTGGCGGAGATCAACGGGATGCAGAGCCTGGACGAAACCGGGCCCCTGCTGGAGGCGGGATCCCGGGCGGTCCGCCCGGGCGACAGGATCCACCCCAGCGAGGCGGGCCACGCCATCATCGCCCGGGACCTTGCCCGGGACCTGCGGAACAGCGGGCTGCTGGAGCCCCCCGCGACGCCCTCCACCCCCGGCGGATAGGCCAAAAAAAGGGGCCCGGAAACCCGGGCCCCCATTCCGCCTTGCGCTGCCCCGGGCACTTCTCCGGCCCGGAACCCACCTATTCCTTGGTGTAGATGTCCTTGTACTGCTCCCGGACCACCTTCTTGTCGAACTTGCCCACCGAGGTCTTGGGGATGGCGCCCACAAAGACCACGGCCTCGGGGAGCTGCCACTTGGCGAACTTTTTGGCCAGATGCTCCCGGATGACCTCGGGGTCGGTCTTGCCCTTGTACTCCTCCCGCAGGACCACCAGGGCGATGGGGCGCTCCTCCCACTTGGGATGGGCCACGCCCGTGACCGTGGCCTCCAGGACCGCCGGGTGGCCCATGATCTCGTTCTCCATGTCCACGGAGGAGATCCACTCGCCGCCGCTCTTGATGAGGTCCTTCACCCGGTCCGTGATCTTGACGTAACCTTCCTCGTCCATGGTGCCCGCGTCGCCGGAATGCCAGTAGCCGTTCCCGGTGAACTGGGCCTCGGAGCCCGGGGAGTCGTGGTAGCTCCCCGTGACCCAGGGGCCCCGGATGAGGATCTCGCCGGGGCTCTTGCCGTCCTGCGGGACCCTCTTGCCCGCGCCGTCCACGATCTTGATGTCCAGGCCCACCACGGCGTAGCCCTGCTTTTTCTTCATCTCCCACTTCTGGTCCTCGGAAAGCTCCTTTTCCAGCCAGGGCTTCAGGCGGTTGATGGTGGCGATGGGGGAGGTTTCCGTGGCGCCGTAGGCGTGGATGATGGTGGCGCCCGTGAGGTCCTGGAATCCCTTCATGAGGGAGAGGGCGGGCTCCGAAGCCCCGGAGAGGAAGCGCGCGCCCGAGAGGTCCGGCGGGTTTTCCAGCTTTTTCAGGTACTCCAGCATGGGCATGAAAAGGGCCGGGGCCCCGGCGGTGACCGTGACGCCCTCGGACACCAGGGGCTCGGCCAGGCTCCCCAGGTCCATGATGTTGTAGGCCCCGGGGAGCACGTACTTGGCCCCCACCAGGATGCAGGCGTGGGGCAGGCCCCAGCCCATGGCGTGGAACATGGGCACCAGCTGGTACATGCAGTCGTTGATGCCCACCTCGCCGTTGGCCGCGATGGCCGCCGCGTGGAGGTACACGTCCCGGTTGGAGTAATACACGCCCTTGGGCCGGCC
>Ga0180009_10006494_pt1 | contig 12240 bp, 23 predicted proteins | sample OS_PC_MetaG_FD_123537 | JGI IMG/M metagenome (GOLD analysis project Ga0180009, IMG submission 123537) | Groundwater microbial communities from the Aspo Hard Rock Laboratory (HRL) deep subsurface site, Sweden - OS_PC_MetaG | ecosystem: Environmental > Aquatic > Deep subsurface > Groundwater...
AACATCTTCCAAATGCTAGAGAATATGATGTTTATCTTTCGTTTATATGGACTCATGGACATTGGAAAGTAAGTCTCTACTCTGATAAGCCTAATATTAATGTTGGAGACATGGCTCTCCTTCTTGGTGGAGGAGGTCATGCTAAGGCGGCTGGATTTGTATGTGCTAATTTACCTTTTGAATTAAAATAGGAATACATTCTAGGAGATAATTACTGACTGTGTTAGTTGTTATTGATATTCAAGAATATTATCTCAGGGAATTTGAAAAGCAAAAGCAGATGTTCAATAGATTTATAGAAACTCTGGAAAAGAGAATTCAGCAGGCAAAAAAAGAAGAAGAGATAGTTATTAACTTAACTTGCTTTCTAGACGGCTTCACCTTGCCGGAAGTACTTCAACTCCTTGAAAACTATAAACATCGCTTCTTTCTTGGAAAAGAAGAAATGGATGGATCTAATTCTCTCCATGAATTTTTTCAAAGAAAAAAGCTTTCGCCCAAAAAAATAGAATTATGTGGAGCATTTAGAGATATCTGTGTATTAGAAACATGGAAAGGACTAAAGAAACTAAACTATAATTTAGTCCCGGTCAAAAAAGATTTGTCAATCCCAACTTCAACTAATTGGAAAAAGATAATAACTTATCCTAAAGGATATCTAGAATGACATTTCAAATTGAAGAAGATAACAAGAGAATATTGGAAAACCTTCTAAAGAATAAACTTCCTGAAGAAAATGAAGTTATTATTCTTTTAGAAGGGTTAATCATTCTCGATGAAGAATCAACTATTAACATAGAGGAACTAAAAAATGGGGAATCAATCTTATGTGGATGCTAATCCACCACTAATTTTCTTTCTAATCATAATGACCTTGCTATTCATTCTTCGAACTAATTGCTAAGATAAAATTATGAACATATTCAACCTACTTATTCAACAAGAGGAAAAGAAAAAGCAGTTTCAACAATTTCAAATCGCTCTTCATCTTCCATTAGAAATAGTAGAAGAAAATAACGATGAAAAAGAAGAAGAAAAAGAAGTGAAAGATCAAGATTTTACTATAAACTATGAAGTTTATTAGGTAAATCTATAAAGACGAACTAGTTAATATATGATAAGATATTTACAGAAGAAAGGAAAAGAAGATGAATCTTGGAAGAGAATTCGGACTCTCTAAAAAAACAATCAATGATTTTTTTGAAGATGGAATCGAAGATCCAAATATTTTAAACTTCTGTCATAGCGATATAAATCAAATGTATACTCAACTTCCTAAACCTTCTCAGTATCAAAGTTGGGATACTTCCGGAAAAAGATATGTTCATTTAGAAGAAGTTCAATTTGTAGTAAGACATTTAGTCCGAAATGGAACTCCTCTCAAAAATCGCCGAGCTTTAATTTTATCGGGAAGTGACCCAGCTTTAGCCTGTTTACCCTGGGCAATGAGTGGACTAGTTTCCGAATTTGATGCTTATGAAAAAGCTATTGATCCGTATTTCATTGCTCGGGGTAAATTAGAAAAAGAGCTTCAAAAGATTATTGATTGTTCATCCGGAAATAAAAAAATAGAATTAAACCTGATATATAAAAATTGTTTTAAAGTAAAAAATAAAGAATACGGAATTATAGATTTAGACTTTTGTAATAATCAATTAAAAGATTATACACAAAGAAACTTACTATTCGATTTAATTAATCGGATTGCACCAAAGACTGGACCTTTTGTATTTAGAACCACGCTTCATATAGGAAGAACAAATAATTCTAAAGAAGAAGTAGAAGAAAATATAGAAGCGTTTGAAAGAAGATTAAAGATAGGGAATAGTCCCTCTAATCGATTTATCGTAAAAGCTTTTGAACGAAGTCCATATCAAAGTACTCTCCCTATGATTGCTTTGACTTGGATTCTCGAAAGAAAGAAATAGACGACTCTTTAGAGTCAGGAGAAAAAGAAATGAGAACTTTTAAAGAACTAGACAAGGACGCTCGGATTAGGGTTCGTCTCTATATCCAGCAATGGCCAACCGTAACGACGAGAGATTTAGCTAGAGATCTGAATCTTCGTCCAACAACTATCGCAGCATTGAGAGCAAATTTCTCTCGCGCGAGGGACAAGAAATTTAATACAATCCTTGCTGGATAAATAAATTGGAATTTATATTACCTTACGATTTCAAACCATCTGTAATTGATCCTTCTTTTAAAGATCAGGTTAATACTCAATATTGGGTTTTTCCGAGAAAGAGTTCGAAAGGAAAAAACTATATTGATTGTTCTCCTGAAGAGATCATCTCTTGGGCAAGAAATTTATGTGGAGATGGTCTTAAAATTCACAAAGATAATCTTCAACTATTAAGCGTAAGATCTATAATCGTTGATTTTATCTTAAATTTCGCTCTTCAACGTAAGAATAATTTATTCGGAACTCCGCAGGAACAAAAAGAACTAACTCAGTTAGTAAAGAAGTAAGGAACACTCGTATGCAAAAATCAGATATTAAAGAAATTACAATGGCAACTGGTGAATGGAATAAGATAAAGGCATTCATCACCGTAATTTTCGAAAACGGTCTTGTAGTTAATGGGATTAAAGTCCTTCAAGGAACTAAGGGATTATTCGTTGGAATGCCCCAAATCCAGAGAAAACAAAAAGACACCGATAAGATGGAGTATAAGGATTGTTGCTATTTCTTAGAAGACGATAGAAAACTTTTCTCCGAAATTATTATTGCAGCTTATAATGATAAGATCGGAGGGAACGAATCATCATCTAAAAAGAGTGGAATTCTCAAAGAAGATGATGCCTCTTTCTTCTAGGAGATAAAATGACTATTTCAATAACCGATCGTCTTAATAATATCGAAGATGATTTAAATCGAATTATGGAAGAATTACAGCAATCAGTTACAATTGAAGATGCTTCGAAATATGTTGCCATAATTGATTCTGAATCTCAAGATATTTTATATCGAATGAAAAGCATAGAAAACAAAATCTCCTCTTTGAGAAGTAAATGTCAACTAGCTTCCAAGAGAAATAAATTATGAAAATGAAGGTTGTTGAAAAAGTAATTGAATCTTGTCTTAGGATAGCTAATACGGCCGGGCTCAATAGGGAGGAGCTTGTGGTCGTATTAGCTCAACTCCTAATCCGATCTGGATTTTCAATCCATTGGGGATATGAAGATCCAAAAGAAGAAAAACCGACGAAGATTAATAAAGAGATGGCAGATAAATTATATTTTAATGATCCCTCAACAGGGACAACTCTAATGAAAATTGGTTTTGATCTACAAGAAGTTTTACTTCTGAAGAAATGAAAGAGAAGGAATTATGAATCAAGCACCAGCAGATTATATTATTTACAAAGGCAAAGCCGCAATCCAATTTACTCTAAAGCCTGGAAAACCCTCTTCTCGAAGAACTGAAAGAGGAGAATATGTAGGAACGGAGAAAGGCTGTATCTTTATTGCCGGAGCTAACGCAAGGGGTCTTAGAGATTATGACTGGGACCATAAAGTTACAATTGGTTTAAATGAACATGAAGTGGGCAAGATTCTTCATGCTCTAAAAGGTAAAGAACAAAAGTTCTACCATGATACCAATAAAGGTACTGATAGAGAAGGCGAAATGGTTAAGAATTTATCTATTTCACCATCCAATGATCAGAAAAAGCTTTTTATTAATTTGAGCCAAACGATAAAGGGAGTTGAGACTAAGATTAACGGAGTTCCAATTGAACCTGAAGAAGCTGAAACTCTTCATGCTCTTTTATGTGCCGCTATCCCACGTATCTTAGGTTGGATAATCTAAATCATTAGAGGTCTTCATGTACTTCCTCCCAATTTATTGGAGAAGACTTTTACTAGTTTTAACCAATATCAAGATTTTTCTTTATTCTTTTATAACTAAAAGAAGAATTAACATTGATGAAATATCTATCTCTGGAGAAGATCCTTACTGGTATATTACTTATCGAGTAAGGGTCATTCTTCCAGGGATCAGATATCAATTCACTTCTTTAAAACTAATTCCAGAAGCCTCTGCTTTTTATAAAACAGCAGGAGCAATTTTGATTGCGGAAGAACTATGTAAGGAAAAATTTCTTCCGCCAACAGCTATTTTTATAAAACAAAATAACGAAACCAGATCTATTATTTTAAAGGTGAAGAATGACTAAAAATTTACCACCACTTTTTTATATCCAGTCGCAAGATGAGACTTTAGAAGTCGGAGCTAAAGTGATTATAGATGATGAGATATATAAAAACGTGACTCTAGTTGAAGAAGTTATTGATGCATTAAAGGAAGACTTATCTAAAATTGCTGATGCAAAAGAATTAGGTCCAACTTTTATTTCAGCTTGGATCTTATTAGAAAGTCTATATAACATGGGCATGGGAAAAGTAGGTGAAAATTTAATACATAATCCGACTTTGCTTTATCAAGCCGCTCTTTTTACTTTAATTGGAATAAAAGCGGGACAAACTCTTCCTGAAGGTATGAAAATTGAGACAACAACAAGCCCAATCGATATTAGTTTACGGGACAGCTCAGTACTCTCAAGCTAAAAGATTGAGTTCTCTTCCAATTATTGACGTGACTGAGCCTGATTGGTTTCAAAAAATAAAAGAGTTACCAATTATTGAGGAGAGTTTTTATTTTTGTGTGGAACAAGCTTATCTTATAGCACGAAAAAAAATTGCAATTAATCAACTTTATCGAATAAAAACAATTGAAGAAACTCTAATAAACGAAACACATGAAATAAAAATTTCAGCTGCACGAATTGGAGATATTCTTGTTAGTAAAAAGTATCTTCCACTCGTCACTCAAACGAAAGTGTGGTTATCTCCTTATCATCTCGAATTAATTAATGAACTTTTTAAATCAAAATTCAAGATTGAAATTCTAGACGAGACGGGAGCTTTAGTTACTGAAGTATAAGGAATAAAATGACACAAAAAGGAATCCTTGCAACAATTGATAACGTTGGACAAATACAAATTCAACCCTTAGGCGAATTAAACCAAGCTGAATTTCTTGGTATCGGCGTATACATAATAAATAGTATGCAAACCGAGCTTGGGTTACAATTACTTCAAAATCATAAGTTACTTTATGCTGGAATGAAAAAGATATTAGAAGATAATTTGAAAGACAAGGAGTCAGAACAATGTTCCAAGGAATCATCCTCGGGATCATCACCTTCATTGGATTCTGGGCAATCTACCGAAAACTTCCCAATTTCCTAAAAAGAATCCTTAGTAATAAACATCTAACTTGGATCACAGATATTATGCTTACCGTTGCTTCCTATTTTATCTTAAGCGGAATATCGGGATCATTTGCTTCAGCAGTTGGATGTGCTATTACAGGAATTCTATTTTCAATATTCTTATCAATTGAAGGAGACTCTAAATGGAAGAATCTCACATTCTTACAGAAGCCGAGCAATTAGATATAATTTCTTCAAAGTTAGTAAATCGGGTAACCAGAGGTAAAAAAGTTCTTCAAGCTTCAGAAGAAGCTATCTTAAAATCATTAATTATTAATGGGAAAAATCTGAAAGAATGGGGTGCTGAATTACGAGTAACGGTTCCACATGGAGATGGTGGTGACGTTAACGAAATTAAGGCTTTAGAAATTGCTTCAACTGATGTAGCTGAAGCTATCCAAAAGGCTGAGTATCTTCTCGCGATTTTCGAATTACAAGCTTCGACTGCTAGTAATTTTCATGAAGAAGGATTTGCTTTACGTTACGTACAAGAAATGGAAGATAGTTCTGGAAAAAAGATTGCCGCCGAAAAAATAAAACAACTCGTGCTTGTTGATAGTTCTGTTGATTTATCTTTAGCTGCGACTCAAGCTGCTAATATTCTCTCTGATTTTTTCAAAAGAATCGTAAAAGGATTAGAAGAGACCCGAAAAGGTCTCGAAAATCGAATTAGATTATTAGGAATTAGAATCAATCTTCTAAAAAATTCATAGAGACGGTCTCTTCTCGATATGGTATATTAAAAATCTAATTCAATCGCCTTACCGGCTAATTCTTTAGGAGTTCAATGTCTAATTTTCAGCCACCCCTATCAGTTCAATCTATTTTAAAAACAAGGTATTTCCAGCAAGGAGAAGACTGGGAAGGACTTTGTCGAAGAGTTTCTTCTACTTGTGCTTTAATTGAAAAAGAAGAAGATCAACCTTTTTGGAATGAGAAGTTCTACGATTTGCTTTCATCAGCAAAAGGACTACTCAATACTCCCGCTCTTATCAATGCTGGAGCAAAACACAAGGGTTGTGTCGCCGCCTGTTTTAGTTTTCGTCCAGAAGATAGTATGGAATCTATCTTAGAAAACGGAAGACTTGCCGCATGGACTTTAAAGTTTGGAGGTGGAGTCGGATTTGAACTGTCTAGACTACGTCCAGAAGGGTCGATAGTTAACTCTACCCATAAGGTAGCGATGGGTCCTATCGGCGTTTTGAAGTACTATTGTGGCGTAGGAAACATGGTTACTCAAGGTGGAATTCGTCCCGCCGCAATGATCGCTATTCTACGAATTGATCATCCTGATATTATTAAATTCTGTCTAGCAAAAAATACTGACAAGGATTTATCTAACTTTAATATTTCGGTCTCAATCCCAGATTCTTTTATGAAGAAGTTAAATACAAATCCAGAGAAACCTCATATTTGTATTTTCAGCGGAAAACAATATAACGTATTCCCAGATGGTAAATCAATTCTTAAGGGAGACAGAGGCTCTCAGAAAGTACTTTCAGTTCAAGAGGTCTACGATATTTTATGTCAGAGTGCTTCTGTTAATGGTGATCCTGGTGTTTTCTTCGTTGATCATGTAAATCGGAACAATCCTCTTATTGCGAATATAAACGATCAAGATAATGAATTCTATATGGCAGGAGCTAATCCATGTTCGGAGATAGGTCTCTCTCACGCCGAAAGCTGCATATTAGGATCAATTGATCTTAATAAATTTATTAAAGATGGTCAACTAAATTATGAAGATCTCCAAAATGCATTTAGTACAATGACGCGATTTTTAGATAATCTAATTGATACTTCTTACTGGCCTGATCCATTAATTGAGAAGAAGACAAAATCTCTCAGACGTATTGGTGTTGGAGTAATGGGGTTTGCCTCCTTACTTGATAAATTAGGTATTAGATATGGATCAGAAGAAAGTATCAACTTAGCGAAGGAGATTGGAAAAGTTAGAGAAGCTGGAACTAAAGAAGCTTCGGCTAAGCTCGGAGAGATAAGAGGAGTATATCCAGCAGCAAGAGAGGGAGAGATTTATAGAAATGTAAGTCGAACGACGATCCCTCCCACGGGTTCGCTGGCAATGATTGCTAATACCTCTTGGAGTATTGAACCTCATCTTTATTGGGCGTTTGAAGAAAGACGGAATAACCAAGTAAGAATGCGTTTCTTACCAGCAGTAGAAGAATATATTTCTTCCGCGCGGCTAGAAGAATTAGTTGAACAGGCAGAAGGGAATCTTCTTACTTTAAATAATCTTATTCAAGCTGATCTTCCAGATCATATGATCTTAGCTAAAAATGTAACTCCAGAAGAACATCTTTTAGTACTGGCTGCTTGGCAAGAATCAACTGAATCAGCTATTTCTAAAACTATCTGCATTCCTAGTGAACTTCTTACTCCAGAAAAAGTCTCTGATATTTTTAAGTTTGCGTGGGAAAATAAAATTAAAGGGATGACGGTTTATCCAGAAGGTTCTCGCGATGGAGAACCAATGAGCTTAGGTAAGAAAAAGATTAAGATAAAGAAATCACTCCCTCAAAGTCTTAAGAGTGATCGACATGAATTTGAAGTGTATCTTGGCGATAGAATGAGAAAGACTTTCTGCTTCGTTGGTCTTGACCCCGAAGATGGAATTTCTCCAATTGAAGTATTCTTAAAACATCCATACGTTCAAGATCCAATGGCGATTCAGTTTATCGATCTTACGACAAGACTACTCTCTCTCGCTCTTCGATATAGAAAATGTTCTGAATGTGGAGAAGAAATTATTCCGCTCGGGAATATAATCAAACAATTAAGGGAGACTGACGGTCAATCGATGTTCTCTGTTCCCGGTATCTTCGTTAAAGCTTTAGCAAAGTACTTAGAAGAAGGGGAATCGGTTGGAAAATGTCCGTCTCCTGGATGTGAGGGAACGCTTACTCTAGTTGAAGGCTGCGAACAATGTCTCACCTGCGGTTATCGCGCCTGTTCATAAACTATTTCTTTTATTTCTCTTAGGAGAAAATAAATGAAGTATCGTTATCTTATTAATCCTCCCGATGAAAAAAATCTTCTTTGTATAATCAAAAAAGAAAATGAGCGAAGATTTTTGTATACATATGAAATGTATTCCAATTTTCGTATACAAATTATTCATCTTGAAAGTAAGGAAGATATAAAAAGTGAAGCTTGGATACTCATTACTGACTTTCCGGCCGAAGAGTTTGCCATAAAGCATAATCTCAAGATTCTTCGAGAAATAACTGATTCTAAAAGATATGATCTATCTTATGTTCCTACGGAGATATAAATGAAAATTATATTCTTAGATTTCGATGGAGTTCTCAATTCTTATTCAGACAGACCAAAAGTCGCACCTTTTGTAATAAATGGACACATTGGTCTTTATCCTGAGAAGATTGATTTACTAAATAAGATTATCGCGGAAACAAAAGCCTCAATTGTAGTTTCTTCAGCTTGGAGAGGTGGAAGATCAGTTAATGATCTTCAAATCATTCTAGCAGATGCCGGATTTAAATATTCACAATCAGTTATCGGCAAAACAAGTACCCATTATATTGGGAATTTCCCTCAATTAGCTCGTGGATTACAAATTTCCGATTGGATTACTAATGGAAAATCTTTATATAATATAAAAGTCGACGACTTTATTGTGATCGATGATGAAAGTTCTGGCTTGACTGAATTAGGAGAACTCTTCTTTCAGATTAATGGTCAAACAGGCTTAACTCTTGAAGACGCTGAGGAAATTATCAAAAGATTAAATAGTTAAATGATTAAAGAACTTAGTGATACTATTGGATTTCTAGAGTTTGAACGAATGATTATGCCTGCTATCAAAACACATGATCAATATTTAGCCGAAGAAATCGAATGTGAATTTTTTACTAGCAATAAGAACGTTTTAAAAGATATTTGTTTGGGTACAGGACATTATTTCTGGAAAGAATGCTGTACTCATTTTATCAAAAAGGAAGATTACGAAAATGACTGACAAAAAATCTAATGCTCAAATAATCGAATTTTTTGTTGAACGATCTATATCATGCAAATTACGGAATGACGAGTTCGGCGTCTGTAAAATTAATTATAAGGCTTGCCCGAAGAACGCCGAATCAGTTCCGAAAAAATGTCCTCTACGAACGAAATCTGTAATCGTAAAACTTAAACTAAAGACAGAAGAATAAAAAGGAAAAAGAAAATGACTAAGATCTTAATATCTCCAGGCTATGGAGCAGGTTATTCTACTTGGAATTCTGGAAGTCAGAAGTTTATTAAGTTTTTATTAACGTATAAACCATTCATTGATTGCTTAGAAGCCGGAAATAAAATTACAGAAGAAATGATCGAAACATTAAAGAAAGATGTTGGTAAACTATTCCCTGGAAAGACTCATGTTTGCGATCTAGGAATCGATCAGCTCATAGTACAAGAAGTTGATGGACCTTTCGTCGTTAACGACTATGACGGTTTTGAATCGATAGATTATGGAGTTCGGAACTTTATTGATTTCGAAGAAAACGATGAAGAATAAAATCATAATTTCTCCTGGATTGGGGGCAGGGTTTTCTACCTGGAATAAACATTCAAAAGAAAGTCAGATCTTTTTATTAACCTATCAACCTTTCATTGACGCATTAGAAGCTGGTAAAGAAATTACCTCTGAGATGATTGAAACATTAGAAGAGGAATATAGAGAAAGATTTCAATATAAACCTTATATCTCTACTATCAGTTTAAAGGTTGTTGAAGTAAACGATCGATTTTTCGTTGAAGAATATGATGGTCATGAATCATTAATTACAGTAGACGATATGTTTCAGTTAGATAAAGATCCAAGTATCTCATCTACTGATGAAATCGTTTATTCTACTCAAATGACTTCCCCTCAACACGTCGGTTTCGATCCTAAAAATACGAAGAACCTAGCGATACTTTTCCGCCGAAATAATTCAAATAAAGAAGAATTTGAAATTGCTCAACAATATTTTGATGTCTATACAAATCGATGTGCGGTTCCAAAAGACTCGCTGATTATAGGAAGATACTCTGTACTTCCATTCTATAAAGAATTAGAGGAAGACTTAAGATATAACGGGAATGTTCTAATTAATAGTTTTGTTCAGCATGAATGGATTGCTTCATTTAGTTATTATGCCGCCATAAAGGAATTTACTCCTAGAACCTGGACAATGAACGAATTCTATACCGCTGAATATAAAGGTCCTTTCGTAGTTAAAGGAGCAACTAATAGTAAGAAGTTTCAATGGAAAGATTTAATGTTCGCGGCGGATAAAAAAAAGGCAATTCGAATTGCAGCGGAATTATCTACGGATAGTATGATTGAAGATCAAGATATTATTTTCCGAGAATATATCCCACTAGAGACTATCGAATATGGAATCGCTGATCTTCCTTTCTCAATAGAATATAGATTCTTCTTTTATAAAAAGATTCAAATAGCTAGTGCCTTTTATTGGTCAATTGCAGAAGAGGCAGATAAGTATACTTTCCCGCCTCTAGGAGCGAGTCTATTCGCTCAAAAAGTGGCTGGTATTGTAAGTAACTACGCGAATTTCTATGTCTTAGACGTAGCTTTAAAGGCTGGGGGAGACATATCAAAAGAAGAGGATTGGATCTTAATAGAAATTAACGATGGATGTATGTCTGGATTATCGATGATTAACCCTAGTTGTTTATATGCAATGTTGAAACAAGTTCTTTCTGATTAAATAAAGCCATATATTTTTGCGGTGGAAAAAAGAAAATGTTATTCTTTCTGATGGAGGTTTATATGGTTAAAAAGAAAAAGAAAAAAAAAGGTAAGTGCTAGTTTTCTATCTAATGAATCCTCTCTATGATAAAAATAAATAATGACCAAACGAATTTTAGTTATTGGAGATTCCATTATTGATCGACATTGGTACTGTACTCCGAAAGGACTATCTCCTGAAGCACCTATTTTAACTTGGGAGGTAGATCAAATTATTGACCGTCCAGGTGGAGTGGCTAATGTAGCTCATAATTTAAATACGCTAATTAAACTAACAAAAGAAGATATTGAAATTTGTTTTGTTTCAATCGTTTCTTCTGAACTTGTAGATTGTATGCCAGCCGGATCTCCGATTCAGGATTTGATTATTTCCACGGAAAGAAAACAATCCATTAAAAATAGAATTATCTTTTATTCACCGCATCAACAAATAACTCGATTTGATCAAGATGTATCTATAATACCAACCGAAGAAGAATTCTTTGAAATCAGTAAACGTATATCCTATCAACAATTTGATATTGGATTAATTTCTGACTACGCTCATGGCGGAATTAATCGAGAAATTTTAGAACTAGTTCGAAAAGTTTGCAACTTAGTTATAGTAGATCCAAAGGGTGATGATCTTTATAAATATCAAGGGTTAGTTGATGCGATTACTCCAAACCTAAAAGAATTCGATGAACTAACTGATAAAAAAGATGACTGTCTTATTAGAAAATTATTTATATTAAGTTCACTAATAGGAACTAAAGGTTCACCGATTAAAATTATTTTAAAACGCGGAGAACGTGGTTGTCTTTTCTGGAACCAAAGTTCAACAGAATTTAAATCTTATCGTTCAGAAAGAACAGTCATCGATCCTACTGGCGCAGGAGATACGTTCATCGCTACTTTAGTTTTTTATTTAGCTAAAAATAAAGATTGGATTTCTTCGATTAAAGAAGCAAACCGATTAGCTGGAATAAGTACTACCTTTCCTCATTGCTGGATTCCAGAAAGAAGATTCTTAAATGTCTAGTGTTATTGTTACCGGTTGCCTTCAACTTTTTCATCGGAGATTAAATTTTGCTAAAATTAAAATATGACGAGAATGATAAATTTAACCGGAGAACGTTTTGGAAAACTTACGGTAAAAGAGAGAACCGATCCTCCTTTAAATATAAAAGAAAAAAGAGTTTA
>Ga0180009_10006495_pt1 | contig 12237 bp, 7 predicted proteins | sample OS_PC_MetaG_FD_123537 | JGI IMG/M metagenome (GOLD analysis project Ga0180009, IMG submission 123537) | Groundwater microbial communities from the Aspo Hard Rock Laboratory (HRL) deep subsurface site, Sweden - OS_PC_MetaG | ecosystem: Environmental > Aquatic > Deep subsurface > Groundwater...
GGTTCCACTCCGAATCGCCGGCGCAGGTCCAGGTGCTCGATCGTTCTGCCAATCATGGCCGAACGGGGGGCGACCACCGCCTCGAGTACGCCGGCCAGGTCGTCGCTCAAGTCGGCCTTGAATACATCGAGGCCTTCCTTGATGTCCATGCCCTCCAGGCGGGCCATGCGTTTGACGTCATCCTTTTGGCCGCGGACGACGACATCCACCAAGGAACAGACCTCCTGTTCCGGGGCCGGGTTGAACACCTTGAAGTCGGGTGGTTCGGTCAGGGCGACCACGTTGACCAGGTATTGCCGTCTCAGAACATCCACGGTGATCGGGTCGCGGTAGTCCGTATAGTCCTTCGCGGTCTTCAACTCCCAAAGACGGCCGAGGTCTTCAAACAGGGGGTCGGTTTCACCGGCCTGCTCCTCGGCGACCGGCGGGGCCTCCTCGACCTTGCTCTTGGGCAGAATGAAACGGCCGAAAATCACAAAACAGGCGATGCCGCTTCCCACGAGGGCCAGACCGACGGGTGTGACATCGAACAGGCCGAAAGGCTTCAGCTTGAAGGGGATGAGCAGGTCGTTGAGCAGGATCAGGGGGCTGGACCCGACCAGGGTGACCGTGCCCCCTAAAATGGCCGAGAAGCCGATAGGCATCAGGAGATTGCTGATCGGAATCTTCAGGTTTTTGCTGATGCGTTGCACGGCCGGGAGAAACAGGGCGGCCGCGCCGATGTTCTGCATGAAGCTGGATATGGTCGCCACGGTCAGAGAGATGAAAATCACGATCCGGGACTGGCTTTTCCCCGCCAGGCGAAGGATCGGGGCCACGAGGCGGTTGATTATGCCGGTCCGGTCCAAACCGTCGCCAATGATAATCACCGCGATGATGGATACCACCGCATTACTGGACAGCCCCGAGAAAGCCTCCTTGGGTGTGACCAGGTGCAGAAGCGGCAGGGAGACCATCATCAGGATGGCCACCACGTCCACTCGAAGCCACTCGACCACGAACAAAAATACCGCGACTCCGATCATCAACATCACAAGAATCATGTCCGGTGTCAGTTGTTGTAACATGTTTCACCTTGTTTTCAACCCGAGTATTGCTGTTGGATTCAATGGTAATCCTCTCGATCAACCGGCTTGCTTTTGCCCCCCTGGTGACGGCTGCTCACGGTCAGGACCGGGCACTCCAGGGAGGCGCTCGCCCTGGACAGCCAGTGCCCCCGGCGAACCGCCCTGGGCAGGTCTTCCCCGCTTCCCCAAATGATGGCTTGAAAAGGCTGGCGCTCGGCAAGAAACTTCAAAAACTCCTGCCCGGGATCGCCCATGCGGATGGCGGAACTGGTCGAAACGCCCTCCTTGAGGAATCTGGTTGAAAGATCGGCCAGAAGCGGACCGGCGCGATCCTCCAACTCGCTGATGGCGTTCCGCTTGGACCCCAGCCAGGTGTTGTCCAAAAAGGCCATCTCCACCACCACGAGAAAGGTCACTTCCGAGTCCATGCGCAAAGATAATTCCAGGACGTACTCGATCGCCGGCTGATAAATCCGTTCATTTTCAATAACCACCAGTACTCGGCGAAACATTTGGGCTGGACCTCTCCTTGGTGTTGGCGTGGAGCAAGGGGCGTGCCAAACAATGATAATCAATATCATATTGAGTTTATTATATATGCAGCTCTTGGCCGCCGGAACGAAAGCGGGATCGGATTGTTGCGGTTTGTAACGGCGACGTCCGGACGCCCGGCCGGGTCCGCGGATTCAAAGGGGGGACTCGAATGTTGCGTTATTCAACGTCACATAGCGGATCGGCAACGTTTCACTCGATGCCGTATTTTTTCATTTTGCGCCAGAGGCTGACCCGGTCTATGCCCAGGATCGTTGCGGCCCTGTTGCGAACCCAGCCGGTCCGATTGAGAACGTGCAGGATGTAATTCCGTTCCAATTGTTCCAGGGTGAGTGAATGATCGCCGGACTGATCGAAGCGGGCCAGTTTCACCAGGGCCAGGTCCTGGGGCAGGTCGCGGGGCTGGATGACTTCCCCCTGGCACAGGGCCACCGCTCGTTCCATGATGTTCATCAGTTCGCGCACGTTGCCTGGAAACGCGTATGCGGACAGAAGGCCGAGCGCTTCCGGGTCGATCCCTTTGACCTGCTTGTTCATCCGGCGTTTGAACACCCAGAGGAAGTGATAGGCCAATAGAGGAATGTCCTCCCCACGCTCGGCCAGCGTGGGAAGATCGATCCTGACCACGTTGATGCGATAGAACAGGTCCTGGCGAAAAGCGCCGGCGGCCACTTCCTCCTGGAGGTCCCGGGCCGTCGCGGCAACGACTCTCAGATCGACGGGCACGGGCCGGGCGCCCCCCACCCTCAGTACTTCGCGCTCCTGCAGGGCCCGCAGCAACTTGACCTGCATGGCCGGCGGCATCTCCCCGATCTCATCGAAAAAAACGGTTCCGCCCTGGGCCATCTCCAGAAGGCCGGCCCGGGTCTGGTGGGCGCCGGTATAGGCGCCCTTTTCGTGGCCGAAAAGCTCGTTCTCCATGAGTTCCGGGCTGAAGGCCGCGCAGTTGAAGGCGACCCAAGGCCGCCTGACCCGCTTGCTCTGGGCATGTATGGCCTGGGCGACCAGTTCCTTGCCTGTCCCGGACTCGCCGCAGATGAGCACGCCGCAGTCGGTTGGAGCGATCTGGGAGATGATCTCGGCAATGCGCCTGATCCGAGGGCTTTGACCGATGATAAGGGAGCCTTTGGCCCCCGGGCCGGGCCGCGACTCGATCGAGCGCGCCTGGTCCCTGACCCTCTTTTGGCTCAGGGCCTCGGCCGCCTTGGAACGGATGTCATCGGGTGTAAAAGGCTTGGCCAGGAAATGATAGGCGCCCTTTTTCGTGGCTTCGACCGCCCCTTCAAGACTGGCATAACCGGAGATGATGATGACCTCGACCTCAGGAGCGATCGTTTTGACCCGATCCAAAAGTTCCATCCCGTTAAGATGAGGCATTTTGAGATCGCTGACCAGCAGGTCGAAAAACTCGGCTTCCAGGCGTTCCAGGGCATGAACCGGGTTGCTGTCGGTAAAAACCTGGTAGCCTTCCTTTTTCAGAATGCGTCGCAGGTTTTTCAACGCCCTCGGATCGTCGTCCACCAACAGAATTCGACAGTCAGTCTCCGGCATCAACTCATTTCTGTTTTTCGTCATGATGTCCCGGTTCCGCGAGATGGCTCGGCTGCCTCCAGCTCCTGGCAAAGACGGGTCGTTGTTTCCTGTAAGGAGCCATCGGCGACGAAGCCCCCAATCCCGGCCCTGCTTCGAATCCCGCAAAACCCGGTTTGAAAGGGATATGGCACGGGACTTCCCGCGGGACTCGGCCGCGCCGCGCCATCCCGGTGTTTTCAATCTGGGTTAATCTCCATGAAATGTCAAGACCATCGCGAAGGCGGATGCCCCCGCGTACCCCTCCGGCCCGCCAGCGCGGCCAGCAGGTAGCAGCCGGCGGCGGCCGCGATGGCCGCCAGGTGACCGGCCTGGAGGCAGACCAGCGTAGCGGCCAGGGAACCGGCCACGCTCATGAAACCGTTCATCCCGAAGGCCCAGGCCCGGGCTTCGGGCCGGGAGCCGGCCAGATGGGTCAGTCCGCCGGCAAAGGGCGCGCCCATGACCAGGGCCGCCGGGGCCAGGGCCAGGCCCGCGACCCAGGCGCCGCCAGGCAGATACCGCAGTCCCAGCAGGGCCAGGGGCAGGGTCGCGGCCGAGGCCAGGGCGAACCGTGCCGGACGGCGGTCGCCCCAGAGGCGGCTGCCCAGCCCGGAAAGCAGCAGGAAGACGCCGATGACCCCGGGTACGGCCAGGGCCGGGCGTCCGATGCGGCACACGGTTTCGGCCAGCAGGGTGATTTCGGCCAGCATGTAGCCCAGGCCGATGAGTCCGAAATAGGCCAGCCCCGGCGGTCGCGGTTTCGTCCGGGCCAGTGGCAGCAGAATGCCGGCCCCGGCCAGGACCAGGGTCGCGGCCAGTCCGCCCCAGGTGAACAGCAGTCCCCATTCGGTCGCGGCCAGGGCCGGGGATGAGACCGGGCCTCTGCCGCGGGACAGAATCAGGCCCAGGGTCTTGAGGCGGAAGAAATGGAAAAAATAGGGCCGGTCCCGGGTGGCGGGCCGCAGGTCGAACCAGGCCCGATCGAACAATTCCCTGGACCTGCCGTCCAGGACCAGTTCGGCGGCCTCGGCCAGGGGCTCCCCGGGCAGGACGTGAAACCGGTTCAACTCCTCGGGCCGGAGGCCGGGCAGGACCGAGAGGTCAAACCCCAGATCATCGGCGCTTTCCCGAAGGCGATCTTGTTCGGCCAGGGTGAATCCGGCCGGTTTGACCAGGATCAGGGCGTCGTTCCAGTCCCGGACCAGGGCCAGGGCCGCGGCGGGAGAGCGGCCGCTGTTCTTCAGGGCTTCGGCCGCCGTGGCCAGGAGCTTGACCGAGGTTCGGGGGGGCCGATCGAGCGGGCCGGTCAGGGCCAGGGCTCCTTGGGGCGTCAGGCGTTCGAGCATCCGGCCGATCCCCTGGACGGTCAAAAGGCGGGTAACGCCCAGGCCCGAAGCCGAACCGCCGGGCCAGCGGCCCCCTTCGCCCAGAACGATCAGGTCGTAACCCGGGCCGGCGCGATCGAGGAAACGGAAAGGGTCGTCCCGGAGGGCTTTGACCCCCGGCCTTCTGAAACGCCTGCCCGTAAACCCGGTCTGGTCCCGGGTCATCAGGTCGAATATCTGGGGATTTTCCTCGATTGTGGTCAGGGGCCCCGCGCCCGCGCTGGAAGCGGCCAGCAGGCCCAGGCCGGCGCCGGGGGCGAGGATCAGGACCGGGCCGGGTCGGATGGCGGTGTAAGCGGTCCGGATCAGCAGGCAGCGGACAAAGTCCGGAGGTTGGCCGGCCGATTGTTCGCGGGTCAGGGGGCCGACCAGGTCGCCGTCCAGAAAGAGGCCCCGCTGTTCGGGCAGGGGGTGGGCGCAGGACAGGGAGAGGCCGCGGGCGTAATGAAAAGCCGGCCCGCCGATGACTTCGACCAGGCCCTGGAGCCCCACGGCCCGGCGGACCACCCGGCCGCCCCGGGCGGCCAGGGCGGCCGAACGGTCCTTGAAGTCGGCGAAATCGAGCGGCACGGGCCGAAACATGACCAGGGCGGCCAGGACGGCCGTGGCCAGAACCCAGCCGGAACGGGCCTTGAAAGACAGGTCCGGGAGGCGGACGGCCGAACCGGCCAGGACCAGGGCCGCCCCGGGATAGACACACATATTGGGGGGCAGCCGGGACAGCAGGAGGGCCGCCAGCAGGCACCCGGCCGCCGAACCGGCCAGATTGGCCGCATAGGCCGGCCCGGGTCGTTCGGTCCAGGCCAGGATCAGCCCGATATGGGCCGCGGCCAGGAGAAATGGCGGGACCAGGACGAGGCAGACCAGGGCCAGGTCCAGCCACGCCCCGGGGGCCCAGGCCAGGGCCGGCGGTTCGAGTCCGATGGCCAGGGCGGCGAGGCAGCAAAGGGGCATGGCCGCGGAGGCCGCCCAGGCCGTCAGGACCCGGGCTGCCGCCGGCCGGGCCTTCAACCAGGGCATGGCCAGGGCGAGCAGGCTGCCGGCCGCGCCGAAACCGGTCAGGGCCAGAGCGATGAGCAGGGAGGCGAAATGGTGCCAGAAGGCCAGGGCGAAGACCCGGGTCAGGATCACCTCGAAGGCCAGGGCCCCGGCGGAAACGAGAAAAATGGAAACCAGGTCCGCTTTCGGACGATCGCGCATCCGGGCCGTCCTCCGAAAGGCAAGGGGGGAGCCGGACCCGGCCCCCCTGCATCACCCCTTGATGACGCCCAAGGGCGACAGGCGGGCCACCTTTCGGGCCAGCCCGGCCCGGTGGACCACTTCGACCACCTGGGAGACGTTCTTGTACGCCTCGGGCATCTCTTCGGCCAGGGTATTGCGGCCGGTATACCGGACCACGATGCCCTGGTCCTCGAGTTCCCGCCCGATGCTCCTGCCCCGGGCCGCCTTTTTGGCCGCGGTGCGGGAAAGAAGCCGGCCGGCGCCATGGCAGCAGGAACCGAATGATTCGGCCATGGCCCCGGGCGCGCCGACCAGGACGTACGAGGCCCGGCCCATATCCCCGGGGATCAGGACCGGCTGGCCCACGCCGGCGTAAGCCGAAGGCAGAGCCGGATGGCCGGCGGGCAGGGCCCGGGTGGCCCCCTTCCGGTGGACGCAGACCCGGCGTTCCTCTCCCTCGACCCGGTGGGTCTCCTTTTTGGCGATGTTGTGGGCCACGTCGTAGACCAGGGCCATCTTCAGGTCCCGGGGACTGAGCCCCAGGGCCTTTTCGAAACTCTCGCCGGCCCAGTGCATGATCACCTGGCGGTTGGCCCAGGCATAGTTGGCCGCGGAGGCCATGGCCGCGAAGTAGCGGCGGCCCGGTTCGGACCCGGCATAGGCGCAGGCCAGCTGCCGGTCCGGCAGTTCGATGCCCTGCTTGGCCGCGGCCCGCCCCATGACCTGGAGAAAGTCGTCGCAGACCTGGTAGCCCAGCCCCCGGCTCCCGGAATGGATCATCACCGTGACCTGACCTTGGAACAGCCCGAAGACCTCGGCCGCGGCCGGGTCGAATATCTCGTCCACCACCCCGATTTCCAGGAAATGATTGCCCGAACCCAGGGTCCCGAGCTGCTGGAGGCCCCGTTCCACGGCCCGGTCGCTCAAAACGTCCGGGTCCGCCCCGGGCATGGCCCCCCGGTCCTCGGTATGCTCCAGGTCCGCCTCCGTGCCCAGGCCCTGGCGGACGGCCCAGCCCGCGCCCTGAATCAGGACCTTCTTGATCTCGGAACGGGTCAGCTTGAGCGGCCCGGCCCGGCCCACGCCCGTGGGAATGTCCTGGTAGAGCCGTTCGACCAGGTCGCGCAAACGGGGCCGCAGATCGTCCGCTTCGAGGCCGGTGCGCATCAGCCGTACTCCGCAGTTGATGTCGTAGCCCACGCCGCCGGGGGATATGACGCCCTCGTCCAGGTCGAACGCCGCGACCCCGCCGATGGGAAATCCGTACCCCCAGTGCATGTCCGGCATGGCCATGGACCGCCCCAGGATACCGGGCAGATGAGCCACGTTGACCACCTGGCGCAGGGATTCGTCCCGGCTGGCTTCTTCGAGCAGTCTTTGATCGGCAAAGACCAGTCCGGGCACTCTCATGCCGCCAAAAGCGGGTATTTCGACCCGACAGTCGTCCAACCTGTTGAATTTCATTGGAAGTTATCACCCAAAGCCGTTACATGACATCAATTGATTATAAATCAAAAACCACCCGGGCCCGCCAGCGGCCCCGCCAAGGCCGCAACTCGAGAGCATGATACGTGGCCGCCTTGATCTCGCCGCGTATCCCGTGCCGGGCCAGGTCGAAACCCGCGGTTTCCACGTCGGCCTCGAACCGGGTCCGCGTCAGACCGGTCGCCCGGATCGACACGGCCACCCGTCTCTTGACCTGGACCAGATAGAGCAGTTCGTTCAGCCAGCGAACCAGCAGGTCTTCCGGATCGGAGGCCTCGAGGGCGACGGCCGTGACGGCTTCACCCCGCCGGGGCGGGCGTTCGATCATCAGGGTCATCAGGGCCAGGCCGGCGTTGACAAAGACCGCTTCGGGGTCGCGGCCGTAAAACCAGGCCCCCAGGTCGGCGGTATGTTCCATCAGCCGGTAGCGGGGCACGTCATCTCACCTCGGGCGACGAAAGGCCCATGCTTATCATTATTCCACAAGGCCGCGGATCAGGCAATCGGCGCGCGGATGGAGGACGGGCGGCCGGTCTTCCGTGAGGCTTACCGGGTCTGTTTCAACAGGCGGGTGAATTCCGCCATCGGGACGGGACGGCTGAAGTAGAATCCTTGCATGACATGGCAGCCCTGCCGGCTGAGGAACTCGACCTGCTGCCGGGTCTCGACGCCTTCGGCCACCGTATCCAGGCCCAGGTTGCGGGCCATGGCGATGATGGTCTTGACGATCTCCCGGTCGTCCCGATCATCGAGGGCGGACATGACAAAGGAGCGGTCGATTTTGAGGGTGTCCAGGGGGAAGCGTTTGAGGTAGCTGAGCGAGGAATATCCGGTGCCGAAGTCGTCCATGGACAGCCGGATGCCCATGGCCCGGAGTTCCTCCATCGTGACGATCACGCCTTCCGGGTCCGCCATGACGCTGGTTTCGGTCAGTTCCAGCTTGAGGGATTCCGGCTTCAGGCCCGAGGTCCGCAGAGCCGACCGGACCGATTCCACCAGGCCCGGTTCCCGGAACTGGCGGGCCGACAGGTTGACGGCCACATACAACGGGTCCCCGCCCAAGTCCTGGAGGCGTTTGACTTCGTGGCAGGCTGTTTGCAATACCCATTCGCCGATCGAGACGATCATTCCGGTCTCTTCGGCCATAACGATGAACTTGTCCGGCGGGACCGAACCCATTTCCGGGTGGTCCCAGCGCAAAAGGGCCTCCATGCCTTCGATCCCCTTTTCCGCGTGGACCACGGGCTGGTAGCACAGATGGAACTCGTTCCGTCCCAGGGCCACCCGCAGGCTGGACTCCATTTTCATCCGTTCGAGGGCCCGGATGTTCATTTCCTCGGTGTAGAACCGGTATCCGTCCCCCCCGCTCTTGGCCGCTGAAAGGGCCATGTCGGCGTTTTTGATCAGCACTTCAACATCATGGCCGTCAGCGGGATAGACCGTGATGCCCATGCTGATGGAGGCATGGACCTCGATCTCGTCGACCTCGAAGGGCTGGGCGACGGCCTCCCGGATTTTTTGGGCCACCTTGGCCACGTCGATGTCCTTGTGCAGGGCCGTCAGGATGATCGTGAACTCGTCGCCTCCCAGCCGAAACAGCAGGTCGCTTTTGCGAAGGCAGGTTTTCAGACGCCAGGCGGTCTCCCGGAGGACCTGGTCCCCCGTCCAGGGGCCCAGGGTGTCGTTGATCTGTTTGAAGCGGTCCATGTTCAGAAACAGCAGGGCCCAGGCCCGTTCGTCGTCCTCCCGGCGGCCGGACAGGGTCAGGGCCTCCTCGATACTCGAATAAAAGGAACGGCGGTTGGGCAGACCGGTCAGCGGGTCGTGCATGGCCATGTACCGGATTTCCTCTTCGGTGCGCTTGCGCTCGGAAATGTCCTGCATGGTCACTACGCTGCCCGTGGGACGGCCGTTCGAGTCCAGGAAGGCCCCGCCGCTCACGCTCACGTCGATCAGGCGCTGGTCCTTTGTCATCCGGCGGGTCTCGACCCCGGAAAAGGAGCGCCCGGAACGGAGTTCCTCGATCAGCCCCCGGACCTCGTCCTCCTTGTCCGGCGGCGCGAAATTCACGGCCCGCCCCGTGACCTCATCCTGGCCCCAGCCGAAAACCCGGGTGAAGGCCGGATTGACGTACGTGATCAACAGGTCCATGTCGCGGACCACGACCGGGTCGGGCACGGTTTCGAGCACGGCCCGATGCCGGGCCTCGCTCTCCCGCAGGGCCGCTTCGGCCGCCCGCCGCTCGCTGATGTCCTCGATCACGCCGTCGAGCCAGGCGATACCGCCCTGGCCGTCGTAATGGACCGTGGCCGTGCAGGAACACCAGAACGGCGTGCCGTCCCGCTTTTTCAAGCGCAACTCCCGGCCCTTGACCTGGCCCTTGCTCAGGACTTCCTCGAGGAACTCCTCCCGATCGGCCGGGTCCTGGTACAGGTCCGCGACCGAGGTCTGCTTGAACTCCTCGAGCGAATCGTAGGCGAACATGGCGGCAATGGCCGGGTTGGCCTCCAGGAAACGGCCCGGCGATCCGCCCGTATTCCGATAGACGCCCACCTTGAGGTTGTCGATCAGGGTCTGGTAACGGGTTTCGCTCACCTCGAGCGCGCTCTCGGCCCGCTTGCGGGCGCTCCGGTCATGGATCACGCCCTGATACCCCACGATCCGCCCTTCCCGGTCCTTGCTGGGCATCACCGTGATCAGACAGTCCAAAATCCTCCCCTGCCGCGTGCGCAGGTGAATCTCCCGCTCGGAAATCAGCCCCGTTTTTTCGAGCCGTTCGATCAGACCCGCCTCATCGGCCGGATCGACATACAATGTCTGAAAGAAAACCCGCCCGATCTCATCGTCCGCCAGGCCGAACAGGGTCTTGGCCGCGTGATTGACCTCCAGAACCCGACCGCTTCGGGCGGTGATGAACATGGGGTCCAAAGCGCGCTCGAAAAACTGTACGTAGCAGTCCGCTTCCAGAGGCTGGACATCCCCGCCGGATTCCGGTCCGGAGGTTTCGGACGCTCCGGTCGAAGATTGCATCAGTAAGTCCTGGCCTTCGTCCATGGGCGTCGCTCCTTGGGAGGTCGAAAATTGCGCTCGCGTCCGAAATAAGATAAAGCTATTTTTAAGAATATTAACACAACCGGACCGGACAAAGAAATCACGAATACTCGTGAATATCGGTCCGGCTCTATAAAGGCCATTATTCCCCGGGAGAGGCCCCTTCAACCCCTCGAGCAGCTTGATAAAACCACGGTCCCGAGGCTTTGACCGACACGGCCGGGAATGCTATAAACAAAAAAACCACCAAACGGACCGTCCCCTCGCCAGGGATTTTTCGATCCGGAGGGAAGACCATGAAGCATGAGTTGTCGATTCGGGTTGCGGTGCGGATCGTTCTTTTTCTGGCCGCTTTCGGAACTGGACCGTCTCCGGCCATGGCCGGCGAGATTGTCGTGGGCATGCCCTGCTCCTTGAGCGGGCCGTACCAGGTCCTGGGCGTCCGGAACCTTCAGGGCGTCCGGATGTGGGCCGAAGAGGTCAACGCCCGGGGCGGCCTGCAGGCGGGATCGGAAAAGCGGCCGGTCAAGGTGGTCTGGTACGACGATCGAAGCGACAAAGACACGGCCATCCATCTGACCGAACGGCTGGTCACCCGGGAGAAGGCGGACTTTCTGATGGCGCCCTATGGTTCGAGCCTGACCCTGGCCGCCTCGGTGGTCTCCGAACGCCGCGGCCGCCTCATGCTCTGCCATTCCGCGGCCTCGGACCGCATCTGGTCCAAGGGCTATCGTTTCCTCGTGGGCGTGTTGACCCCGGCCTCCCTGTATTACCAGTCCACCCTGGAAATGCTCAAGACCCTCGACCCCCCGGTGCTGACCCTGGCCTTGATCAGCGAAGACGAACCGTTCAACCGGTCCATCGCCGGCGGGGTCCGCCAACGGGCGGCCGACATGGGTTTCCGGATCGTCCTGGACGAGACCTACGCCGCCCATCCCAAGGACCTCAAGCCCCTGCTGGCCAAAGTCAAGGCCGCCGGACCGGACGCGATCCTGGCCGCCTCGCACTTCCTGGACGGCGTCCTCCTGGCCCGCCAGGCCGCGGAAATGAAAACCGGGGCCAAATTCTTCGCCCTGGGCTCCGCTCCGTCCACGCTCGAATGGTGGAACACGGCCACGCCCTCGGTCGCGGCCGGGACCGCCGCCGCCAGCCAGTGGGAACCTCTCGAACGCCCGGACCCCGCCCGCATCGAGAACTGGTACGGCCCCCGGCTCACCGGGGCCCAACTCAACGAGCGCTGGAAGACCCGCTGGGGCGGGCCGACGGACTTTCGCGGCGTGCAGGCCTACGCGGCCGGACTGGTCCTGGAGTGGGCCGTGGAACGGGCCGGCGCCTTCGAGACCGCCCCGGTCCGGGCCGCGCTCGATGACATGGACATCACCACCGTATACGGCCGCCAGAAGATCGACCCGGCCACCGGCATCCAGACCGGACACCGCATGCTGATCACCCAATGGCAGGACGGCCGCAACGTCTGCGTCTGGCCCCCTGAAGCCGCCACGGGCAGGCTCGTCTATCCCCGGCCCTGAAGCGGAAGCGCCCGATTCGAAAACAAGGAACCGGCTAGGGTTTGACTTCGGCGGCCTGGCGCTCGAGGGCCGCGGCCGAGCGATAGAACCCGAACACGTTCAGGTTTTTGGCCTGATATCCCATGTACTCCAGGGAGACCGCCTTGATGTTGTGGGCCAGTTTATCTTTGGAATTAGCCCGGATGACCATGTCGCATAGTTCGCAGACGAGCTGGTGTTCGCCCGCCTTCTGGAGTTCGATCGCCCGGGCCAGCAGCTTGTCCGCTCCCCCGGCCAGGGCAATCACCTCCCGGGAAACGTACCTTGCGGGCAGGGGATTCAGACCGGCGCCCCGGCCGTCGTACCAGCCGGTCAGGGCACGGTAGATGCCCCGGA